>Ga0101944_10001390_pt1 | contig 51144 bp, 41 predicted proteins | sample DewCreD2012metaG_FD_75245 | JGI IMG/M metagenome (GOLD analysis project Ga0101944, IMG submission 75245) | Hot spring sediment bacterial and archeal communities from British Columbia, Canada, to study Microbial Dark Matter (Phase II) - Dewar... ... | reverse complement strand
ACCTGGCGATCCGCTCGAAGCAAAAATAGGGGCTTATCATGCTTGCTCCGAGGGGAACGCCAGTTCCCCGTTTTAAGCGCATAAGACGCGACCTGGCGATCCGCTCGAAGCAAAAATAGGGGCTTATCATGCTTGCTCCGAGGGGAACGCCAGTTCCCCGTTTTAAGCGCATAAGACGCGACCTGGCGATCCGCTCGAAGCAAAAATAGGGGCTTATCATGCTTGCTCCGAGGGGAACGCCAGTTCCCCGTTTTAAGCGCATAAGACGCGACCTGGCGATCCGCTCGAAGCAAAAATAGGGTCTTATCATGCTTGCTCCAAGGGGAACGCCAGTTCCCCGTTTTAAGCGCATAAGATGCGGATCTGGCAATCCGCTCGAAGCAAAAATAGGGTCTTATCATGCTTGCTCCAAGGGGAACGCCAGTTCCCCGTTTTAAGCGCATAAGATGCGGATCTGGCAATCCGCTCGAAGCAAAAATTCAGAAGTTTGACTTTTGGCCACAGACAAATACTATTGGCAGGGAAAGAGAGAGGTCAACGGAACGACTTTTGGGAATGGAATCTATTCGGGACAACAAGGAGACTCGATGATAATCCGAGACTATATCAATTGGATGAAAACGACTCTGGACATTGCATGGAAAGAAACGGCAATTGACGTTTTTCTTTACGGTGATCCTGACGTCGAACTGAAAAATGTTGCCGTTACGATGATGGCTACCCAAGCAGTGCTGGAAGAAGCCGTCCGGCAAGGCTGCAATCTCATCATCACCCACGAGCCGGTGTTCTACAGCCACCAACACCAATACCAGCACCTCCTGAACGACGCGGTCTATAAGGCCAAAGAAGCCTATTTGAGAGCGCATGGGTTGTGCATCTTTCACCTGCATGACAACCTGCATCATCCCGGCTTCGATTATATCGCCTGGGGCATGGCGCAGAAGTTGAACTGGCAGCAATACCGCACCGACGAAAGTTGCAAAAGCTTCAGAATGTCCGGCGTCAACCTGGACCACATTTTGCGGGACATAGCGACACACCTCGAGCCAACAGCCCTACGATATATCGGAGATGCGGACACTGCCTACGAAAATGTCATCACCAGTTGGGGCTTTATGATGCCAGAAAACGGCGTCAAACTGATCAACCGGCATGAAAGTTGTGTTTTGATTACGGGCGAGACCCATGAATGGGAATTTGTCGAATATGCGCATGATGCACATCGCCTGGGGTTCAAAAAGGCTTTAGTCGTGGTTGGTCACGTGCCGTCAGAAGAAAGCGGGATGGAATACTTTAGCACCTGTTTGCAGAACAAATCACCGTCTTTGTCTATATCGTACATAAAAACGAACGACCTCTTCAAGAAATGACCCCTGACAACAAACGAATGGGCCGCCTGGCCCATTCGTTTATTGGCTCATCATTCGTGGAGCCCTACACCCACATCAAATCCGGGTCTTCAATCAACTGCTTGATGTACTGCAAGAAGCGCGACGCCGGGCCGCCATCGACCAGGCGATGGTCGAAGTTCAGGCTCAACCACATCATTTTGCGGATGCAGATTTCACCGTTGTAGACTGCCGGTTTGTCCTGGATGCGCCCCACCCCCAGGATCGCGATTTCCGGCAGGTTGATGAGCGGCGTAAAGGCGTCGATGTCGTACATCCCCAGGTTGGTGATGGTGAACGTCCCGCCGACAAGCTCATCGGGCAGCACCTTGCCCGCGCGCGTGCGCGTGACCAGATCGTTCGTGATGCGGGCAATCTCAAGCAATCCCTTGCGATCCACATCGCGCACCACCGGCACAATCAAGCCGCGTTTGGTATCAATCGCCAGGCTGATGTTGATCTCGTCCAACTGATGAATCACGCCGGCTGCCTCGTCCAACCGTGCGTTGAGGGCAGGGAACCGGCGCAGCGCCTTCGCCACGATAACCATCAGCAAATCGTTGTAGCTGATGTTGAAGCCGAGTTCCTTCGCAAAGTGCGTCTTGAGCTTCTCGCGCAATGCAGCGAACGCCGTCGCATCTACCTCCATCGTGAGCGCGGTTGGGGCGGTGGTGATGTGGCTCGTGTGCATCCGCTGCGCGATAATAGCCCGCACGCCGGTCATCGGCGTCTCCACCAACACCCTGGCCGGCGGCGCAGACGGAGTCGCCAGCGACGGGAGTGGCGCAGCTTCGCTAACGCGCTGGCTGGCCTTCAACACGTCTTCCTTCGTCACACGCCCCGCCGGGCCGGTGCCGGTGACGGTGCTCACATCCACGTCGAGGCTGTCCGCCAGACGCCGCGCCACCGGCGTCACCTTCAACGCCGCCGCGAGATAAGCCGCCACATCCTTCTCCACGATCCGCCCGCCCTGACCCGTGCCGACAACCTTTGTCAGGTCCACGCCCTCTTGCTCCGCCAGCTTCCGCGCGCGCGGTGTGGCAAAAAGGTGCGAAGGCACATCAGATGAAGGCGCAGGAGCCATTTTCTCGCCTGTCGATTCACTGATTCGCTGCTCCGCTGATTCGCCGACACGCTGACCCACCGGTCCAAGAGGTTCATCCGGCGTATCGGTCAGCCGGGCGACCACCGCCAGGACGGGCACACGCTCACCGGCAGGGGTCAAGATTTCGCGGAGGAAACCATCCGCCGAAGCCTCGACCTCGAGGATGGCCTTGTCGGTCTCGACGGCGAACAGCACCTCCCCGCGCTTGACCGGCTCGCCCATCGCCTTCCGCCACTCGACAATAACGCCATCGTTCATCGTTTCGCCCAACATCGGTAGAATCACGTCTTTCACTGCCATTGAATTCCTCCTTGAAGTAAGAAGTAAAGCGTAAAGAGTAAAACGTAAAGAGTAAAGAGTAAAGAGTAAAGAGTAAAGAGTAACTTGGTTACTCGTTTCTCATTACTCATTACTCATTACTCATTACTCATTTCTCATTACTCATTTCTCATTACTCGTTTCTCATTACAGCACCTTGCGGATACCGGCGATGATGGCGTCCACGGAGGGTATCATCGCGTTTTCCAACGACTCGCTCATCGGCACGGGGGCGTCCGCGCCGGTGACGCGCACGATGGGAGCGTCGAGCCAGTCGAACAGCTCCTCCTGAATGCGCGCCGCCAGCTCGCTGATGAACGAGTTGACGCGGTACGCTTCGGTCACGCCGACCACGCGCCCCGTTTTCTTGACGGACGCAGCAATCGTCTCCATATCCAACGGCTTGAGCGTGCGCAGGTCGATCACTTCTACATCGATGCCCTCTTCCGCCAGCTTCTCCGCCGCTTTCAGCGAACGATGCACCATCTGCGAGTAGGTCACCACGGTCACGTCGGAACCCTCGCGCTTTACATCGGCCACGCCAAAGGGGATGATGTAATCTTCTTCCGGGACAAAACCCTCGATGCCGTACAGCATCTTGTGTTCGATAAACATCACGGGATTGTCATCGCGGATGGCGGCCTTGAGCAGGCCCTTCGCATCGTAGGGTGTGGACGGCATCACCACGTAAATGCCGGGGAAGTGCGTCCACAGCGATTCGAGGCTCTGCGAGTGGTGCGCTGCGATCCCGCGCCCCGCCCCACCCTCGGTACGGATCACCATGGGCACTTTGGTCTTGCCGCCGAACATATAGCGGTTCTTCGCGCCCTGGTTAGCGATCTGGTCCATCGCCAGCGGAGTGAAATCCACGTACATAATCTCGGCAACGGGCCGCATCCCGCACATGGCCGCGCCCACCGCCGACCCGCCAATCGTCGCCTCGGAGATGGGCGTATCGCGCACGCGCTCCGGGCCGAACTCGTCGAACAGCCCGCGCGTCGCGCCGTAAGCGCCGCCGTACAGGCCGATATCCTCGCCCATCAGGAAGACCTGCGGGTCGCGCAACATCTCCTCGCGCATCGCGTCGCGCAGAGCCTCCCAGTAGCGCACCTTCTTTACCCCGGGGCCGCCATTGCGCACGCGCTCGCGCAATGCCTTCTCGTGGGCCACGTCGGCGTCCGTCCAGAAGGAAGGCGCGTAGACGTACAATTCCAGTTCCTCGGCAGGCGGCAAAGGCGAGCTGAGCGCAAAGTCGGTCGCTACCTGAATTTCGCCCTTGACTTTGGCCTCGATGGCGTCAATTTCTTCCTCCGTCGCCACGCCTTCGGCTACCAACAACGCCGCGAAGTTGGGAATGGGATCGCGTTGCTTCCATTCAGCCTCTTCTTCTTTGGTACGATAAGCGCGTGGGTCGGAGCGGGAGTGCCCGTACCAGCGGTAAGTCTGGCACTCCAGCAGGAACGGCCCATTGCCACTGCGCGCGTGCTCGATGGCCCGCCCCACCGCCTCGCGCACGGCCAGCACATCCATCCCATCCACAATGTCGAAGGGGATATTGTACGCTGCGCCGCGCGTCGCAATGGCCGGCGTACACGTCGAACACGAGACCGGCACCGACATGCCGTACAAGTTGTTCTCAATAATGTAGACCACCGGCAGTTTCCACAACGACGCCAGGTTGAGCGATTCGTGGAAGTTGCCGGTATTCGAGGCGCCATCCCCAAAGAAGCACAGCACCACACGCCCCGTCCCTTGCAGCTTTTGCGCCAGGGCAGCGCCCGTCGCCACGGGAATGTTGCCGCCGACGATGCCCGTCGCCCCGAGGTTGCCGTGTTCCACGTCGGCGATGTGCATCGAACCGCCGCGCCCCTTGCAATAGCCGGTGGAACGCCCACACAACTCGGCCATCATCTTGTTATAGTGCGTCTGGCGCTCCTCGTCGGTCGTGTTCAGCACCGCGCCGCGCGCGTGGCAATGCCCGTGCCCGCGGTGCGTGCTGGTGATGAGGTCGTCCTCGCGCAGGGTGGACATCGCGCCCACCGCCACCGCTTCCTGCCCGGCATAGAGATGCGACGCGCCGCGGATGAGGTTCTTGCCCAACAAATCGTAGACCGTGTCCTCAAACATGCGGATTTCCCACATCTGCTGCAACATATCAAGGGCTTTGGCCTTCGTCAAACCGGTCTTCTTCAACAGATCAACATCCTTACCCATCACTACCTCGCTTTTACAGATTTGATGATACCCCTTTTCGACAGGATTTGCAGGACAGAACGTCCCCTTTCTCTTGTGAATCCTGTCAAAAACAGCTAAACAATCACGACTTCAACACCCGCTGCACGAACCTGCGCAACGAGGTCGGACGGAGCCTGGGCGTCGGTGATGACGGTGTCCACATCGGACAGGCTGGCATACGAGGTCACACCGACCCGTCCCCACTTGGTCGCGTCCGCCACCACGATTACCGTATGGCACAACTCCACCAGCGCGCGCTTGATCTCGGATTCCGGCGCGCTTCCGTCGGTCAGGCCGGCGTCCAGGCTGAGGCCATAGGCGCCAAAGAAGCCCTTGCGGATGTGGTACTTCTCCAAAAACGCCAGGCCGTCCGGCCCGATGAGCGAGACGGTATCGTGGTGCAATGTGCCGCCCGGCATGACGACGGTGATTTCCGTCAGGCCCAGCATCTCCTGCGCGATGACCAGGCTGTTGGTGACCAGAGTGAGGTCGCGGCGGGATTTGAGGTGCTGCGCCACCGCAAGCGCCGTACTGCTGCTGTCGAGGAAGACGGCTTCACCGTCCGCGATGAGCGCCGCGCCTGCCGCACCGATGCGCTGCTTTTCGGGGATGTGCTGCTGGCGACGCTGAAGCAGCGAAAGCTCCTGCAAGCTGTACGTCGTTGAGATCGCGCCGCCGTAGGTGCGCACGAGCAAGCCGCGCTCGGCGAGCGCCTGGAGGTCGGCACGAATGGTGACTTCGGAGACATCGAACCGCGCACTGAGATCGGACACCGAAACCCGTCCGAGGTTTGCAATCAAATTGAGGATAGCCTGCCGCCGTTCTTCGAGATACACGCGCGTCCAGCCTTCGTTTACTTTCGATTTCTTTCATTGTAAAACGAAAGGGTGAAATGTCAAATAAGTCTAGGGCTTAGAATGCATTTCAGAATTGGAGCGACCGTTCCTTATCGTGCCGCAGAGCACGCAGAGTTCGCAGAGATTTATCCCTCTGCGTTCTCTGCGAACTCTGCGGCTTAAGTTATGCGTTTATCTGGCTTTTGCCCCCGAATTGAAATGCACCCTAGGACTTAGCAGTGGATTTTGTAGGGCGAGTTGGCAACTCGCCCTACAACACACATTTACCAGGCCGCCAGCAGTCCGCCGCTCTCATCCTGCCAATGCGGCATCCAGACGAGCGAGACCAACTGCACGGTAATGTCGGTTTTGCGGGGTTTGATGGTCAGGTGGTCCACCTGGGTTGCCAACTGCTCCATTTTGGCTGCCAAGGCCTGGGTTTCCGCGTCGAACTGGGCCTGCAGGTCGGCCAGTTGCTTCTGCAGGACTTCGACAGTCTCCTCGGCGCGGGCGATGTCTTCGCGCTGCTGGGAAGCGCGGCCCATGCTCTTGGCGGCCGTGGCGGCCTTCCCCACCGTGGAAGCACTGACCGCTTTGCGGCCCAACAACGCGCCCAACACGGTTGCGCCGACATTGACGGCGGTTTGCAATCCGGCCTGACGCGCCTGCGCCTGCTCACGCTCGACGGCTTGCTGCGCTTTGCGGAGCCGTTCCTGAAGCGCCGTCAACTTGGGCGCGTACTTTTTGCGCAATGCATCAACAGCCGCATCACGCTGCTCACGCGCCATTTGCTGGATACGGAGATGAAAATCGCGCTCGGATTCGTCAGGGGCGGCGATGAGCTTGAAGCCGGGGCTGCGCAGCAATTCCAGTTTTTGGGTGCCGTAGACCCACGTGGCGAAGTCCCGATTCCAGGCGGTGTAGCTCCTGGCCTGACCGGCCGCCGACGGCAAAGCAGCATACCGCGCATCCGGCTCACCGGTTTTCTCCAGATCGGTGACGGCCACGTCGATGGTTTCCGCCTGTGCCCAATCCACAGGGATCGGCGCATCGGTGATGGGGGTGATGGCTACGATGTCTGCGGATTGATCCACGCCCACTTTCGTATCCACGAAATGCGTCCGCGCTGCGCCGAGCAGGTACGGCTTGTAGACCACGGTGCGGCTCTTACGGCTGCCGCGCACAGGGACAAAGTAGCAGGGCACATCGGGCGATAGCGTGGGCGCTGCGCCGATAGCCGGCGCAGCCGCGCCCGGAACAGCAGCTATCGGCGCGGTGACAGTCGGCGCAGTGAGCGTCGTCGGCGCGAAGGCGGTCGTCGCAGCAATAGCCGGGGCCGGCGCAGTCATCGGCGCGGCCTGGCGCGCCGCAGCTTTACGCGGCTCCATAAGCACGCGGATTTGCTCGCGGGTAATCGGCCCGCGCAGGTACGACATCACCCAGCGCGTGGTGAAGATCACCGGGGCGTCTTCATGCACGTTGTTCATCAGGAAGACACGGTTGCCCAGACCGGCGAGGGTCTGCTCCATCGCCCGGCGGTCGAAGCGCCCGCCAACGCTGGCGGCGGCGCCTTCCAGACCGTCGAGCAAGCGCGCTTTGTCGCGCTCCGTCTGCAAGCGCCCGATGAACCACGTTCCGGCGTTGGACAGCGCCTTGTAGTCGAGGTCCACCGGGTTCTGCGTCGCCAGGACGACGCCGATGCCGAACGCGCGCGCCTGCTTCAACATCGTCAGCAGCGGCAGCTTGGACGGCGGGTTGCCGATGGGCGGCAGATAGCCGAAGATTTCGTCAATGTAGAGCAAGGCGCGCAGGCTGGTGGTGCCGGAAAGGCCACGCATCCAGCCCAACACCTGGTTGAGCAGCAAGGAGACGAAGAACATACGCTCTTTGTCGCCCAGGTGCGCGATGGAGAAGATGGCGATGCGCGGCTTACCCTGCGGCGTGTACAAAATCTGGCCGATGTCCAACGGCTCGCCTTCCAGCCAGGCGCTAAAGCCGGGCGAAGCCAGCAGGTTGTTCAACGCCATCACCAGGCCAAAGCGATCTTTGGCCGGGTAGAACGAGTCCAGATCGAGCACGCCGATCTTGGTCATAGGCGGGTTCTGCACCAGTTGGATGAGCGCGGCGAGATCAACATCACGGCCCTGCCGCCACGTATAATCAAGGATATTCGAGAGCAGGATATACTCGCGGCTTTGCACAGGATCGGCCTCGATCCCCAGCAGGCCGAGCAGGCTGGTGACGGTGGTACCGACGCGCTCGCGCATCATCTCGCCGTCGTCGAGAACGGCGGCGGGTGGCGCAGCGAAAGATTGCAGGATCGAGACGGGCACACCGGCATTGCTGGCGGGGGTGTAGATGACGAAATCGGCGGCGTCCCTGAGTTTTCGGATGCGCGCGCCGTCCTGCCCCCAGTCCGCCAGACCCTTCTTCCAGAGGGCAGCCTGCGCTTCAGCATAAGCCGCGGGCGTCATATCCTTCTTGCGGGCGTCGTCCTCGTTGATCCAGGGCAGGAAATCTTCACCGCGCAATTCGGGGAAGGTGAGCAGCAGATTCCCGAGGTCGCCTTTGGGATCGATGATGATGGCGGGGATGCCGTCGATGGCGGCCTCTTCGATCAGGCCGATGCACAACCCGGTCTTGCCGCTACCGGTCATGCCGACGGTGACGGCGTGCGTCACCAGGTCTTTGCTGTCGTAAAGCAGGAGCGTGTCTTTGGCGGCTTTCTTTTCCAGATCGTACTCTTTGCCCAGATAAAAAACGCCAAGTTTTTCAAAGTCTTCCATAGTTTCCTCCGAATTTAGTCTGGTAGTCTGATAGTCGTTAGTCAGGTAGTCGTTAGTCTGATAGTCGTTAGTCAGGTAGTCGTTAGTCGGATAGTCGTTAGTCGGGTAGTCGGCAGTCTGATAGTCATTACAAAGTATAGTCGTAGATAAAGAAAAGGTCAAAGTCGGATCCGACTTTGATTTTATTCTAGCTTACAGTAGAATGATCCTTACTGGAATAGCCCGACTAGCGACTATTCGAATAGCGAATAACGAATAGCGAATAACGAATAACGAATAACGACTATGTGACTATACGACTACGTGACTACGTGACTACGTGACTATACGACTATTCGACTACGTGACTATACGACTATTTGACTATACGACTATTCAACTACGTGACTATATGACTATCGAGGAAATTATGAATCTGCACAAACACTACCAATGTGAAGTAAAGTTATTCGTCAAGGTGTGCCGCCGGCTGGCGCGCAATTTGTACGTGACGGGCTACGGCGGCAATCTGGCCTGGAAGCTGGAAGACGACCTGCTGCTCATCACGCCGACCCAGATGAACAAAGGCGACATCCGCCGCAAAGACGTGGTGTTCGTCAACCTGGCGGGCGAAACTGTCGAAGGCGAGCGCCGCCCCACCGGTGAACTGCCGATGTACCTCAAATTCTTCCACGAGCGGCCTGACATCGTCTCCGTCATCCACTGCCACGCGCCCGCCGTCGGTGCGCTGGCGATCTCCGGCGGCGAAAACTATCTGATGCTGCCGCTCTATCCAGAGACGACCACCGAGATCGGTCCGGTCCCCGTCGTGCCTTACGGGCAACCGCTCACGCAGGAATTGGCCGACAACTTTGGGCCGTACCTGCCCAAGTACAACAGTTTTATCATGGAAAACCACGGCCTGGTGACGATGAGCCGGGGCGACATCTACTGGACATTGATGAACGTCGAGCTGCTGGAAGCCACCGCGCAGTCTATTCTCTACGCTGTGCAACTCGGCGGCGGGATCAAGACGCTGGACTACGCGGCGGTGAAACGGCTCGGCGAGGTGATGCATCTGCGCAACCTGCCGCTCTTCGGCGCGCCGGGCGTCAATGCGTCGTTGGAGGCATTGTATTTTGGGGAGTAGAAACCATGCAACACCCGAGCCAGACATTCGCGCTGAACATAAACCGCACCTCATTGAGGTATTTATGCGGTAGGAATCGCTGAAGATTCTGGAGTTATAAGACAAGCACACCCTATGTTCTCGTCTAAAAATCAGGAGGTGACCGATGATGTTCTTTACCGCAGTGGTAGAAAAATGTCCTGACACAGGGCTTTATGTCGGGTATGTGCCCAATTTTCCAGGTGCACACACACAGGCCGAAACACTCGATGAGTTGTATCAAAACCTGCATGAAGTGATCGAAATGCTCCTTGAGGATGGCAAATGATCTCATTACCCGTTGAGCGCAAAAGTAAGATAGACACTTTCCTTGCAGCGCCGCTCCTGGCACGGTTTGCCACCGCCTCGCCGGAGACGTTGCAGCCACACGTCGTCCCGGTGTGGTACGAATGGGACGGCGAGACACTGTGGATCAGCTCCTACGAGAGCACGCGCAAAATCGGTGAGCTGCGCGCCAATCCCAGGTGCGCCGTCGTCGTGGACGTAGCCGAAAGCGTGGATGGCGTCTCCGCCGTCGTCTTGGAAGGCCAGGCGGAGCTGATTACCGAGCCGCGTGAGTTCGTGCGCGACATGGCGCTGCGCATCTACACCCGCTATATGGGACCGGAGGGCGTCCTGGCCCCAGAACCTCAAGAGTGGGCCAACTCGCCCGAAAATCTCATCATCAAGGTAACGCCCGAATTTGTTAAAGTTTGGTAGACGGTAGACAGTAGACGGGTAGAAGAGGAAACCAGTCATAACGCGCCATACAATCACCGGTTACACTTTACGCTTTACGCTTTACGCTTTACGTTTTACGCTTTATGGAGGAAACAATGTCAGAACAAACAATGCTCACATCCCGGTTGTACGGGATTCGGGATTTACGGGTTGAACGCACGCCGGTTCCCACGCCGGGGCCGGGCGAGGTATTGCTCAAGATCGCTTCGGTGGGCACGTGCGGATCGGACGTGCACTATTACCTGGAAGGCGGCATCGGCGACGCGATTGTGAAAGAGCCGATCACGATGGGCCACGAGTTTTCGGCGTGGATTGCCGGGTTTGGGCCGGGCGTCGAAGGAAAGCACGACCTGCGCCTGGGGCAACTGGTCGCCGTGGAGCCGGCGATCTCGTGCGGCGTGTGTGAGTTCTGCCAGCACGGCCATCCCAACATCTGCCCGCACGTGCGTTTTTGCGGCACGCCGCCGATTGACGGCGTCTTCGCCGAGTATGCGGTGATGCCGGCCGAGAACTGCTTCCCGCTGCCGGAGGGCTTCAGCGCGGACGATGGCGCGCTGTTGGAGCCGCTCGGCATTGCCATCCATACCGTTGACCTGGCGCATCTCAAGGTGGGGCAGACGGTCGCCGTGCTGGGGGCCGGCGTCATCGGCCTGATGACGGCAGCGGTGGCGAAGGCGGCAGGCGCGGGCGCAATCTATATGACCGAGCCGCTGGCGTACCGGCGACAGTTCGCGCTGGAATACGTCGCCGACGCGGTGTTCGATCCGAAGGCGGAAGATGTAGTTGCCGCAATTATGCGCGCGACAGACGGGCGCGGTGTGGATGTGGCCTTCGAGGCAGCCGGCGCGCACGAGACGCCCGACCAGGCCGCGCGCGTGACCTGTCCCGGTGGCAAGGTCGTCGTCGTGGGCATCCCCTCTGACGATACGATGACGATGAATGCCTCGGTCATCCGGCGCAAGGGCCTCACCATCAAACTGGTGCGACGAATGAAGCACACGTACCCGCGCGCGATTCGCATGGTGAGTAAGGGTATCGTGGACATCAAGCCGCTGGCAACGCACCACTTCCCGCTGGAACGCATCGCCGATGCGTTCGACTTTGTGGCGGGATACAAAGACGGCGTGCTGCGGGCAATGATTAAGGTTAATCGATGAACAACCGCGAGCGCGTCCACGCGATTCTACATTATCAAGACTATGACCGTATGCCCATCGTCCACTTCGGCTATTGGAATGAAACGCTGCACAAGTGGGCGGCGGAAGGGCACATCACCTGGGAGGAAGCTCATGCCTGGGGCGACGGCAACCCAACGGACGCCGTCATCGGTGCGAAACTCGGCTTCGATTTCAACTGGAGCACGTGTTACAGCCCACACACCCGCTTACGTCCGCCGTTCGAGACCAAAGTGATCCGCGAGTTGCCCGACGGCGGGCGGCACATTCAGAACGACGAGGGCGTGATTGTGCTGCAAAAAGACGACGCCACTTCCATTCCGCAGGAGATCGAGCATCTGCTCAAGGATCGCGCGTCGTGGGAGGAACACTACCTGCCCCGGCTCCAGTATAGCGATGAGCGCGTCACCCACGCCTGGGTCAACTGCGATGGGCAGATGGTGCGCTTCGATCAGGGCGGGCTGGACTATCTGCGACGCGGTGGGTGGACGAATCCTTACGGCATCAACGTGGGCAGCCTGTTCGGCGTCATCCGTGATTGGATCGGCATCGTGGGATTGTCGTATATGCTGGCGGACGATCCCGATCTGTTGCAGGAAATTGTGGATGTCACCGCCGAAGTGTGCTATCAAACGACAAAGACAACGTTAGAGCTGGTGTGTCCCAATGGGGGACCGGCCCCCTTCGACTTCGCACACTTCTGGGAAGACATCTCTTTCAAGAGCGGGCCGCTCATCAGCCCGCGCACGTTCCGCCGGATGACGGGCCACCACTACAAACGCATCACCGACCTGCTCAACGACTACGGCATCGACATCGTCTCGCTCGACAGCGATGGGGACATCACCAAGCTTGTCCCGGTATGGCTGGAGAACGGCGTTAACACGATGTTCCCCATCGAGGTGGGAACGTGGCGTTCGAGCATCGCGCCGTGGCGGGCGCAGTACGGGAAGGCGCTGCGGGGCGTCGGCGGGATGGACAAGGTCGTCTTCAGCCGCGATTATGCCGCCGTGGACGCGGAAATCGAGCGCCTCAAGCCGCTGGTCGAGTTGGGCGGCTACATCCCCTGCCCCGATCACCGCATCGCGCCCGATGCAAAGTGGGAAAATGTGCAGTATTATTGTGATAGGATGCGCAAAGCGTTTGGTTAGGCAACCAAGAAAGAGGACATAACTATGCAAACAGTAGAACTACAAGAAGAAACATATCAGCTTTTGAAAGACCCCCTTATGGGCGAACAAACATTTGATACGACAGTACGGATGTTAATCGAGGCTGAATACTTGCGACGTTTGAAACGTTACCATTATCTTGACCAAACCCTGCGAAAAAAGTATGGCATGGATTTCGAGCAGTTCCACGCACAAAAAGTAGCTCAAAAGCAAGGATATACCTGGGAAGTCGAAAAAGATGCCATGGACTGGGAAACTGCCATAGGCCATATCCAAACCCTGGAACGCAAACTAAAGCAACTCCACTAACAAGAATATGACTACTTTCTATGATTTGCTGCAGGAAGCACAAGATGCCTTCGAACGGATATGGTTTATTCAAGCCGTCCAAGATATCGAACGCACCGATTTGACGCTCTCGCTACGCTTGTATATCCGTGCAGATGTTTTTGTCCATGTGTTTTATGGTCAGCTTTCAGGTTCATTGTATTTCTCGCTTATTGAACACGGCCGTCGCATCTTTGGCATAGATCGTGAAAGCGGAGAGTGGCATTTGCACCCTTATGACGCTCCCGAGAAACACTTACCATTCAGTGAAGGGCTGGGACAAAGACCCCTTCTCAGTTTTCTGGCATTTGTTGAAGATCTCTTGTTGCAGCACGATCTGCTTTAACAAGCCACAAGGAGTATATTGTATTTTTGAAAGCATCACTAGAGATTTTCGAAGCACAATTGAATGATTTCGATGCTGCGCTGCGCACAGCGGCATTACGCGAACTACTGGCTTTGGCCGACCAGGGCGCGGTGGACATCGCCCCGCCCATCAACGTCGCCAACATGCACTGCCACACGTTCTTCTCGTACAACACCTACGGCTACTCGCCGACGGCGCTGGTGTGGCTGGCGAAGAAATCCGGCTATGCCTATATGGGCATCGTGGACTTCGATGTGTTGGATGGCGTGGAAGAATTCCTCGCTGCCTGCGATCTGGCGGGCGTGCGCGGCAGCGCGGGCATGGAGACGCGCGTTTTTATCCCGGAGTTCGCCACACGCGAGATCAACTCGCCGGGCGAGCCGGGGATTTTCTATCACATGGGCATCGGTTTTACATCAACGGATTTAACGGGTGCAACGGATAATCCGTTAAAATCCGTTCAATCCTTTGACAAAACAGAGGCGCGGGCGATTCTGGCAAGCCTGCGTGCGCGGGCGGAAGCGCGCAACCGCGACGTGGCAGCGCGCGTGAACGCCTATCTTGATCCGGTGGTCATCGACTACGACCGCGATGTGCTCCCCCTCACCCCGGCCGGCAATGCCACCGAGCGGCACATGGTCATCGCCTACCTGCAAGCCGCCCAACGGACAATCTCGGATCCGGCAGCGTTCTGGGCCGAGAAGCTGCGCACGTCCCGCGCCGAAATTGCCGCCATTCTGGACAACGGCCCGAAAATTCAAAACCTGGTGCGCTCCAAATTGATGAAGCGCGGCGGCGTGGGCTACGTGCAACCCTCGCCGGAGATGTTCCCCTCGGTGGAGGAGGTCAATCGCGTCATCACGGCCTGCGGCGCGCTGCCGTGCGCCACCTGGCTCGATGGGACGTCGGCGGGCGAACAGGCGATCGAGGAGCTGCTGGATTTGCTCATCGGCAAGGGCGTCGTCGCGCTCAACATCATCCCCGACCGGAACTGGAATATCGCCGATCCAGAGAGCAAACGGCTCAAACTACAGAAACTGTACGAAATCGTAGATTTGGCGCAGCATCTTGACCTGCCGTTGAACGTGGGCACGGAGATGAATGCGCCGGGCAACCGGCTGGTGGATGACTTCTCCGCGCCGGAGCTGGCGCCGGTGCGCGAGGCGTTTATGGATGGCGCGGCTTTCATCTACGGACATACCGTGATGCAACGCGCGCTCGGTCTGGGGTATAGCAGCGAATGGGCGCAGGCGCACTTCCCCACACGAAAGGCGCGCAATGTATTCTACACGCAAGTGGGAAAACACATTCTGCCCGGCAACCTGGGAACAACGCGCCTCAGGGCTACGGTCAACGCGCCTGCCGAGGCAGATCCACGTCTCATTCTGACATGCCTGGAAGAGGGGCTATGAATCAAGCCAACATTCTGCTCGTCGATAATAGGCGAGACAATCTATGAAATCACAAAACAGGAGAACAGTATGAAAACATCTCGCGGCGCAAAAACAATCGTTTATCCCACACCCGTTTTCATCGTCGGTACCTATGACGACGCGGGCAAGCCGAATCTAATGGCGGCGGCCTGGGGCGGCATTTGCTGCTCCCGTCCGCCGTGCGTCTCCGTCTCGCTGCGCAAAGCGACGTACACCTACGGGAACATCGTCGCGCGCGGCGCGTTCACCGTCAACATCGCTTCAGAGCAGTACGTGAAAGAGGCGGACTACGTGGGCCTGGTTTCCGGACGCGACGTAGACAAGTTCGCCGCCGCCGGCCTCACGCCGGTCAAGAGCGAGCTGGTGGACGCGCCCTACGTCGCCGAATTCCCGATGGCGCTGGAGTGCAAGCTGCTGCACACCCTCGAAATCGGCCTGCACACGCTCTTCGTCGGCGAAATCCTCGACATCAAGGCCGACGCGGATGTCTTCGACGCCGACGGCAAGCTCTCCGTCCAGAAAATCCGCCCGATCCTGTGGGCGCCCGACGATGGCGGCTACTATGGCGTGGGCGAGTACCTGGGACCGGCCTTTGAGGTTGGCAACGCGCTAAAGAATAAATAACGCCTTTTAACGGATTCGCGTAGATTAGCGAGATTCAAGGAGAAAAAATGCCCATCATCGAACAAGCGTTTATGGAACTGACAAAAGACCTGGACGTGGCGGCGTTCTGGGAAGAAAACGCCCAGTGCCAGAGATTCACGACCGATAAGCCGCGCTGCGCGCTCTCGTTCTCGCCGGACGACCACTGGATTTTCGAGTTCATGGACGTCCCCTCGACGCTGCGCTACTATCACGACACCGCCTACCGCAACGCATTGCACGCCGAGGTCAACGCCGTCTTGCAGGAATACGTGGGCCGCGCCTTCTTCGACGAGGACACCTGGGAAACCGAGCCACACCGCATCGAAAACCTCTTCGACTGCGTCTTCACCTACTACGAGGGCGGCACCCCGTGGCTCACCGCCGTCAACACGGGCGACGGCCCGGAAGACGCCGCCGCCTTCGCGCGCATCCTCGACAAGGCCGAAGCCACCGACATCCGCGCGTGGGCGCTCCCGGAGCCGTACCTGGCAGAATGGGAAGCGCGCCAGGCCGCCGGAAAGCCGCTCCCCAAACTCGGCACGGGCAGCCGCGGCCCGGCAACGATTATGACCTCGGTACTCAAGCCGGAGACCGTCTTCTACTGGATTTATGACTACCCAGACCTGATGCACCGCTTCCGCGACATCCTGGCGGAGAAAATGGTCGAATTCAACACCGTGCTGCGCGAATTCAGCGGCAACAACGAGCCGGGCTGGTGGATCACCGACGACAACTGCGCGCTCTTCAACAAAAAGCTCTACCGCGAATACTGCTTTCCGGTGCTTCAGCGCGTCCTCGAAGCCATGGCCCCCGGTGACGCCCGCCGCTACCAGCACTCCGACAGCGCCATGGGCCACCTGCTGGAGATGCAGTACGAACTCGGCATCCGCGCCGTCAACTATGGCCCGACCGTCGATGCTGGCCTCATCCGCGAGAAAATGCCCGACGCCTACATCTTCGGTCAATTGCCGCCGATGCTCCTGCGCAACGGCAGCCCCGAGGAGATTCGCCAGCACGTCATCAGCGACTTCAAGAAAGCCGGCGCCACCGGCGGCCTCGAAATCGCTACGGCCGGTTCCACCCCCGCCGGCGTCGGCGTTGGCCGTATGCGCTGGCTGATGAAAGTGGTGCAGGAAGAATGTCGGTATTAAAGGATGCAAGAGGCAGGATGCAGGATGCAGGATGCAGGATGCCTGAGATTGGTATCAGGCCTAACATCTGGAGTGAAAATCTAACCACTAATCTTCACGAATGTCTGCATTCGCCGAATCTACACTAATCTGATTTCTATTCGTGAAAATTCGTGTAGATTCGTGGTTGTCTTCTTGGAGGAATTTATATGACCGTGAACATTCGCTTTACGGAATCGGATTGGGAACGCATTGCGCGGGACTGGAATGCGTGGTGGGCCGGGGAACTGGAACGGCCGCTGGTAGTTTTGGAGACTGTCGATCCAATCGAAGCCGACTGGTCACAACTGACGAAGTACGGGCTGGATACACCCGTAGACGCCATCCTCGACAACTGGGAGCGCATCCTCGAAGCCGCCTACTGGCTCGGCGACGCTTATCCCAAGTGGTGGGTGAACTTCGGTCCGGGTGTTATGGCCGCCTTTCTAGGATCGCGCGTCTCGTGGACGCCCGACACAACCTGGTTCTGGCCGTTGGAAGGCGTGAGCAGCTTGCACGACATCCACCTGCGCTACGATCCCGACAATCCCTGGTGGCGGCGCGTGCTGGAGGTGACCCGGCGCGCTGTGGAGCGTTGGGGTGACCGGGTGCTCGTCGGCATCACCGACATCGGCGGCAACCTGGACATCCTCGCCAGCCTGCGCGGCTCGGAGAAGCTGCTGTTCGACCTGACCGACGCGCCGGAAGAAGTGGATCGGCTGGTGAGCGAGATCACCCCGCTGTGGCTGCGCTACTACGACGAACTGTACGCCATCACCAGCGCCGTGGGACGCGGCAACGCCTGCTGGGGGCCGTGCTGGTCGCCGGGCAAGGGCTACATGCTGCAATCCGACTTCTCGTACATGATTTCGCCGCGCATGTTCAAGCGTTTCGTGCTGCCTGACCTCGTCGCGTGTTGCGATCACCTGGACTACGGCTTCTATCACCTGGACGGCAAGGGCGAAATCCCGCACCTCGATCACCTGCTCGGCATCGAGCGCCTGCGCGGCATCCAATGGCAGCCCGGCGACGGCCAACCGCTCGCCGACGGCTGGCTCCCGCTCCTCAAGCGCATCCGCGACGGCGGCAAACTCTGCCAGATCTACGTGGATTGTAAGGGCGCGCTCACCGTCCAGAAAGAACTCGGCGGCAAAGGCTTCCTGATGCATATCGTCGAGCGGGTGACGCCGGAAGAAGGCAAGGCATTCTTGCGTGAATTGCATAAGAAGTGATTGGAAATCGTACACGGATTTGACGGATTCCCCGGATTTTTCAAAGGAAAAAGTCCGTGGATTTAGACCGTGAATCACGCGAATCTTCGCAAATTTTCAGGAAAGATTCGCGTAGATTAGCGAAATTAGCGGTTTGTACTTTGAGGAGTTAACAATATGACTGACAAACTTGAACTATACCGCCGCGCCGACGCTCCCCTACCCGCAACCAACCGCCTGTGGCCTCTTTACGGCGCGGGGTTCGAGAATCTCGGCGTGGACGGCAAACCGATTACCGTCCCGATGCCCGAATACGGCCCGAACGAGCTACTCGTGCGCCACGACGCCTGCGGGCATTGCTTCTCCGACATCAAAGTCATCCACGCCGGGCAGAACCACCCGCGCATCCACCGCAATATGCGCGAGCGCCCGGTCGTGCTCGGCCACGAGGTCAGCATCACGGTAGTCGCGGTCGGCGATAACTTGCGCGACCAGTACAAGGTTGGCGACCGCTTCATCGTCCAGGCGGACATCTTCTATCACGGGCAAAACTGCTCCTACGGCTACGAGATCGACGGCGGGCTTTCCGAGTACACCGTCATCGACCAGCGCGTGCTCAACGGCGACCACGGCAACTACCTCATCCCCATCCAGAAAGCCGAGACCGGCTACGCCGAAGCCGCGCTGACCGAACCGTGGGCGTGCGTCATCGCCGCGTACCAACTGCGCTACCGCACCGCGCCGCGCGCCAATGGGACGATGTGGATCATCGGCACGGAACGCGCCAAACCGATGTACACCTTTAGCCGGGGCTTCGACGAGGCCACCCACCCTGCCAAGCTGTTGCTCACGAACGTCCCCGCGCCCTTCGCTGCGTGGCTCCGCGAGCGCGCTGCGCGCCTGGGCATTGCCGTGGAAGACGTCCCCGAGCTGCCCGACCCGGCAACCGTCGAAACCGACGATGCGCCTGTGTCTCCGGCAGCGGACAGTGGCGACACCGGCAGAGGCGTGGAAGACATCATCCTCCTCGGCGCAGATCCCGACCTCATTGAGCGCGCCAGCCCCAACCTGGCGAGTTACGGCATCATGGCGCTGATGGACGATGCGCCAATGGCGCGGAAAGTCAAAGTGGACGTGGGTCGCATCCACTACAACCGCTGGCTCTACGTCGGCAGCACCGGCACCGACATCGCCAAAGCCTACAGCGACACCCCCGTGCGTTCAACGCTCAAACCCGGCGGGCGCGCGTGGTTCGTCGGCGCGGGCGGCCCGATGGGGCGGATGCACGTCCAGGCCGCCATCCAATCCGAGAACGGTCCGGCGATTATCGTCTGCACCGATGTCAGCGACGTGCGCCTGGACGACCTCTGCACCAGCTTCAGCCTGGAAGCGCAGAGCAAGGGTATCAAATTCATCTGCCTCAATCCGATGAACAAGGAAGCCTACGCTGCCGCTATGGCACCGTTCAAAGAGACTGGCTTCGATGACGTCATCGTGCTCGCGCCGGTCACACCCGTCATCGCCGAGGCCGCGACGTACCTGGCTCCCAAAGGTGTAATGAACATCTTCGCGGGCGTGCCGCGCGGCAAATTTGCGGACATCGACCTGAGCGACGCCTACCTCAAGCAGGCGCGCGTCATCGGGCACTCGGCCTCCACCATCGAGAACATGCGCTTTATGCTGGAACAGGCCGAAACCGGGCAACTTTCGCCCAACCGTTCCGTCGCCGCCATTGGCTCGCTGGAAGCAGCCTACGATGGCCTCAAAGCCGTGGACGAGACGCGCTTCCCCGGCAAAATCGTCATCTATCCCCACATCAAGCCCCTGCCCCTCACCACGCTGACCGACCTGAAGGACGTGTTGCCTACCGTCTATGCCAAACTCAAGGACGGGCGCGAGTGGACAACGGAAGCCGAGGCCGAACTGTTGCGGGTGATGCTACCGTAGCGAATGGCGAATGGCAAATAACAACACACACCTCCCACCCCCTCTGATGACCTCGGAGCCGGGATCGTTCGCGCGGGCGACGATCGTGGAGCGCAAGCCGGAGATTATCCGGCGGGTCATAGCCGACAACGCTTATCCGCCGGAAATCGTGGCGGCGCTTGAGGCGTTCCGGGATGAGATCGCACATCACCCTATCATGCCGTTGGGCGAGGATGCGCCGGACGTGGACTTCTGGAACGCGCATCAAGCGCAGCACGCGGGCAAGACGTGGCTTGACGTGCCCTGGTACTTCGCCGAGACGTACTTCTACCGGCGATTGCTGGAAGCCGTGCGTTACTTTCAGCCGGGACCATGGCGCGGCGTGGACCCCTTCGCGCCGCAGAAACGGGCGCAGGAAGCCGCCGCCATTGCGCAACTGGCGACCGTGTGGCCCGCCATCGAACACCTGCCGCCCGACGAGCGGTTCGTGCTGCTCCTGCACTCCGCCCTGTGGGGCAACCGCGCCGACCTGAGCAACTTCACCGTCAAAGAGAGCGCGCATCGCGGGTTGGAGGCTCACACCGAGCGCAGCAACTTGTTGATTGACGACACTGAGGCAGTGCTGGCATTTTTCGGTCAACGGATTGAACGGATGAAACGGATTTTTTCTTCGAATCCGTTAAAATCCGTTCAATCCGTTGACACTGTCGCCTTCATCAACGACAACGTGGGCGCCGACAGCCTCTTCGATCTGGCGCTGGCGGATTTTCTGCTCACGCACGGCTGGGCGCGGCGTGTCGTCTTCTACCTCAAAAACCAGCCCTTCTTCGTCTCCGATGCCATGCCGGAGGACATCCGGCTCGTCATCCAGCAACTGCAAGCTGCGCCAGAACCCACCGTCGCAGCTCTGGGACATCGCTTGCACAACGCCTTACTTCCTGCTTCTCACTCCCTACTCCTTACTACCGATCCCTTCTGGACAAGCTGCCTCTCGTTCTGGGACCTGCCGCCCGCCTTGCGCGACGACCTGGCCCGCGCCGACCTGCGCATCCTCAAAGGCGACGTCAACTACCGCCGCCTGCTCGACGACCGCCACTGGCCACATCATACGCCTATCGAAGCCGCCGACGCCGCCTTCCCCCGTCCTTACCTTGTCCTCCGCACCCTCAAAGGCGAGATTATGGTACATTTACAGCCAGGCCAGGCCGAAAGCCTCACGACCGCAGACCCAACCTGGCTTATCAATGGAAAAAGAGGGTTAATCCAATTTCTAAGAGATTAACCGCGAATCACGCAAATCTTCGCGAATCTTTTTTTATTTTTGTTGAATCATGGGGAATAGATATGAAAGGACTTTTATATCCCGAGGAAAGTTTCAAAATTGTTGGCGCTGCAATGGAAGTCTACAACCAGTTGGGACACGGTTTCCTGGAAGCTGTTTACCAGGAAGCTCTGGCACTAGAAATGCGTATGCGTGATATCCCATTTCAAGAACACCCAATCCTAAACATACTGTACAAGGAGCATTCACTTCATCAACAATACATCCCTGATTTTCTGGTATACGGTAAAATTGTGGTGGAGATCAAAGCCATAAAGCAACTCGGCCCGGTTGAAGAAGCGCAAATCATCAATTATCTCAAGGCAGCCAAGATGGCTTTGGGTATACTTATCAATTTCGGCCATCCCCAACAACTTGATTGGAAACGCAAGATCATAAGCGCCAATATCCCTGAAGAAGACAAAGAAGAAGATTAGCTAGATTCGCGTGATTCGCGGTTAAAATAATACAGGAAGAAAGTATATGAATAAAACGTTACAAGACAAAATTGCCATAGTGACCGGCGGGGCGCAAGGGTTGGGCGCGGCGCTCTGCGAGCGGCTGGCGCGTGAGGGCGCGCACGTCGTCGTCGCCGACTTGAACCTGGACGGCGCGACGCAGACTGCTGCCGAAATCGCCGCGCAGACCGGACGCCGCACGCTCGCCGTGCAGGTGGACGTGACCGACGAGGCGCAGGTCGCCGCGATGGTGGACCGCACCGTCGCGGAGTTCGGGCGGCTGGATATCCTCGTCTCCAACGCCGGCATCCTCATCTCCGGGCCGGTGGATGAATTTGACGTGAAGAAGTGGCAGGCCGTCATCAACGTCAACCTCGTCGGCTACTTCATCTGCGCCAAGCACGCCATCCGCGTGATGAAACCGCAGCACAGTGGTATCATCATTCAAATCAATTCCAAATCCGGCAAAAAGGGCAGCTACAAGAACTCCGCCTACGCCGCCTCGAAATTCGGTGGCATTGGCCTCACGCAAAGCCTGGCGCTCGAACTCGCCGAAGAGGGCATCCGCGTCAACGCCGTCTGCCCCGGCAACCTGCTCGATTCGCCGCTGTGGACGCAATCGCTGTTCAAGCAATACGCGCGCAACCAGGGCATCACCGAGGAAGAGGTGCGCCAAAAATACATCGATCAGGTGCCGATGAAACGCGGTTGTACCTACGAGGACGTGTGCAACGTCGTCGTCTTCCTTGCTTCTGACCAGTCCAGCTACATGACCGGCCAGGCCATCAACGTCACCGGTGGGCAGGAAATGCGCTGAACTAAGATTTTAACCGCGAATCACGCGAATGTCTGCATTCGCAGAATCTTCGCTAATTTTTAACAAAGATTCGCGTAGATTAGCGAAATTAGCGGTTTATTCTGAAAAGGAGGCTGTATGAAAGACAGGATAGAGGCTGCACTCAAGAGCAGCAAAGCGGATTACACCGAGATCCGCCTGGAAGAGCGGGAGGTGACCACGGTTTCGTATCGCGGCGCCGACCTGGAAAACGCCGGCGCCATCATCGACGCGGGCGGCATCGTGCGCTGTCTGTGCAAAGACGGCGGCTGGGGCGTCGCCTCGTTCAACGACCGCGATGACCTGATTGCCAAAGTGGAACAGGCTTACCAGTGCGCCAAAGTCGTCCAGGCCGCAGAACCCATCGAGCTGGCGCCCATCCCCGTCGTCGAAGAGCGCATCACGGTGACGCTGGCGCACGACTTCCGCGGCGTCTCGCTGGCCGAGAAAAAGGCACTGGTCGAAGAGTACAACGGCATCATACGAGGTTACAGCGACAAAATCGTGGATACCAGTATCGGCTACCGCGACCTCTTCAGCCGCGTTCACTTCGCCAACTCCGAAGGCACGTGGATCGAGGAAGAACGTCCGGAAGTGAGCCTGTTCCTGGTTGCCATTGCCCGCGACGGCAACAACATCCAGCAGGCCATCGAAAGCTGCGCCGCGCAGGCAGGCTTCGACTTTGCGAAAAACCACGAAGCATTAGCGCAGACTGCCGCTCGCCACGCCGTGGAACTCCTGAGCGCAGAGACGGTCGTCGGCGGGCAGTACCCCGTCGTCGTCAACCCGATGCTCGGCGGCGTCTTCATCCACGAAGCGTTCGGCCACCTCTCCGAATCCGACTTCATCTACGAGAATCCCAGAGCGCGGGAGATGATGGTGTTGGGGCGGCGCTTCGGGCAGGACATCCTCAACGTCTTCGATGATGGTTCGCTTCCCGGCTTGCGCGGCACGCACAAATACGACGACGAGGGCACGCCCACCCGGCGCAATGACCTGATCAAGAACGGCATCCTGGTGGGGCGGCTGCACTCCCGCGAGACGGCGGCCAAAATGGGCGAAAGTCCTACCGGTAACGCCCGCGCCATCACCTACCGCCACGCGCCGATCGTGCGGATGACCAACACCGCCATCGAGAACGGCACGACGCCGTTTGAGGACATGATCAAGGACATCAAACTCGGCATCTACGCCTGCGATGCCTATGGCGGTAACACCGAACTGGAGAGCTTCTCGTTCAGCTCCGGTTACGCCTACATGATCCGTGACGGGCAGATTGCCGAAATGGTCAAGGACGTGATCCTGGCGGGGAACCTGTTCACCACGCTGATGAACATCGACGCCATCGGTAACGATTTCAAGTGGATTCAAGGGGCCGGCGGCTGCGGCAAGGGCGGGCAGTTCCCCTTGCCCGTGGCCTTCGGCGCGCCCCACGTGCGGATTCAGAACGTCGTGATTGGAGGGAAATAGTCATGGACGTGTTAGCGCAACTCATCCCCCAAACAGAACAGGTCGAGGTGATGCACCTCAAAAACGAGACCACCACGGTCAACTTCGAAGCCAACCAGTTGAAGACCAGCAAAGTCGAGGAGACCGCCGGTATCGCCGTGCGTGTCATCAAGGACGGGCGACTGGGCTTTGCCGCGTCCAGCGATCTGACGGCGACGGACAAGCTCATTTGTAACGCCCTGGAATCGGCGGCCTACGGCGATAAAATCCCCCTCACTTTCCCCGGCCCGCAACCCGGCCCGGACGTGCGCACCTTCGACGCCGCCATTGCCGACCTCCCGGTAGCGCGTATGGTGGAAATTGGGCAGGAAGTGATCGCCTACCTGCGCGACATTGACCCCGATGTGCTGCTCAACGTCACCCTCAGACGGGGCGTCAACCAGGCCACCATCCGCAACCAGGCCGGCGCGGACGTAACGTTCACACGCTCGCCGTTTGCGCTCCAGGTAGAAGTGCATCGCGTCAAAGGCGACGACATTCTCATTATGTTCGACATGCTCGGCGCAACCGTCTGGGATGCCGACTATATGCTCCCCGCGCGGCGGCTCGGCGACAAACTGCGGCAGGCGCAGCGAATCAGCACGCTCACGCCGGGCCGGATGCCGGTGCTGTTCTCGCCGAGCGGCGCGTTGGTGTTGGGACTGCCGCTGATGGAGGGCGTTGACGGCAAGAACGTCTACAAAGGCATCTCCCCTATGGCAGGCAAAGTGGGCGAGAAGCTGTTCGACGCGAAACTCACGCTGGTGGATGACCCAACGGTCGACGGCAAATTCGGCAGCGCAGCCTACGACGACGAGGGCGTGCCGCACCGCCGCAACGTCCTCATCGGCGCGGGTACGCTCAACGGTTTCCTCTACGACCTGAAGACCGCCGCGCAATCCGGCGTTGAATCCACCGGCAACGGCTCGCGCGGGCTGTTCAACCAACCGAATCCCGCCCCCACCAACCTCATCATCGCGCCCGGTGAGACGCCGTTGGCCGATATGCTCGCCGGCATTGACGAGGGCCTGTTAGTCGAAGAAGTGCTCGGCCTGGGACAGGGTAACGTGCTCTCCGGCGCGTTCTCCAACCCCATCGCCCTGGGCTTCAAAATCGAGAAGGGCGAGATCGTCGGACGGGTCAAGGACGTGTCTATCGCCGGCAACGTCTACGATGTGCTGCAAACCATCGCCGCCATCAGCCGGGAGAGTGAGTGGATTTTCACCAATTTGAACGCGCCGTATATTCTGCTGGAGGAGATGAACGTCGCGGGAAAAGCGTGAGAGGTGATTGGTAAGACCCAAGTATGTTACTATCCGAACGCCCTGGAAAGAATTCCAGGGCGTTTCACATAAGAGAGCCAACTGTTGACAAAAAACAATATTACGGTATACTTTATAGTATACCCCCCCCAGGGGGGAGGGGATAGCGCAAATGAAATAAATCGTGAAAGGACAAACTATGCACGAACACGACCATACGACGCACACGCGCCACGGCGCACACCATGAGGAGGCGCTCAAGCGGCTGAAGACCATCGAAGGCCATCTGCGCGGCATCCAACGGATGTTGGAGGAGGACGCCTACTGCATCGACATCCTCCGGCAAATTCAAGCCGTGCAGGCGGCGCTGAACAAAGTGAGCGTGCAAATCCTGGAAGAGCACCTCAACTCCTGCGTCATCACCGCCGTGCGCGGGGACGACCCACAAGAACGCGAGCGTGTGCTCCAGGAAATCAGCGACGTGTTCGCAGCAATGACGAAAGTGTAATCAGGAGTAAGGAGTATGGAGTACGGAGTATGGGGCAAGAAAACAAAATCCTCCCCCTTACTCCATACTTCCTACGCCGTACTCCATATTTCAAATGGAGGCGACTATGCAAACTGTAACATACACAATTCCCAATATCTCGTGCCATCACTGCGTGCGCACCATCAAGACGGAAGTGGGTGATCTGCGCGGGGTGTGGTCCGTCGAAGCGGACCCACAGACCAAGCAGGCGACCATTTCCTTCGATGCACCAGCAACCGAGGATGCGATCAAGAGCCTGTTGGCCGAGATAAACTATCCGGTAGTCGAGTAGCCAGATAGTCGAGTAGTTAGGGAGTCAGGGAGTCAAGTAGTTGGGGAGTCAGGGAGTCAAGTAGTCAGGTAGTCGAATAGTCAGATAGTCAAGTAGTCAGGTAGTCGAATGGTCAGATAGTCAAGTGGTCAGATAGGCGGGAATCGTTAGGGTGACTAAAGACTACCAAACTACACAACTGCTCGACTACCCAACTACCCAACCACCCGACTACCCGACTACTTGACTACTCGACTACATGACTAACAAGGAACTTTCTATGACCAACACGATTACTTTGCCCATCACCGGGATGACGTGCGCGAACTGTGTGGCGACCGTTGAGCGCAATCTGAAGCGGGTCAACGGCGTGACCAACGCCGTCGTCAATCTCTCGTCGGAGCGCGCCACCGTGGAGTTCGACCCCACGCTGGTCTTCCTGCCGGATATCATCGGGCGGGTGGAGCGCGCAGGCTACGGCGTGGCAACCGGGGAAGCCGACCTGATCATCAAGCGGCTGGCCGACGACAACGACGCCCGGCGGCTCGAAAAGGCGCTGCTCCACGTCGAGGGCGTGCTCGAAGCACACGTCGCGCTGGCGACCGAGAAGGCGCGCGTGCGTTACGTTCCCACTATCGTCAGCCAGGCCGAGATCCGCAAGGCGGTTGCCCAGGCCGGCTTCGAGGCGTTGGAATTGGGCGGCGACGCCGACGACGCCGAAGCCAAAGCGCGTGCTGCCGAAATCGGCCACCAAAAGCGGATGCTCATCAGCGGCCTGATCTTTACCGTGCCGTTGTTCGTCTTCTCGATGGCACGCGACTTCGGGTTGTTCGGGATGTGGGCGCACGCCGATTGGGTGCATTGGGTGATGCTGGCCTTTGCGACACCGGTGCAGTTTTACGTCGGCGCGCAGTATTACGTGGGCGCGTACAAGGCGCTGCGCAACGGCGCCGCCAATATGGAAGTGCTCATCGCGCTCGGCACGACGGCGGCCTACGTCTACTCGCTGCCCATCGTCTTCGGCTGGCTCGATGGGCACGTCTACCTGGAAACGTCCGCCGTCATCATCACCCTGGTGCGACTGGGCAAACTGCTGGAAGCGCGCGCGAAAGGCGGCGCCTCCGAGGCCATCAAGAAGCTGATGGGCTTGCAGGCGAAAACAGCGCAGGTCGTGCGCGACGGCGTCGAAATCGCCGTTCCGGTCGAAGCCGTCCGCGTGGGCGACGTGGTGCTGGTGCGCCCCGGCGAGAAAATTCCCGTGGATGGCGTGGTCATCGAAGGCCATTCGTCGGTGGACGAATCTATGCTCACCGGCGAATCGTTGCCGGTGACGAAGGGGCCGGGCGATCCCGTCATCGGCGCGACGCTCAACAAGCTGGGGATGCTCAAGTTCGAGGCAACGAAGGTAGGTAAAGAGACCGCACTGGCGCAGATCATCCGCCTGGTGGAGGAAGCGCAGGGCAGCAAAGCGCCCATTCAACAGTTGGCGGATCAGATTTCGGCGGTGTTCGTACCCATCGTGATCGGCATCGCTGTACTGACCTTTTTAGGTTGGTACTTCCTGGGACCGCCGCTGCCGGTCAATGCGGACACTAACGCCTTCACCCGCGCCCTGATCAACATGGTCGCCGTGCTGGTGATCGCCTGCCCGTGCGCGATGGGCCTGGCGACGCCGACCGCCGTGATGGTGGGCACAGGCAAAGGCGCCGAGTTGGGCGTCCTGCTGAAGAACGGCGAGGCCCTCGAACGCGCCGGACACATCACCACCGTCGTCCTGGACAAAACCGGCACGATCACGAAAGGGCAACCGGCGGTAACGGACATAATTACGAATGACGAATCGGCGGATAGCGCGCTCCAAAATCCAAAATCCAAAATCCAAAATGAGGAATTACTGCGCCTGGCTGCTTCCGTCGAAAAAGGCTCGGAGCACCCGCTCGGCGAGGCGATTTGGGCGGAGGCGACGACGCGGGGGTTGCACTTGTCCGAACCAGAAGGGTTCCAGGCCGAGGCGGGGCTTGGCGTCTCCGCCGAGGTGGACGGGCGCGCGGTGGCGGTGGGCAATCTGCGGATGATGGAGGCGCGTGGCTACCCGCTCAACGGCTTGCAGCCCGAAGTGAAGCGGTTGCAGGCGGAGGCAAAAACGGCCATGCTCGTCGCCGTGGACGGCGCGGTGCGCGGCGTGATCGCCGTGGCGGATACGCTCAAAGACGGCTCGGTCGAAGCGATTGCCGGCCTGCACCGGATGGGCCTGCGGGTGGTGATGATTACCGGCGACAACCGCAAGACGGCGGAAGCCATCGCCAGGCAGGTGGGCCTCGACGCGGTGCTGGCAGAGGTGCTACCCGAAGGCAAGGCGGCTGAAATCAAGAAGCTGCAAGCGGAAACCGTCAACGGGAAACCGGCGGTCGTGGCGATGGTTGGCGACGGCGTCAACGACGCCCCCGCCCTGGCCCAGGCCGACGTCGGCATCGCCATCGGCACCGGAACGGACGTGGCTATCGCCGCCGCACCGATCACGCTGATGTCCGGCGACTTGCGCGGCGTCGTGCGAGCAGTCGCGCTCTCGCGCAAGACGCTGCGCACGATCAAACAGAATCTGTTCTGGGCGTTCTTCTACAACGTCATCCTGATTCCAGCGGCGGCGTTGGGGTTCCTCAACCCGATGCTGGCAGCCGGCGCAATGTCCTTCAGCAGCGTGTTCGTCGTCACGAATAGCTTGCGGCTGAAAAAGGCAGATGTGTAGTGCAAGTGGTTAGCTTTCAGCCAAAAATAGCTGAAGGGTGAAATAAAACTGTAGAGCGAGTTGGCAACTCGCTTGCATTGATGGGCGAGTTACCAACTCGCCCTACAAAACCGGCCACGATTAGGGGGAAAGCGTAGAGCGAGTTGCCAACTCGCTTGCATTGATGGGCGAGTTACCAACTCGCCCTACAAAACCGGCCACGATTAAGGGAAAGCTATGAACCAACTTGTGATTGCTTTTATTACAGGATTGACCACAGGCGGATTGAGCTGTCTGGCGGTGCAGGGTGGGTTGTTGACGACGGCGTTAGCGCCGCAGGTCGCTCCCGCGCCGGGAACGTCATCACGTAAGCGCAAGCCAGCGGCGGCGCAACCAACGACATCGCCGGGCGCGCTGCCGATTCTGCTGTTCCTGGCGGCAAAACTGGCTGCGTACACCCTGCTCGGCTTGCTGCTCGGCGCGGTCGGTTCGATGCTGCAATTGACGCCGCTCACCCGCGCGTTGCTCTTGATCGCCATTGGCATTTTTATGGTCGGCAACGCCCTGCGGATGCTGAACGTGCATCCGATCTTCCGCTACTTCGTCTTCGAGCCACCCGCCGCCGTGACGCGCTATCTGCGGCGCAAGGCCAAAGCCGGCGCGGACGCGGTGACGCCGGTGATCCTCGGCGCGCTGACCGTGTTGATTCCATGCGGCGTCACCCAGGCGATGATGGCCCTGGCGATGGGCACGGGCAACGCCCTCCAGGCCGCCGGACTGATGGCGGCGTTTACCCTGGGCAGCAGCGTCGTTTTCTTCGCCGTGGTCTACCTGGCGACGCGGATGGGCGCGCTGTTGGAGAAGAATTTCGCGCGGGCTGTGGCGGTCGTCTTGCTGATTTTGGGGCTGGTTTCCGTGGACTCCGGCCTGAACCTGATGGGGTCGCCGGTCTCGCTTGCGCGGCTGACGCAGGCCGCCGACGTGTCAAGCGAAGCCCCGTTGGCAGAAGCCGTCACGTCCCCAGACGGCGAAAACGAGGTGCGGATTACAGTGTTGAACAACGGGTATACACCGGCCAGCATCTCCGCTCACCCGGACGTCCCCACCCGCTTGATCTTTGTGAGCGACAATGTCCGCTCCTGTTCCCTGGCGCTGGTCATCCCTGAGCTGAACGTAGAGGAACTCCTACCTTCTACCGGCGAGTTCACCGTCGAGGTTCCGCCACAACCGGCGGGCAAAGTGCTGCGGTACAGTTGTTCGATGGGGATGTACTCCGGTCAAATTGTCTTCGATCAGTGAGGTAAAGAATGAAACAAATCTATCGCGTTCCCGATATGCACTGTCCCGCGTGCGTGATGCGGCTGGAGGGTCTCGAAGATGAACTGCCGGGCATCCGGCACATCGCCGCGAGCTATCGCAAGCAACGGCTAGAGGTGGAATACGACGAGGCCCAGGTCACAGAAGCGCAGATTATAACCGCTGCCGAAGCCTTGGGCTACGCGCTGCACCCCTCCTCGTAAGCTGCATGAACGCAGAAAAGCCATTTAACGCTGATTTTCGCAGATTCACGCAGATTGACTTGAACGATCTGCGAAAATCAGCGCAGGTCTGCGTCCAACTTCAGAAAACTTTCCAGGTCCGATGTTATTGAGGCGATAACTCGTACCAAAACTCGACCGGATACCCCTGCGCATCCGTGTCGAGCACTTGCCTGACCACCTCCGGTTTCCCCGACGCGCATTTCCATTCATAGACGGTGGCATGTCCTGTGACCGCCGCGGGGATGTTGTCGGCCGCGGGATTCTCTTGGCAGAACTTGTTCATCTCGGCAGTCGGCGTCTGATCGGTATTCGCCTTGTCCAGGCAAGGGATGTTGGCCCCGAAATGACACACCCATACTTTCCCGTCCATACACCGCCACGTGGCGTTCTGTTGGATTTCCGCCGGCGCATCGGCAGTCACGACCCCGGCCCGTATCATACCGTCCAGGACGGACTGCGGCAGCTTTTCACCGGTGTAGCGCGCGTCCGGTGCATCCACCGTCCCGACCGCGGCGCAATAGGCGAAGGGATCGCTGTACGAGGCTGCGGGCGCCGTGTTCGGGTCGCACGTCCCCGCGAAATAGTCGCCGGCATCGCACGCTCGTCCATTCTTGAATGTGCAGGTCCCTTTTTCTTGCTCCGTATTCCCATTGGCGGTGATTTGATACTCGCCGCCCGTGATGGCGCAGTATTGCGCAGCCTGGGTGGTGTAGCCCGTGACCTTGACGCCGCCCACCGGGCAGTCGCCGCGCTGCAAAGCCCATTCCTCACATTGCCGGTTGTCCTCAAAAATACAAACCCCATATTCGCCGCCATCACCGCGTTTCTGGATGGTGAGGGTTCCGCCTTGCTTGACGCAGTTTTCGGAGGCCGGGTTGGGCAACCCCGCCTGCGGCGTCGGAGTCGCACAGGCGCTCAGAAAGACCACAATCAACGACAAACTTAACAGGTACCGCAATACGTAACGCATGGACAAAACACTCCTTTAGCAAACAGATTTGGGAAACTACTAATATCGTCGTCGTATGGCCGAAAAGGTAACAGGGAATTTCATAAAGCGAGAGGCGGCGCACTTTCCAGAGTGCGCCGCCTCTTACTGACTGACCCGTTTGTAGTCTCAGTAGATCCAATTTTGCCTGGTCTGGATCGCCAGCTCCAGACCAGAACGGGGATCTGACGATCCCCTTGGAGCATTTTTGGATCTACTGAGTCTGTTCTACAACGATGAGGCTCACTCGAACTCGACGGTGTAATTCACATCCCAGCCATTCGGTCCGCCAGGGCCTTCGCGGTATTTGATCTGCAAGCGCGCGCCGGCCGTCCAGCAGAACGGTTGATCCCACCAGCGCGTCTGCCAGCTCTTCCAGCCGTCGGCGTCGCAGAACCCCAGGCCGCCCGCCACCCAGCCGTCGCCAATGAACGTGCGCACCGTCTCGTTGTTGAACGTCTGTTGAGCGTACTCCAGCGTGATGTCGCCGCGCAGGCTGACCAGGCAGATGAAACTGCCGAACACGTAGCCGCGCATTTTCCCGCCCCAGGCGTCCCCTTGATTTGCGGCGATCGACCAGTACCAACCCGCCACTTCCGCGCCGGCCGTCACCTGCAACAGACAGCTCGCGCCAAAGATCGGCGTTTGCCCGTGGGCGCGCAGGTAAAAACCGGTAAAGAGTTCATCCTCCGATCCCGGAATCTCTGACAGTTTGTCCATGAGTTCCTTGAAATGCGTTTGCAGTACCGGGCTGTTGGGTTTGATCGTCCCGACGAGCAGGCTGCCGCCCAAACGCACTTTGCCGGTGCCGCTCGCCACGCCCTCGAATTCGCCGCCGATGTAGTTGACCTCCGCGCCGACGCCGATGACGACGGTAAGCTGTTCGATGCGCGGGTTCGCCTTGGACAACATCTCGTAACCGGTGAAACCACCCTCGAACTGCGGCAAGATTGGATTGATGCGCAGTGAGATGTCCATGCGCTTGATCAAGTCCTGGATCATCTGGCTGCTGATGTTGCGCCCGATCAGAATGAAGTCACCATGGCGGTTGATCTCCATGCTGATCAGTTCGGCGTACAGGCGTGGGTCTTTGTCACCCGTTTGCTGGACGCGCAGTTGCAGGCTCAACAGGAAACGCTCGAACTGGTAGTCCAGGCCCGTGCCCGTCATCTCCACCAGCCCACGCATACGCGACAGTTTGACGCCCCATTCATCCATTTTGCCCATGGTGCTGCCGCCAAACCGCGGATCGTCGGGCAGATTGGTGTTGGGCGCGAGTTCGTAGTCGTTCAACACGGCGACGGTGTCCGTGTAGGTGCGCGCATTGTAGTAGCTCCACACGTTGTTGAGTAGCGTCGTGTATGTGACCGGATTGATGACGGCAAGTTTGGTATACCACACACTCAGCGTGTTTGCATCAGGCGGCGAGCCGAGCGGCAGGTTTTGATGTTCCGCCAGAGCGCGCACGCCGGCAATGGCGCTGGCCTGTCCCAGGTACACGCCGATCAGGTCAGGTTCCATGATGACGCCGGTATCGAGGTTCAACACCTGGGCTTCGCTCGGCAGCGGCGGCACAACAGCATCGGGCACCAGCTTGTAATTCTTGAAGCCGACGAACATCCCGCGCCGCGCGTCGGTGTCGTAGGCATAAACCAATCTGTCGTAATCGAAGGTGATCTTCACCAGGTCCAGATCAACCCACACTTTTTCGGCGCGCAGCATCGAGGTGAAGCCCATATAGGTGTCCCAGCCCAGCACAAAGATGTTGGGGCGCGGCTCACCCACCGGGCCTTGCAGCGGGCCGAAGTACGGCGCAATGATCGCCCCTTTCAACTCGACGAAACCGCGTTGGTTCCAGTTGTTCGAGGGTGGATTGACGGCTGTGGCACTGGCGTCCCACAGGGGCGCTGCTCCGCCGGGATAGAAGTAGGGGAAAGTCCACGGGTCGAACGGGACGTTGTTCAACTGGAAGCCTTCCATTAAGAACGGGAAGCCGTCGAGGGTGAAGTCCGGGCGGTTGTAGAGCAGCGTCGCCGAATAGAATTCGCCGGTGGGATAGAACGAGATGTCGGTGTTGACGGCGGCCGGCCCAACCGCACCGGGCGGGGTCACGTGCGGGAGGCTGATCGCGGTTTGCGCCCACAGCATCGCGTCGTGATACTGGTTTTTCTGCACGGCTGCGCCCAACGGCCTGCGGAATTCGACCGATTTGAAACGCGCGTCAATCTGCCAGTACTGTAACGTTTTTGCAGCCTGTCCGGGAGGCACCATGCCGCCGTCGATACAGCCGTCAATCGGGTTGAACCACAGATTGACCAAACGCAAGGTGACACTGGGCGGCGCGGGCAGATTCAGCCAGCCGGTCGCGTTGCGGTCGAAGATGTAGTTGTCGAGCCACTCGAATTCGAGATTGTCGAGCGAAGCGTCGTAGCCGTGAATGGGCAACGACACAGGCGCGATGATCTTGGCCTTCTGCCGCTGGCTCACTCCACCCTGCCGCACGTAAGTGTTGAGCGCCGCGTCGAAGATCGCCGACGGCCCGGCGCAGTTGCCGAAGTACAACTGCGCGCTGCTCAAGCGCCGGTTCAGCCCCGGCTCGATTTCGGCCAACTGCGAGAGGCCCACGTCGCGCAGATCGTTGGGGCGCGTGGCCCACATCGCCAGGTGCGGGCGACCGCGCGTGCTGATCTCGCCCAGGTACAGTTCCCAACTCCCCGCAAAGAGCTTGAAGCCGCTGTTCAGCCACGCCACATCTTGCAGAGTGTCGAAGTCGCCGTAGGCTGCGCCGCGCGCGTCGAGCGTGAGACTGCTAAACGAACCACTCAACGGCGCAGGCGTCGTCGTCGTGAGACCGGTGTGATAGGCCAACGAGACCGATCCGCCGCCCAAACTGCCGGAGACGATCTGCGTGCCGCTGATGCCGATGCTGCCGCCGCTCGCACTCACGCTGAAGCGATACGGATAACCGGTAAGCCACGAGAGACTATCGGCGGTGGAGAAAACGCCGCGCAGGCCGTTCGCGGTGACGCTGATCGGGCCGCTGGTGTAGTTGCCGCGCAAATAGCCGTCATTGCTGTCGGCGGGCGAGGTGGAACGCGGGCCGTGCTGGCCCGAATAGCGATCGAGATATTGCAGACAACTGCTCGGCGCTTGAATCGCGTACTGGTCGAAACTCAACGCTTCCAACGGAATCACTCTGGCGGGCAGCGTCTCCAGGTTGAAGCCCAGCGCCGGAGCGGCGCAGCCGAATCCGGCAAGGCTTGCCGTCATGCTAAACGAAAGATCCCCGCGCAACACCAGCCCGTCGGCGGCGAACAACGGCCATGCGTCGCTTTCGGCGCCGATGCTGAAGAGACGCAGGCTGTCGGGCAGGTTGATCTGCACTTCGCCGGTGCCGCTGTTTGGCTCGGTGAACCACGGCTTGGCATGGACCGCCGTGACAGCGTAGTTCAGCCCGTTCGGATAGAGCACACCGTTTGGCAACATCGGGCTGGCAACGTTGAGCTGTCCCGTGCAGACGTGATTCTGCGCGTCACCCACACTGATTGAATCGGCGGCGGTAAAACTGACGGGGATATAGATGTCGCCGCCCGGCGGCGTCAGTCGCAAGTAGCCGTTGCCCGTCAAATTGGTGATGACGATTGGTGCGTCGAGCGTCACCGAGACCACTTCGAACCCTTCGCCAAAGCGGAGCGGTTCGCCGGCAGTCGGCATGGTGGGAGCGCAGTCGGCCAACGGCTGCAACACAGACGGCGATGCCTGAGATGCGCGCAGCGACACGAGGCTGGTATTGATAGCAGGCGCTGATCCGGCGTTTTCAGGCGCGGGATTATTGGCCGGTGTAAGCGCAGCCGCGTTGGGCGCAGTCCCGAAAGCCACGCTGCGCGGGCGCGTATAACGGATCGGCTCGCCACTGCGCAGGTCGAACTCGACGACGACGTACCAGTAGCGGTCGTGCTGCGCGCTCGCGTCGAGGTAGATCGGCCCGGCGTTGACGATAGGCGTCAGTTGAATGTAGTCGCTATCCCGGCGCACGCTGCGGAAAACGGCCCAGCCGCGCAGCAGATCGCTCTCCGGGTCCCAGCGCAACCGCACGCCCTGGCCCGCCGTCCACCACATATCCACCCACCCCACTTCGGTGAGGGGCCGCTGCCCGTTGATCACCGCTTTGAACGTGCGCGGGAACGACGGCGCCGCGAGGCCGAAATAGGGGAATCCCGCCGACGTCAGCGCGGTGACCGTATAGTTGTAAACCGTCTGCAACTCAATCGAGGTGTCCGTGAACGTGCGCGCCGTGGGGTCGTTGACGGTAAACGAGGCCACGTCGCCCACCGGGCCGTCGTTGGGGCGATAGATCGCTTCGCGGTCGATGCGGAAACCCGATAATCCGGCGGCATCGTTCACGTCCCAGAACAAGTGCGCGCTGTAGCCGTTGACGCCACCCAACGCCGTGTTCACGGTGGTGATAATCGGCGTCGGCGCAACGAGCGGGCGTGGGGATAACATCCACGGCACGTTGAACGGCGCAGGATCGCTGAGGTTGCCGTGCGCGTCGGCGGCGCGGACCTGACAGGTCACATTGCTCACCGGGAACGGCGGCGTGTAGACGCTCTCCAGTTGGAAGTTGTTGAGCTGCGTCGTGTCACCCAGGGGCATCATCACCCCTTCGGCGCTGAATTGGCAATAGAGGCGGTAGCGCGTGGTGTCAACCGTGGTCGGCGTGGCCGTGATGCAGTAGCCGTGACCTTGCCCGCCGGTCGCATCGCATGGTTCGACACTCACCGTCGGGGGCGTGGGCGGCGTGACGTCGTGCAAGATTGCCTGCACGGGCGCGGTGTACCGGCTGCGGTTGCCGTCCAGATCAATGGCTTGCAGACGATACCAGCGTACCTGCTCCAACGTCGGGTCGAAGTCGTGCCACTGCAAAGCGGTCGTGCGCGCCATCTCGCGCCAACACTTGGTTTCATCCACACAGTTGGTTTGCAGCGTCACCGAGATCGCAAAGGCGCGATAGACGACGAAGCCGCTCAAATCGGCCGTGGGCGTGATCTGCCACGAGAGGAGGACGGTGGAAATCGGCCCGGTAGCGGTCACGGTCGCGGTCACATCTATGGGCGGGTCGGGCGGCAGGAAGTCGCGGGCGCGGGCCGTATAAGGCGCGCTGAACTGCGCCTGATCGGCAGGCCAGGCGCGAATCTGTCCCAGGAGATCGCGCGGCGCCACCCGGTAGACCCACTGCCCGGCTGCCGGCGCCTCGTCGGCGAAATAGTAGGGCACGGTTTCGTAGGCGAGCACATCGGTCGTGACCGGCGTGTCGGAGATCGGGATCGTCGCCGTCAGCGCCTGAATGGGCTGGATGCCGTTGACGCGCGAGAACGCAGTTGTGCTGGTGATAGGCGCGCGGAAAATATCGTAACCGGTGAGCCACGGTCCATTGATCGAAGTCGCCGGCTGTTCCGCATCCCAACGCAGATACACCGTCTGGTGAAAGCGCCGGTTCTGTTGCGCCGTGCCCCAGTCGCCGGCCTTGTCCCGAATCAGGGGATCGTTATCGTCCAACGTCAGCGCGGTGAGACCGGTGGGTTGCGGCAGAGGCGTCAATTGTCCCGCCAACGCCGTCACACTGCCGAGGTTTTGCGCGCCTGAGGGCAACACCGCTTCGACGCGGTAGGTGTACGTCGTGCCCGGCGTGATCGCCTTATCGAGGTAGCCCCAGCCGATGACCAGCGCAGTCGGGTAGAAATCGTTGGCCATTCGTTGCGCGGCGAGTTTGTTATCGCGCATCACCGCATGGAACGAGGGAATGTCTGTAATGCCCAACGGCGCGTAGTTGGTGATGAGGAAGTCGTACAGGTTGCTGTAACGCGGGTCGCTGGTATTGAGCAGGTTGATCGCAGCCGTCGGGTTCATCACCGGAACCACGGTGGCGACCAGCGTTTCCGCTCCACTGCCGACCTTGCGATAAACCCGAAACGCCGAGGGTTCGACCGGTTTGGTCCAGAACCAACGAATCAGCGTGCGGTCGCTGCCGGTGGCATAGCCGACGCCAAACTGATCGCTGTATGGATAGTTGTTGGCGACCATTGGCAGATAAACGGTATGCGTCACCGCTACCGCCGCAGGCCCGACTTCCGGCGCGGCAGGCGTCGGCTTTGGCTGCGCCTGAATGAACGATGCCCGCGACAAAGCCACAAACGCCACGAGCAGCACGATTCCCAATAACACACTCAACATCACATTACGCTTCATCGTCACCCTCCGCTGAAAATAGTCTGATAGTCGTTAGTCCGATAGTCCTGCTGTGATTTTCATTATCGGGGCTGTACCACAGGTTCGGTTACACTCCTTCAAAAATAACCACAGAGGCACAGAGGGCACGGAGAGAATTCTAAAAAACCTCTGTGTTCTCCGTGTCTCCGTGGTGCAATATTTTGTCCGCGTTGGTGTGGCTTGCTACATGGAGACTCTTCTACTTACGGGGTGAGTGGAATCTGAGCCGGCTGGTCTGCATCGGCGACGACGACGAGTTGCACTTTGACGGTGTTAGCCGGGATGAGGAAGTAGTACGTCACCTCGGCGCTGGTGTTGAGCGCAACAGACTGCGCGCCGTCGACATCGTAACTGACGGCAAAGGGCACACCGTCGGCCAACACCTGGAATTGTTCGGCGTAAATGCTGACGCCGTTCTGGCCGCCGGTGTTGGTGGCCTGTATCGTGACCATGAGGAAACGCCGGCCCAGCGGCGCGTGGATGTAATAGCCGCCAGGTTGCGGGCCGTCGTCCCAGAGCGAAGCATCTTTCACCTGGAAATGGATCGATTCAGCGTATTTGTTCAGGCCGTCAGTTTCGCCGCCGCTTGCCAGGGGTTGCGCCTGACCAGTGAGCGTCTCCGCGCCGGTCAAGGCAACGGTCAACGGCTCTTTATCGGCTTCACTGAGAGTGACCGTAGCGCCGTCCCAGGTGGTCGTCGGCTGCACATTGCCTTTGATCGTGTACGCGCGGGTCGCGCCGTTTGCGAGGGAGTCAACAGCGACCTGCTCCACCGCCGTTCCGTCTGCAAAGTTGATCCGCAGCGTACCGTTTTTGATGTCCGCCGTAAACCCGGAGAGATTTTTCGCCTCCAGGGTCAACTCGACACGCAGCGTGCCGGGAACAGTCTGGTTGGGGTCAATGGGGCTGCGATTGGTGAGCCGACCGCCCGTCACGGCAAAGTCCACACCGGCGTAGCGGAACGCGCGCGGCAGCGTGTCGAGAGGTATATCCACGAGCGAAACGGCTGCTTCCGTCGGCGTGGCCGGGACGGCGGTGGCGACCGCCACGCTGGGAGCGTCGGCAGATACGGGCGCTTCTGCCACAGCCGCCTTATCTCCTGCGCCACCGCAAGCAGCGAGGAGAACAGTCAACAGAATCCCTACCACTACGATTGTTTTCTTTCTCATGAGTCTTCTCCATTCGATTAAAAATATTATTCTTATAATAATAGTATATATTGATCGCATCACGCGGCTATCAATTCAGTGCGCCAACTTTGGAGATCAAGAACAACTATTGTGACAAAATTCGGAGAACAGACGAGGGGTGTGAGAGGACTATTGTGACAAAATTACACGGAACGTGATGTGCAAAGCCACATTTCATCGCTTGCGCTTGCGGGTAGGGAGCGCGACGCCCGCTTGCGCGAGAGCTTTCATATCGCGCAACACCGTGCGGCGGCTGACGCCGAGGGCCTGCGCCAAATCGTCGTCGGTGGGGGCGGCATCCTGGACACTCGCCTCGACCAGCAAACGCTTGAGCACGGCCTGGCGGCGCGCGCATTTGTTGTGCACCTGGTCATCCTCTGGAGCATGGAGTGTCCACGTCACCAGAACGCAGTCGGCTTCGGTCAGGCGGCGACCAAGCGGCACATCGCGGTGCGCCAGGGCAACGGTGCGGTAGTCAGTTTGTGCCTGGTAGGTCAGCCACGCAGCGGCCAGTTCGTGATTGAGCGGCGCCTTCTCAAAGAAGCGGCGGCGCGAGGTGGGTTCGTCCAACAAAGCGGCGTGTCGTTGCAGAGTGATGTAGGCTGCCGCAAGAACCTGGTGCGCGTCGCCGGGCCGTCCAACCGTTTCGAGCAACTGCCACAATGCCCAGAGCGTGTACTGCGCTTCTTCTCCTTCTGGCGGAGAGACCAGAAAAGTACGCCAACATTCGGCGGCGATAGTAGCGGCGCGTGCGCGTTCTCCGGTATGCCACAGCGCCAATCCCAACAACGCCCGACTGCGCAGCCATTCCTGCGCCGCTTGACAGGCCTCGAAAACGGCAGCTGCGCGCTCCAGGACGGGCAGCGCGTCCGCCGCGCGGTTCTGCCGCACCAGCAGGTATCCCAGGTCCAGCCGGGCAAGGGCTGCGAAGAATTCCGAGCCGCCTTGCTGTTCGGCCATTTCGCTTTCCAGACATAGCCCTGGCGTGCTTTGGTCGAGGCGTTGATCTGGCGAAGTAGCCAAAGGGCGGGCAAGGGAGGCGTCACGACGTATCGTTTCAACAATCGCCTGCGTCTCGGGCAAGGGCGCGACAGCCAATTCTTGCTGCAGGAGGCGGCACAACGCATCGTAATGCGCTAGCGCCTCATTGCGCCGACCAAGACGATACAGCAGACGCAGGTAAGTTTGTTGATTCTCCTCACGCAACGGCTCGGTCATGACCACCTGACGCGCATACCGTAAGGCGGAAGTCAGGTCGTTTTGACGCTCGTAGAGACTGACTAACGTCTCAAGTGCGGTGATGTAACATTCACGCCGTTCCAAACGGGGGACGGTGAGCCAATCGTCGTACAGGTCGGGGAGCAGGTCGTCCGTGTAGAGCGCAATAGCCTCGGTCAATGCGGCGGGGTCGGTGCGGCGGACAAGACGGTCAAACTCAATGACATCCACCCAGAGATTGGCAAAATTCAGGTGAAGTTGATCGTCCTCGGTGATGAGCCATTCCGCTCCCAACACGTGCCGGATCTGGTAAATGAGGCTGGAGAGGCGGTGATGACTGCGGTCAGGCGGGGCATCGGGCCAGAGCAAGTCCACCAGGCGCTCGCGGGAGCAGTTGGCCCTGGGGAATAGAACCAGATAGGCCAGCAAACTTCGCGCTTTCGAGACCGGCAAAGAAAGCGCTTCATCGTCACGCGATATGCGAAAAGGCCCAAACAACCGCAGTTGGTGCATGGTCGTCTTTCTGATGGAGGACTTTTAACCACAGAGACACAGAGTTCACTGAGTTTCAGGATTTTTGCCCTTAGTGTCTCTGTGGTGGATTAAACAGCCTCAATCGGCACCGATCCAGCGAAACTACAATCCCAGCGCGCCAAAAATGACCGAGGACACCCCCAGAGCCAACACCGTGTTGAAGACCGTCGCTGCCATGTAGACGAAGATCGGCTTCCACCCCAGGCCGCGCAGATCACCCAACGCCAGATCGATGCCAATGGCGATAAAGGCGAAGGTGAATGCCCACTTCGACAGCCCGTCCAGCGCCTTGAGCGCATCGGCACTGAAGACGCCCAGCGAAGCCAGCACCGAAAGCAGCACAAAACCGATCACGAACTTGGGGAAACGCTGCCAGATCACCGCTGCACTCGGCTTTTCGTTGCCTTTACGTTCGACCGTGGTCACAAAATACAGCGCCAGGAGAAACGCTGCGACGCCGATAAAGACGTTCTGCGCCATTTTGACGACCGCCGCCACCGCCTGCGCCTCCGGCCCGAACATCGTGCCCGCGCCCACGACCGCCGCCGTCGTGTCGATGTTGCCGCCAAACCACGCGCCGGCCACCGTGGGCGACAAACCAATCGCCTGGGCGATCCAGGGCATCAGCACCATCATCGGCAGCGCGGTGATGATGACGAGCGCCGTCACGTAAGTCACCTCTTCCTTCTTGGCGAGCACCGCGCCGGCTGCCGCGATCGCTGCCGAGACGCCGCAAATGGAGACTGCCGTCGCCATCACCGCCTTGAGCGTCGCCGCGAGTTTGAACCTTCCCGCCAGCCACCAGGTGAAGAAGAACACGGCGCAGACCATAATGACCGCCTGCGCCAGCCCACCCAAACCCTTGCTCATAATTTCTCCCAGGCTGACGCGCGCGCCCAACAACACCAGTCCAATCTTGAGAAACAGCTCGGTGCGGACGCCAGGTTTGACAAAGGCGTGCGCTTTCGTGCGGCGCAAAATCCAGTTCGCCAGCAACCCCACCATCACCGCCGTGAGCGGATATTCCAGCGGGTTACGGCTGACACCGCGCCCTTTGAACCAGGCTGCGATGCCGGTATCCAATTCCGCCACCAACACCGCCAGCACGAAGACCAGCCCCAATCCGGCCAAGACCTGCCAGATATGTGAATGGGGTGCGGGTTGATTCGCCGTTGATTTCGCTGTGTTCATCTCCCCCACCCCCTCACTTTAACCAGCCGAACACCGGCCACGGGATGTTGATCAAAAGACCAAGACCGGTCAACAGCGCCAGCGCCAAACCAATAATCAGCGCCAGCCAGTCCTCGCTCTGCGCCACTTGTTTCAATATCTTGGATGTTCCCATATTATCTTCTCCAGACCAAACAACGAAACCCCATAAACTGGAATGAAAATTGCCCCTGATTCTCTATAACTCAGCGCATCAGATTCTCAAGCGTATCCAACAACGCCTGCCCTGTTCCGCGCGTCAGCGCGCCTGCTGTAGCCAGATACACCACACCCGCGCGATCCACCAGCCGCAGGTGGATATCGTCTTCGCCGGCGATTTCCAGGGCTTGCCGGAAAGCGGCCTTGTCGATGTACAGCGTGATTGTTTTATGCCGGGCAATCGGATCGGGAATTCCGGCGCGCATACCCTGATCGATAAAGCCCCGATACAAAGCATTCATGCGCCGGATCACGGGGAATTCGTAATAACGAAAACGCGGGTATGTCTCTTCCATCTGCTGCGCCAACGGAATCCACGAGTCAACCAGGCGCTGATGCCATTGCTGGAAGGCAATCAAGCACAAGTTATAGTCGCCTTCGAAATCACCGGGCAGACTGAGCTGCTCTCGTGCAAGGTTTTGACTTGTAATTTGTGGAAAGTACATAGGCCCACCTAACGCATCAAATTCTCTGATACGCCGCGATGATCTCGTCCATCTCGCGGTTCACCGTCTCATCCACCCATTTGCGGGCAGGGTCCGCATCGAACCAGGCCAGCGTGCGGCGGATGCCCTCGCGGAAAGGGATCGTCGCCTGGTAGGTCGGCACGAACGTTTTGATCTTGGCGTTATCGAAGATCACGCTCCACGTCTTGTCGCCGAGCAGGCCCGCGCCGAGCGGCGGATTGATCTTGTAGATGAAGTCCGAGGGGATGTGGACGACGTCCGCTTCCACACCGAGCGCATTGGCAATCGTCGCGTAAATCTGATTCCACGTCAGCACCTCGTCTGACGTGATGTGAAAAGCGTGCCCAATCGTCTGCGGATTGCCGAGTAGCCCCACGAAACCTTTAGCGAAGTCCGCCGCGTGCGTCACCGTCCACAGCGAGCTGCCATCTCCGTGGACGATGATCGGGCGGCCTTTGAGCAGCCGGTCGGCCAGCGTGTAACACCCCCACCCGCCAATCGCTACCGGGAACACCGACGAATAAGTCAGCGACGGGCGCATGATGACCATCGGGAAATTTTCCTCGCGGTAGGCGCGTTGCAGGCGTTCTTCGCAGGCGATCTTGTTCTGTGAATACCTCCAGTAGGGGTTGTGCAGCGGCGTGGATTCGGTGATGATCGGATGCGCGGGCGGTTTCTGGTAGGCCGACGCCGAGCTGATGAAGATGTACTGCCGCGTGCTATCCCGGAACAGCGCGATGTCGCGCTCGATGTGCTCCGGCGTGTAGGCGACCCAATCCACTACCGCATCGAACGTCATCCCGCGTAACGCTTCGCTAACCTGCGCGGGTTGGTGGATGTCGCCGGTAATGACATTCGCGCCCGCAATCTCCACCTTATGCTGCCCGCGATTGAGCAAGTAGAGGTCAATCCCCTGCTCCACCGCCAGTTTACTCACTTCCGTGCTGATAATCCCCGTGCCGCCGATAAAGAGAACTTTCATGCCATCCTCCCAGAAAACAACCGCGAATCTTCACGAATCCACACTAATAGTGTAGTAGTCAAGATGATCTTGCAATCACGAATCGAAGAATCGTACACGGATTTCACGGATTCTACGGATTTTTTGGGAAAGAAATCCGTGTTTTCCGTGTTCATCCGTGTACCAAAATTCCAATATGCTTCCGCCCAGTACAAATCTACACTAATTGTTATTAATTCGTGACGATTCGTGTAAATTCGTGGTAGAAGCTGGACGCCTCAAGACAGTCAACTACGAATTAGGAGATACCGCTGGTATGCCGCATCCCACGCCATTGTATTGCGAGGCTCAAACGTTTTTAGCTCGAATGAGCGCGCGACAACCTCGCGGCCGGCAGCGACGGAGCTGATGTGGCCGAGTGCAATCGCCTGCACGAGCACATTGCCAAGCGCGGTCGCTTCGATCGGGCCGGTGACGACGGTGCGGCCGGTGGCATCCGCCGCGAACTGGTCGAGCAGCTCGTTCTTCGCCCCGCCGCCGATGATGTGGATCGTCCCCAGGCGCTTGCCGGTGAGCGCGTCCAGCTTCTCCGCCACCCAACGATATTCCAACGCCAGGCTTTCGAGCGCACAGCGCAGCACTTCGCCCTTCGTCGCCGGGACACCTTGCCCGGTCTCGCGGCAGAACGCCTGGATGCGCGGGGTCATATCGCCCGGCGCGAAGAAACGGCTGTCACCGGGAAAAATCAGCGGCCCGAAGGCGGGCGCGGCGGCAGCCATCTTCACCATCTCGCCGTAATCGTGTTCCTCGCCTGCGCGCTGCCACTCACGACGACATTCCTGCACCAGCCACAGCCCCATAATGTTCGTGAGCACGCGGAACGTGCCATCCACCCCGCCCTCGTTCGTGAAGTTGTAGGCCAGCATCGCGTCGTTGATGATCGGGACTTTGGACTCCACGCCCATCAGCGACCACGTGCCGGAGCTGAGATAGATCGCGTTCTCCGGGTCCATCGGCACAGCGGCGACTGCCGAACCGGTGTCGTGCGTGGCCGGCGCGATGACAGGGATTGCACCCAGGCCGGTTTCTTCCATCACAGCAGGGAGCAGCGTCCCCAACACCGTCCCCGGTGGGACGAGGCGGTCGTCGTCTCCGTCACGGAAGATGCGCGTGGGGATGCCTAGCTTTTCCAACATCGCATAAGCCCAGGTGCCTTCACGCGGATCGTAGCACTGGCTTGTCGTCGCGTCGCTAAATTCGTTGGCCTTGCGCCCGGTGAGCCAGAAGTTGAGCAGGTCGGGCATCATCAACAGCGTGTGCGCCATCTCCAACTGCGGCGAGCGCGCTTCCACCATCGCCACAAGTTGAATGAGCGTATTCAACTGCAAAAACTGGATGCCCGTCGCCTCGAAAATCGCCTCGCGCGAGACTTTTGCGAAGGCGCGCTCCATCATCCCGTCGGTGCGGCTGTCTCGGTAATGGTAGGGATTGCCGAGCAGCTCGTCGTTGGCGTCCAGCAGCCCGAAGTCCACACCCCACGTATCCAACCCGATGCCCGCGATGCGGTCGCCATACCGTTGCGCGGCCTTCGCCAGCCCGGCTTTGATGTCGCCCCACAGGCGCAGCACATCCCAATGCAGATGTCCCATCACGTTGACCGGCCCGTTGGGGAAGCGGTGGACTTCCTCCAGGGCGATGCGCGCGCCGTCGAACGTCCCCGCCACCACCCGCCCGCTCTCCGCGCCGAGGTCAACGGCCAGAAAGACCAGATTCTCATGATTTGCCATAATCACGCCCCTTGAAAACAAACCGCTAATCGCGCCAATCTACGCGAATCTTCTCAATTAGGAAGATTCGCGTGATTCGCGGTTAAAACTTTAACCTCTCGTTGATATGGACTTCCACAGGTAGGAAGTTCCATCTTGTTCTACACCCCGCTTAAAAATACGCCTCGTACCCCGCAATCCCCAACGCATCGCGCATCGTCTGTAGCTCTTTGCGCAGGTTCGCGTTGACAGGGACGCCTTGCGTGCGGACGCGCTTCTCATTCTCGAACTCCTTCTCCCCCGCCACGTAAATACGGTCGTGACCCGGCGCTTTGTGGGCGGCCTGCAAGCCGCGCATGATGTCGCCTGTTACCTTGCGGGAGATTTCCAGCGGGATGAAGTGCGCGATGTCAATCGCCAGGAAGAAATGACCGACCATAAACGGGCGGCGCGAGCCATCCGGCGCGAAGCCGAGCAAGTCCTTCAGGAACGCGCCGTTAGAGAGCGACGCACAGAGAATTTCCACCATCGTCGCCAGGCCATAGCCCTTGTACCCCGCGAACAGCTCGCCTGCGCCGCCAAGCGGCAGCAGTGCGGCCTTGTCCTTGCCCAGGTCCACCAGGATTTGCGCCGGGTCCGTCAACAGTTCGCCTTCGGAGCTGATGACCCACCCTTCAGGAATCGGTTTCCCGGCGCGATCCGCCACCTCGATCTTGCCGCGCTGGCAGATGGAGGTGGCCCCATCAAAGCAGAAAGGGTACTCCATATCGGAGGGCGCGGCAAAGGCAATCGGATTGGTGCCCAACATCGGCTCCGCGCCGAAGGTGGGGGTGATCGAAGGGCGCGCGTTCGTCACCGTGAAGCCCATCATCCCCTCCTGGACGGCCATCAGCGGATAGTACCCGGCGATGCCGAAGTGCGTCGTGTTGCGCACCGCCACCGCGCCCAAGCCGTATTGCCGGGCTTTCTCGATTGCCAGCTTCATCGCGCGGTAGGCCGTGGGGTGGCCCATCCCGTGATGCCCGTCAATCAGCGCCGTCGCCCCCTCGTCGGAGACAATCTCCATCTGCGCCGTGGGGAACTGCACCCCGGCCTGGATGCGGTCGTAGTAATACTTGAGTCGCCCGACGCCGTGCGACTCGATCCCGCGCAAGTCAGAGGCGATGAGGATGTCCGCGCAAATCCGCGCATCCTCGTCGGTCACGCCCTGCGCCTTGAACGTGTCGATCATAAAGGCGTGGAGCACATCCACCGGAAGGTAAATTGTATCGTTGTCCATCATTAACCTCGCTTTTCAGGTGATTTGTGATTGGGAATTTGAAATCAGGGGTACTACTTGACTCGTTCTAGCAACTCAAAATACCGCTCTCGACTCATCCCAGCAGTCGTCAGATTGGTGCGGATATGCGTAACCGGCACTTGATGCGGGCTTGTTTTGATAACAACAGGGCGCAGCACACCCGGTTTGGTCATCACAATATGGTCGCCCTTTTGTCGGCTAACGCTGAATCCATCCAATTCGAATACCTGAATCAACTTGCGGTAATCAACTGGCGTGATCTTAAGCATAAACAGCTTCTAGTCGGTTAATCTGTAAGGGTTGGCGCGATATCCAACGGGAAGACAGCGGGGATTCACGGCGATAACCAGCTTCTTCGAGCACCGTTTCTAGCGTCTGCATCCGCTGGCACTCTTCGAGAAAAAGTTCCACAGCTTCCTGTAGGGCCGCCAATGCTTCTTGAGAAGTGTCGCCAAAGCTCGAAACGTTCAGTTCTGGACACAGAGCTACAATTTGGTCATCTTCTTCAAACAACTGTGCGGTATAAGGTATCCGAACCATACATCCCTCCATACACAGGTAAATTCAGTCATCTTCAGTATAGCATAGCGCAGCAGAGCCGCAATCTTACAATATGCGCGCAGATCACAAGAGTAGTCTATGATGTGAAACATGGTACAATAAGAGTGAGGTTTCCAAGAAAGGAGGGCGTTATGGAAACATTAAAGCTAAACCAACCCTACGCGCACGTCCTGGAACACCTGGGGGATGTCCAAAAGCACATGGACGAAGCGCTCTATCGCTATGCCCTTCAACAGGCACAACAACGGGTCCTCGCTCTCGAAAGTCAGGTGCAACAGTGGGAAGAAAAGTACGGGTGCAGCTACGACCTCTTTGCCTACCGTACCGCAGCCGATGAAACTTACGTCCATGAACTTAATGCGCATCCAGAAACCTACATGTGGGAAGCCGACTTGATCACGTGGGAGTTCTATGCTACGGAGCTAAACAACGGCTGAATACTTTGACCGTGTCCTGATCCTTATGTAGGAGATACACCATGACAACTATACCTGTCACAGAACGTGATATTTTTGAACAATTGCATTTGCTGGACCGGGGGAAATGGGGTGAGGTGCTGGACTTTATCAGCTATCTGACGCAGCGAGCATCGCAAGATAAGGCGCCTGCCGCGCCGCGCCGGACCTTGACCGCGCAAGAACTCCTACAATCAGATTTGGTCGGAATGTGGGCAGACCGGCAAGATATTGGCGACACGCTGGAATTTGCGCGCAACCTTCGCCGCTGAAACCGCCGTCGGTCTGAATCTGGAACTGGCGACGTTCAATCAAAAGCATTATGAGGTCGTGAAAACACTTCGCACCTTTCAGCCGTATATGCGGCAAAGTTGACACCTGAACAACCTTTTTCTCCGAAGGCGCTGACTAATGAGCGTGCTTCCCCTCGAAACCACCCTAACCTACGGCCCGCTGTTTTCACGGCGGCTCGGACGCTCACTCGGCGTGAACGTACTGCCGTTCGAGTGTAAGGTCTGCTCCTTCGATTGCATCTACTGCCATTACGGTTACACCACAGTCAAGACCCTGACGCCGTCCGGCGTGACTTTCCCCGCCGTAGACGCCATCCTGCACGCCATCGAAACCGCCCTGCGACGCTACCCTCACGTGGACGCGCTCACCTTCTCCGGCAACGGCGAATCGACGCTGCACCCGCACTTCCCGGCCATCGTCGCCGAGACGCGCCGCCTGCGGGATGCACTCGCGCCGAACGTGAAGCTGGCGCTGTTCTCCAACGCCACAACCGCGCATCTGCCCCACATCCAGGCGAGCCTGCCCGCCTTCGACCTGCCCATCCTCAAGCTGGATGCCGGCGATCCGACGACGCTGGCGCGGATCAATCGCCCGGCAGCCGGCGTGACGCTCGACAGCATCCTCACAGGGCTAAAAGCGACGCCTAATCTCATCGTGCAAAGCGTGCTGATTGACGGCGCGGTAAGCAATAGCTCAGGGGAGGCGTTGGAAGCGTGGATCGCGGCCCTGGACGCCATCCGGCCCGCCGCCGTACAACTCTACAGCACCGACTATCCCGTGCCCGACGAAGGTGTCGAGCGCGTACCGCCCTACGTCCTCAAGCGCATTGCTGCCGAGGTTGCAGAGCGGACGGGATTGCACATTGAGGCGTTCTGGTGGTAGTCTGGTAGACAGTAGACGGTAGACAGTAGACAGGGCTTGCTTGACACGCCCCTGTCTACCGTCTACTTTGCCAATACCGGAAACTCGGTAATGCGCAGATTCGTGCAGCCGTAGGGAATCAGCGTGAGCGTCTCCAGCGGCTCGGAGGATGTAACCGGGCTGCGCAGCGCGTCGGCGGCGGAACCGTGATCCATGCCCCATTCCGGCAATCGCCTGCCTTTGACCGTCGCCTCAACCGGCGCGCCCTGCGGCGAGAAGGGCATTTCGCCCACAGGCAACTCGGTGAACGTGACATCCTCGAACAGCGTAGCCTCATCCACAGCGAGCGCGTAGTTCCACGGCCTCGTCGGGTAGACTTCCCAATCGGCGTGGGGCAGGTCGCGGTAAGGTTCGTTTTCGTGGATGCGCCGCCAGTCCTCGCCGATCTTCAGCGCGTAGACCAGCGGGCCGCGCGTGAGGGCGACGGCGTCGTTGTAGCCGCGCCACAGGGCGGGCGTCATCGGCAGCGTGAGTGTCACTTCAGTCGTTCCACGCCACTCGTGCGCGATGCGATAGAACGTCCCGGCGGCGGGACGCTCGATGGGGCCATCGGCGATGCGCACTGTAGCGTCGGTCGTCCACGCGGGGATGCGCAGCCACAGCGGGAAGGTCACAGGGCGTTCGACGTTCACAGTAAATCGCAGCGTCGAACGGAAAGGATACGCTGTTTCCAACATCACCGTCACCGGCACGCCGTCAATTGCCGTTTCGACGCGGCTCGGCGCATAAGCCACAGCCGTAAGGCCGCCGTCGGGCGACTGCATCCACAGGTTGGCGGCGAATTTCGGCCAGCCCTGACTGAGATTCGCGGTGCAGCAGCCGTAGTTCGGCTCCACGCCGAAGATATTGGAGGCCGGGCCGTTGGTGTTCCAGATACGGTTCTCGACGACGCTACACTCCACCTGATTCACCTGCTGGTCGTACTGGTGCGCCCACATATCCGGCGAGAAGGTCGCAGGCAGCGCATTGAAGACGATTTTCTCCAGGCGGTCGCCGAACGCCGGATCGCCGAGCACGGAGAGCAGCACTTCCAGCGAGTAGGCATACTCGACGACAGCGCACAGTTCCGTCCCGTGCGTGGGCTGCCTGCCCGCCAGGCATTCGTCGCCGGTGAAGACGCCCGTGACCATGCCGTGATAGCGATCCAACTTCTCGATCATGTCGTACACGGCGGCGCGGTCGGCATTATCGCCGGTGAGGCGCTGCCACAGCGCGGGCGCCTTGATCGCCATCGCGTTGTTGACGACGTGTCCCATATAGTTCCAGCGGTGTTTTGGCGTCGGCGCGGCGAGCGGCCAACGCGCGAAAAAGCTGCGCCAATCGAAACCCTGCGCGTGCAGTTTGACGGCGAGATCGAGCAACCACTGCTGTGGCCGGTCTCCGACCGCGCCGCCCCCCGTCTTCTCGTAGAGCCAGAAAATCGCAATCAGCCCCTCGAACCAGCGGAATTGCCCCCAGTTGAAGAGCGGCGCGGTGTCAATGTGGCGGTCGAGGCGGCGCAGGCACTTCTCGACGGCCTCAACTGCGCGTCCGTCGCCTGTAGCGTCGTGGTACTGCACGAGCACCTTCATCGCCAGCAGTTGCGCCCAGAGGTCATAGCGCGCGTCCTCCGGACGGCCCGCGGCGACGACCATCTGGCGCGGGCCGAGCCAGCCGTCTTCGTGCTGGTGCGTGAGGATGTAGTCCACATAGCGCGTGGCCTTGTCCTTGAGCGTCGCGTCATCCAGCACAAACGCCAGCGGGATCAGGCCATCCAGCCAATACGGCGCGCGCTCCCACGCCTCCGTATCCCCGCCGAACCAGCGGCTGTCCCTGACGTCCGGCCAGAACTCGTCCAGATGCCCGCTGAGGCCGTCCGCCTGAATCCGCAACTGCCGTTCCAACCATCCCAACGGTCGCACCCTCCCCAACGCCAACGGTCGAAATGCCACCGGCCTCAACCCATACGCCATACTTCCTACCCCTTACCTCTTTACCTTCTGAAAATAAACCGCTAATCTCGCAAATCTACGCGAATCTTCTTAAAATTAGCAAAATTCTGTACTGGGCAGAAGCATATTGCACTTTTGGTACACGGATGAACACGGAAAACACGGATTTCCTTAAAAAATCCGTAGAATCCGTGAAATCCGTGTACGATTCTTGGATTCGTGATTGCAAGATCATCTTGACTACTAAAAAATTAGCAAAATTCACGTGATTCGCGGTTACAATTCTCGTCCCCGGCGCTGTACCTCAGGGTCTGTAAATAAACAACTTCCCGCTCGGGCCGGTCTCTATTAGGGTCACTTGACCCCCAGCTAGCTCAGTTCGGCGGCGCTGGCTCCTGGAAATGCGGGTTGCGCGCCAGGATGTCCGGGTGATGTTCGCGAATGATGGC
>Ga0101944_10001388_pt1 | contig 51201 bp, 51 predicted proteins | sample DewCreD2012metaG_FD_75245 | JGI IMG/M metagenome (GOLD analysis project Ga0101944, IMG submission 75245) | Hot spring sediment bacterial and archeal communities from British Columbia, Canada, to study Microbial Dark Matter (Phase II) - Dewar... ... | reverse complement strand
AACCCGCCCGTCGCCGGGAGCTGCACGGTGTAGGCGGCGCTTGCGGTCGTGCAGACCGCCTGGTCGGCGGGCGCGGCCACCACCTCAAAGCCCGGCGTCTGAGCGCAGTTGTAGCACACCAGCGCGAAGTCCTGGTCGGCGCTGTCGCCGAAGGCCGGCACGCCGTCGCCGGCGATGTTGAAGGCGGTCACCGTCACCGTGACGGCCCCGGTCGCGCCCGCCGGCAGAAACACGGCCTCGACGTTATTGGCCGTATCGGCGGCCCCGCCGGCCACGCTCCAGCGGCCGGCGAAGCGGTTGCCGAGATACGTGGTGCTCCCGACCCGGACGCTCAGGTTAAGGTCATTCACCTGCGGCGCGGACGCGCCCACCGCGCCGGGCTGGTCGGTGTAGGCCAGCACGATCCGCAGCGGTTTAGAGGCGTCGGCGACGGCGGTGGTGAGGGTGTACGTCTCGCCGCTGTTGTCGAACACCACGGTCTGATCCACCAGGCGGCGGCTGGCCGCGTCGAAGGCGGCCGTCAGGTCCGGCAGGCCGAAGCCCTGGTTCGGGCTGGGCAGTGTGTCGTTGGCGGTCGTGCCGGTCAGGTAGGTGGTGTGCGCGATCAGGTAGGCCTTGAGCATGGCCGGGCTGGGCGCGGCCACATTAAGCTCGTTTCGCAGCCAGTAGTCGATCAGTGAAACAGCGCCGGAGACGGCCGGCGTCGAGTGGCTGGTGCCCGAAGAGGCCGCGAAGGTCGTCTGATCGTCCGGTAAGTATTGGTCGCACACGCTGTTGCCGATGTAATCCGGCGCGGTGCTGGCCGCGCCCTGGATGTGCGCGGCCGGGGCGACCACTTCCGGCTTGACGCGCCCGCCCGGCGCCGGCCCCCGGCTGGAGAAGCCCACGATGTCCATGGCGTTGTCGGCGTCGCCCGGCCCCTGGCCGCAGCCGTCGGTCCAGGTCGGCCGGTCGCTCTCGGTCCCGCCGACCGTGATGATGTTCTTGGCGTTGGACGGGGTGTTGATGGAGTTGCCGCCCGGTCCGTTGTTGCCGGCGGCGAAGACCGCGGTCACCGCCTGGTTCCCGGCGGCCTGGGCGTCGGCGTCGCGCACGGCGTAATCGTAGAACTGCGAGTCCGGGCCATAAGCGCCCACGCAGCCCGGGCAGCCCCAGGAGTTGCTCAGGATGCGGGCGCCGTTCAGATAGCTCTGGCGGACCATGACGGACAGAGCGTGCCCGCACCGGTCCAGGTTGCCCTGGCCGAGCCCGTTGAACAGGCGCGTGGCCGCCAGACGCCCGAACGGGTTAACGCCCAGGCCGCGGCTGAAACCGTCCGCATCTTTGAACGGCGCGCCGGAGCGCGCGTCGTAGCCGAACGCGATGCTGGCGTTGAGGTGGCCGTGGCCGCCCACGTCGCGCCCGTCGGCGTCGCCGGTGCAGTTGAGGAGGTAGGCCACGCGGGTTGGCTCAGCGGCTTCACCCAGGCGATGCAGTGTGGGATCGCCGGTGTCCAGAGTCCCGTCGCCCAGGCCGCTGTCGGTGATGTCCACAATCGCGTAGTCGCTCGGGTCCTGGCTGAAGCCCAGTCCCGTCAACCAAGCCAGGTAGCCGGGGCTGGATGGCCCGGCGCGCGCGGCGTCCAGGTGGCCGGCCAGGATCTGGGTCTGCACCTCATCCAGCAGTTCGTAGGGGAAATACTCGCCGACCCAGATCACGTCCGGGCGCGCGACGATCTCGGGCAGGGCCGCGGCCGGCACGCGCAGCGTGGCGTTCTGGTAGCCGCCCACCGCCGACCAGGGCGCGACGATGCCCGACCGGCGCGCGGCGATAAAGGCCTCGGTGAGCGCCTGGCCGGGATGGCGCAGCATCTGGACCGTCACCGTAATCGTGTCGCCCGCCGACACGGCGCGCAGTCGCAGGGTCCGCCCCAGCTTGAAATAGGGCCTGTACGGCGCGCTGTACTGGACCACGTCGCCGGCGCGGGCCAGCGCGTCCAAACGCGCCCGGGCGGCGGCGTCCGCCCAGACCAGGTAGCCGTGGTTGGCGAGGTAATGGACCGGGGTCGCGCCGGCCGCGCGCACCTGCGCCAGCCACTCGTCCTTGATCGGGCCGACGAACTGGATCAGGTGCAGGCGGAAACCCTCAGGCGACGTCTCTGCCCATCCGTCCGGCGTCGCCGGCGTCTCGCGCAGCGGGTTGAACGTGTACGCATCCAGGTAGAGCGTATCGAACTCGTCGCCGGACCGAATGCGCTCATCGTTCAGCAGGCCAAGCGGTTCAACCTCCGACGCAGCTACCGCATAGAGCGCGAATGCGCCGTAATCGTGCCACAGGCGCACGCCGGACTGAGAGGGGTCCAGCACGCCGGGCGGCGCGATCACCTTGCGCCAGCCGGCGAAGCGCGGAGCCGCCGGCGCGTACCCGCTCGCCGCGGCGCCGGCCGCCAGCCCGCCGACGCCGATCAGGATCAACACAAGCCGGAACGCTTTGAGCGTCACGAGCCGCCCCCGATCCGGGCGGCGCCCGCCAGCTCCCAGGCGATCTCGGCGATCCGCCGGGCGGCGTCCGGACGCGCCAGGCGACGGGCGTTCTCGGCCGCGCGCTGGCGCGCCGACGTGTCCGCGCCCGGCCCGATCCAGCTCCGCAGCGCGGCCACCACGCGCCGCGGACCCGGCGCCCACAGCGCCGCGCCGCCGCCGACGACGTAGCGGACGTTGCCGGATTCCTGGCCGGCGACGCGGCCGTAGAGGATGATCGGCAGGCCCGTGATGAGGGCCTCGCAGATGGTGAGCGCCCCGGCCTTGCTCACCAGCACATCGGCGGCGCGCATCAAGTCCGGCATCTCGCGCACGAACCCGTAAATGTGCGCGGGCGTCCGCCAGTGCGCGGCCTCCAGCCTGGCCCGCAGCGCGTCGTTGCGGCCGGCCACCACGGCCAGGGCGCAGGGCAGGCCGGCGCGGTCGATGGCGCGGGCGACGGCGAACACCGGCCCCATGCCCTCGCCGCCGCCCACCACCAGCACCGCCGGGCGGTCCGCCGGCCAGCCCAGGCGGGCTTTGAGCGCGGCCCGATCGTCGCCCGGCGCGCTGAAGCGCCGGGCCACCGGCAGGCCGGTGACGCGGACCTGGTCCGGCGCGTAGCCGTGGCGGAGCGCCTGGTCGCGGACAGCCTCGGTGGGCGCCAGGAACAGGTCGGAGCGGGGCCAAAACCACAGGGAATGGACGTCCATCAAATCGGTGGCGACGGTGATGAACGGCGGCCGGCCCGGGCCCATGCCGCGCAGCATCTGGCAGAAGGCCGGGTGGACCGAAAGGTAAAGGTCGGCCGGGTAATCGCGCAGGAAACGGGCCGTGTTGGCGCGCATTAGGGGCCAGAGCGCGCCGCCCAGCATGCGGATCTGCGGGCGGCCGTCGAGCAGGCCGTACAGCAGCCCATAGGTCGGGCCGCCGCGGGCGACCATGCGCGGGTACCACCCCGGCAGGTGCGAGACCGGCCAGCGGGCGTAGCGTTTGAGGCCGTCGACCAGCGGCGTCTCCACCCGGTCGCCGTACTGGTCATGGAGCGCTTCGGCGATGGCCTGGGCCGCGCTGCGATGACCGGCGCCGGCGTCTGAGAACAGGAGGACGATGCGCTTAACCATGAAAGCAGTTTGGCCGCGGATTATCACGGATTGTTTTGATAGAAGCACGAGCCCAATCCGCGCCCATCCGCGAAATCCGCGGCTAAAGCTCGGCCACGCGCTGGAACTCGCTCGCGCACGGGTTGCCGGCGGCGGCGTCCACGGTCCCGGCCGTCAGGTCAATCAGGGCCGAGAAGACCGTCTGCGATGCGCCCTCATGGCGGCAGAGCGGCGTGGGCGAGCCGACGTGATCGGACAGGAAGCCGCGCAGCATGTCCAGGGTCACCGGGCCGGGGCGGTCCTCCATCAACTGCCGCGCCCGCTCGTAACGGCTGACCGAGCCCGCGATCTTCTCCGGCGCGCGCTCGTACCGGCGCATGCGCGGGTGGACGTAGTGGTTGGTGTGGACCAGCCAGCCGGCCTCCGGCCAGAGCAGCTCGTAGTCCGTGGCCGAGGCCTCGGCGCACACCATCCGCCCATCGGCGGAACTGATCAGGTTATTGTAAGACGAAGCCCGGTCCGGGTGGAGGGCCACGGCCAGCGCCTCGTCGAAGGTGCGCGCGGCGAGCAGGGCGCGCGCCAGGAGCAGGCGCGGGACGCCGGGCCGGTCGTCGTTGGGCTGGAGCTCGTTGCCGGTCAGCGCCAGGCGGGCCGCGTTCACGCCGATGCTGATGTAGAGGCCACCCACCCCGACGGTAAACATGCGCGGCTGGTCGGGCAGGTCCCACATCACCGCGACCAGGTGCGGGAGCGTCTCCGGGGCCAGGTCATTGTTGTGGCCGAGCAGGACGTGGCCGTCGGCGGTGGCCGGCGCGCACGCGGCGAAATCCGAGCAGCGCCCGGACGCGGCCAGGGCCGGCGTGGTGTAAAGCTCCTCGACGCCGCTAACGAACAGGTCGAGGAAATCCACCCCCGCGCCCTCGGCCGCGCCGCGGATCTCCTCGACCAGCCAGGGGAAATGGCATTCGGTCGCGGCCAGGAACGGCGCGGCGGCGTGGCGCAGGTCGTCCCAGCGCAGGCCGTGCGGGGGCGCGGCGCGGTCCTCGGCCAGGAGCGCGCGCAGCGAGTCCGCGCAGGCCCGGCCGATCTGGAGGCCGCAGGAGTAGTGAGTGCCGGAAACGTGCAGGTGGTTCAACATGGGCGAAAAGGCTGGGCGCGTCATGCGTATTGCGTGTTCAGGCCGGGGCGCGCTCAGCGATCCAGCCGAGCACACCCTTCGTGTCACTTCACGCGTCTTCGTGTCCCTTCGTGTCCCTTCGTGTGTCTTCGTGTCACCTTCGTGTCCCTTCGTGGACCTTCCACCTCACCCCTTCCTCCCAAACTGCTTTTCCAGCACGTCCACGCTCAGAAAGATCATCGTTGGCCGGCCGTGCGGGCAGGTGCGCGGGCTCTGGCACTGCTCCAGCTGGCGCACGAGTTGCGTCATCTCAGCCGCCGTCAGCACCTGGCCGGCCTTCACCGCCGCCCGCTTGCACACCCGCGCGATCAGGCGCGCCTCCACCTCGGCCGCCAGCGGGGTCTCGTCCTCCTCGAAGTCCTCCACCAGCACGCGCACCGCCTTGACCGGGTCCACGGCCCCCAGCACCGTCGGCAGCGAGCGGACCAGGAACTGGTTGCCGCCGAAGTGCTCGACCGAAAAACCGATCGCGTTCAACACCGCCATCTGGGAGAGCAACAGGTCGGCCGAGGCGGCCGGCACCTCCACCACCGCCGGCTCCAGCAGCGCCTGCGAGACCACGCGGGCCGCGGCGCGCTGCAGGCTGAAGGCCTCGTACAGCACCCGCTCGTGCGCCGCGTGCTGGTCGATCAGGTACAGGCCGTCCGGGCCCTCGGCCACGATGTAGGCCGCCCCCACCTGGCCGATCGTGCGCAGGAGCGGGACGTCGGGCGCGGGGAGCGGTGGTTGAGGAGCGGGCTGGCCGGAAATTTCAGGGTGAGCGATTGGAGATTGAGAATTGGGGCTTGAGAAGGGCGCCTTGGGCCTGTCACCTCCGGCCAGTCCCCAATCCGGCGCCCACTGGAGCGAGGGCCGCACATCGGCGCCCGCCTCCCAGCGGCGCAGCTCGAGGTGCGGGACCGGCGCGCGCGCGGTAAGGGCCTGGCGCACGGTGCGCTCCACGGCGCTGAAGGCGGCGTCCCCGTTGCGGAAGCGCACCTCGGCCTTGGTCGGATGCACGTTGACATCCACATCCTCGGGCGGCAGGGCGAGCAGGATGACCGCCAGCGGATACCGGCCGACCATGAGCATGGTGTGGTAGGCCTGCAGGACGGCGGTGCTCAGGCGGATATCCTGAACCCAGCGGCCGTTGACGAAGAGCGTGATGTCGCGGCGGTTGGCGCGATTGATGGCCGGCGGGCTGATGAAGCCGTGGACCCGGATCGTGTGGCGCAGCGCGTAGGGCGCGCGGCGTTCGCGCAGGGCCCAATCGTCGGCCTCCTCTTCCAGCTGCTGGTCATTGGGCGTTGGGATTTGGGATTTCTCGTACTCGCTGTCGATCTCGATCAGTTGCCGGGCGATCTCCACCCCGTACACGGCCACCAGCACCTCGCGCACGTCGCCGCTCCCGCTGGACTGGAACGCCGTCCGGTTGTCCAGCAGCAGCTTGAAGCGCACGGCCGGATAGGCGATGGCGTAGCGCGTGAGCAGCGTCGTGATCTGGCTCCGCTCGGACGCCTCCGACTTGAGGAACTTGAGCCGGGCCGGGACGTTGTAGAACAGATTCTCGACCGAGATGACCGTCCCCTGCGGCGCGCCGATGGCGCTCCGCCCGGCCACGGCCGCGCCGTCCAGGCGCAGTTGCGTCCCGGACGCCTCGCCGCGGGCGCGGGTGACCACGTTCACGCGGCTGACGGACGCGATCGAGGCCAGCGCTTCGCCCCGGAAGCCGAGCGTGCCGATGCGGAACAGGTCGTCCGCCGACTGGAGCTTGGAGGTGGCGTGCCGCGCGAAGGCCAGCTCCACCTCGGCCGCCGGGATACCGTGCCCGTCGTCGGCCACGCGGATCAGGCTCCGGCCGCCGCCCTCCACCGTCACCGTGATCGTCCGCGCGCCGGCGTCCAGGCTGTTCTCCACCAGCTCCTTCACCACCGACGCCGGGCGCTCCACCACCTCCCCGGCCGCAATCTGCGACGCCAGTTCTTCCGACAACACGCGAATGGGCATGGCGCGATTATACAACCCCGCCCTCGCCGCTTTGCGCTCAACCTGTCCGCCGCGCGCTTTGTGCAATTCGGCGCAATAAGGACCAGAGAATTGCCGGAAACGTGCAAAAACCTATTGACTATCCATGACCACTGTTCATATAATGACTTATAGTCATTCATTGACCCATAGTCATGGCCCGCCCGCTGACCCTCTCCAGGCGCCAACGTGAGAAAGCCGACCGACAGGCGGCTATCCTGGATGCCGCGCGCGAAGTCTTCTTCAAGCAGGGCTTCCGCGATGCCACCGTCGAAGCCATCGCGGCCCGCGCCCAGGTCGCCAAGGGCACCGTCTACATCTACTTCCGCAGCAAAGAGACCATCCTGGCGACGCTCCTGCTCGAGGGGCTCGACTCGCTCTATCAGCGCCTCGAGGCGGCCTATGCGGCCGCGTCACCGCAGGCCGAGGCCCGCCTGCGCGCCCTGGCCGCCGCCTACCTCCAGTTCTACCTCGACGAGCAGGATTACTTTCGGCTGATGATGGCCTTCGACCGCGGCCACTTCCGCGAGTCCATCCGGCCGGAGCTGTACGAAAACATCCTGCGCCGCAGCCTGGACGGCCTGCACTGGCTGGTGCGCGGCATCGAGCAGGGCATTGCCGAGGGCCAGTTTGCGCCCGGCGAGCCGCGCCACCTGGCCGGGGCCGCCTGGGCCGCCCTGAATGGCGTGCTGGTGCTCATCAGCCACCCGCTCCGCCGCGAGCTGCTGGCGCAGGATGCGCCGACCCTGTACGAGCGCGTCCTGGATCTCATCCTGGCCGGCCTGAAGGCCAGGCCGCCCAAGGCCGCCGGCGACTAGCCGCGGCGAGGAGCCCCTATGAAAGAAGTCGTCATCGTCGACGCCGTCCGCACGCCCGTTGGCAACCACGGCGGCGTGTTCCGCGACGTGCCGGCCAAGGAACTGGCGGCGACCGTCATCCGCGGGATCCTGGAGCGCACCCGGCTGGACCCGGCCCGCCTCTCGGAAGTGATCTTCGGCTGCATCGCCCAGCCGTCGGACGCGCCCAACCTGACGCGCGTCGCCGCGCTGATGGCCGGGATCCCCGTAGACGTGCCGGCTTACACCGTCGCCCGCAACTGCAATTCCGGGCTGGACGCCATCGTCAGCGCCTGGCGCAGCCTGCAGGTCGGCGACGGCGACATCTACCTGGTCGGCGGCGTCGAGTCGATGAGCAACATCCCCTACATCGTCAAAGGCGCGCGCTGGGGCCTGAAGATCCGCCACGCCGAGTTCACCGACGCCATGTGGGAGGGCCTCACCGACCCGATCTGCGGCCAGCTCATGGGGCGCACGGCCGAGAACCTGGTGGAGGAGTTCGGGATCACGCGCCAGCAACAGGACGAGTACGCCGTCCAGTCCCACAAGAAGGCCTTCCTGGCCGCGCGCATGGGCAAGTTCACGGACGAGATCGTGCCGGTGGAGGTGACCAAGAAAGCGGCCGGCCAGGAGGTGGCCCGGGAGAAGATCACGCAGGACGAGACCATCAACCCCGGCCTGACGTTGCAGAAGGCCGCGCTCTACCCGACCATCTTCAAGCGCGAGGGCGGCTCGGTGACGCCCGCCAACGCCTGCGGCATCTCCGACGGCGCCAGCGCCCTGCTGCTGATGACGGCCGAGAAGGCCCGCGACCTGGGCTACGCGCCGCTGGCCCGCATCGTCAGCTACGGCTACGCCGGCGTCGAACCGCACCGCATGGGCATCGCGCCGGCCGGCGCCGTCCCCAAAGCCCTGGACAAGGCCGGTCTGAAGCTGGAGCAGATGGACCTGATCGAGATCAACGAGGCTTTCGCCGCCCAGGTGCTCTCGGTCGGCCGGGTGCTGGGCTGGGATTGGAGCAGGGTCAACGTCAACGGCGGCGCCATCGCCCTCGGCCACCCGGTCGGTTCGTCGGGCTGCCGCATCGTGGTCACGCTGCTGCACGAGATGAAGCGCCGCAACCGGGAGGGCAAGACCCCGGCCCGCTACGGCCTGGCGACGCTGTGCGCGGCCGGCGGCCAGGGAGCGGCGCTGATTGTGGAGGCGGTGAGCTGAGCATGGCCAGCCGGCGGACTGCGGCCAAAGTCGATCCGCGCGACGTGCGCGTCTTCAGCGGGACCTCCCACCCGGCGCTGGCGGCCGGCATCGCCGCGTATCTGGGCGTGCCGCTGGAGAAAACCGAGGTCACGCACTTCAGCAACGACAATCTGTATGTCCAGCTGGGCGCCAGCGTCCGTTCGCGGGCGGTCTTCATCGTCCAGTCGCTCACGCCGCCGGCCAGCGACCACCTGGTGGAGCTGTTGATGATGCTCGACATCGCGCGCAGCGCCGGCGCCCGCGAGGTCCACGCTATCATCCCGTATTTCTCCTTCGCGCGCTCAGACAAGAAGGACGCGCCGCGCATCTCCATCACCGCCCGCCTGATCGCCGACCTGCTGCAGACGGCCGGGGCCACGCACGTCATGACCATGAACCTGCACTCGCCGCAGGTCCACGGCTTCTTCAGCGTCCCGACCGATCCGCTGACGGCGCGCGCCCTGTTCGTCCAGCACTTTCGCCAGCGCCGGCTGGCGGACACGGTCGTCGTGGCGCCCGACACCGGTCGGGCCAAGCCGGCCGCCCGCTTCGCCGCCCGCCTGGGCCTGCCGTCCACCGCCGCCAACAAGACGCGCCTCTCCGACACGCGCGTCGAGATCGGGGGCCTGGTGGGCAAGCAGATCGTGGGCTTCAAGCGCGCCATCATCTACGACGACGAAATCGCCACCGGGGGGTCGGCGCTGGCGCTCAGCCACCTGCTGATCCGGAACGGGATCGAAAAGATCCATGTCGTCTGCACCCACGGCGTCTTCACCGGCGACGCCATCCAGCGGCTGACGGCCATCGACCAGATCGTCGAGATCGTCACCACCGACACGGTGCCGATCCCGCCGGAGAAGCTCCGGCCCGAGAAGCGCGGGCCGCGCCTCAAGGTGCTCTCCGTGGCGCCGGTCTTCGGCGAGGCCATCCGCCGCAACTATCACAAGGAGTCCATCGGCGACCTGTTCGCCTTCGGCGACGGGTCGTAGGCGCGTCAGAGCGGGTTCCACCCGCGACCTATCAAGGAGTCGCTATGTATATCTTCAAAGCCGGCGTCGTCGGCGCGGGCGCCATGGGCGCCGAGATCGCCCAGGTCATCTCCTATTCCGGCCTGCCGGTGGTGCTCAAGGATGTGGACCAGCGCATGCTGGACAAGGGCCTGGCCCATATCCGCGAGATCTACCAGCGCCGGGTGGACAAGGGCAAGATGTCGGCCAGCGACATGGACAGCAAGGTCTCGCTGATCACGCCGACGCTGACCTACGACGATTTTGGCGATGTGGACCTGGTCATCGAGGCCGTGCCCGAGCAGATGACCATCAAGCGCGCCGTCCTGGCGGAACTGGCCCGGGTCCTGCCCGAGTCGGCCATCGTCGCCTCCAACACCTCGGCCCTGTCCATCTCCGAGATGGGGGCGGCGTTCGGCCGGCCGAGCAAGATGGTCGGCATGCACTTCTTCAATCCGGCCAGCGTCATGAAGCTGGTGGAGGTCATCCCGGGGCTGGACACCTCCCAGGAGACCGTGGACGACGTCGTCGCCTTCGCCGAGAGCCTGCGCAAGCTGCCGGTGGTGGTGAAAGAATGCCCGGGCTTCCTGGTCAACCGCCTGCTCATGCCCTATCTGAACGAGGCCGTCCTGGCGCTGGAATCGGGCGCCGCCAGCGCCGCCGAGATCGACCAGCGCATGCAGGCCTGGGGCTGGCCGATGGGGCCGTTCCTGCTCATGGACATGCTCGGGCTGGACGTGTGCGCGCACGTCGGCCAGTACCTGGAGAGCGAGTACGGCGAGCGGATGAAGGGCGCGCGGCTCTTCCCGCTGCTGCTCCAGGCCGGGCGGCTGGGCGAGAAGAGCGGCGCCGGCTTCTTCGGCTACGGCGGCGAGACCGACGAGCCGGTCAAGAAGATGATCGCCGACCTGCAGGCCTCCGGCCAGGTGACGCCCGACCCCGGCGGGTTCTCGGAGGACCGCCTGGTGCTGCCGCTCATCAACGAGGCGGCGCTGTGCCTGCAGGAGAACATCGCCTCGCCCGGCGACATCGACATGGCTATGGTCGCGGGCAGCGGGATGACCTACCAGGGCGAGCGGATGGGGCCGCTGGCCGTGGCCGACACGCTCGGGCTGGACGTCGTCCTGGAGAAACTGGAAGGTCTGCATAAGACCTACGGCGAGCGCTTCCGCCCCGCCCGCTATCTCAAGATGAAAGTGCGCGCCGGCCACCTCGGCAAAAAGACCGGGCGCGGGTTCCACGAGTATTCGGCGTAGGGGCGGACGGGCGACAGCCCGCCCACCCAAGGAGGTAGACATGTCGGAGCGTCAGTTTGTTAAGGCGAGCATCGAAGACCGCGTGGCCGTCATCACCATCGACCATGCCCCCGTCAACGCCCTGAACGAACAGGTTCTGGACGAGCTCGAGGCGGTGGTGGACGAGGTCATCGCCAGCGCCGAAGCCAAGGCGGCGGTGGTGACCGGCGCCGGGCAGCTGGCCTTCGTGGCCGGGGCCGACATCAACGTCTTCGACGCGCTGCTCAAGCAGGGCAACGGCGCCGAGACGCGCGCCCGCGCCTTCCTGCAGAAGGGCCAGAACCTGTTCGCCAAGATCGAGAACGCCCCCAAGCCCTTCATCGCCGCCATCAACGGCGTGGCGCTGGGCGGCGGCATGGAGCTGGCCATGGCCTGCCACCTGCGCATCATCGGCGACCGCGCCAAGCTCGGCCAGCCCGAGATCAACCTGGGCATCATCCCCGGCTGGGGCGGCACCCAGCGCCTGCCGCGCCTGGTCGGCAAGGCCAAGGCCATCGAGCTGATCCTGACCGGCGACCAGATCACGGCCCAGGAGGCGCTGCGCCTCAACCTGGTCAACAAGGTGGTGCCGGGCGGCGAGGTGCTCAAGACCGCGCGCGATCTGGCCAGGAAGATCGCCCAGAAGGGCGCGCTGGCCATCCGGGCGGCCCTGGACGCCATCACCGTCGGCTCGGTCAGGCCCATGGCCGAAGGCCTGGCGTACGAGGCCGAGCGCCTGGCCGACGTCGTCCGCAGCGAGGACATGCGCGAGGGGGTGACGGCCTTTTTGCAGAAGCGGCAGCCGGTCTTCAAGGACCAGTGACCGGTCGCGAGCGACGGGCGGCGAGGGCCGTAGCCGCACGCTTCACCTGCCGCCTGTTACCTGCCATCCGCCATGAACTGGTCCAACACCCTTTTCCTCACCCTGGCGCTGCTCTCGGGCGTCTGGGTGATGGCCCGCATCGAGCGCAATCGCTGGTACCTGGGCCTGTTCTTCTACGTCCTGCCGCTGCTTTTGCTCACGACGTTCTGGGCCGCCATCACCGCGTCCTGGGCGGAGGCCGGCGTCGCGCTGGCCGCGACGGCCGTCCTGGGCGGCGGCGGATGGCTGGCAGTCGGCCGCCGCCTCCGGCGCGCCGACAGCAGCGGCATCAAGGTCTGGGGCCAGGACGCCGCGCCCAAACCCAGGGCCGCGCTGCAAGCCGAGCTGGATCAGCTCAGACAGGAAAAGGCGCAACTGGAGGCGGAGCTGCGGAAGCTCAAGCAGAACCCGGACGACGGACGAAAGACGGACGACGGCCGGCCGGGGTGAGTCGCCGCCCTCTGGCTTTCGTCTCGATGGAGATAACCGCCCATGGATTTCAACCTCTCCGAAGAACAGCAGATGTTCCGCGACCTGTTCCGCGACTTCGCGGCCAGGGAGGTCGCCCGGGTCGCCGAGCACACCGACCAGGCCGAAGCGCCGCCGGTCGACGTGCTCCGCAAGGCCGCCGCGCAGGGCTTCCTGGGGGCTACGTTCCCGGAGCAGTACGGGGGCGCCGCGATGGACACCCTCACCTACTGCCTGATGCTCGAGGAGCTGGCCCGGCAGTGCGCGTCCACGGCCGTCACCATCGCCGTGCACACGTCGCTGGCCGGCATGACGCTCCTGGAGGCCGGCGCCGAGGCCCAGAAAGCCGCTTACCTCCCGCGGCTGGCCGGCGGCGCGCTGGGCGCCTTCGCCCTCACCGAGCCGGAGGCCGGGTCCGACACGACAGCCTTGCAGACGCGCGCCGTGCTGGCCCGGGGGGGCTACCACTTCGACGGCGTCAAGAGCTGGGTGAGCAACGGCGGCCTGGCGGAGGTGTTCCTGGTCTTCGCCGCCACCGAGCCGGCCGGGCGCCAGGCCGGGATTACGGCCTTCATCGTGGAAAAGACCGACCCGTGGCTGGTCGTCGGGCGCCGTGAGCCGCTGCTCGGCCTGCGCGGCCTGGACGTGCGCACCCTCTACCTCGAAGGCGGGCCGTTGCCGGAGGACCGGCGGCTCGGGGCGCCGGGCGAGGGCGGGCCGCTGGCGCAGCGCGCCCAGGATCGGCTCAGGCTGGCCCTGGCGGCCGTGGCGCTGGGCGTCGCCGAGAACGCGCTCGAACTGGGCCTCCGCTTCGCCGTGGAGCGCAAGCAGTTCGGCGTCGCCATCGCCCACAAGGGCGCCATGCAGACCTACCTCGCCGACTGCGCGGTCGAGATCGAGTCGCTGCGGCACATGGTCGGCCATGCCGCCTGGCTGGCCGACCAGGGCCAGGACTTCGCCCGGGCGGCGGGCATGGCCAAACTGCTCGGCGCGCGCATCGCCAAAGACGCGGCCAACAAGATGCTCCAGGTCCACGGCGGTTACGGCTTCAGCGACGAGTACGCCATCTCGCGCGTCTACCGCGACTCGCGCGCCCTGAAGATCCTCGGCGGCGCCGACGAGTTCCAGCGCTTCCTGATCGCGCGTGACGTGCTGAAAGACGCCGGGGTGGCGATACAACCGTAGCCATACACAAGGCCCGGCTCAGGATTTCCAACCGGGTCGTGAGCATTGCGAATTGCGCCTTGAAGGAGCCTTCATGGACTTCACCCTCAGCCCTCAACACGTCGCCCTGCGCCGCATGCTGCGCGAGTTCTGCGAGGAGGAGCTGCGCCCGCGCGCCAAAAAACTAGACCAGACCGGCCAGCCGGACCGCGAGGTCCTCAGGCTGATGGGCGAGCTCGGCCTGTTCGGCGTCCCCTTCTCGCAGAAGTATGGCGGCATGGGAGCCGGCGAGACCGGCTACTGCATCCTGATGGAGGAGCTCAACCGGGTCTGCCCCTCCACGGCCACCATCATCGGCGCGCACATCGGCATCGGCGCCATGAGCCTGTACCTGGACGGCTCCGAGACCCTCAAGCGCAAGTACCTGCCGGAGATCTGCGCCGGCCAGAAGATCGCGGCCTTCGGCCTGACCGAGCCCAACGCCGGCTCGGACGCCGCCGGCATCCAGTTGCGCGCCGTGCCCGAGGGCGACTCCTACTTCCTCGACGGCCAGAAGATGTGGATCACCAACGGCCCGATCGCGGACGTGGTGATGGTGCTGGCCGTCACCGACCCGGCCCTGGGCGCGCGCGGCGGCGCCACGGTCTTTGCCGTCGAGACCCGCTGGGACGGCTTCTCGGCCGGCAAGCCAGAGAAGAAGATGGGCCTGCACGGCTCGCCCACCTCGCTGCTCAACTTCGACGGCGTGCGCGTCCCCAAAGAGAACATCGTCGGCCAGCTCGGCCTGGGCTTCGTGACCTTTATGAAGACCCTGGACATCGGGCGCGTGTCGCTGGGCGCCGCTACCCTGGGCGGGGCGCAGGCCGCGCTGGACGCCGCCCTGCGCTGGGTCAAGGTCCGCTCGCAGTTCGGGCGCCCCATCGCCCACTTGCAGTCTATCCAGTTCATGCTGGCCGACATGGCGACCGAGATCGAGGCCCTGCGCTCGCTGGTCTACCGGACCGCCTGGCTGGTGGACAACGGCCAGCCCTTCATCAAAGAAGCGGGCATGTGCAAGCTGATGGGCTCCGAGATCGCCAGCCGCTGCATCGACCGCGCCCTGCAGATCCACGGCGCGCTCGGCCTCTCGCGCGACTTTCACCTGGAGCGCGGCTGGCGCGACGCCCGCATCGCCGAGATTTTCGAGGGCACCAACGAGATCCAGCGCATCGTCATCGCCTCTGAGCTTCTGCAGGAGGTCGGCGTTCGCATCCGGCCGTGAGACCAATCACTGCTCACTGCTCACTGCTCACTAATCACTGATCACCTGTCGGGAAAACAGTCGTCAGCGATCAGTGCCCGGAGATGCTTATGAATATCCTCGTCATCCTGCGCGCCGTCCAGGACCCGGCCGGGATCACCGTCAACCGCAAGGCCCAGAAGGTCTTCGTCAACCGTGCGCAGCACGTCTTCAACCCGTCGGACCGGAACGCGTTGGAGGCAGCGCTGCGCCTGGGCGGTGAGGTGACGGCTGTCGCCTTCGGCGCCGGCCCGGCCGAGCAGGTGCTGCGCGACGCCCGCGCTATGGGCGCCCGGCGTGCGCTCCTGGTGAATGACTCCGCGCTCGGCGGGGCTGACGCGTTTGTGCTCGCAAATGTCCTCGGGCACGTGCTGGACCACCTCGGCGGCGCCGACCTGGTGCTGTGCGGGGCCGAGTGCCTGGACGCCGATCTGGCGCAGGTCGGGCCGCGCCTGGCGCAGTGCCTGGAGCGGCCGTTCATCGCCGGCGCGCACCAGATCGAGGTCCGGGCCGGCGCCGTCCGCGCCGTCGCGGCGCGCGGGGGGCGCTTTGTGCAGGTCGAGGCGGACCTGCCCGCCGTGATCAGCGTCACCCGCGACAGCAACAAGCCGCGCTACGCGCCGGGCAAGAACCTGATCAATGTCTATTCGGACGCCGGCGCCGTGGAGACGGTGACCACGGCGGCGCTGGGGATGGACCCCGCCGAGCTGACGCCGCTGACGGAGGCGCGCGGCGAAGCCTTCCCGCCCGAACGCGAGCCCGGCAAGCGTCTGGAGGGCGACATCGCCGGGCAGCTGGCCGACATTCTGCGCCAGGTCATCTGAACACAACGAGGGAGACGACCATGGACATCGACGCACTTTCGGCCCTGATGGGCGAGGACCTCTCCGCCGCCAGCTACGCCGACCTGTGGGTGAGCGTGCCGGACGCCGCCGCCCTGGCGCTGCTCGGCGAGGCTCGCCGCCTGGCCGACTCGCTCGGCTGCTATGTCCACGCCGTCGTCCGGTCAGCGGACGAGGCGGGACGCGCCATCGCCTGCGGCGCGGACAAAGTCCACCCGGCCCCGGACACGGCCGCCTTCCTGCTGAGCCAGCATCCGGAGTTCGCGCTCTATCCGCTGAGCCAGGCGGCCGAGGCCGCGCAGGCCGCCCAGAAACACAAGGCCGGGCTGATCACGGACGCCCGCCAGTTGAGCGTCGACGACGTCACGCGCGCCCTGATCGGCGCGCACCCCGTGTACGGCGGCGATTACCTCCTTACGACCGCGGTCACGTCCACGGCCAAGTTCGCCACCCTCGACCCACGCCGCCTGCCCGAGCCGTACGCCGACCCGGGACGCAGCGGCGAGGTGGTGCCGAACGAGTTCCAGGCGCCGGAACCCCGGGTGCGCGAGCTCGGCCCGGTGGACTACACGCCGCAGCCCTGGCGACCGTTGCAGAAGGCGCGCCTGATCGTCTCGGTCGGGCGCGGCCTGAAGGACGCCGAGGGCCTGGCGCTGGCCCGGCAACTGGCCGATAAGCTGGGCGCGGAACTCGGCGGCGACCGCTCGGCTCTGGACCTGGGCTGGATCGATGAGGACCACGTCGTCGGGGTCACGGGCCAGGAGGTGGCGCCGGATCTGTACCTGGCCTTCGGCATCCGCGGCGATACGGTCCACAACGCCGCCATCGCGCAGGCCAGACGCGTCATCGCCGTCCATGCCAACCCGGCCGCCCCACTGCTGGCGCTGGCGGACGAGGCCGTCGTCGGCGAGCCGAAGGAAATCCTCACCCAATTGCTAACCCGTTTATCCTGACCGGGTCCGCCGCGCTGCTTTACAATGAAACCACGCCGGCGGCCGCACCGCCGCGGGTTTCATTGTTTTATATGCCCGAGCCCGCCGACTTATATCGCTCCCCGGAAGGGTACTCCGCGCTGATGGCGTGGTACGACGGCGCGCTGGCGCGGCTGCCCGTGCCGCACGAGTCGCGCGTCGTGCCCACCCGCTACGGCCCGACCCACGTCCTGGCCGCCGGGCCGGCGGGCGCGCCGCCGGTGGTGCTCCTGCACGCCCTGAGCGCCAACGCCTTGAGCTGGACGCCGCAGATCACCGCCCTGGCCCGCGACTTTCGCGTCTACGCCCCGGACATCATCGGCATGGCCGGGCGCAGCGCGCCCCGGCGCCTGCCCTATGACGGGCGCAGCTACGCCGACTGGCTGCGCCAGACCCTGGACGGCCTGGCGGTGCGCCGGGCCAGTTTCGTGGGCATGGCCTTCGGCTGCTGGCTGATCCTGCGCCTGGCGGCGCTGGCGCCGGACCGCATCGCGCGGGCGGCGCTGCTCAGCCCGGCCGGCTTCCTGCCCGTGCGCTGGAAGTACCTGGTCCCCATCATCTGGGATGTGCTCTTCATCAACGACGAGCAGGCCCGCCGCCTCTCACACCGGCTCCTGGCCCCGCCCGACGTGCCGCTGGACCCGGATGCCACAGAGCTCCTCTACCTCTCCATCAAGCACTTCCAGCCCGTCTTTGAAGCGCCGGGGCTGTCGCCGGCCCAGATCCGGCACCTGACCGCGCCCACGCTGGTGCTGGTGGGCGAGCATGAGGATGTGTGGAGCCCGCGTGAACTGCTTTCCCACGTCCGCGCCACCCTGCCGGACCTGCGCGCCGCCGAGCTGGTCCCCGGCGCCGGCCACGGCCTAGCCGCCAGCCATCCGGCCTGGGTCAACGCCCGCCTGCTCCGCTTTCTGAGAGAAGAACGCTGAAGCCCTCCCCCTCGCGGCGTTTGCGCGCGAGGCAGGAGGGCGCCGAAGGGCGGCCGGGGTCAGATCGCGACCGGCGGCTCCGGCTCGGGGCCGCCGCTCTCCGCCGGCCGGGCCGCTTCCAACGCCAGCAGTTCCCGATAGGTCAACGTCCAGGTGCTGGACTGAAAGGTCTCGGCCAGCCCGCCCAGGAACGTCAGCGGGACGCCCATCACCAGCAGGAAAGCGGGGATGCCGACAACGGCCGCCGCGATCCAGGGCACGGCGGCCTCTTTGGCGACCAGGCTGACGACCGCTCCCACCAGGAGAGCCGGCAGCCCGCCCAGGACCGCCGCCACCAGGAGCAGAAGGAAAACCACCGGGATCAGGACGATCACCCAGGCCAGCCCCAGGCCGAACAGGATCAGGCCCATCACCACGACATCGCCCAGGCGCTGGCGCATCAGCCCCCACCCGCGGCGCACGCCAGCGACCACGCCCAGGTTCTCCAGCACGACCGCGCGGTGGAAGAATTGCACGAGCAGCGACAGCATGATGGCCACGACAATGGCCACAAAAATCACCGCGATGCCCAGGCCCACCGACAGCACCGTGCCCAGCACGCGCGCGACGGTGTTCTCGGTCAGCCAGACCACCAGGGGGACCGCCGCCACGGCCAGCATCAACAGGAAGATAATCAGGCTGCCCACGCCGATGGCGAAGTCCATCAGGAACAGGCGCAGCGCCGCGCGCGACCAGCCCAGGCGGAAACCCTGGCGCACGCCCGGTTTCTCGCCGGTGGCCTCGTGCTGATCCACCATGCGGATCAGGGCCGTTTCGGCGACATAGCGCGCCACGACGCCGACAACTATCAACACCAGCGCCAGGCACAACAGGGCGACCCCGGCGATGACCAGGGCCGTGATCACCTCCGGCGAGATCGAGATGTCCGGCCAGCGTCCGGACGGGCCGAAACTGGAACGCGCGCCGCGGTCGCCCCCGCCCCCACTGCCGCCCCCTCCGCCGGCGCTGGTCAGGGCCAGCAGGATGCCGAATACCCACAACGCCCGGTAATTCCAGGTGATTGAGAAAGCCCGCTTGAGAAGCTTGATGTGGTCCATAACCTATCCTCGCTGAAAGGCTCAACCGGCGCCTGCGCCGGACGAGTTCACACTTGTTCGACGGGCCGCCCACCAGCCGGCCAGCCACCCCCACAGCAGGCCGGCCAGGACAACCGTCAATCCGACTTCGAGCACGAACAGCTCGACCAGGCCCCCGCCGACAGGCCAGGCCGGGGTCCCTATCCCTGGCGCGCCGTCGGCCCACGGCAGCGCCAGCAAAGCCAGGCCGCTCACCAGCAGCACCGACTGGAAGAACGCCCACATTCCCAGCAGCGCCAGCGGCAGTCCTGCCCAGGCCGCCCTCATCAGCCGCGCCCCGTCAGAGGGGCCGGGCCGGGCCGACAGGCGCAGCTGCACCTGCGCCACGAAACGCTCGGGGGCGGTCCGGGCCGGCATGGCTGGGTTGGCCTGCAACAACGCCGAGAGGCTCTCCAGCGCCTCCAGCTCCGCCCGGCAGGCCGCGCAGGCGCGCAAATGCGCTTCCACCCGGCGCAGCCGGTCGCCGCGCAGCTCGCCGTCGTGATAGGCGCCCAGCCAGTCCCGCACATGTCCGCTCATAGCCCCTCCCGATACCGGCTCAACGCCCGGCGGACCTGGCCGCGGGCATAATTCAGGCGCGACATGACCGTGCCGATGGGGATGTCCAGGGCCTCGGCGATCTCCTGGTAAGTCAGCGCCTCGTATTCGCGCAGTATCAGCACCGCCCGGCTGGCCGGGGGCAGGTCCAGCACCGCCCGGCGCACCTGCTCCGCCCGTTCCTTGCGCTCCAGCGCCGCTTCCGGGTTCTCCGCGCCGGCGACCAGCGGCTCGGCGGCGAGGTCAGCGGCGGGCCGCTCCCGCCGCAGCGCGTCGACGGCGACGTTCAGGGCGATGCGATAGACCCAGCTCCGGAAGGCGAAGCGCGGATTGTAGCGCCGAAGGTTCTGCCAGGCGCGGATGAACGCCTCCTGGGCCGCCTCCTCGGCCAGCTGCGGGTCGCCGCACATCCGGTAGACCACGCGGATGACGCCCGGCCGGTGCCGGCCGACCAGCTCGCCGAACGCCTGACGGTCGCCTTGCTGTGCGCAGGCGATCCACTCTTGCTCGTCGGACTGGGTCGGGGCGTCCACCACGGCCACGTTCGGACGTTCCTTTCTCTCTGCTTATCATACGAGATTCAGGCCGGCTTTATTCGGAAGCCTCCGGTTTCGCATTATCACTTTCCGGCTACAATACCTCGCAATGCTTCGCCACCTCCTCTTCGACCTCGATGAGACGCTCTACCCGCCCCAGACCGGCCTGTGGCCCATCATCGGCGACCGGATCACGGCCTTCATCCAGGAACGCCTGGGCCTGCCTCTGGAGGAAGCCAGGGCGTTGCGTTTTCGTTATGCCCATCAGTTTGGCGTCACGCTCGCCGGCCTGATGCGCGAGCATCAAATCGACCCTGAAGACTACCTGGAATACGTCCACCGGCTGCCGCTGGATCAATATCTCGCGCCGGACCCGGCCCTGAATGCGATGCTGGCGCGCCTGCCTCTGCTAAAGGCCGTGCTCACCAACGCCAGCGCCGCCCACGCGCGCCGGGTGCTGGACTGCCTGGGCGTCACCCGGCACTTCCACATGATCATCGACATCCGGGCGCTCGAATACGTCAACAAGCCGCAACCGGAAGCCTATCGGCGGGCGCTGGGGCTCCTCGGCGCTCAGGGTCCGGAATGCGCCTTTATCGACGATCTCCCGCGCAACCTGGCCCCGGCCCACGACCTGGGGATGGTCACCATCCTGGTCCGCGCGCCGTCCGCAGACGGCGCCGGCCCGGACGCCGTCCAGCCGGCCGGCGCGCTGCCGCCCGGCGTGGACTACCAGGTCCCGAACGTGTTGGGCGTCGAGCGCGTCCTGGCCGGGCTGATCGGCCAGACCTGGTGACGGACAGGGGCGCCCATGGACAGCCTGGAAGCCATTCTCGCCAACCCCATCGGACTGCTGGCCATCGTCTGCCTGGTCGGCGTCTTCATCATCGCCAACCTGACGCTGATCGCCATGATCGGCGGCGGCCAGGTGGACCTTTCACGCTGGCGCCGTTCGCTCAGCAACGAGGCCGCCCTGTGGCAAAAGTCCTTCACCGGCGGCCGGGAGGCCCAGCGCCAGCAGTCCGACCAGCTCGACGAACTGCACCGCCTGGTGGGCCAGCTCGACCAGCCGGAAGACAGACCGGCCTCGGCCAATCCGGACTCGCCTCCCGCGCCCCCTAACCCAACCTGACCATCGGCCATCCGCCGTCTGTCCCATGATCCGCACTCTCTACCGCAACAGCAAAGGCAACTTCACTTTTGACGTCCCGCAGACGCACTGGCGCGTCGCCCTGCGCGATGACGGCGGCCTGCTGTGGGTTGATTTCGGCAACGAGCCGGCCGAGGTTGTGGAGCCGCACCTGCGCGACCTGTTCGGCTTCCACCCGCTGGCCATCGACGACGCGCTGCGCGAGGCGCACGTCCCCAAGATCGACAACTGGGGCAACGCGGTCTACATCTGCGCCCACGCCGTCGGCTTCGACCGGGACACGCTCAAGCTGGCCACGCGCGAAGTCGATATCTTCCTGGGCCGCAATTTCCTGGTGACCCTGCACTGGGACGACGTGGACGCCATCGACCGGGTCTGGCGCCACACCCAGAGCGACCACCGCCGCCTGGACCTCGGCCCCGACCATCTGCTGTATGAACTGCTCGACCACATCACCAGCGATTACCTGCCCGTGGTGGACACGCTGGACGACGCCATTGACGCGATTGAGGAGGAGGTCTTCCGCCAGCCCGATCAGCGGACGCTGAACAAGATCTTCTCGGTCCGGCGCGCGGCCCTGCAATTGCGGCGCGTCATCGGTCCGCAGCGCGAGGTGCTCAACCGGCTGGCGCGCGACGACTACCCGTTCGTCGACCCGCAGGACCGCGTCTATTTCCGCGACGTGTACGATCACCTGGTCCGGCTGGTGGACCTGAACGAGAGCCTGCGCGACCTGGTCGGCGGCACGCTGGACACATACCTGTCGGTGATCTCCAACCGCATGAACGAGATCATGAAGACGCTGACCATCACCAGCGTGCTGTTCATGCCCATCTCGTTCCTGGCCGGGTTCTTCGGCATGAACTTCCTGGGCCTGCCCTTCGACAACGCCCTGCTGTTGTGGGGGACCGTGGCCGTCATGGCGCTCGCGCCAGCCGCCATGCTGATCTGGTTCCGGTACCGCAACTGGCTGTGACGACCGGGGTATAATCCACCCATCTCATCAACAGGAGCGCGCAGATGTCACTGGCAGGCAAAGCGGCCGTAGTCACCGGCGCGTCGCGCGGGATCGGGCGCGCCATCGCCGAGGTCCTGGCGCGGCGCGGCGCGAAGGTCGTCGTCAACTACGCCAAAGACGCCGACGGCGCGGCCGCGACGGTGGCCGCTATCCAGGCGGCCGGCGGCGAGGCCCGCGCGGTCCAGGCCGACGTCGCCGACTTCAAGGCGGCGGAAGGTCTGATCAAAACCGCCGTGGAGACCTACGGCGCGCTCGACATCCTGGTCAACAACGCCGGCACGACCCGCGACATGCTGATCATGCTCATGCCCGAGGCGGACTGGGACATGGTCATCCAGACCAACCTGAAGAGCGCGTTTAATTGCTCGAAAGCGGCCGTAAAGGTGATGATGCGCCGGCGCAGCGGGCGGATCATCAACATCACGTCCGTCTCCGGCATCGCCGGCAACGCCGGCCAGACGAATTACTCGGCCAGCAAGGCCGGCCTGATCGGCCTCACCCGGGCCCTGGCGCGCGAAGTGGCCGCCCGCAACATCACGGTCAACGCCGTGGCGCCCGGCTTCGTGCCCACCGCGCTGACCAACGACCTGCCGGCCGAGATCAAGGACGCCACGCTCAAATCCATCCCGCTGGGCCGCTGGGGCCAGCCGGACGAGGTCGCCTATGCGGTCGCCTTCCTGGCCTCGGACGAGGCGGCCTATATCACCGGCCAGGTTTTGAGCGTTGACGGCGGCCTGGTGATGGGCTAGGAGGCGCCCTCTATGAAAGACGACGCACCCCGCCGCGGCAAGACGACCATCGCCCCCGACGTGCTGGTGACCATCGCGCGCCTGTCCACGTTAAGCGTTCCGGGCGTGGCCCGGATGGGACAGGCCCCGGTGGCCGTGGACCGGCTCTTCCAGCGCGCCCCCAACGAGGGCGTGCGCATCGAGGTCCGGCAGATGGCGGTGATGGTCGACTTGTATGTGGTGATCCAGCACGACGCCAACGTGCGCGACGTCTGCCGCGAAATTCAGGCGACGGTGGCCCGCGCCATTCAGGAGATGGTGGGCATGCACGTCCTGGCCGTCAACGTGCACGTCGAGGACGTGTCGTTCGCGGACGCGCCCGGCCCGCACTCGTCATGACCCGGAGCAAGGCGCGCCGCAAAGCGCGCGAGGTCGCCCTGCAGGCGCTCTACGAACTGGAGTGCACGGGCCATGCCCTGGCCGACGTGCTGGCCCAGCGCCTGGAGGAGAAGCCGCTGGACGACGACAACGCCGCGTTCGCGCGTCAACTGGTGGAAGGCGTGCTGGCCCGCGCCCCGGCGCTCGACCGCCAGATCGAAAAGCACGCGCGCGAGTGGCCGCTGGACCAGATGGCCCTGATCGACCGCGCGATTCTGCGCATCGCGCTCTGGGAATTCAGCGAGGGCCGCCAGACGCCTGTGAAGGTGGCCATCAACGAGGCCGTCGAGCTGGCCAAGGCCTACGGCTCGGACAGCGCGGCCCGCTTCGTCAACGGCGTCCTGGGCGCCGCCGCGGCCGAGCTGGCCGCGGCCCAGCCCGAACGCTGACCCGACATCGGTATGGATTTTCAAGTCCTGGGCATCGGCCCTCTGGAACTCGTCTTCTTCGCCGTCATCCTGCTGCTGCTCTTCGGCCCGAACGACCTGGCGCGCATGATGCGCAGCGCCGGCCGGTTCATCAACCGCCTGATCCGATCGGAGAACTACCAGGTCATCCAGCAGGCGTCGCGCGAACTGCGCAACCTCCCCCGCCGTATCGTCCAGGAGGCGCATCTGGAGGAGCTGGAGGCGACGCGCCAGGAGGTCCGGGACACCGCCGCCGCCGTGCGGGGGGCGGTCGCCGGGCCCGGCCCGGGCAGCGCGCCTCAACCCCAGGCGCCGCCTTCGGCGCCGGCCGCTCCCGCCGCGCCGACATTCCCGGCCTGGACCCAGGCGTTGCCGCCGGAGGGACAGGCCAGGCCTGACCCGGCCCCGGCCGCCTCCGGCGACCCGTACCGGGCGTGGATCCGCGACCTGGCCGCCGACGCCGCTCCGCCCTCGGCGCCGGCGCCGGACGACCGCCCCCGCCCATGACCCGCGTCCTGGCCCTCCCCCGACGCCTGTGGCAGGGGTTCTGGCGCCTCGTCCTGCGCCTGTGGCATGTGGCGACCGCCCCCTGGCGCTGGCTGCGCGGCCGCTGGCAGGCGGTGGTGGATTTCTTCACCGAGGTCCCCGAGGACGCCCCGCTCACCGAGACTCTGGCCGACTCGTTCCAGAGCCGCGACGCGCTGACCGACACGCTCGCCGGCTTCGCCGAACACATCGACGCGCTGCGCCGCCACCTGCTGCGCTCGGTGATCGTCCTGGCGGCGACCACCGCGCTGTGCTTCACCTTCGCCGACCGGCTGATGGCGATGCTGGCGGTGCCCCTCGGCGACAACAGCCAGGCGGAGCTGCCGGCGCTTTTTCAGCGCCCGCCGGCTGAAGCCCTGGAGCGGTTTTTCGAGCTGGGCGCGCAGGGCCTGTCCAAGATGCAGGTCATCGAGCCGACCGAGAGCGTCGGCGTCTTTATGCGCGTCTCGCTGCTGGCCGGCACGGCCTTCGCCATGCCGTGGATCGTGTTCGAAGCCTTCCTGTTCATCGCCCCCGGCCTGTACCCGCGCTCACGGCTCCTGCTGCTCCTGGCCCTGCCCGTCATCAGCCTGCTCTTCCTGGCCGGCCTGTTGTTCACCTACTTCATCATGCTGCCGGCGGCGGTGCCGTTCCTCGAGAACTTCATGGGCTTCCGCGCCGCCTGGCGGCCGGCGGCCTACTTCAACCTGGTGACCGGGCTGATGTTCTGGATCGGCGTGTCGTTCCAGCTGCCGTTGATCATCTACGCCCTGGCGGCCGTCGGCCTGCTGCGGGCCAGGCACCTGATCGCCCAGTGGCGCATCGCGGTGGTGGCCATCGCCATCGTCTCCGCCGCCATCACCCCCACCACCGACCCGGTCAATATGGGCCTGGTGATGCTGCCCCTGATCGCCCTGTACTTTGTCAGCATCTTTGGCGCCTGGTTCGCGGAACGCGGGCTGCGTCGCCGGAAGCCGACGACATGAGCCGCGCCCCCATCCTGCACCTGACCCGGGCCGAGGCATTCCGCGGCCTGGCGGAAGGCGAACCGTTGCGCCCGGCGTCGCTGGCGGCGGAGGGCTTCATCCACTGCACGGCGACGGCCGAGGTGCTGCTGGCTGTGGCCAACGCCTTTTACCGCGAAGCGCCGGGCGAATTCCTGGTGCTCGTGATCGACCCGGACCGGCTGGCCGCGCCGCTGAAGCACGAGCCGCCGGCCCCGCCGCCGCCGGCCGGGCATCCACTGGCCGGACGGCTCTTCCCCCATATCTACGGGCCGCTCAACCGCGACGCCATCGTGGCGGTCCGCGCCGCCCGGCGCGCGCCGGACGGGACGTTCCTGGCCGTATAGCCAGGCGCAGGACCGACCGGTTTTCTGGAAACCGCGCGCCCGGACGCCCGACGGGCGGGCCGCCTCCCCCGGCTCGATCGGCCGCCCGTCTCGTTTCCACATCAGCCGGCTTCCGCCGCGCCGGGGCCACGCGCCAGGCCGGACGCCATCGTCGCCTCACGACCGGGCCGGATCAGGTAGAGCGCCGCCGCCAGCAGCACACCCAGCGCCACGCCGCCAGCGAGAAACGGCGCCGTCGAGCCGAAGGCCTGGAACAACGCGCCGCCGATCAGGGGCGCGACGGCATTCGCGCCGCTCAGCAGGGCGGCCGAGATGCCCAGCATCCCGCCGACCTCGTCCGGCTCCACGCGCTTGGTGATCAGGCTGTTGATGGCCGGTTGCAGGAGGCCGCCGCCGATGGAAGCCGGGATCATGGCGACCAGGATCCAGGCCAGGCCCAGCCAGCCCCTGGCGGAATCGTCCGGCAGGTCCACCGGCACGCGGGACAGGGTCATCGGGTTGGTATGGGCGGCAGAGCCGCCCCGGCCGGCCAGCTCCTGCGCGAGGTCCGCCCGGTTGTACCACGGCGGCGGCTGCGCCGGGGTGAACGCCGTCAGCGACAGGCCGAGCGCCAGTGTCAGCAGGCCGAAGTACACCAGCCGCCGGTCACCGAAGCGCCGGCTCCAGGGGCCGATGAAGCCGCCCTGCACCGCCACCACCAGCAGGCCGACGAAGACGAAGATCACGGCGTTGCCGCTGGCGTTGAGGCCCAGGCGGTTGAGCGTGAAGAGCGAGAGCAATTGCTCGAAGCCCCCGAACGCGATCTGCTGGGCGAACATCAGCACCAGCAGCAGGCCGACCTGCGGGTGGCCGAGCGCCCGGAACATGGCCGCGAAGGAGAACGCGGGCCGCTGTCCGCCCTGGCCGCGGCGCTCGGCCGGCCGCGTTTCCGGAAGCCAGAACCAGGTGAGCGCAATGGACAGCGCCGAGAAGGCGGCCGCGGCGAAGGCCGGCGCGCGGTAGTCGTTGCCGCTGGCCAGCAGGGAGGCGAAGGCGATGATCGGGCCGATGATGAACCCGATCCCGAAAGCGGCCCCGAGCAGGCCCAGGCCCTGGGTGCGCGTCTTCTCCGTGGTGCTGTCGGCGATCACGGCCTGCGCCGTGGAGAGGTTCGCGCCCGAGAGGCCGTCCACGATGCGCGCCAGGAAGAGCGCCCACAGCGCGTCGGCGAAGCCCAGAATCAGGAAGCCCGCGAACGTGCCGATCTGGCTGACGATCAGGACCGGCTTGCGCCCGAAGCGGTCCGAGAGGCGGCCGAGCAGCGGCGCGCCGATGAATTGCATCAGCGGATACGCCGCGCCCAGCAGGCCGATGGTCCAGGCGTCCGCGCCGAAGGAGGTGGCGTAGAGCGGCAGCAGCGGGATGATGATGGTCAGGCCGAGCAGGTCGATCAGGACAATGACGAAGACCGGCAACAGCTTCCTGAAGTCAAGCCTCTCCCCGGCCGCGGCCGGTTTCTCAGCGGTCATCATGGCGCCTCCCCGCCTCAGAGACCGAGCATCCAGAATGGATTCCACGGCCGACCGTAAGCCAGGAACGGCCACGGGATGCCGGCCAGCAGGGCCAGGACGCTCAGCCCGTACCACAGCGCGGCGCGGGTGTGCTTGCCAGCGTCGGCCGCGGCGCGGCGGGACAGCGCGCGGCCCACATGCGCCAGCACCACGGCGACCAGCATGGTGAAAATGTGCTCAACGGCAAAGAACAGGGATTGCGGGTCGCCCGGCGACGCCTGAAAACCGTTGGCGAAGAACGCCGTCGTGCGCGGGCTGAGAAAAATGTACAGAAGCAGGCCGACCAGCAGTTGCGTATCCATCAGGCTGGTGTAGATCAGGCCCAGCCGGTCGTCGAGGGTCCGCCAGGGCCGGCGGCCGAGCCAGCCGCGGAAGGCGGCGAACAGGACGGCGGCGGCCGCGACCAGGACCAGCCAGCGCAGGACGGAGTGGAGCATCAGGACAACGGGGTACATAGGAAAAGGGACCTCCAGGGGAGAAGATTAGCGGTTTGGATTGGACAGGCGCGCCAGGACGACATCCAGCCATTCCAGCTCGGCCTGCAGGTGGCGCTGACGGTGCTCCACGAGCCATTGCAGACGGCCGGGATGCACAGGCGCGGCCTGGGCCGCCGCCAGCTCGGCGGCCAGGGCTTCGCGGCGGCGGGCGAAGAGCGCGCGCGCCTCGGCCGGCGGGACGTCGTCGAGGAACGCCAGGCCGATGTCGCTGACGAAATAGGCCGGGACATAGGCGGCGAGGTTATCCCGCAGCAGGCGCTGGTAGGCAGCCTCGCCTTCAGGGGTCAGCCGATAGACGCGGCGCGGCGGGCGGTGGCCTTCCTGCATTTGCTCGGCCGTGATCCAGCCCGCTCTGGCCATCTTATCGAGCAGGAAATACGCCGTGGGCTTCTTCAGGTCTGTGCACGAAGCCAGGTACCGGTCAATAAAGTCGTGCACCTGGTAACCGTGCATGCCCTGTCGGCGCAACACCCCCAACAGAAGAAGCTCGCGATCCATCAGTATTCCAAAATGAATTCCAGACTGAATAGTCAATATTGACTATCAAGCGAAATTGTATCGTGAATACTATCCCCGTCAAGCTCTAAAAAGCACAAAGTTGTGATAAGTTTCTCTTATAACTCCGGAAGCAACACTCTATGCGACCACCAGAAATTGTCTACACGCCGCAACAGACCTTCTTCGACCTGCCCGGCCTGCGGATGCACGCCGCCGTTGCGGGGCCGGAAAATGGCCCCCTGGTGGTCCTCCTGCACGGATTCCCGGAGTTCTGGTATTCGTGGCGGCACCAAATCCCGGCCCTGGCCCAGGCCGGCTTCCACGTGGTCGCGCCCGACCAGCGCGGCTACAACCTGACGGAGAAGGCTCCGCCATACGACACAGGCACCCTCAGCCAGGACATTGTCAACCTGATCCGGGCCTGCGGCCGGGAACGGGCCTGCATCGCCGGCCACGATTGGGGCGCCGCCGTAGTCTGGGCGCTGGCGAGCGCGCACCCGGAGCGCGTCGAGAAACTGGCGATCCTCAACGTGCCACATCCGTCCGTGATGGTGAAAAATCTGCTCGGCGGCAACTGGCGCCAGCTTGGACGCAGCTGGTACATTTTCTTCTTTCAGATTCCGGGTCTTCCGGAGCGGGTCCTGTCAGCGCAAACGTATCGCGGGCTGCGCGGGACGCTCAAGCGGACATCACGGCCCGGCACATTTTCGCGCGACGACCTGGCGAAGTACGTCGCCGCCTGGACCCAGCCCGGCGCGCTGAGCGCCATGCTTGGCTGGTACCGGGCGGCCGCGCGCGCCACGCTCAATCGCCAGCCGCTCGCGCCAGGGCGGACCATCAAGGCGCCGACCCTGATCCTGTGGGGCGAGCAGGATGTCGCCCTGGGCGTGGAACTGGCGGAGCAGAGTCTGGGCTATCTCGAGCAAGGGCGGCTGGAGCGCTTTCCGGAGGCCACGCACTGGATACACGAGGAATTCCCCGACGAGGTGAATCGGCGCCTCAGCGAGCACTTTCGGCCGTGAACCTGGAAGCCAGCGCCGCCAGCCGGTACAGCCACCGCCGCCGCCAGCCCTGCCCGCGCCCGCGCGCGAAGTACCGATCCAGTCCCTGCCGCGCCCGCACATCGGCCCACCATCCCCATTCCAGGTCCTCGGCCCGGCAGAGCGCGATCTCGCCGCCGGGCATCGCCTCGATCACATTGGCTTCCATCGGCCAGAGCACGCGCCCAAAGGTCCTAAGCGCCGCGCGGCGCGGGCGCGCTGTGAGCACGCAAGCGGACCGGAGCAGGTCGCGCGGCTTGGTCGCGTACAGGTCCACGGCGTACTCCACGCCGCGCAGGGCGCCCGTCATCCGGTCCAGGCGCTCCGGCAGCGGCTCGAAGAACGAGTCGTACACGGCCAGCGAATCATCCAGAGCGCGGAAGCGAAAATCGGCCGGGGCCTGGAGCAGCGGAGTCTGGAAGAAGGCCGTGGGCCGCGCGAAGTGCGTGCCGGCGTCGCCCATGCCCAGGCACAACGCGACGCGCGGGTAAACCACAAAGCGCCCGGTCGTCACGACGTACCGCGCCAGGACCGGGAACCAATCGCTGGGCGGAAACTTAAAGAAGAGCGGGTGCAGCGGGTCGCCGGGCGCCGGGCGCTCGCGCCCTTCGGACCGCCAGGCCGCGAAACGCGCGGCCTGCTCGCGCGTGAACGCCAGCCCCTGGAAGAACGGGACCTGCAAAAAGAAGACGTCGCTGCCGTCCGCCAGCGGCGTGAACGGCTCGTGGGTATAGCCGTTGAACCAGAGCGCGTAGAGCGCCAGCGCCGCGACCCGGTCGTCGGCCCGGTAGACATCCAGGGCCTGGGCGGCGTAGGCGTAGAACGCGGGTGAGACGACGAAGTCGTCCTCCAGGAAGACGAGATCGCCCAGCGCCTCGGCCAGCGCCCAACAGGCGAAGACGTGCGCGGCCAGGCCGAGCCGCCGTTCGCGCCGGATCACGTCTTTCGGCCCGAACGGCCATTCCGCGTCTTGAGCCAGCGCGCGCACCTCGGCGTTGGCGGCGTCCGCGCCGTCCGCGCCGTCGACCGAGATCACCAGCCGGGCCCGGCCGCCCGCCGGGTAGTGGGCGCGGCGCAGCGACCTCAGCAGACGCTCCAGAGCGCGCGGGCGATTGTAGGCGGCGACGACGATGGAAGGTGTGGACAACGGATGAAGAAGCGGACAAACGGATTAGAACGGATCAACGTCCACGCCATGCCCGGGCAGGCGGGGATGACGAGGCCGGACAGATTCGCCAACCAACTCAGTGCCGACAAGCGATGACGGCCTCCAGCGCGGCGCGCAGGCTCTGCTCGACCGGCCTCAAGTCCTGGCCAAGCTGCCAGCGCCCGTCGGACAGGATATCGAAGACGACCAGGACCGCGCCGGCGGCGACGCCCAGCGCCCGGCCGACGGCGAAGAGCGAGGCCGCCTCCATCTCCACGGCGAGCACGCCGGCCTGTTGATGGCGCAGCACATCGCGCCGTATCTCCCGGTAGGGCGCGTCGGTGGTCCAGGTGACGCCGGAACGATACGCCAGGCCGTGTGAGTTCAGCGCCCGGCCCAACGCCTCGGCCAGGTCCGGATCGGCGGCCACGTCCGGCGCGGGCGGCAGGTAGTGGCGCGAGACCCCCTCAGCCCGCACGGCGCGCTCCGCGACCAGCAAATCTCCGGGATGCAGATCGGGCTGCAGGCCGCCGGCCGAGCCGACGATCACGAAGCGCCGCGCGCCCAGCGCCGCCAGTTCCTCGACGACGCCGGCGGTCGCCGGGCCGCCCACGCCGAAGTTCCCGGCCACGGCTACACGGCCGGCTGTCTCTTCCAGCAACAGCAGTTCCGCCGCGAAGCCCCCCACCCGCCGGGCCCGGTACCGGCGCGCCGCGTGCGTCATCAGCCCGCGCGCGTAACACACGACCACGGTCTCAGGCGGCGCAAAGTCCGGGAGCAGGCCGCGGCCCCGGCGATAGGCCAGCACGTCTTGGGCGGTGAAGACAGGCTGATCGAGGGGATCGGTTTCCATCAACCCGCTTTCGTGATCCGCAGCCATGGGAACGGCGAGCGCGGCTGCTCGGCCCACCACCACTGCGCCAGCCGGTTGAACAGATGGCCGGGATCGTACAACACTTCAGGCTTGAACGGCGCCAGCGAGGCGCGCGTGTGATGGTGATAGTCCGCCGTCATGAAGGCCAGGCTTTTGGATTTGTAGTAGGCCTCGGAGCGGGCGCGGGCGGCGCTGACCTCGGACTCGGCGTAGAGCGGGCTATCCAGGACGTGGATCTCGCCGCCCGGCGCGGCCAGCTCCAGCAAACGCCGGATGAGCGCGGGCAGGTCCGGGAAATACTGGATCACGCTGGCCAGCACAATCACGTCGAACGCGCACGGCGGCAGCGGCGCGCGGAAGACGTCGGCGTAGATGAACTTGACGCGCGGCTTGTCGATGAAGACGCGCGCCGCCTGGGTCAGCTCGCGGCGGTTGAGGTCCAGGCCATACACGCGGATGCGGGTGGAGATCGCCGCCAGCTGGTGCGCCATCCAGCCGTTGCCGCAGCCCAGGTCCAGCACCCGCATATCGCGCCAGAAGCGGGCGACGTGGTCCGCCAGCCGACTCAGCGAGTCGGCGCGGGCGTCCCACTCTTTTTTCAGGGGATGATCGGCCGGGACCTCCGGCAGCTGGCGCACGAGGTCGTCAGAGTAAAGCCGAAACTCGCGGGCGCGCACGCGCCAGTAGCGCGCCTCCTTCTCGGCGTACGGTTCGGGGTCGCTCAGATAATAGACGCCATCGCGGCGTCCGGCGGCGGCCAGCGCCGCCTCGAGGTCGTCCGTGATCACGGCTCGTAGCGCGCGGTGTAGATAAAGAAATCGCCCCAACCGCGCAACGCCGGCCAGCGGCCCACCCGCTCGTCCAGCGCCGCCAGCCGGCGATACAGACGCGGGAAGCGGCGCGGGAAGCCGTCCATGAACGAAGGCGGGCTGCAGAGCGCCAGCGACTGCAGGGCCACGCGCCGGAACGACGGCCCCAGCGCGCGTGAGACGGTCTGCGGCGTGAAGTAGTAGGCCATGAACCGCGCCCCCTCCACGCGGGCCAGGACCGCGCCGTTCAGGCGCCGGAAGGCGACGCTGAACCGGCCGCGCAACGCCTGGGCCAGCTCCCAGGGGCAGAACGGCGGCATGATCACCCAGACCAGGTGGCCGCCCGGCGCGAGCACGCGCGGCAGTTGCTCCGCCACCGGGCGCAGGTCGGGCACGCAGTTCAGGCCGCCGAAGTTGGAGAAGACCAGGGCATACGGCCCGCCGGCCGCCGCGGCCAGGTCAAAGACAGACAGGGGCTGGACCGTCAGCCGGCCTTCCAGCTCGGGCGCAGCGGCCTTGCGCCGCATCTCGGCCAGCATGCCGTCGGCCAGGTCGGTGGCGTGGACGCGCAGGCCGTGGGCGGCCAGGAACGCGGCGTCCTCCCCCGTGCCGGCGTTCAGTTCCAGGATCGGATCACCGGGCGAGACCAGCGCCAGGACCTGCGCCCGCACCTGACCGCGCGCCCAGCGGATGGCCGGGTGGCCGGCGCCGTAGGCGTCGTAAACGGCGGCCTTGCGCGAGAAGCCGAGGTTGATCGAGTCGACGTCAAGCATCCGTCAGTCAGAGCGTCATTCGCGATGAACTGTGAGGCGGTCGAACGGTCCGGGCGAACGCCGCCCAAAGGGACCAGGCCGTATTCGCCAAAGGCGCGTCACTTTGAGGCGGGTGTCGCCGTGCGGCTCACGCTCGACGCGGCCCGGCGGCGATACGCCTCTAATTGCAGCCGCGCCCCGAGCCAGCGCCAACCCTCATACACCGCCCGAGGGAGCCGGCGCCACTCCCGGCGGTTCAGCCAGCGCATGAGGCGGTGCTCGGCATGGATCAGCCGGTGCAGGGCGCGGTAGAACGGCGCCGGGAATGGGCCATGATACAGCATCGCCAGGTCGTCCGAGTCGCGCCAGTTCTGCTTGGCGCCCAGCTCCTGCCGGACCCGTTCATAAAAGCGGGTGCCCGGCAGGGGATAAGAGACCGACACACCGATGTCGTCCGGGAGGCACTCGCGCACCATACGCCGCGTCCGGGCGATGTCGGCCCAGGTCTCACCCGGGTAACCGAACTGAAGAAAAAACCCGACCTCGATCCCATGCGCCCGCAGGCGGCGCGCGGCCGTGTAGATCTCGTCCACGGTCTGGCCCTTGTCCATCGCATCCAGGACGGTCTGTGAGCCGGACTCGGCCCCCATCCACACCGTCCGGCAGCCGGCGGCGGCCAGCGCGGCGGCGGTCGTCTCGGTCACCCGATCGGCGCGCTGCAGGCACTTGAACGGGATGACCACGCCTGCCTCGCGGGCCAGGCGCGCAAACTGCTCGATCCAGCCGGGCTTCAGGCCAAAGATGTCATCCATGAACCAGATGTGGTCCGGGGCGATGTTCGCCTTCAGCCAGACCAGCTCCGCCACCACGTTCCCGGGCGAGCGGGCGTTGTAGCGCTGGCCCCAGATTGGTTTGGCGCACCAGTTGCAGTGATAAGGGCAACCGCGCGTCGTCACCAGGTTGATCGAAAAATAGCCGTGCCGCTCGCGCCAGAGGCGGCGGTAGCGCTCGACGTCGATCAGGTCCCAGGCCGGGAACGGCAGGGCGTCCAGGTCGCGGATATCCGGGCGGCGGGGCGTGCCGAGGACAGACCGCCGACGGCCGACGGCCGACGCGTTGCTTTCGTCGGCGGTCGGCCGGCCCGGGCCGGCCCACGCCAGGCCGAGGATGTGCTCCAGCGGTTTCGGCGCGCGCCCGGTCAGCGCATCCAGCAGCTCCGCCAGCGTCGCCTCGCCCTCGCCCAGCAGAACGTAGTCCGCGCCGCGCGCCAGATACAGGTCGGCGTGGTCGGTGGCGTCGGCGCCGGCGGCGATCACGGTGCAGCCGCGGGCCCTGGCCAGGGCGAGCATCGTGAAGGCGGCCTCGCGCATGCGCAGCAGGCACATCTTGCTCAGGTAGTTGAAGTTGTCCTCAAACAGGACGGCAAAGCGCGGACGATGACGATCCAGGGCCGCCGCCCACGCCTGCTCGGACTCGGCCAGCATCGCGTCGAACAGCGCCACCGGATAGCCGCGCGCGCGCAGGTAACTGGCCGCATACAGCGCGCCCAGCGGCGGATAGGGCTGCATGGCGGCCCACAGCTTGGGGTCGAAGCGGAGGAAGTAGGCCTGGCCGAGGAGCACGTCAGTCGTCACGGCCCGACTCCCCAGGCACACGGCCCCATTGAGCGCAGAGACGTTCGTGGTAGGCGGCCAGGACGCGCCGGCCATGATCGTCGAAGTGGCCCTTGACCCGGTCCGCGTCGAGTTGCGCCGCAGCGGAGGCGCGCGCGGCCGACGCGAATTTGCGCTGTTTGCGCGCCCGCTCCCAGGCTTCCAGCCGGTCCCCCAGCCGGCCGCCGAGCAGGCGCTCGCCCAGGCGCTGGAGGTGGAGGCGCCACCCGCGCGGCGCCAGGTCCGGCTCGATCCGGGGCGGCTGGTCGGCCTGGGGCAGGAAGCGGCGCGTCCAGGCGTTGGCGGCGCGCATCTCGGCGTACAGCGCGTGGCCGGCCAGCGGCACCATCTGGGCCAGCTCGTGCGCGATGTACAGGTCCTGCTGATCCTGAACCAAAGCCGCCGTCGCGAGCAAGTAGTTGGGGCACAGGCGCACACCCGCCAGCCGCGCCAGACGAACAAGCGCCACGCACAACGCGCGCGACAGCCAGACCCGGCCGGGCGCGGTCACGATCAGCAGGTCGATATCGTCGTCGGCCGGGGCGTTGTTCATCGACAGCGCCCCGGTCACGGCCACCATGCGCACAAAGGGCAGCGCCGCCAGCCGGCCGGCCCAGGCCCGCGCCTGACGCCACAGCCGGGCCGCGCCTCGCTCGCGCTCCCGGCGCGTGGCGACAATGGCCGGGCGCTCACGCAGCGTGTAATAGCCGGCGTGGCTGGACAGCCAGCCGGCCAGGCCGTCTGTCTGGATAACGGCCGTCACCTCATCAACTGAGGCGCGGTAGCCGATAAGATAGCGATGAATCTCAACCAGGGTCAGAGGATAATCAAAAATGTCGGCATACAACACCGTACGCAGGATGGCCAGGCGCAGGTCGTCCGGCGCGTTTGACGCCGACAGCGCGCGCGAAAAAAACCTGGGCCGCGGGTGAAACATCATGTGGAAGGTGAGGCTTGCCTGTGTCGCGGGTCGCCGCCTAACATTACCACGGTTATAATCAGAGAAATTGTATCTGCAATTCCGCCAACCGGCTGCCGCACCCGTGGACAGGTTCGTGGGGCGGGGCCACTCTCAACCATTCGGAGGATTACGGCCATGAACCTGCCCCCGTCTGCGTCCGCTGCGCCGCCGGCCGCGCCCAGGAAGCGCACCCCGATCTTGCCCATCGCGCTCGGCTGCCTGGGGGTGGCGGCCCTCGGCTGCATCGCCATCCTCGGTTTCGGGTGGTGGCTGGACAACCAGCGCAAAGCCGCCTACGCCGCCGGCCACGAGGCCTACCTGGCCGGGGATTGCAGCAGGGCGATCTCATCTTTCGACGAGGTGCTGGAGAGCGACAGTGACCTGAACAGCGAGGAGGCCCAGAAGGCTTCCGCCGAGCGGCAGGAGTGCGCGGACTTCCAGGCCGCAGCCGGGAGCCAGGCGGCGGGCCGGTATGGCGAGGCGTTACTCGCCTATAGCCAGTTCCAGGACTCTTACCCGGACAGCCCGCTGTCCGGCAAAGTCCTCGACCAGACGGCGGCGCTCTTCTCCGAGGCGGCGCCGGACGCCGTTGCCAACGCCGTGGTCTGTCAGGAAGCCGACGCGCTGGCGCAGCGCGGCCTGATCCCGGACCCGGCTGCGAATCTGCCGCCGCTGCTGTTCGCGTGCGGCGCGCAATACGAGGCCGCCCAGCAGTTCACCGAGGCCATCGCCGTGTACGAGCGTGTGCGGCAGGAGTTCGCCGATCACCCGGTGGCCGAGCAGGTGGAAGAGGCCCTGGCGCGCACCATCCTGGCCGAGGCGCAGACCTTCGGGGCCGGCGCGCTGCCCGCGCCGCAATCGCTCGGCGGCACCGGCACGGGGCCGGCGGTGGTGATCATCCAGAATGACTCGCCCGAGCGCCTGAGCCTGGTGTTCAACGGCGCGGAGTTGCGCGTGGAGACCCTGGAGCCGTGCGCCACCTGCCAGAACTACACCGGCGACGGCCCGGACGCCTGCCCGGAGCAGGGCCCCATCGGCACCTACACCGTGCCGCCGGGCGACTATGAAGTTGTGGTCCGGTCGTTGAGCGACACCTCGGTCAGCCCGTTCCGCGGCACCTGGAGCCTGGCCAGCGGCGACGAGTATTACAGCTGCTTCTTCCTGGTGAGCCGGTAAATCATCTGGAGCCCCCGCCCCGCCGGGACCGTCGCCGGCGGGGCGTTTTTTTATAACACCCCGCCCAGGCTCAACCCGCCATCCACCACCAGCGTGGCCCCGTTCACGTAGTCCGAGGCCGAGGACGCCAGGAACAGCGCCGCGCCGGCCACATCCTCCGCGCGCCCGATCCGGCCTGCCCGGCCGCGCACTTCGGCGGCCAGCGCCTCGTTGCTCCACAGCAGCGTGCTGAACTTCGTCTGGATGACGCCCGGCGCGATGGCGTTGACCTGAACGCCGCGCGGGCCGAGCTCCTGGGCCAGCGCCTCGGTGAGCATCAGGATGGCGGCCTTGGTCACGCTGTACACGCCCATCATGCGCGCCGGCTGCCGGCCCGCGATCGAGGCGACGTTGATGATCTTACCGGAACCGCGCTTAAGCATGAGCGGCGCCGCGGCCTGCGCCAGCCACAGGTAACCCAGGAAATTGGTCTGAAGAGTTTTCTGCCACATCTCGTCGGTGGCGTCCAGCAACGGGCCAAAATGCGGATTGGTGGCGGCGTTGTTCACGACGATGTCCACCGCGCCGAAGTGCGCGACGACCTGCTCCACCAGCGCGCGCACCTGCTCATGGCGACCGGTATGGCAGGCCACGGCCAGGGCCGCGCCGCCGCCGGCCTTGATCGAGTCGGCCACCGGCTGGGCGTTTTCCAGCGACCGGCTGACGACGACGACGCTGGCGCCGGCCGCGGCGTAGGCCCGCGCGACGGCCTCGCCAATGCCGCGCGAGCTGCCGGTGACGATGGCGACTTTGCCGTCAAGGCTGAGGGTTCCTGACATAGCATTCCTCTCAAAAGTCAGCGTCAGACTCACCATGATCCACGAAGAGACACGAAGGCACACGAAGGTTCAGGCCCTCCCCCCACCGTCTCCCTCCAGGAGAGGGGGTTTCGCCTTCCGCGCGAATCTGTCTTCGTGACTCTTCGTGTGCCTTCGTGGATCCTCAGCGTTTCAGATCATTTCTCCCAGGACGCGATCCAGCATCTCCACAAAGAAATCCGCGTTGGCGCGGGTAAAGACCAGCGGCGGCTTGATCTTGAGGATGTTGTAGTCGTCCCCGGTCGGGTAGACGATGACGCCCAGGTCGCGCATCCGCTCGCACACCGCCATCGCCGCCGCCGTGGCTGGCCGGCGCGTCTCCCGGTCCAGCACCAGGTCCACGCCCAGGTACAGGCCGTGGCCATAAACGGCGCCGATGAGGGGCCGGCGGTCCTTCAACGCCTCCAGCTGCGCCTGAAAATAAGCGCCGACATCGCGGGCGTTATCCTGCAGGCCCTCGTCGCGCATCACCTCCAGCACCGCCATCCCGGCCACACATGCCACCGGGTTGCCGCCGAAGGTGTTGAAGTAAGTCGTCTTGCGCCGGAAGGCCTCAGCGATCTCCGCGGTCGTGATCACGGCTGAGACCGGGAAGCCGTTGCCCATCGGCTTGCCCATGGTGACGATATCGGGGACGACGCCTTGCATCTCGAAGGCCCAGAAGTGCGCGCCCATGCGCCCGAAACCCACCTGGACCTCGTCCGCGATGCACACGCCGCCGGCCGCGCGCACCAGCCGGTAAACCTCCGGGAAGTAGCCGGCCGGGGGCAGCATCCCGCCCGGCGCGCCCAGCAGGCACTCGCCGATGAAGGCAGCCGGCGCCCGTCCCTGTCCGTGCAGGTGGGCGATCTTGGCCGCCACGTCGGCGGCGTATTTGCGCCCGGCCTCCGGATCCTCCGTCCGGTACGGGCCGCGATACGTGTTGGGCTGGACCACCGGATGGACGTACGGCTTCGTGTTCTTGGCGTCGAGCGGGTTATCCAGCAGCGACGTGCTGACTTCGTACACGGCCTGGGTGTTGCCGTGGTAGGCGCCGTCGATGCTGAGCACGTCCTCGCGGCCGGTGTAGGCGCGGGCCAGGCGCAGCGCCAGGTCGTTGGCTTCGCTCCCCGAGCAGACGAAAAAGACCACGCCGAGCGAGGCCGGCATCAACGCCTTCAGCCGCTCGGCGTATTCCACCAGGCTGGCGTACAGGAAACGGCTGTTGGTGTTGAGCAGCGCCATCTGGCGGGCGACCGCCGCCGCCACGCGCGGATGCCCGTGGCCGACGTGGGCGACGTTGTTGATGGCATCCAGATAGGCCCGGCCGCCGGCGTCGATCAGGTATTGCCGCCAGCCGCGCACGATCTGCATCGGCCGGCGGTAGTAGGTCTCCTGCGACTGCGCCAGCGACTGTCTGCGGCGCTCGATCAATCGGTCCGTATCCGGCGCATCGTGGGCGGGCGCCAGGCCCGGCACCTTCAGGATCAGATTCGGGTCCGGGCAGACGCTGAGCCAGACGTCGCGCTCGCCGCCGGGGACCAGGCCCGGCAGCGCTTGCGGCAGCCCGCAGGCGATCTGGACGTGCAGGTGCGCCGGCAGCGGCCCCGCCTCCGGCGCCGGCGCGATTTTGCCCAAGCGGTCGCCGCGCTCCAGACGTTGGCCGGCCGCCACGGAGGCCGTCACACCGGCCAGGCGCGTGTAGAAGACCGGCCCGCCCTCCGGCGCGTGACGCAACACGACTTCGCCCGGCCCGACCCGCTCGACCACGCCCGGCAGCGGCGCGAGCACACCAGACCCGTCCGGCAGGAACACATCCACGCCCAGATGAACCGTGCCCGGCTCGACGTCCGCGTCGCCGCGCGTATACGGCAGGCGCGCTTCCCCGTACCGGCCGATGACGACGCCGGACCCGGCCGCGCGCGCCCGGATCAACGCCCGCACGTCGCCGGGCCGCTCCCAGGCCCCATCGCGCAGATCGTCCGAGCCAACGCCCAGGTCCAGGACGACGGGCCGATAGGCCGTCAGGCTCACAGCCGCCGCCGGCCCGATCTCAGCGGCATGTTCGGCCAGCCACCCGCGGACCGCCGGGCTGCGCGGGTCCGGCTCCAGGCCGCAGGCATGGCGGAAAAAGGCCTGCGCCAGGTCCGGCGAGAGCGTCCCCAGCAACTCCAGCGTCGGCCATTCCAGCTCCGCGAACTCGGCCACGTAGGCGTTATCGGGCTCCAGGGCGGCCTGCTGCGCGGCGCTGGTCGTCGTGGCGCACACGCGCAGGCAGACCAGCGGGAAGAGCACGGACAGCTCGGCCTCGGTCAGCGGGAAGACCCGATGGTATCGGCCGACGACGCGCGCCGCGGCCGCCAGCGGCGCCTCACGATTGTGGGCAATGACGGTCGCCAGGAGCACGGCCAGTTCACCGATGGTGTAGGAATAGACGGTATCGCCAAAATCAATCAGGCCGGTGACGCGCGCCGGTCCAAACCCGTCGCGGCCGACCAGCAGGTTGTAGTCGACGATATCGCCGTGGATGATGCTGCGCCGCAGGCCGGGCAGCTCCGGTTCGGCCGCCGCCTCGAAGTGCGCGACCAGGCGCTCGATCAGGCTCCGCCGCCCCGCCTCCGCGACGTATTTGAGCCAGGCGTTCACGACCGCCTTGGCGCGGCGCAGATCCCACTGGATGAGGCGGTCGCCGGCCGGGTGCGTGAAATCCGCCAGGTGCGCCGACAGATGACCGACCGTGTCGCCGATGTCATCCAGCAGCGTCGGCGGCGTGGCCTTCACCTCGACCAGCGTCTGCCCCGGCAGGTACGTGAGCAGGCGGACAAAGTGCCGCTCGCCCGCGCGCTCGGCAGTCGTGATCCAGGCGCCGTCGAGCGCCGGGACGACGTGCGGCGTGGGGAAGCCGGCGTCCCGGGCGGCGATGTGCCGCATGGCCTGATTCTGCAGGTCCAGGGTCTCGAACGTCTCGTGCGCGTTGGCGATCTTCAGGACGAAGCGCCGGCCGGCCGGGTCGGCGACGCGGAAATTCTGGTCCTGAAAACTGTTGAGCGGTTTGAGGTCGGCGGCTTCGATCCCGTAGCGGTCGCGCACCAGGGCCCGGACCTCGTCCGGCGTGAACGTCGGGCAGCGGATCTCGTGCTGGTCAAAGGTGACGGCGTCAGACATGCCTCAATGAACTCCTGGACAGGCGCACTCTGTGGCGAATCGGATTGTTTCTGCTATGATGGGCGCCATCGTCGGGCGGCTGGCCCGGCGCCCCGCAATTGTAATCCAACCGAAGAAAGGACTGGCACGCATGGCCCACCCGGTGAGTCACGCCGCGCTGGTAGAACACGACCAGCGTCAGCTTCACCCCCTGCAACACCCCAGCAAGCACGCCGACCCGCTAGTCGTCGAGCGCGCCGAGGGCGTGTGGCTCTACACCACCGACGGCCGCAAGGTGCTGGACGGCATGGCCGGGCTGTGGAATGTCAACGCCGGCTACGGCCGCGCCGAACTGGCCGACGCCGCCCGCGACCAGATGCTCAAGGTCGCCTATACCTCCAACTACGTCGGCATGACCACCGTGCCGGCGGCCGAACTGGCCCACCGGCTGGCCGGCTTCGCGCACCCGACGCTCAACACCACCTTCTTCGCCTCAGGCGGGTCCGAGGCCAACGACAGCGCCTTCAAGACCGCGCGTTATTACTGGAAGCGCCTGGGCAAGCCGGACAAGTTCAAGATCATCGCCCGGCGCGGGGCCTATCATGGCATCACGCTGGCGGCGACGTTCGCCACCGGCCTGGAGCGTTATCACAAGATGTTCGGCCCGCCCGTGCCCGGTTTCGTGCACGTCGCCGCGCCCAACCCGTACCGCTTCGACGGCGACCGGCGCGAGGGCGAGACGGTCGGCCAGGCCGCGGCGCGCGCGATTGAGGACGCCATCGTGCGTGAGGGGCCGGAGACCGTGGCGGCCGTGATCGCCGAGCCGATCCAGGGCGTGGGCGGCGTGATCGTGCCGCCGGACGATTACTTTCCGGCCGTGCGCGCCGTCTGTGATCGCTACGCCGTCCTGCTGATTGCGGACGAGGTCATCACCGGCTTTGGGCGCACCGGGGCCTGGTTCGGCGGCCGCCATTGGGACCTGCGCCCCGACCTGCTGGTGTTCGCCAAAGGCGTCACCAGCGGTTACCTGCCGCTGGGCGGCGTGCAGATCTCGGACGCGGTGCGCGACGCCATCTGGAACGCGCCGGAGGCCGAGACCTGGATGCACGGCTACACCTACTCGGGCCACGCCACGGCCTGCGCCGTGGGGCTGAAGAACCTGGAGATCCTGGAGCGCGAGGGCCTGCCGGAGCGGGCGCGGCAGATGGGCGAGCGCCTGCGCCGGGGCCTGGAGACGCTGCGCGAGTTCCCGGCCGTCGGCGACGTGCGCGGGCGCGGTCTGCTGTGCGGCGTGGAACTGGTGAAGGACCGCGAGACGCGCGCCCCGGACGAGGCGCTGGCCGCGAAAGTGGCCGGGGCGCTGCTCCAGCGCGGGGTCCGCACGCGGGCGGTGGGCGCCAGCACGCTGGCGTTCTCGCCGCCGCTCATCATCAGCGCCGATGAGATCGACCTGATCGTCAAGACCCTGGGCGCCGTCCTCGATTCAGTGAGTTGAAGCCGTAACCGCGCACACATCATCGTCGGGAGCGAAACTATGCGCGCCTCACAACTTGGCAACCTGGGGATCGCGGCCCTGGCGGCGATCAACGTTGTTTTATGGTTGCTCTTCCCGCCCCTCGACGACGGCCGGCGTCTGTTCGCCAACCAGGTCGTGAGCGAGGTCTTCTCGTCCACGGGCATGACGCTGATGGCGTGCGCCATCGTCCTGACGCTGCGGCCCCGCTTCCTGGAGCCCTTCTTCGGCGGACTGGACAAGATGTACCAGTCGCACAAGACGGCCGCCCTGACCGGGTTCGCCCTGATCCTGGCCCACTTCTTCACCATGCCCGGCAGCGGCGAGGTCTATCTCGGGCGCGACCTGGGTAAACTGGCGCTGATCGGCTTCCTGGTCCTGATCGCGCTGACGTTGGCGCCGCGATTGCCGGTCGTCGGCGGCTATGTGCGCCTGGCCTATCATCACTGGCGCTGGTCGCACAAGCTCATCGGGGCCGTGTTCATCCTGGGCATCCTCCACACCTTCCAGGCCAGGAACGTCATGCAGTTCGCCGAGATCCCGGCCTGGTACTGGAAGATCGTGGCCTACGGCGCCGCCGGGCTGTACCTCTACCAGGTGGCGCTGACGCCCCTGCTGGCGTCCTTCCCGGGCCGGAGCCGCGCCTTCACCGTGGAGGCCGTGCGGCATCTGAACGGCTCGACGGCCGAGGTCACGCTCAAGCCGCGCGCCGACAAGCCCGCGCAGCGCGCCGGCCAGTTCCTGTTCGTCGGCTTCCCAGGCGACCGGGTCCTGGCCGAGCCGCACCCGTTCACGGTCAGCAGCGCGCCGCACGAGCCGAACCTGCGGTTGTCCATCAAGGCCGCCGGCGACTGGACCCGACACCTGTACGCGCACCTGAAGCCGGGCGCGGAGGCGCGGGTGGACGGCTGTTACGGGATGTTCGATTTCCGGGCCGGGGGCCGCGAACAGATCTGGATCGCGGGCGGGATCGGGGTCACGCCCTTCCTGAGCTGGGTGCGCAGCTTCGACGGCGAAACCGGGCGCGATATCGCCTTCTTCTACACGGTCCGTTCCGAGGCCGACGCGCTCTTCTGGGATGAGTTCACAGCCGCCGCCCAGAGGCAGCCGGGCTTCCGGGCGACGCTCAACGTCTCGTCACGCGATGGGAGCCTGACCGTGGACAAGATCGCAGCCCAGGTCGGGGGCGATCTGGCCGGCCGCCACATTTACCTGTGCGGGCCGGCGGCCATGACGGCGGCGTTCGCGGAGCAGTTCCGGGCGCGAGGTGTCCCGGCGGCCCGCATTCACTACGAAGAGTTCAACTTCCGCTGAGGCGCGGGCCGGCGGCCCGCATTCACGTTTTCCTTAAGAACCTGTCTCTAAACCTCAGCAGAAACGTCGCCGACGGCACTGCCGTCGGCTATCGGGCGGGTTTAGAGATACGCTCTAAAGGAAACCGGAGCCTCATCGGCTCCGGTTTGGCGAATAGCGGTGGAGACCCGTTTCACCGCCGTTCACGCCTGGCTTCAGGCGGGGTCACGCCCTGCCCCGGCCGTCATCAGGTGAAGCCGCCGCCCTCGGCGACATAGCCGCAGCGCGCGCAACTCAACTGCACCCAGCCGTCGTAATCCAGGAGGCCCAGGCGACATTGCGGGCAGCGCGCCCCCCGGCGTGGGCGCGGCGTCGGGCGCCGGCAGGCGGCCGGGAGGCGGCGTGGGCGCCGCCGGGTCGTGGGCCGGGGCGCGGGCCGCATCAATTCAGGTGCGCCTCCCACTGGGCGCGCAATTTGTCCATCTGAGGCCCGTCCAAAACCTGAACCAGTTGCCGGATCACCTGTTGCTCCGGCAGCGCGCCCTCGATGTGGATGACGTCGTTGATCACCGTGCGCGGGACGCCGTACACCTGATACCGGTTGGCCAAGTGCGGGAACTCGGTCGCCTCGACCATATCGGCCGTGACCCACGGGCTGGCGATGGCCAGCTTGTGCGCCAGGACCACCGCGCGCGGGCAGTAGGGGCAGGTGGGCGTCACATATACCTGGATGTGCACCGGCGACGTCAGGCGGTCAAGCTCTGCCAGTGTCTGGGCGGACAGATCCACCGAGCCGCGGCTGACCATGCGGATGTCTTCGACCAGCGTGGCGAACTCGTAACCGGAGGGGAGGCCGTACAGGCGGATGCCGTAATCCTGCGGCCGGTCTCCGCCGCGCATCACGGCCAGGGCCGGGATCTTGTCCACGCCGAGCTGGCGGGCCGCCTCCGCCTCGGCGACAAAATCGCGGACCTCCAGCGAGAGCTTGTCCGAGAGGGCCGCCAGTTCTTCCACGAGCTGGCGGGTCTCGGCGCAGTAGTCGCACTCCAGCGCCGGGCCGGCGCCGGACTCGCCCTGGGTGAAGAGCACGAGCTTCACCGGCTCTTGCAGATCGGCGAAAGCGTCGCGGAGCTGGCGGCGGATGTCATCATTCAGCAGGGTCATGGGTCACTCCAGTGTTGCAACGCGCCAGGGGTTGACGCGCTAGCGGCTTCAGCGGACGCCGTTGCGCCCGTTCACCCTGTTAGATGCGCCGCTGGAGGTCAGGTGACAGGGTTAAACAAAACGGCGGGCGACCAAGTCGCCCGCCAGAGGTCGCCCGCTACCGTTTGGGGCTCAGAAATTCGTCCAGGTCCAGCGATTTGTACAGCCGCTCGCGGGCCGCGGCCGAGAATGGCGGCGGCGGCAGGTCGCGGACCAGGTGGACGGTTTTGCGCAGGGTGTCCACCACGACGCGGCAATTCTCGCAGTCGGCCAGGTGCCGTTCGATCTCGGCGCACAATCCGGCCGAGGCCTCGCCGTCCAGGTACAGCGACAGGTCGTCTAGAAGGTGCTGACAGTCGTGCTGCGCGCGCATTCAGGCCTCCTTACCGGCCCCGGCCATCTCCGTGAAATACCCGGCCAGCCGCTCGCGCAGCCACAGCCGGGCGCGGTGCAGGCGGGTCTTGACATTCTCAGGCGAGATGCCCAGCGCCTCGGCCGTCTGCTCCGTGGAAAGCTCCTCAAGCTCGCGCAGCACAAAGACCGCGCGCAGTTTCTCGGGCAGCTCGCGGATAGCCTGCTCCAGATGCGCCCGCGCCTCGGCGCTCTCCAGGTCGCGCTCCGGCAGACAGCACCAGTCGAACAGCTCACGCGGTGTGGCCGTCTCGCCGTCGTCGGGCGGCAACTCCACCGCCGTCGAGAGCGGCGTCCGGCGCCGCAGGCGCATGAGCGCGGCGTTGTACGCGATCCGGTACAGCCAGGTGTTCAGGCCGGCGCGCCACTCGAACGAGTCGATGGCCTTGAAGGCGCTCAGGAACGTCTCCTGGACCACGTCCTCGGCCTCGGCCTCGTCGCCCAGCAGGCGCAGCGCCAGCCGGTAGACGCCCGGCGCATGGGCCTCGACGCATTGCGCGCAGGCCGACTTATCCCCGGCGCGCAGGCGCTCCACAAAGGCGCGTTCGTCGATGTCGGTCATCCTTTAGATGCGGCCTCGCTTTCGGAGGTTTCAACACGGCGATTATAAACGGGAAACGCGCCCGGCCGTTAAAACGCGACGAGGCACGGCTGAACCCGCCGCGCCTCGCGCCCGGAATACCGTTCGTCAACAAGCCTACTTCGACCAGTCCACGGCCAGTTGCTTGCGCCCGTGCAGGTGCTTCTCGACCGCCATGCCGGCGACCGCGCCCTCGGCCGCGGCGACGACGGCCTGTTTGACGTGGTTGCAGAGCACGTCGCCCACCGCGTACACGCCGGGCAGCGCCGTCTGATACTCGCGGTCCACCACCAGGCAGCCGGTCTCGCTGAGCGCCAGTTGGCCCTGCAGGAAGTCCGTGATCGGCTTGCCGCCCTGCAAATAGATAAACGCGCCCGTCACCGGCACGGTCTGCTCGCCCTGTCCGCGCACGCTGAAGCGCACCGCTTCGACCCGCGTCTGGCCCAGCACCTCGCGCAGCGTCGCGCCGCGATAAAGCGTCACCCTGGGATGCTCGGACAGTTCCTGGATGAGATGCGCCGGGGCTTTGAGCTCGGGCGTCGGCGAGAGGAAGTGGACGCGGCGCGCAAACTTCGTCAGGAAGAGCGCCTCCTCCACCGCCTCGTCGCTGTTGCCGGCCACCGCCACCTCCTGGTCGCGGAAGAAGGCGGCGTCGCAGGTGGCGCAGTACGAGACGCCGCGGCCGAGCAGGCGGTCCTCGCCGGCCACACGCTGGCCGCGCCCCATCGAGCCGGTGGCGATGATCAGCGCCCGCGCTGTGTACGTGGCGTTGTTGGCGTAGACCGTCTTGAGCTCGCCCGCCAGGTCCACGCCCTGGACCCTGTCCTGCACAAAAACGGCGCCGAACGTCTCGGCCTGCCCGCGCATCACCTGCAGCAGTTCTGCGCCGCCGATGGCGCCCGCGACGCCGGGGTAATTGGCGATCTTGGCCGTCAGGCCGAGCGCGCCGGCGGTCAGGCCCTTGTCGATCACCAGCGTCTTCAGGTCGGCGCGCGCGGTGTAGAGGGCGGCCGTGGCCCCGGCCGGGCCGCCGCCGATGATGATCACATCGTAATGGGTATCCGGGTCGCCGCCCAGGGCGACATCGAGATTCACGCTCATGGGTTCACACCTCAGCCTGTTGCTCCGCGCAGCCGGGCGCGCGCGGGTTCTGCGCCGTTAGATGCCCCGGCGCGGAAAAAGTGACGGCCGGGCGCAGGCGGCCCGGCCGTGAAACGGGGTCGTGGAGGCAGGCGCCGGGCCGACTATGGCCCGGCGACGGTGGGGTAGCCGGCGGCTCGCCATTCCGACAACCCGCCCGCCATGCTGGTGACCGGCGCAAAGCCGGCCTGCTGGAGGAGGTCGCGGCCCTGCTGGCTGCGGTTGCCGGACCGGCACACGACCACAATCTCGCGGTCGCGCGGGATCTCGTTCAGACGGCTCGCCAGCTCGCCCAGCGGGATGAGCGTCGCGCCGGGGATGTGATACTCGTTCCATTCCTCCGGCTGGCGCACATCCAGGATGAAAGCGCCGGCGTCCCGTCTGGCCGCCGCCTGGGCGACGCTGATCTCCGGCGGCAGGCCGCCGGCCGCCCCGGACGACTGCCAGAAGAAGAACGCGGCGATGACCAGGAGGCCGGCTGCCGCCGCGCCGGCCCACGCCCACACCGGGGGGGAATTGGATTTTCGCTGCGCCGCCTGGCGCACAGCTTTCGAAGTGCTCATAGGTTTCCTTTCACGTCGCGGCGGAAAGCCGCTCGTACGACACGACTCCGTTGCGGTAGGCAGCGGCTCTGCCGGCGCACGGCCGGCTCAGCGCCGAATCCCTCAGGTCCCGCCCGGCGCGCAGGCCGCGGCGCTGGCCGATGAGGCCGCCCCGCCGCCGCTGATCTTGGACGCGAAGGTGGACAGTTTCTTCTTCACCTTGCGGCTGCCACACGACGGGCAGGTGACATCCTTGACAGCCTCCGCGTTGCGGACCAGTTCGTCGAAGGCGCTGTGACAGTTCGGGCACTCAAATTCGAAGATGGGCATGTCGTCTACGCCTCCAGGGCCCTGGCGACGCGCCCCAGCCGGACACGGGCCTCCTCCGCAATCGGCTCCAGCTCCGGCCGGTTGACGAAACCCAGCATCGCGATCGGGTCCACCAGGGCGACCTCGGTCCCGCCTTCGACCTCGGCGACGACCACGTTGCAGGGCAGGAGCAGGCCGACCTCGGGCGCGGCGGTCAGGGCGCGGTAGGCCAGCGGCGGGTTGCACGCGCCCAGGATCTTGTATTGGCGAAAATCGACGTCCAGCTTCTTCTTCAGCGTCTCCCTGACGTCAATCTCGGTCAGCACACCGAAACCCTCGACCTTCAGGGCCTCGGTGACCCGGCGCAGGGCGACGTCGAAATTGGCCTGGAGCCTTACAGTAAGCCCCAAAGTGGTAGCGATTGTGCTCACAGTATCTCCCTCACCTGATTATTCTGATGCGGTATAGCGTTTGGCCCGGCCCTCAGCCGTCTTCTGTCGTCGGCTGTCTGCCAGCTGTTCTCACTTCTCCAGCGGGAACCCGCGCCGCATCCAGCCCAGCGTACCGCCCCGGACGTTATAGATCGTCTTGAAGCCCTGCTGGCCGAACAGCGCCGCCGCGCTCTGGCTGCGGTTGCCGGTGGCGCAGATCACGGCCACGGGCGTCTCCGGGTTCAGCTCGCCCAGGCGTCCGCCCAGTTCGCCGAGCGGCATCAGCACCGCGCCCGGCACGTGGCCCTGGCGGTATTCCCACGGCTCGCGCACATCCACGACCACGGGGCGCGCGCCATTGTCGGTTTCCAGCAGGTTCTTCAACTCCGGCGCTTCGATATCCTTGACGTCGCCGCTGGTGACGGGCAGCCCATAGGCCTGCCAGGTCTCCAGGCTTTCCGCCAGGTAGCCGACCACGTGGTCATAGCCCACCCGGGCCAGGCTGTAGACGACGCGGGCATAGTCGGCGGGGTCGGCCAGGAGCAGCACCAGCGGGACCTCGGGCGGCAGCACGAAGCCGACCCGGTTGCTGAGCTGGTCATCGGCCTCCAGGTGCGCCGAGCCGGGGATGTGGGCCCTGACATACTCGGCCTGGGGACGCAGGTCCAGCAGCGCGGCGCCGCGCTGGAAGTACGGCACCGCCGCCTGGATGGGGAGCGGCCGGGGCGTCACCTCGCCGAGCGGGCGCGGGCCGCGCCGGTTCAGGGCCTTGATGCGGGTATGGTTGCCGGGCTGCTCCGGCAGATCGCTGACGGCGAATTCGATAAACTCGTCCAGGACGCGCGGCGCCAGGGCGGGGTTGTGCCGGCGCTCGAAGCCCAGCGTGGTGCTGCGCATCGCGCCGATGGACTTGCCGCACAGCGAGCCGGCGCCGTGGCCGGGATAGATCAACAGCCCGTCGTCCAGAGGCAGCAGCTTGGAGAAGACGCTGTCGTGCATCTGGGCCGCCAGCCCGCGCGCCGCGGCGGCGCCCACCAGGTCCGGCCGGCCGATGTCGCCGACGAAGAGCGTGTCGCCGGTGAAAGCCAGCCACGGCTCGCCGCCGCGCGTCTGGTCGGTGACCAGCAGCGTGATGCTCTCCGGCGTATGGCCGGGCGTGTGCAGCACGTCCAGACGCACGTTTCCGAGCGTGAGCGTGTCGCCGCCCTTCAGCGGTTTGTGCGCGAACGTCGCCCCGGCCTGCTCGTGGAGGTAGATGTCGGCGCCGGTGCGAGCCTGCAAATCGGCGTTGCCGGACACATGGTCGGCGTGCAGGTGCGTCTCGATGATATGCGTGATCTTCAGGCCGCGCGCCTGCGCCGCCGTCAGGTATTTATCCACTTCGCGGTCCGGATCGACTACGGCGGCGACGCCGGCGCCCTCGCAGCCCACCAGGTAGGAGGCGCAGCCCAGACCTTCAACGAAAAACTGTTGGACGTACATCACATCGCTCCCGTAGAACGGTTACCCGATCTTCAACCCAGCCTCGGCAAATTATCGTAGAGCAAAAATACAGCCAGAACAATGACCAGCGCCGCGAAGGCCCGGCGCAGCTGCTCCGCCGGAAGGCGGCCCGCCAGGCGCGCGCCCAGAAACGTGCCGGCCAGCCCGGCGACGACGAAGGTGGCCGTCAGAGCCAGGTCCACCGCCTCGCCCAGGTGGCCGAGCAGGCCGGCCAGGCTGTTCATGGCGATGACGACCAGCGAGGTGCCAACCGCCTGAGACATCGGCAGGCCGACCAGCATCACCAGGGCCGGCACGATCAGGAAACCGCCTCCCACCCCCAGGACGCCGGTCAGCAGACCGACGGCGGCGCCGCTGGCCAGCACCATGCCCCAGCGGGGCGTCCTGGGCTGGGACCGGCGCACGGTCAGCGGCGAGAGCATCAGGCCGGCGATGACGAGCATCAACACGGCGAAGGCCACCAGAAGCGCGGCCGGCGGGAACAGCCTGGAAAGCCCGGCGGCCAGGAAAGCGGCCAGCATCCCGGCCCCGCCGAACTGCAGGGCCACGCGCCAGTTGAGCGTCCCCTGCGCCCGGTGGAACGACGCCCCAAGCGCGCTGTTGGCGCCGACGATGGCCAGCGAGGTCGTGACGGCCGCCGCCGGCGTCTGGCCCACCAGGTAGACCAGGGCTGGAACCGTCAGGATGGAGCCGCCGCCGCCCAGCAGGCCCAGCGACAGACCGATGCCGAACCCCAGGGCCAGGTCCAACAGCAAGGCGGGCATCACCGCACGGAGCCCTTCTTAACCGGCAATCCGGCCGCCTGCCAGGCCGACATGCCGCCACGAAGATTGACGGCGTTATAGCCATCGCGGACGAGGCGGCGGACGGCCGAGCCGCTGCGGCTCCCGGACCGGCAGACGCACAGGATCTCGCGGTCGCGCGGCAGATCGCGCAGACGGTCAGCCAGTTGATTAAGCGGGATGAGCGTCGCGCCGGCGATATGACCCTCGGCATACTCGGCCGGCTGGCGCACGTCAAGCACATACGGCGCCGGCCGGGATTTCAGCCGCGCCTGGGCCTCCTGCGGCGTCACAGCCGGGAGCGGCGGCCCGAACAAAAGTTTCAAAAGATCCACAACCCATGTTCCTGAAGCGGGCCGGTTTTCGCGGCCCAAACGTTAGATGGCGTCTGCCCGTGAAGGTTACAGGGTTGGTCGCATTCGGGTTGCGAAACACGGCCGCGGCGACGGCCTCAGGAATTGACTCGTCGCCGCGGCGCAGGAGCCGGGTTTGAGTTGATTATGACGCCTCCCCCTCTCCATCGGGGCGGCCAACGCGATCAGCCGGGCGGCTGGCAGGCGCCGATCCGGTTGTCAGGCCCGCACTTCCTGGCGCTGGAAGAGCACATACGCAACGGCGAAGAGCAGGATCACGCCGGCGGTCAGGCCGGTCAGGTGCGGCCAGATCAACGCCAGGCTTTCGGAAAGCGGAAGCGGCGCCCCCAGGACGGCGCGATGGAGCTGGATCGGCAGCACCGGGCCGAGCGCCCGGGTGGCCGGGTTCAGGATGGCCAGGACGATCTCGGCGTACAGCGTGTTGGGGGACAGGCGCGCCAGATTCTGCTCAAGTTGGCTCTGGGCCAGGACTTCGTCCACCAGACCCGTTTCCACCGGGCTCAGCGCCTGGGCCAGCACACCGGCCAGGATGCCCCAGAAAACGGTGAAGAACAGCCAGACGGCCAGGGAGGCCAGGGCGGCCGTCGCCGGCTGGCGAAAGAGCACAGAACAGACCATGGCCAGGCCGAGCCAGACGCCGCCGTATGCCAGAGTCGCGCCCAGGAAAAGAAGGGCGCGGGCCGTCTCTTCCCCGCTGGGCGGCACCCC
>Ga0101944_10001387_pt1:5000-51283 | contig 51283 bp, 31 predicted proteins | sample DewCreD2012metaG_FD_75245 | JGI IMG/M metagenome (GOLD analysis project Ga0101944, IMG submission 75245) | Hot spring sediment bacterial and archeal communities from British Columbia, Canada, to study Microbial Dark Matter (Phase II) - Dewar... ... | reverse complement strand
TCACGGCGGTCATGAACTTGCTCACCAAGGAGGTGGCCACGGTGGCTGGGTCGGCGTTCACCGCGGTGTTTCTCGGCGTTTTCATGGTTTCCGAGCATTTCCACCAAAGCCTTCGGGGAACCGCCGCCCACCGGCACCTCGAGCAATTCAACCAGCGGACCGTGGAGGCCGTCTCGCCCGCCGCCTTGGGCCTGACCAAACCCTACCGCAAGCTCGTGGCGATCCGCTCGACGCACAACCTGTTCATGCTCGAGCGGGCCCTGAACGAAACCGACCCGGACACCACCGACGTGGTGGTGATGACCGCCCGCGTCACCCGCCGGGAGGAAAACACCGCCGTGCGGCTCGATCTGGAGCAGTACGACCGGGAGTTGATGACGGCGGTGGTGGATCGGGCGGAGAAGTGCGGCAAGCCGGTCCATCCGCTCATCCTGGTCACGAACAACCCGCTTTACGCCGTGGTCCATACGGCCATGGACATCGGGGCCCAAGAGTTGATCCTGGGCACGTCGAACGTCTATACGGCGGACGAGCAGGTGGACCAGATCGCCTTCTACTGGATCGAGCTGTTCGCCGGAAACCCGAGGCCGCTGACCGTCCGCCTGTTGAGCCATTCGCGCGACATTTCGTTCGACCTGGCCGGCGGCAACCGCATTCCGAAAATCGGCGAGCGCAAGGCCCGCAGCGTGGCCGAACTCCGCTCGGCGGGAGTCGGCGTGCGCCACGTGCTGCTCGTGCACGACGGCACGCCCGAGGGAAGCGATCTGTTTTTGGCGGTCCTGACCATGCTCGACCCCGAGGTCGTCCTGTCGGTCGTGCCCCTGGCCGCCGACCCTTTCACGCCGCCCGATCCCGCCCGCCTCGACGAGGACTGGAATCGCGCGCGGCGTCTGCGGCGCGAAATCGAAGTGCGGAGTCCTCGGAAGGGCGGTCGGGCCGCGGGCCTGGTCGAGCTGGCCCGCGAAATCCGCTGCGACGTGATCGTCTTGCGTTCGACGGAGAAGTCCCCTGCTGGCGACGCGGGCTTGGACGTGGACGAGCTGCTCCGCTCGGCGTCGTGTCCGGTCTGGTTGGTGTCGTTGCCCCGCGTGCCCGACGAAGTGGCCGGCTGAAGCCGCTTTCGGGCATGCTTCGCGGAGGCCTCGCCCAAGCATTTTGCAGATTCGTCCCCAAACGTCGACAGTTCCCCTCGGAGTCGCCATAATCCGAGGGAGACTCCTGGCGTGGGCGGGGACGATTCCCGTTGGGGAAGAGGCTCCAAGATCGGCGGGAAAAGTCGCCGCGCCGAGGGCACGGCCGCCGGGAAACGGCGACGGCCTTTCATGCACGACCGCGCTGGACGCAACGCGGTCCCAGGATCAGGGGGCGCAACCAGGTTTTGTTTCTCCCGGCGGGAGGGAACATCATGCGTAAGATTCTGGCGGCAACATGGCTGTCCGGTCTGGTCTGGGTCTCGGGGGCTGGCGGCCTCGCCGGGGCGGAAGCGACCGCGCCTCCGCCGGCGTGGACCAAGGAGCGGGCCAACGCGTGGCATCGGCTTCAGCCGTGGTGGGTGGGGTGCAACTTCCTGCCCAGCACCGCCGTCAACAGCATCGAAATGTGGCGGCGCGAGACGTTCGATCCCGCCACGATCGACCGCGAATTGGGCTGGGCCAGGCGGTTAGGGTTCAACTCGGTGCGCGTTTTCGTGAACTACGTGGTTTGGGAAGCGGACGCTGAAGGGCTGCGCCGGCGGTTTACCCAGTTTCTGGACATCGCCGCCAGGCATCGCATCTCGGTCATGCCGGTTCTGCTGGACGACTGCAATTTCGCCGGACGCGAGGCCAAGGCCGGGCCCCAGCCCGATCCCATCCCCGGGGTCCACAACAGCCAGTGGGTTTCCAGCCCTCCGCCTCGCATGGTCACGGATCGGGCGGCGTGGCCGAAGATCGAGCAATACGTCAAGGACATGATCACCTGGTTTGGCCGGGACCGCCGCGTGGTGATTTGGGACTTGTACAACGAGCCGGGCAATTCGGGGATGGGCGCCAAAAGCTTGCCGCTGGTCGAGGCCGCGTTTGCTTGGGCTCGCCAGGTCGATCCCATGCAGCCGCTGACCGTCGGCGCCTGGGCCGATTTTCTCGAACCCGTGTCGCAGCGCTTCTTTGCCCTATCCGACGTGATCAGCTTCCACGCCTACGACCCGCCCGATGGCGTCGAGGCCAAGATCAACCTCTGCGCCGCCTGGGGCCGGCCGATGTTTTGCACGGAGTGGTTGCGGCGCCAGGAGGGCAATGATTTCGAGCGGCTTTTGCCGGTGTTCGAGCGGCACCACGTCGGGGCGTATCACTGGGGCCTGGTGGCTGGTCGCACGCAGACCTACTATCCCTGGGGTTCGCCGAAGGGTTCGCCCGAGCCCCGCCAGTGGCAGCACGACGTGCTCCGCCGCGACGGATCGCCGTTTTGCGAAAGCGAATCGCGGTTCCTCCGGGCATTCTTGGGCCGACTGCCGTCCGTACCGCGCGAGGTCGTGCCCACGGCGCGCCGCGAGGCCGTCGTGTGGCGCTACACGCTCGTCGATCCCGGCCAGGGGTGGTCCCAGCCCGACTTCAACGACTCCGCCTGGCAACAAGGGGCTGCGCCGTTCGGCCGGCCCGAGCCGCCCCTGGACCGCGCGCCGCGGACCGAGTGGAGCACGAAGGACATCTGGCTGCGGCGGGAGTTCGACTGGCCGAAGGACCAACGCGATCCGCCTCGCCTGATCATGCACTACGACGAGGATCCCGAGGTGTTCGTCAACGGCGTGCTCGCCGCGCGGCCCGGCGGCTACACGGGCGAGTATCGCGAGGTGGACCTCCAGCCGGCGGCCCGGGCCGCGCTGAAGCCAGGACGCAACACCCTGGCGGTTCACTGCCGGCAGACCTGGGGCGGCCAATTCATCGACGTGGGCATCGCCGTCCCGGACTATCAAGACGCGGCCGCCGCCCAGCCCGAGGGCCGCTGGACGGCCGAGCGGGCCTGGCAATGGTACGACGCCCAGCCCTGGCCTTGCGGCTTCAACTACGTGCCGGCCAACGCGATCAGCTACACGGAGATGTGGATGGACTACGCCTTCGACCCGGGGCTGATCGACCGCGAGCTGGCCCTCGCCCAGCACATCGGCCTTAACTGCTGCCGCGTGGTGCTGCCGTTTGTGGTTTGGGAAGCGGAGCCCGCCGCGTTCAAGAATCGCCTCCATCGGTTCCTCGACGTGTGTCATCGGCGGGGCATCCGCGTCATGTTCGCGTTGTTCGACGACTGCGTGTTCGGTCCGATCACCGATCCGGTCTTTGGAAAACAGCCGGAAGTCGTGGCCGGCTGGTACGCCAACGGCTGGACGCCGTCCCCGGGGCACAGCCTGGTGCGGAATCGCGCGGCCTGGCCCCGCCTGGAAAAATACGTCAAGGACGTGGTCGGCTCCTTCCGGGACGATGGCCGGGTTTGGGTGTGGGACTTGTACAACGAACCGACCAACGGGGGCTTGGGCGAAGTCTCCCTGCCGTTGGTCGAGGAGGTCTTCCGTTGGGCAAGGCAGGCGGGACCGTCGCAGCCTTTGACCGTCGGCCAATGGAACGGCAACGCCCGCCTGAACCAAATCCTCTTTCGCCACAGCGACGTGATCACGTTCCACGACTACGGCAAAGCCGACGGCCTGGCCAAACACATCCGCGACCTGGCAAGGCATGGACGGCCGGTAATCTGCACCGAATGGCTCAACCGCGTGCACGGCTCCACGGTGGCCGAATGCCTCCCGGTGTTCCGCCGAACGGGCGTCGGCTGCCTGCATTGGGGGCTGGTCAACGGCAAGACGCAAACGCACCTGAATTGGGGGCACCGTCCTGGTCAACCCGATCCGCCCGCCTGGCAGCACGACATCTTCCGCCCCGACCACACCCCCTACGACGCCCGGGAAATCGACCTGTTCCGCGCGGCCGTGGAAGCGGCCCGATGGTAGGCCCCCTTGCCACCAAGGGGATTCCCAAGCGAGAAACCGTGGATGCGTCTTGCGGGTCCGACCGCGACGGGCGAAAATCTCCCCTGGACTCCCCCGGCGGCACGCGGGCTCCTCGTCGCACGCGCCGCCCCGGCGCGCCGGTCGCCGCTTGAAAACCGGGGGATGGTTCCGTCGGGCGACAGGCGGTTGCGGAGAAGGGCCTGATTCCAACCTCCACGCGGATGGTCAAGGGGATGCAGCAGGGCAAGTCCGAACAGAAGAGCATGCTCGCCGCGCGGCTTCATGGACCGGCCGACATTCGGGTTGAAGCCGTGCCGGAGCCGGGGCCCCCGGCGGCTGGACAGGCGCTGTTGCGGGTTACGGCGGTGGGGATCTGCGGGAGCGATTTGCATACGTACCGCCACGCGAGGATCGGCGATACGCGGATCGCCGGGCCGCTGATTCTCGGACACGAGTTCGCCGCCGTGGTCGAGGCAGTGGGCGCGCACGCCACCGACGGACGGTTTCGGCCGCTCGAACCGGGCGCGCGGGTGGCGGTCGATCCGGCCCAGCCCTGCGCCCAATGCGAATTGTGCGAACGGGGGTACCCGAACCTCTGCCTGAATCTCCGCTTCTGCGGACTCTGGCCCGACCAGGGCGCGCTCTGCCAGCGCATGCTCATGCCCGCCCGCTCCTGCTTTCCCATCCCCGAAACGATCGACGACGCCGCGGCCGTGCTCCTGGAGCCGCTCGGCGTGGCGATCCATGCGGTGGATCTGGCCAGGATTCGGGTGGGCGATCGGGTGGCGATCCTGGGGGCGGGACCGATCGGGCTGTGCATCCTCCAGGTGGCCCGGCTGGCTGGCGCGGAGGTTGTCTACGTGACCGACAAGTTCCCATGGCGACTCGATTTGGCCCGGCGATTCGGCGCGGCCGAGGCCTGGTGTTGCGACCGGGTCGATGCGGTGGCGGCAGTGCGCGACGCCACGGGCGGGCGCGGCGTGGACGTGGCCATCGAGGCCGCCTGGTGCGACGCGTCCGTGGACCAGGCCGCCGAAATGCTCGTCCACGGCGGGCGGCTCGTCGTCGCCGGAATCCCCGAAGACGATCAACTCCGGCTCCAGCACTCCACGGCGCGGCGAAAGGGCCTCACCGTCGTCATGGTGCGGCGGATGAAACATGCGTATCCCAGGGCCATCCGCCTTGCCGTTCGCGGGGCTATCGACTTGGCGCCGCTGGTCAGCCACCGGGTTCCCTTGGAGCGGGCCGCCGAGGCGTTCGCCCTCAACGCCGAATACCGCGACGGAGTGGTCAAGGCCCTCGTGGAACTGTAACATGGGGAGTCCCTCGGCGTGAGTCGTTTGCGGGCCTTTTGAATCCACAGCGGCAAAACAGGACCTGTTGGCAGCCCTTCCTGGGGTTTTCCGTCAATCGTTAGGGCAAGTCGATGCTCATTGCGCTGGATGTGTTGGTGTTTGTGGGCTTCATCGCGGCGGTGGTGGCCGTGGGCGTTCTGATGAGCCGCCACGAAACGGACAGCGAGGGCTATTTCCTGGCCGGGCGCGGCCTAGCCTGGTGGCTGATCGGCTTCTCGCTGATCGCAGCGAACATTTCGACGGAGCAGTTCGTGGGCATGTCGGGCCAGGCGGCGCGGCACGTGGGCCTGGCGGTGGCCAGCTACGAATGGATGGCGGCAATCACGCTGGTCTTCGTGGCGTTCTTCTTCCTGCCGGCCTTCCTTCGCGCCGGAATCTACACCATTCCGGAGTTCCTCGAATACCGCTTCAGCCGTCATGCCCGGACGATCATGTCGGTGCTGATGATGCTCACCTACGTCTGCGTGACGATCGCGGCGGTGATCTACTCGGGCGCGAAGACGGTGGACGTCATTTTTCAGGAGACCACCGCCGCCGGCGTGGCCAGGGACGTGGAGGTGTTCGGGGTGCCGATCGACGTCACCCTGGCCTCGTGGCTGATCGGCGTCATGGCCGCGGCCTACGTGGTGGCCGGTGGCCTGAAGGCCTGCGCCTGGGCCGACCTGCTCCAAGGCTCCGCGTTGATCGCCGGCGGGGGAATTATTCTGGTTCTGGCCCTGATGGCCCTGGGCCAGGCCGAGCCGGCCTCGATCGGGCTTTCGCCCGAAATGGCGAACGCCGGCGCGCTGGCGCGATTCCGCGAGGTCGGCGCCCCGAAGCTCCACATGGTGCTTCCCGCCTCCGATCCCTTTGTTCCCTGGACGGCCTTGGTGCTGGGGCTGTGGATCCCCAACTTCTATTACTGGGGGCTGAACCAATACATCGTGCAGCGGACGCTGGGCTCGCGTTCGCTGGCCGAGGGACAAAAAGGAGTGGTCTTCGCGGCGGCGATGAAACTGATCATTCCGTTCATCGTCGTCTTTCCCGGCATCCTGGCCTTCACCCTGTTCAGCCAGGACATGAAGGCCGACGCGGCCTCGGGCGACAACCGGAAGACCCTCGCGCTGTTGGAGCAGCACCAGGCGCAGCCGCGCGCGTCGGGAATCGCGTTCGCCTTCGACGCGGATTTCGCCCGGCTCTATCCCGAGGTGGCCGAACGGATCCTCGCCTTCAACGCCCAGGTGGTGGGAACCTCGCCGCCAGCGGCCGCCTCGCCCGTGGAGGCCAACCAGAAGCTGCTGGCGCGCCTCGCCGAGAAGAACGCGACGGCGGCGGCCCAAGACCGCATCGTGGTGCAAAAGGAGCTGATCGGCTATCAGTACGATTCGGCGTTCGGGCTGTTGATCAAGAAGCTCGTTCCGCCGGGGCTGCGCGGGTTCGTGCTGGCCGCGATCTTCGGGGCCGTGGTCAGTTCGCTGGCCGCGATGCTCAACGCCGCCTCGACCATCTTCACCATGGACCTGTACCGCGAGTATCTCCACAAGAACGCCTCGCAGGGCGCGTTGGTGGTGGTCGGCCGCGCGTGCGTGCTGGTTTTCGCGGCCGTCGGCTGCTTCATTGCGCCCTGGCTGGACGATCCGAAATTCGGGGGCATCTTCACCTACATCCAGGAGTTCCAAGGGTTTATTTCGCCGGGGATTCTGGGCGTGTTCGTTTTCGGGTTGTTCGTGCACCGGGCCCCAAGGGCGTGCGGCGCGGTGGGGCTGGTCCTCAGCCCCGTGGTTTACGGGTGCTTGAAGCTGGCGATGCCGGGCATCGCCTTCCTGGACCGCATCGCGATCAGCTTTTTCGTGGTCCTTTTGGCGCTCGGCGCGATGACCGCCGCGCGGCCGCTCGCCGAACCGGTGAAGCTCCCCGAACAGTCGCGGATCGCGTTGGCCTCGTCCCCCGGCGCCAAGCTGGCCGGCGCGGCGGTCGTGCTGGCGACCCTGGCCTTGTATGCGATTTTCTGGTAGGAGCCGTTCAGGAATCGTGGCTGCATTTCTCGCGGGGCGGAGGGACCATCCCGCCCGCGGACCTCGGGAGACCGCTTCATGTTCCCTTGCACTTTCGACTTTGTGTTCGCATCGGTGGGACAACCTGCGCTGGGCGGGCTGGATTGGGGCGTCATCGGCTTGTACTTCCTCGCCCTGCTCGGCCTCACCTGGTACTCGGTGCTCAAGAACCGCGACACGGCCGATGATTACTTCCTGGCCGGTCGCAACCTCGGCTGGTTCGTGGTGGCCGCTTCGATCTTTTCTTCCAACATCGGCTCGGAGCACCTCGTGGGACTGGCCGGTTCCGGGTGCACCGACGGCGTGGCCATGGCCCACTACGAATTGCACGCCTGGTGCCTCCTGGTGCTGGCCTGGGTGATGATCCCGTTCTACGCCCGCTCCATGGTCTACACCATGCCCGAATTCCTCGAAAAGCGCTTTACGCCCGCGGCACGCTGGGTCCTTTCGACGATCTCCCTGGTCGCCTATGTGTTGACGAAACTGGCGGTGGGGATTTTTGCGGGCGGGATCGTGTTTCAGGTCCTCCTGCCGGAGCTGCGGGTGAACCTGGGCGGCGTCGAGCTGGACAGTTTCTGGATCGGCTCGGTGGCGGTCGTCCTCATGACCGGGCTTTACACGGTGATCGGCGGGCTGCGGGCCGTGGCCTACACCGACACGCTCCAAACGATCATCTTCATCGTCGGCTCGGCGATGGTCACCGTCTTCGGCCTCATTCAGCTCGGCGGCTGGCAGCAGCTACGCGACGTGTGCGGCTCCGACATGTTCAACCTCTGGAAGCCGCTGGTTCCCGAAGGGATGCAGGGCACCTGGGCCCCGGTCAAGGAAAGCCATCAGATCGCCTGGTATTTCAACGACAAGTTCCCCTGGTTGGGAATGCTGTTCTGCGCCCCGATCGTGGGCCTGTGGTATTGGTGCACCGACCAGTACATCGTCCAACGGGCCCTGGCGGCGCCCAACGAACGGGTCGCCCGGCGCGGCAGCATCTGCGCCGCGTTCATGAAACTCCTGCCGGTGTTCGTGTTCATCATTCCCGGCATGATCTGCTTCGCCCTGGCCAAGACCGGCACGCCCGGCCTGACCGATCTTCTGGTGGACGGCAAGCCCGTCGCCGACAAGTGCCAGGCGGCGTTCCCGCTGATGGTCAAGACGGTCTTGCCGGTGGGGGTGCGGGGGCTGGTGGTGGCCGGGCTCTTGTCGGCCTTGATGAGTTCCCTGGCCGGGGCGTTCAACGCCTCGTCCACGCTGTTCACCATGGACTTGTATCAGAAGATGCGGCCCGGCGCCTCCCAGCACCAACTGGTCTGGGTCGGACGCATGGCGACCACGATCATGGTGCTCATCGCCCTGGCATGGATCCCGGTCATTCGCGGTCAGCGCGGACTGTATTTCTACCTTCAGGCCGTCCAGGGCTACCTGGCCCCGCCGATCTTCGTCGTCTTCTTCTTCGGCGTGTTCATGAAGCGGCTCAATGGCAAGGGCTGCCTGGCCGCCTTGATCGTCGGCTTCATTCTCGGCGTCTTCCGGCTGGCGATCGATACGCCGGTCCTGCTCAAGTTGTCGGGCTACGAGAACGGATATCCCCAAGGTTCCTTTTTCTGGATCGTCAACAACATCTACTTCCAATACTACAGCTTGGGGATCTTCCTGGTCAGCGCGGCGGTGATGATCGCCGTCAGTTACATGACGGCCCCGCCCTCGTTGGAACGGATCCAGGGTCTGACCTACGGCACCGCCACCGAGGAGCAGCGCCGCAAGACCCGCGAAAGCTGGACCTGGGCCGATGTCGCCGCCTCGGCGCTGGTGCTTGCGTGCATTGCGGCGGCCTATCTGTATTTCACGGGCTGAAGGCGGGAGGCTGCCGGTTCGGCGCCCGCTCGAGAGGCACGAACAAAGAACCGAGCGTGGTTCACGCGTTGCACCGGATCGGCCGGGCGGGTTTGGCCTTCGCGTTGAGGAACTCGAACGCCCGCCTGGCCGGGGAAACGCCCCGGGCGGCGGCGCCCGGGCGGCGCGAGGAAGGGGGGACGCACCATGCAACGGCGTTGGCTCCGGCGTTGGTCGATCGCGCTGGCGAGCCTGGCGATCGTTTTCTCGGGCGCAAACGAGGTCTCGCTCCGGGCGGCGGAGGCCGAGGCGGACCCGCAGGAGAACAAACTGCCGCATCGCCGCGCGCCGCGGATCGACCGCGACGAGTGGCTCCGCCAGCGCGCAGCCGCGTTGGAAAGGGACCGCAGGTTGGGCATCCGCCCACCGGGCGGAATCGGGGCGCCCGTCGCGGCCGGGGCGCAAGCCAACAGCACGCCCGCCGTGGTCCAACAGTTCCTTTGGGCGATGGCCTGGTTCGCGGCGGCCTACGGCATGGTGATCGCCCTGATGGCGTTGGCGGGCGTTCTGTTGGCTCTTTTTACCCGCGGCGGCGTCCCGCCCGCCGACGGCGGCGTCAACGCCGTCCACGATCCCTACGGCGGCCGTTCCGCCCTCCAGCGGCTCTACATCTTCGCACTGACGGTCAGCCTGATCCTTTTCTACGTGGCGATCCCGTTCGTGGTCGCCGGAATCCTCGGGGCGACGGCGGCCTTGCTCTACGCGATCTTTCTCCTGCGGCGGATTCCGGTCAAAGCCGTGGTGGCCATCGTCCTCGTGGGGATCGGCATGGTCTGGGCCGTGTTGAAGAGCCTGTTCGCCAAGCCCGCCTCGGGCAGCTTCGGCATCGTGAAGACCGAGGCCGAGTGCCCTCGCCTCCACGCCGCGATCCGCGAGGTGGCCGACAAGGTGGAAACGCGCCCCGTCGACGAGGTGTACCTCGCGCCCGGGTCGGAAATCTCCGTGAAGCAAGAGGGGCGCGGCCCCTTCGGCATGTTCGGCGTCAAGCGGCGTGTGCTGACCGTGGGGATGGCCAATCTGCGGTACGTGACGGTCGGGGAATTGAAGGCCATCCTCGCCCACGAGTACGCCCACTTCAGCCACCGCGACACCTTCTACAGCCGCTTCGTTCACCAGGTGTCGCTCTCCGTGGAGCAAGCCCTGTCCGGCATGGGCCAGGCGGCTGGCCGGCTGAATTACATCAACCCGTTCTTTTGGTTCTTCGTGCTTTACTACCGGGCCTACAGCCTGCTGGCCGCGGGGTTCTCGCGCTCGCAGGAGTATCTGGCCGACCGCGTGGCGGCCAGCCTCTACGGCAAAGACGTGTTCCTTTCCGCCCTGACCAAGGTCGCCACCACGGGTACGCTGTTCGAGGCCACGGCCTACGACAACATTCGCCAGTTGATCGCCGAGGACAAGGCGTTCATCAATCTCTATGAGGCGTTCGCCTCGTACCGCGACGAGCAACTCAGCGACGAGGACCGTCGGAAAATGTTCGAGGAATTCATCGACCAGGAGGCCTCGATGTTCGCCTCGCATCCCACGGTGCGCGAGCGGATGGCGGCCCTGGCCGCGTTTCCCGGCGCCATGCGAACCGAGGACGCACCGGCGATGAGTCTTTTCGACCAGCCCGAGGAGATCGAAAAGGAACTCACCGAATTCCTCACCGGCTTCTTGTACGCCTTGAGAGAGTTGGAAGCCGCCGCAGCCAGCGAGGGGTGACCCCTGCCGTCTCGCCCGGCAGGGCCATCCGATGGAGCAGCCAGGCCGAACGTCCCGAAATCGGTATCCTTTCGCGGAGACTTCGACCTATTTTGCAGCAAAATTGCTGAACACGCCGCCGCCCCTTTCGAGCAGAGGACTGTGGGGGAAGGGAGGGACGCGTCCCGTCGCGTCTGTCACGGTGTTGCGTTCGGCCGCGACGGAGCGTGGCCCTCTCGGTCGTGTCGCGAACGATTCCTTGTTTGAAATCCGTCTTTCCAGGGAGAACCATTCATGCGCATCCTGCTGATTCCTGCCGTCGTTGGTGCAGTGCTTCTTGCCGAAATCGCCGCCGCCGCCGATCCCGATGGGCCGTGGTTCCACCGGCTGATCGTCGGCATGGAGGTCGGACCGACCGGCGTGCAATGGGGCTGCGATCCGAATGACCAAGGCTATGCCGTCCGCTTCAACGGCGCCGACGTGGTCCAGCAGCAGCTCGTCGCCAACTCGCAGTACCTCGTCATTTGGGGAAAAGACAGCGAGTTCGCCTACTACAACTCGAAGGTCGCCCCCAAGTGCCCCGGCATGAAGGGGCGCGACGCCATCCAGGAGGCGGTCGCCGCCGCCAAGCCGCACAAGATGCCGGTCATCGTCTATTGCGTGGTGCAAGGCAACGGCTATCCACTCCGCCAGCATCCCGAGTACAAGATGGTCGATTCCGCAGGCAACCCGATCGATCGCATCTGCCTCAACTCCGGCTATCTCGAGCACGCCGTGCAGGTGGTGGACGAGATGATGGGCTACGAGATCGACGGCTTCCACATCGACATGTTGGACCAGGGCTTCGGGCCGCCTTACGGCTGCTGGTGCAAGAAGTGCCGCGAGAAGTTCCAGGCAAGCTACGGCCGTCCCATGCCCAAGGGCGTCACCTGGGACGCCGATTGGGAGCGGATGCTCCAATTCCGCTATCGGTCGAGCGTCGATTTCGAGCGGGCCCTGCGCGAGCACATCCGCCGCAAGAACCCGCGGCTCTCCGTCGACTTCAACTACCACGGCTACCCACCGTTTTCCTGGGAGGTGGGCCAGACGCCGGTCCCCCACGCCCAGATCGGCGATTTTGTGACCGCCGAGACGGGCATCTGGGGTTTCTCCGCCCTCAGCGTTGGACTGACCGCCCGCTTCCTGGCCGCCGCAACACCTGGAAAGCCGTTCCAGGTCGCCATGTCGCGGCACGTGCGGATCTACCACGACCACACCGTGCGGCCCGTGAATGACTTGCGTTGGGAACTGTTCACGCTGTTGGCCCACGGCGCCCAGGTGACGATTGTCGACAAAACGGCCTACGACGGCGGTCTCGACACGGAGTCCTTTCGGCGCGTGGGCGTCGCCTTTGCCGAGGCCCGGACGAAACGCGAACACTTTGGGCAGCCCGTCGTGGCCGACGTGGGCCTCTACTACTCGACGCGGAGCCGCGACTGGTACGGACGGGAGACGCCCGCGAAATACCAGCAGGCCTTCAACGGCGCTCACAAGGTCTTGGCCTATTCCCACATCCCTTACGGCGTCGTGCTGGACGAGAACGCCGACGCGGCGACCCTCAGGCAGTATCCGGTCGTGCTGCTGCCCAACGCGGCGATCGTCTCGCCGGCCGAAGTCGCGCTGCTGGAGCACTATGTGCGGTCGGGCGGGAACCTGATCGTGACCGGCCATAGCGGGCTGTTTGGCCAGTACGGCGAAGACGCCGCGGCGTCGGCCCTCGAACCGCTCATCGGCGCAAAGCTCAAGGCCAAGATGCCGGCGTTGGACAATCACGTGCGTCTGACCAACCTGCCCGACGCCTATCGCCGCCTGGCCGACGATATTCCTCTCAATTGGTCCTTCCTCGCGCAAGGCCCGGCGGCGATCTACCAGCCGACGAGTGCTGTGGGGTTGGGCGAGCTGCTCAAGCCCCACCGCACGCTTCGGCAACAGAAAGGGCAGGAAGGCACGTCCTTCCCCAACTCCGCCGACGCCCCGGTTGGCCCCGCGGTGCTGGTCAACGCGCTCGGCAAGGGAAAAGTCGTGTGTCTGGCGTGCTGTCCCGATTTCGCCACCGGCGGCGAGTATCCGGTAAGCGAAGCAAGGCTCCTGCTGCGCAACGTCATCCGATGGCTGCATCCCCAGCCGGCCGTCGAGGTCCGCGCTCCTTTGCACGTCGAATCCGTGGTCACCGACGAGCCGGCGTCGCGCACGCTTCGGGTGCATCTGATCGGGTACCAAAGCCCGCCCGCCTGCACGCCGCCCAACAACCGCCCCTTCGTCATCCCGCCGATGGTCGAAGAGCCGCCGCTCTATCGCGCCGCCATCACCCTCCGCCGTCCCATCCGCGGCGTCGAGGCGCTGAACAAGAGCACGGCGCTTCGCGTCGAGGGGAGTTGCGTGTCGGCCCAGGTCGAGGATGTCCACGAAACGCTGGTGATCCGCTACGGATCGGCGGAGTGAACGTTCCACTTGCGTGGATCGGCCGGCTTGACCGATGCGCGTGGCCCTGGCGACGCCCCGGGCGGGCCTGGGCCGGCGCCGAGGCGGCGCCCGGCCGCGGATCGCCTTCCAGGCGGCGGTCGCCGTTTGCGCTGCGCGGCGTTCTTGTGTCCCGCGACAACCGCCGCTATGTTGAAGCCTGCTGTCTCGGGGGCGCGCAGGGCGTGGATCCGCGAACAACCGGAGGGTGGGATGATGACTCGGATGCAATCGACGGCGGCTGTCTTGATCATCGGCGGCGGATTGCTTGGCGCCGCATTCTGCTGGCACGGGGGGTCGGACGCGGGCGAGAAGCAGCCCGAGGCCATCGCCTCGAAGATCGTGGGTTGGGACGCGGCCCGGGCCCATCAGGCCGACTGGGGGCAGATGCGGTTCTACTTCACCGGCGAGACCTCGGGCTCGAAGAATGTGCTTGCCGCCGCGGCGGTGGTCGAGCCGGGCAAATCGGTCCACAAGGCCCATCGCCATGCTGAGGAAGAGTTTCTGGCGATCATTGAAGGCGAAGGCACGTGGAGCCTCGACGGCAAGGAGTCGCCAGCCAGGCGGGGCGACGTGCTGTACGCGGCGCCTTGGGTGTATCACGGCTTGACCAACACCGGCGATCGACCGCTGATCTTTCTGGTGGTTCGTTGGCACGGCAAGGGCGTTCCCCTTCCGCCGCGGCCCGACAATCGCCCGGACGAACAGTGAATCCTCGCCGAAAGGAGCGGGGATGGACAATTCTCCCCGCGCGGCTATAACAACGGGCACACGGGAGTTGCCCTGAACCTTGTAGTACGCGGAGATGTGCCATGGCGAAGAAGAAGGCGGCGGTGAATCAGAAGCTGGCGATCCACGGGGGGCCGAAGGCGGTGACCAACGCCCTGATCGGTTGGCCCCGCTTCGACGACAAGGCGATCATGGCGGTGGCCGACGTGCTGCGGTCCGGCAAGGTGAACTATTGGACCGGCCCGAAGGGCATGGAATTCGAGAAAAAATTCGCCGAGTGGCAAGGGAGCAAGTTCGGCATCAGCGTGGCGACGGGCACGGCGGCGTTGCACGTGTGCCTGGCCGCCCTGGGCATCGGGCCGGGCGACGAGGTCATCGTGCCCAGCTACACGTTCATCGCCACCAGTTTTTCCGTGGTCCAGGCCGGCGCCATCCCGCGCTTCGCCGACGTCAACCTCGAAGACCATTGCATCAGCGTCAAGTCGGCCGAGAAGCTCGTCAACGCCCGAACCAAGGCGATCATCCCCGTCCATCTTTACGGCAACGTCTGCGACATGGACAAGATCATGGCGTTCGCCAAAAAGCACAACCTTTTCGTCATCGAAGACAACGCCGAGGCCTTCGGCGGGTCGTACAAGGGGAAAAAGACCGGCACGATCGGCCACATGGCCGCGTGCAGCTTCTGCCAGAACAAGACCTTCACCACCGGCGGCGAGGGAGGCATGGTCACCACCGACGACGAGGACCTGGCCTGGGAGGCCCGCAGCTTCCGCGACCACGGCTACGACGTCAAGGAACGGCTCAACCTGCTGGCGCTGGAGCAGAAACTGCCTTACATTCACAACCGGGTGGGTTGGAACTACCGCATGACCGAGATGCAATCGGCCATCGGCCTTTGCGAACTGGAGCGCATGGACACCTGGAACATGCCGCGCCGCAGGCGCAATGCCCACATTCTCATCGACGCCCTCAGCGGACTCAAACAGGTGAAATACCTGCCGATCGACACGCCCCAGCGGCAAAATGGCTGGTACGTGTGCGCGTTCTCGCTGGACATCGAGAACATGGGCTGCACGATCCAGCAGTTCGTCGAAGCGGCCGGCGCCGAGGGGTGCCCGTGCTGGAAGGTCTTTTGGCCGCAATGCCACACGGAGCGGGCCTTCACCGAGCGCCACGGCTTCGGGAACTCGGGATTTCCCTTCACGTCCAAGGAATACACCGACCCGGCCAGCGTCGACTACAGCAAGGTCGAGGTCCCCAATGCCCGATGGCACGAAACCCACACGTTCACCTGCTTCGCCTTTCCGACCTTCTCGGAAGAAGACATGCGGCAAATCGCGGCGGGCCTGGTGAAGGTGATCAAGGCGTTCAGTTGATCGGCCTCGGTTGGCCCAGGGGGGCCGACCGCGACCGGCGTGGCGCAGGCGAACCCGCCGCCCGGCGGGGCGCCAAGAAAAAAATATCCGCCGCGGGGGTCTAGCCGCGGCGGGTTGGATTGAATCGGCGAATCGCGCTCAGGCTGAAGCGACCTCCGCGGGAGAGGATCGCATTAGACCAGTTCTTTCTTCGCACCAATCAGGGTTCGCAGCCGCTCGGCCAAAAGCGCGGCGTCGAACGGTTTCTTGAAGGTTTCGTTGATGCTCGAGCGATCGAAGCTCGTCGAGCTTCCGTCGTCCGGCAACAAGGCGATCAGGATCACGTCGCCGAACTCCGCGTTGCGGCGCAGGTTCTGGCAAATCTGAAGGGCCTCGGTGCGACCGATGGAGAAATCGACGATCATGCAATCCGGGTGGAAGCTTTCCGCTTGAATCCCGGCATCGAAACCGCTGGCAGCCACCGCGACCTTGAACGTCCGATCCAGCGGGAGTTCCCGCTTGATGTTCTCGATCAAGATCTGGTCCTGGGCCACAATCAGGACCTTGGCCATGGCCTCATCTTCCAGGTCGCCCAACGGCATCCCGTGCTCCTTGAGGAACTTGATCAAGTACTCACGGGGAATCCGTCGGTCTTGAGATCCGGGAATTCGGTAACCCTTCAGCCGGCCCGAATCGAACCATTTGCTGACGGTGCGGGGGGCCACCTTACAGATCTTGGCGACCTGACCTGTTGTGAAGACCTTCATTGCAGGCTCTCCGATATCTCACTCGCTTGGTTTCCACATTGCTCCGCGTTCGGGACCGGCCGGTCCTCCCACGGAACATTCAAGCCCTTGTCTGCGGACCGACGCCCGGCTCGCTGCTTCCAGCCGCCTAGGCAATTCGTGCCATCCGCCGACATCTGGGTCAGGGCCTGAGATAACTCGTTTCAGGTAGGCTCGGGTTCAATCCTTCTGATCCGCGCCACACAATTCACATCGGCAACCTTGGTATCCGGAAGTCAGTGAAAATCCGTAAAATAGAGAAGCTGCGTTCCAATCCTTCCTTGACTTAACGGACAACCAGTTGGCACGATCGCCCCACGTGGTGGACCAGCAGAAGAGCATCCGCAGAAGGTTCGGCGACCGCAGTCGTCGACCGTGGCGCAAGCCGTCGCATCAGATTCCCCCCTGGTGGCCGACCGCTTTGGGGCATAGCTTCCTGCACGCACCCTATCGCGGAGTAAGCCTTCCGATGATTAGTTTCGATTCGCCTTGGGGTGCGACTTTAGAAACTTTCGCCGGTCGTAGCGGGCAGACCAGTCGCAAGGGCGAAAACGCCTGCAAAGAGCTTGTCGATCAAGCCGACTTTGAGGAATCGGTCGATTCTAGGGCGGGTCGTAGCCGCCAGGATTCCAGGGATGGCATCGGCAGATCCGCAGGATCCCGCGAAACGACCCGCGAATCGCCCCATACTTCCGCACCGCTCCAATAAAATAGGCGCTGCACGTCGGCTCGAAGCGGCAATGACGGCCGAGAATCGGGCTCAGAGTCCATTGATAGACGCGCGCCGCGCCGATCAAGGACCAGGCCGGCAGTCGGACCACGCACCGCACGATCGCCCTCCACACGCCTCGAGGGAAGCGAACCGCTCGGGAATCGTGTTTCATGGCGGCCTCCCACGCTCGGTTGGTCTGGACCTCTCGGTCGCATCCCTGGAAACCACCGCGGCCTTCAAGCGCGGATTGTCCCGCCGCCAGGATGAACCTCTGGCTAGGGGCGGTGTCCCGCGCGAGGGCTTCCGATCTTCCTGGCCAGTTTTTGCGCCAATCGGCAGAGGGACGCTGTCGCCCGATCCAATTCCGCTTGCCCGCTCTCCCGAGGCACGACCACCAAATCGAGTCCGACCGGCAGCCGCTCGCGGTGGAGACGAAAGGCCTCGCGGAGGATGCGTTTCCAGCGGTTTCGGACCACGGCGTTGCCCAACCGCCTCGAGACGGATAGCCCCAGCCGGGGATGTGGCAGGCCGTTCTCGCACCCGAAGATCAAGAGTTCCCCGTCCGAGACGGTGCATCGCTTCTGGTACGCCCGTTGGAAATCGGCGCTCCGCCGAATCCGGTACTTGGCCGGAAGGGGATGCTTGTCCATCTTACCATCGCAGGTTCGCGCGAGGGGATTGCGGATGGCGTTCGCCGATCTGCCGGATTGCCCGGCGGGCTTCTTCGTCGAGATTCTTGGGGAGCACGATTTGGATCTCGGCCAGCAAATCCCCTGGCAAACCCGATTTCGGCGCCACCCCATGCCCCCGCACCCGCAGCTTCGTGCCGCTCGAGGTGCCCGCCGGAACCTGGAGTGCCACCGTGCCGTGCGGCGTGGGGACGTCGACTTTGGCCCCCAGGGCCGCTTCGGCGAGCGTGACAGGGACTTTGACGATGAGGTTGTTGCCTTGCCGTTGAAAGCACGGATGGGGATCCACGCGGACCGTCAACAGGATATCGCCTGGGGGACCGCCGCCGGGCGCGGGTTCACCCTGGCCCCGCAGCCGGATCTTCTTGCCGTCCTCGATTCCGGCGGGAATCTTGACTTGCAGGGTTTCGCTTTTTCCCGACGGCCGGACAATCGAAAGGTCCACCGTCCCGCCGGTCACCGCGGTGGCGAACGGGATTCGCAGCTCATGGGCCAGGTCCGCCCCGCGTCGCTCGCGGCCGGCGGCCTGTCGCCGGGTAGCGCCGGCGCGGCGAAACTGCTCGAACAGGTCGGCGAAATCCCCCGCCCCGCCCCGGCCGCCGCCGAACCGTTCTCCGAAGAATTGGCCGAAATCAATGTCCTCAAACCCCCCGAACCCTCCCGTCGGTCCGTAGCTCGTCTGCCACGTCGTTCCGCCCCGCGGTCCGCCCCCCATCGTCTCGAACGAGCTGCCGTAGCGGTCGTACATTTCCCGCTTCTTCGGGTCGTTCAACACATCAAACGCTGCCTGGATCTTTTGGAACTTTTTCTTGGCGGACTTGTCGTCCGGGTTCATGTCGGGGTGGTACTTTCGGGCCAAATCGCGATAGGCCTTTTGGATCTCCTCCTGGGTGGCGTTGCGTGCCACCCCCAGAACCTGGTAGTAGTCTTCAGCCATCGGCGGAGTTGTCCGGCGTTTCATGCCCCATGCAACGAAACCATGCGCCATTCTAAAGACCGAGTCCCGCCGGGTGAAGTGGCCCTTGTATGCTACATTTGTCATAATCTGCCAAGGAGTTGCGTCGTGAGTGAAGCCGCCCGCCCGTCGAGCAAGCCGATGCGCCCCGGCTGTGCCGTTCGCTTGCAATCAGTCGCCAGCCAGGCGCAAAGGAGCGGACCACCGCCACCATGGAAGAGTCGCGTCGCGACCGCGCTGGCTTTGGTCGCAGCGTTGGCTGGCCCCATCGAGGCGGCCAACGACGGGCAATTGGCCCTCAGGGTGGTGGACCGTGCCACGGGCAAGCCGATCGCTTGCCGGATGCACCTGAAGAGCGCCGCGGGCCGGCCCCGCATACCCAAGAAAGTACCGGCCTTGGACGATCATTTCGTCGTGCCGGGCGAGATCGTGCTCAAATTGCCTACCGGAAACTACACCTTCGAGTTCGAGCGAGGCCCCGAATACAAAATCGTCAGCGGGCATTTCACCATCGCCAACTTTGCCGACGACGCCAAGCAAGTAGAGATGGAGCGGGGGGCGGATTTGGCGGCGGAGGGATGGTGGTCGGGCGACCTGGACGTCCACCGGCCCGTCAAGGACATCGAACTGCTCATGCAGTCCGAAGACCTCCATGTCACTCCGCTTCTGACCTTGGGAAACGAACCAGGCCCCGCATCGGCGGCCAGCTTGCCCAAGGAGCTGCTCGCGCGATGGGAGGAGGACCGTTTTTGCCATTTCCTGGGGATGCAGCATGTGCGCCCGGGCGGAACCCTATCCTATTTCAACCTTTCCTCGCCCCTGAAGCTTGGACCCAGCAACACCGACTATCCGCCGATTGTTCAGATCCTTGAAAAAGTTCGTGCTCAGCCGGGGGTCTGGATTGACGCCACCAAGCCATTCTGGTGGGACGTGCCGATGCTGGCTGCCCTCGGCCAATTGGACTCCATCCAAGTCGTTCACAGCCACCTCGGCCGGACCAGGTCGATTGCCCACGAGGCCCAGGGGAAGCCTCGCGACGCCAAACGGTATCCGGGCGTTTCGGGCAACGCCCTTTGGTCGCAAGAGATCTACTTTCATCTTCTGAACTGCGGCCTCCGCATCCCGCCCACCGCCGGCAGCGGTTCCGGCCTGACCTCGAATCCGGTGGGATACAATCGAGTGTACGTTCACGTGGACGGCGATTTGACGTACGAAAAGTGGTGGGAGGGCCTTCGCGCGGGCCGGGTGATGGTGACCAACGGCCCGTTGCTGCGTCCGACCGTTCGCGGCGAGTTGCCCGGCCACACCTTTCAAATCGAAAAAGGAAAAACCGAGGAATTCGAACTCGGCCTGACCCTCTCCATCCGCGAGCCCGTCACCTATCTTGAAATCATCAAGAACGGCCGCGTCGTCGACGAGATTCGCTTCGAGGATTATCGCCAAAGCGGGCGGCTGCCGAAGATTCGCTTTGACGCCAGCGGGTGGTTCCTGTTGCGCGTGGTCGGCGAGCAATCCAAGACCTACCGCTTCGGCATGACCGGGCCGTACTTCGTCGAGGCCGGCTATGGCCCGCGCATCAGCAAATCGTCGGCCCGGTTCTTCCTGGACTGGGTCCTGGAACGCGCCCGCCAGATTCAGATCGAGGACCCGCAACAACGCCGAGAAGTGCTCGAGCTGCATCGCAAGGCCCGCGATTTTTGGCAAGACCTCGTCAACAAGGCCAACGCGGAATAGTCGCCGGCGTCGGTCCGCGGCGAGCCTCGGCAAGAGGGCGTTCGCGCCAGGAGCAGGCGCGTGAGCCGCCCTGGGGTTGCGGCCTTTACTTCTTTGCTCGGGACGGTTTCGTGGCGGCCGCGGCCATCGGCCGCTTGTGAATGGTGACCTCCACGTCGTTTCGCTGGGGCGGGCCCGGCGTGCTGCGGCCGTCGGCGATCAGCTTTTCCATGAGCGTCTCCAGTTCCGAGACGACCGCCGGTTTGTCCGCGGCCAGGTTCCGTGTCTCGCCGAGGTCTTCCGCCAGGTCGTAAAGTTGGACGCGGGTCTGGGCCTGCGGGTCGGGCTGAAAAACCAGTTTCCACCGCCCCTTGCGAAGCCCCGCCACGCCGTTGGCGGCGCAACTGACCGCGTGTTCGCGCACCGGTCGTTGCGAACCCTTCAGCAAGGGCAACAGGCTGAAACTGTCCTCGCCGGCGCTGGCCGGCAACGTGAGGCCCCACACCTCGGCCAAGGTCGCCATCACGTCGGCCTGATGCACGAGCTGCGAGCAGACGCTGCCGGGCCGGACCACGCCCGGCCAACGCACGACAAACGGCACACGGTGGCCGCCCTCCCAGACATCGCCCTTGTAACCGCGCAAGGGGCCGCTCGGAAAGTGGCCCTTGGACTCCAACTCCGCCGCGCCAATGTAGGGCGCGCACCCGTTGTCGCTGGTCAAAAACACCAGGGTCCGCTCGGCGATGCCGGCCGCGGCGATCGCGTCCAGCACCCGGCCGACCACGGCGTCGGTTTCCATGACGAAATCGGCGTAGGCCAGGCCAAGGCCGCTCTTGCCTTTCCAGGGCTCGTTCACGGCCAGCGGCGTGTGCGGCGAGGTGAGCGGAAGGTAGAGAAGAAAGGGCTGTCTGGATTTCGCCTGGCGCGCGATGAACTCGCACGCCCGATCCCCCATCGCCGGCAAAATCGGCTCCAGCCTCCAACCCGGCAGCGCCGGGCCCTGGAGGCTCGCCAGATGGGCGGTCAGAAGCTCACGCGCCAGGAACTCCGAAGGGATGCCGACCGTGCGCTCGTTCTCGATGAAGCAATAGGGCGGCCAATTCGGCACGTCGGTCCCGAAGTATTCGTCGAAGCCTCGCGTCGTCGGCCCATCGCCAAATGGCTTCGAGAACACGGCTTGCCACGCGGCGCGGTGCTCCGGAGTGATGTCGGGCGTCGCCTGGCCAAACTCGAACAGGGCACGCTGTCCGCGCGGAATCCCCCAATCCCGGCCGAGATGCCACTTGCCGATGCAGGCCGTGCGATACCCGCGCTGCTGGGCAAGACCGGCGATCGTCAGCCGATCGGGCGCGATCAGCGGATCGCCGAAAACGCCGACAATCCCAGCCTGCAACTTCGTGCGCCAATGATAGCGCCCGGTCAGCAGCGTGTAGCGCGACGGCGAACAGACACCCGAACTGGAATGCCCGTCCGTGAACCGCATCCCTTCCGCGGCCAGCCGATCCAGGTTCGGGGTGGCGATCTTGCCGCGACGGGGGTTGTAGCACTGCACGTCGCCGTAGCCCAGATCGTCGGCAAGGATCAGGACGATGTTCGGAAAGCTGCGTTCCTCAGCGGAATGTCCGCTGGCGGGCCAAACGAACAGCGGAACCAGGCCCACAAGACTGCAAAAAACAGCGCATCCCGCGCGATGCCCCTCGGCTCGCAAAGCCGAACGGCAAGCGGGCCCGGCCGATGTTTTCGCACCCCTCATCGTTCGCCCCCTTCTTCCTGGTTTGCTCATGTCCTTCTGACGATAGCGGCGAGGCCTCGTGGGGTCAAGCAAACCGCTCGAGCCCGGAACGCCAAGGCCGAACGAATTCAGGGGTTTTTGGAGCGAGTTGGCGGTTTTCTGGCGAACCTTCGTAACGCGGCGGGCGTCTCCTACGATAATAGTCCGAGGCGGCGTCCCTCCTGGCGGTCGCCCCGCAACAGAGAAACAAAGATCCATGACTTCGATACAGCCCAGTCACGAACAACGAAAATGGACGGGTCCCTTCGCCGAGCAATCGGCGAATCTGATCCCCCGCCATCCTTTGCGCTGGTGACGCCTGGCCGTAGATTCCGAGGAATACCGAAAGCCCGGTGTCACAACGACATCGGGTTTTTTTGTTGGGCTGGTAGCTGAGACGGCGTAGCGCCTGGCTGAAGACCAGGAGACGAGGGTTCGAACACCTCCCGGCCCACTGCGTGAAATGTGCGCGCTTCCCATGTGCCTGAACTGCGTGGAAGGTGCGCGCCGAGAATGGCTCGTTCGTCTATCGGGTCGAGGACATCGGCCCTTCAAGCCGAAAAGGCGGGTTCGACTCCCGCACGAGCTACTGACGGGCAGAACGTAGCGAAGCTTGGCCATCGCACGGGCAGGACCGCATAGTGGTGGTCCGGGGCCAGGAGATCGCCGGTTCGGGCACCGATCGGCCCACTGGCCGATGGGTCGCGGCTGTCCGGACGGGATCGACACCAAGGTTGGCACAAGGTAGCCGAGGGCTGGTGGCCCAAACCTGTCCGATGAACAGGTGGCGCTGAGTTCGATTCTCAGGGCTACCACTAACTGGAATGCGATCCAAGCGGCCGTCGAAAAAGTTCCCCCCTCTCCCGTTGGACGGGAAAGGGGCAGGGGGAGCGGGGACGTGCCGACTGAACCGCGATCTCAGGGCGCGCACAACTTCCAAGCACGAGGAGCGAAGCAATGTCCAGGCGATGGAAACGCATACGCCCGACCGAGCACAGGGTCGTGGTGTAATCGGCAGCATTCCGGACTTTTAATCCGGGAGGTGTGGGTTCGAGTCCCTCCGGCCCTATTGGCTGGCGCGTAGCTCAGCGGCAAGAGCGGGCCTCTTATAAGGGCCGGGGCGAGGGTTCGACTCCCTCCGCGCCGACTCGCGGAAAAAAACGGGATCAAGGTGTTAGCGGCAGCATACCCGACTCTTGATCGGGTTGGTGAGGGTTCAAGTCCCTCTGGTCCCACTGAGTGGATCGCACTGGTCGTCCAGCGGCGAGGACACCGCACCCGTATTGCGGTCACGAGGGTTCGAGTCCCTCCCAGTGCTCTTGGTCTTTCACAATCCGACAGACCGCAATGCGCCCATGATGTAGCGGCAGCCTGCCGCCTTGCCATGGCGGAAGCGCGGGTTCAACTCCCGCTGGGCGCTCTGTTGACCCTCAGAAAACGAATGCGACATTGCCTTTCAGAGCCAAGGCGTGTCGCCCCCGATTTTCAGGACGTGGGAAAGCCCCGTCTTCGGCGTGGTTCGCTCCCCACGAGATCGCCGGTGCGGGCGCGTAGCCGTCCACGGGGACTGTCCCGATTTTCGCGGCGAAGTCCGCGAAAATGGGACTGTCCCCCTGGCCGGTGAGGGGACATGCACATTTTTCGGCGCGAAACGGCCCGAAAAACGAGCCAGTCCCCGCCCTGTGAACGGTTACGCGGGCGCCGATCAGCCGACCGGCCGATGGGTCGCGGCCGTCCTGACTTGATTGCGGTGGGGTCCGTGTTGGTACGGGCGGGCGCCTGTTGAGCGTCAGGACGCAGGTTCGATTCCTGCCACCGCAGCCTCTTGGACAAGACGACGGAAGTCATCCGCCCGGATGAGGAGCCTGTCCTGAAAACAGGTGGCGGCTTTGCCCCGCTTGGGGGTTCGAGTCCCACGGCTTCCGCTCGCTGGGGTCATGGTCCAACAGGACGACGCCGGCCCCGCAAGCCGGAAATCTGGGTGCGATTCCCAGTGACTCCACTGACGTGACGACGGTCCCGTGGTCCAACGGCCACGACGCCTGGCCTACACCCAGGAAACGATGGTTCAACTCCATCCGGGACCACTGCGAGAGTCGAGAGTTGAGAGTGAAGAGTCGAGAGCCGAAGAAGATGCGAGGCCGTGGTCTGGCTCTCGACTCTGGACTCTCCGCCCTCAGCTTTCCCCTCGTCCTCGTGGAGCAGCCTGGAGTGCTCGCCTGCCTGTCACGCAGGAGATCGCGGGTTCAAATCCCGTCGAGGGCGCCATCGAGCATCGCCTTTCGCCCGCCAAAGTAGAGCGTTCTTTCGCGGAGCGAAAGGCGACACGGCGCGGTACGCAAAGCAGGAAAAGCGGCCAAGCTCAAACCTTGGTGAACTGCGGGTTCGACTCCCGCCTGCGCCACTTGAGGACATGCGTCGGCTGGGCAACGGCGTGCCCAACTGCCTGTAAAGCAGCCAGCCCGCACGGCTATGCAGGTTCAACTCCTGCCCGGCGCACTCGGCACGGCCCGTTCGTCTATCGGCATAGGACGCTGGCCCCTCAAGCCGGAAAGGCGGGTTCGATTCCCGCACGGGCCACTAAACACGACCAAGTGGCGCAACGGGTAGACGCGCGACGCTCAGAACGTCGTGCCGCAAGGCATGGGAGTTCGACTCTCCCCTTGGTCACTAGGCAGCAGGCGCACGCCGTGTGCCGTGGGCGGAATCCGGCACACGGCGTGCGCCGACTACATTGCAGGCGCGGCAGGTGCCCAACTGGCTTTCATACAGCCGGTCACCCGGTTCGATACCGGGGCCTGCAACTCGAAAACCTGCCGCGGGTGGGCCAGTGCTCAGCCGGGCCTCATAAGCCTGGACCGTCGGGTGCAACCCCCGAACCCGCCACGACCGGGTACGCAAACTGGAAAAGCGGCGAGGTTGAGAGCCTCGTGTTTGTGGGTTCGACTCCCACCTCGGTCACTGGAATGATCCCGTGGTCCAACGGCGAAGACGCCTGGGTGACAACCAGGAAAGCGGTGGTTCGACTCCACCCGGGATCACTCCGAAAGCAGTAGGCACACTCCGTGTGCCGCAACGCGCGGACGGCTCACGGAGTGGGCCTGCGACGATCGTGGTCTGTAGGTGTTTCGGCAGCACACCTCCTCGGTAAGGAGGAAGACCGGGTTCGACTCCCGGACGGACCTCTGGAAGCAAGGGCCGCTGGTCCAAAGGGAAGACACTTGGTTTGCACCCAGGCAATCGGGGTTCGAGTCCCCGGCGGTCCACTGAACGAACATGGGCTGATGGTCCAACGGGAAGACGCCAGGCTGGCAGTCTGGAAATCCGGGTTCAACTCCCGGTCGGTCCACTGGATACGGAAGGTAGCCGGATACCGGGTTGGCCGGGCCGCACTGCTAACGCGGTTCTCCCCCGTGGAGATGAGGGTTCGACTCCCTTGCCTTCCGCTTGGAGCGCGTGATAGTTGCCCCGATGGTGAAAGGGACATCATGCCTCGTTGCTACCGAGGTGTTTTGCACTTCGAGTTTTGGTCGGGGTGCTGGAGAACCTTTGCGTGCGACGCGGTGTCCGTCATGACAGAAGGAGTATTGCGATGCTGATACACAGAGCAAGGCCCACCATGCCTGGCGTTCGAGACTGAACAGCGTTCATGGCGGCGTGTGCCGTCATGATCCCAAGACAAAGGAAAGGTTATGGATACCACGTTGCTGGAAAAGCAGTTCGCCCGCATGGGCGCACGGCTCAAGGTACACGTGCGGCCGACGAATCGGCATCCTCGCTTCCCCGGCTTCGCCGTGGACATCGGCCAAGACGGGCACGGCCCGTTCTTCGATATCAGACTGGGCGAAGACGCAAAGCGGGAACTGGAGGTCCTCGACATCCAGCCTGGCCAGCGGCACCTGCTCTTGCTCGTTCGCGAGCCGGATGGCCGCCGCGAGAGAAAGCACAAGTTTCTCTGCGGCCACGACGAGCGGGATTGGTTCGCCGCGGCCGTGCCGGAGGCGTCGGGCGTGGCCACGGTCCGCACCGCGATGGAGGCCCTGAAGCCTCCAGAGGTGCTGGCGGCCCAGACCCGCAAGGGTCTCAAGGCACGGCACCGCAACCGGCGTCACAACAAGGCCTTCATCCGGCAAGGGGAATGGTTCTTCATTCCCGAGCCGGACCTGGTTGTCGACCCGAAGCTGGTGCTGACCAAAGAACCGCTGTCTCGCGGTCTTGGCAAGCCGCATTGGGCCGAGTTCCTGTACCGGAGCGGCGGAGAGAACGTTTACGTTTGCTTCGAGTTCCCGCAGGGGCTCACCGAGCCGGCCTATCGGCGGTTGATCGCCGAGAATCCGGCCAAGCGGCGTCTGCCGTGGCGCGTGATGCGGCGGGACGCCGGCGTGTACGTGAGCGGCAAGATCCGCCACCCGGACCACAAGACGGTCAAGCTCAACGGGTGGCATCGGGTCGTGCCCAACACCGAAAGCCAGGCGGTCGCCATGCGGCATCTGGCGTTTCTCGACTGAAACCGGCGGGCCGTCGCCCCGCGAGGATGGCGGCCCGCCTATGGTGTCCGTGGTGTAGCGGTTACTGCACGGCTGGCTGTGAACCAGAGGGTGGGAGTTCGACTCTCCCCGGACACCCCTGAGGGAAAGGATCGAAACATGACCCGCAAGATGCTCCAGCGCCCGACGCTGGTCTTGAACCGCAACTGGCAGCCGGTCCACGTCGCCACGGTGGCGCGGGCCTTGGTGCTGTTGTGGAACGAGTCGGCCCGCGTCGTGGACCCGGCCGACTTCCAGCTCTACACCTGGGCCGACTGGTCGAAGCTCCGCCCGCGCCACGGCGAGGACTTCATCCAGGCGGTCCGGTTCCGGCTGCGGGTGCCCGAGGTGGTCGCCCTGACCGGCTACGACCGGCTCCCGCTGGGCTCCGTGACGTTCAGCCGCCGCAACGTATTCAAGCGGGACCATTACACCTGCCAGTACTGCGGCGCCCAGCCGGGCAGCGAAGAGCTGACCATCGACCACGTCCTGCCTCGTTCGCAAGGCGGCGTGTCGAGTTGGACCAACTGCGTGCTGTCGTGCGTGGCCTGCAACAAGCGCAAGGCCGACCGGACCCCGGAGCAGGCGGGCATGAAGCTCCGCCGCCACCCCGTGCGCCCGGCCTGGAAGCCGCTCTACGCGGACCATACCGTGCGGATCGCAAGCTGGTCGAAGTTCGTCAGCGAAGCCTACTGGAACGTCCAGTTGGAGGGGTAGTGGTTACGCCAGGCTCCCGGCCCACGCGGCCGGGGCCCACGAATGGGTTTTGACAGGCAAGACCGATAGCCGTCAAGAGTGGCATGCCGTCACGCGGTCTAAGCCGCGCTCTCGGCATGGGAAGCTCCAGCATGCCGACGCTTGGGCGACGGCATGCCACACGGAACACGGAACTTGCGTGGCAAAACCATTAGGAGCGTGCTCCTGGGAGAGCAGACGGTCTCCAAAGCCGTTACACGGGGTTCAAATCCTCGCGCTCCTGCTTCCTCAGCTCCCCTCTCCCGTTGGACGGGAGAGGGGCAGGGGGTGAGGGCGGTGCGCCGCCAAAGGGGTCGGGAGTCGTTTTCCATGTCGGCGGAGAAGACGTGGGATCGCCGCAAACCGTCGCCGCCGACATGGAAAACGACTCCCGACCCCCTCGCCGTGTCCTGCAAGACGGGGTTCGATTCCTCGGCGGGGCGCTGTTTGAACAAGTCCTCGGAGTGTGACGGATGAGCACGCGACCGTGCGAAGGTCGTGGACCAGGTTCAACTCCTGGCGAGGACACTGGCGAGTTCGGCGTTGGAGCCAGACGGCACGGCAACCGCCTGCAAAGCGGTTTTGAAGTGGGTTCGACTCCCACCGGCGCCTCTTCACCAAGCAATGATACGGCCGGGCCAGCGGCGCACGGCGCCCTGTCCTCCCGCTGAGGCGGTTGGCGGCGTGTGTTCCGCAGATGGGTTCTGACCAGGGCAGTATCAACCACGAGGTTAGCTCAGCGGAAAGAGCACCAGACCGTTACTCTGGCCGTCGCGGGTTCGACTCCCGCACCAACAACGCAGGCTCGTAACCTGCTCAGCGCAAGGGCCCGAGGGCGGCGGACGTTCGCTTGGTCGGCCACCGGCGCGGTCGAGGACATCGACGCGGCGGACCGCTGGTGAATTGGCCTTCGGGCCGATCGACGGCGGGAAGCTGCCGAAGTGATCCTGCCGTGACGGCGGCAGCCCGTCCAGGCGCCATGCAGTGCGCAGATACCGCCTCTGCCGGCTTCCGGCGTTGCGGCAACCGACGCCCGGCGAACTGCGGCTGGGACATTGTCCCAGCGCGCTAAACCGGGAAGAAGCTGTCGCAAACCGGGAAGCCTGCGGAGGCTCAAACGCACTCCGCGCTTCGGCGGGTGACCGGCGTTGCGTTCCGCCGCCTGAGGGCTTTTTTCTCGGACGGACAAAGTCGCTTGCGACTTCGATCGGCGGTCCTGGGGAATGCCTTCGTTGAATAATGCGTTCCCGGCAATGCAGGCACGCGGTTCGCATTCGACCGGCGCGACGCCGAAGTGGGAAGGAGCGGAGGAACACTCTTCCCAAGGGCGACGGCGCTCTTCGCTTCTTCGAGCTGACGCCCAAACAAGACCTGTCCCTGTTTTGGGACCGTGCCCGTGAACGGCCATGACGTGCTTTACGCGCGGTGAGCCCCCGTCCACGTCCTTCGCAAAACTCAGAAATCGCCACCTGACGCGGCATCCGCGTTGCACGAACGCTCGAGATCCCTTACGCTCACATCATTTCCGTCTCGGTGACGGCCGCGCCGGCACTTGGACAGGACATGGCCAACGCGATGCGATGCTATTTCGAGCCCAGACCAGGGCTGCGCCGCGATCCGCGTAGAGGGCCTTTCGGTGGAGCGTGGGAGGGGGCGTCATGGACGAAGATCACTGGGAAGACGACGATCAGGACGGCGAAGAGGAGACCACCGAGCCGTGTCCCTATTGCCGCCGCCCGATCTATGACGATGCACCGCGTTGTCCGCATTGCGGCAACTACCTGTCGGACGAGGACGCCCCGTCGTCGGCCAAGCCTTGGTGGATCTACTTGGGAGCGGTGCTGGTCTTGTACGTTGTCTATCGTTGGATCGTCCGATAAACGGCATTCCCGCGCCCAAACCAACCCGATGCTTCTTTAAAAAGGCCGCGGCGAGAGCCCAGGCTACTCACCACACCCCCCCAACGTAACCCCTCACAGGCCCGGAACTGGCTTATTTTTTGGGCCGTTTCAAGCCTTAGAATGTGCATGTCCTCTTACGCGCAAAGGGGCTGGTCCCCGAAAACAACTCCCCCAGCTTGTTGCCGCACCGCGCACCCCCGGGCGGATGGATTACTGTCTCCTCGTCATGCATGTCAGCGCGGAATGCCAGAGAATAGACGTGCGTTGTACACTCTTGGGATTCCGTTAAAGCGAGCGAAGGGGGCGAGGATGGCTTGAATCGCAGTCCGTTTCTCAGACCGACTGCATGGCCCGCGCGTCAACTTTCTGGCCCTTGTGAGGGAGTCGAAGGGCTTCTGAAATAGGCTCCGGGAACTTGTTGAAGGCGTTAGTCTCAGACGCCCCCTTTGCGGTTTACGTGAAGGCCGGTTACACTGTAGCCGCTTCATGGACTCCTGTTGGATTTGACAACGTTTAGCAGGGCGTGATACTTTGGTGGTAACCGCTGACGGGGAGTGTCCCGATTTTCGCGGCGAAGTCCGCGAAAATGGGGCTGTCGTGAAAGGGGATAGACGCTTTTTTCAGTCCGAAATGGCCAGAAAAAGTCGGCCAGTCCCCGGTCTGTGAACGGTTACCTTTGATGTATCTGGCTCAGGAAAGACTCAACAACATCCTCAAGCAAAGGAGGCAAGCGATGGCGAAGAAACCCCGCGTGAACAAGACGAAGGCGGTCCACGAGTTCTTGAAAAAGCATCCCCAAGCATCGCCCGCGGAGATCTCCGAGGGACTCAGGCTCGAAGGGATCCAGATTACGGTCGGCCACGCCTCGAACATCAAGAGCAGGCTGAAGAAGTTGTCTCTCGCCAAGAAGATGGAGCAGACAACGGCCGTGGCGCCTTCGTCGGCGGCGCCGGTGGGGACCGACTTGGAGCTGAGTTCCGGCGAAGCGATTACCCTGGACCAGATCAAGAAGGTGGCCCAAATGGTCAGGGAGATGGGCGGTTTCGGGCGTCTCATGGAGATGCTGGAATTGGTGCGGGATTTGGGTGGCCTGCGCCGATTCAGGGACTTGCTGGAAGCGATGTGGGTTACCGAGTCCGATTCGCCGCAGTCTTGAAGTCCGCCATCGGGATGAGGGAAGGACGGCCGCGCAAATTCCGACTCAGAAAGGGATGACGTGAAACGAGGATCCCTGCTCGCGGCGATCTTGGGGCTGACGCTGTTGCTCGGAGGCGACTCCACCGCCCAGCCAGGACAGCCGGACGCCTCGCCGGCGAAATCCTTCGTTTACAAAAAGACCGAGCAAGGCGATCTCCAAATCCTCGTCCACTTTCCGCGCGGTTGGAAGGAGACCGACAGGCGGGCGGGGATTGTTTTCTTCTTCGGGGGCGGCTGGACGGACGGCAAGTTGTCGCAGTTCGAGCCCCAAGCGACGCACCTTGCCGATCGCGGGATGGTGGCGGCGCGGGCCGACTACCGGGTGAAATCCCGGCACGGGGTGACGCCGAAGCAGTGCGTCGAGGACGCCAAGAGCGCCGTGCGCTGGCTTCGGCGGAATGCCGCGAAGCTGGGATTGGACCCGAATCGGATCGTGGCCGCCGGCGGCTCGGCGGGCGGCCATCTCGCCGCCTGCACGGCGTTGACGCCCGGGTTGGATGCCCAGGGCGAGGACCTCGCGGTCTCCTCCCAGCCCTCGGCCCTGGTCCTGTTCAACCCGGTTTTGCGTTTCACCGGCTTTGCGCCGCTGATGGAGCGGATTGGCCATGACGAGGCGCTGGGCAAGGCGATCTCGCCGACTTTGCATCTGAAGAAGGACAGCCCTCCGGCCCTCCTTCTGTTCGGGACCGAAGACCGGCTCCTGGCCCAAGGCGAAGAGTTCGTAAAGCGGTCCAAGGAACTGGGACATCGGGCGGAGTTGTTCACGGCGGAGGGGGCGGGCCACGGGTTCTTCAATCGCGAGCCGTGGCTGGAACGAACGACGCGGCGCATGGAGGAGTTCCTCGCGTCCTTGGGGTATCTCGCGGCAGGGCAAGCACCGGAGAATCGACCACCGGAGGCCGTCGGGGCGGGCCCTTCCGCCGGCAGCTCGTCCCCCTCGCCCCCCGCGAAGCCCTATGTCCCGGAGCCCCGGCCCGTCCGCACCTCGATCCTCATCGGCGCCCACAACTGCCCGCTCTGGGAAGCCGACCAACCTCAGATGTGGGATCAGGTGCTCAAGCACCCCGAGCGCACCCCCGCGCTGGGGTTCTATTCCCAGGAAAACCCCGAAGTCGCGGACTGGGAGACGAAGTGGGCGGTGGAGCATGGGATTTCGTTTTTCGTGTATTGTTGGTATCGCAACGGCCAGGGCGGGCCGGTGAAGATGCGATTTGCCAGCGCGATCCACGACGCCCTGTTCAAGTCCCGCTACGTGTCGAAAATGAAGTTCGCGATCATGTGGGAGAACCAGGCGCGCGGCGTCGCCGGAGTGTCCAGCGAGGCGGACCTCATGGAAAACCTGCTCCCCTTCTGGATGGAGAATTACTTCCGCCACCCCAGCTATCTCACGATGGACAACAAGCCGCTGTTGTTCATCTACCGGCCCGAGTTCCTCGTCAAGGATTTGGGCGGGGTGGGCGAGGTGCGAGCGGCCTTCGACAAGATGCGGGCGGCTTGCCGCAGCGCGGGATTTGACGGCCTGTACCTTCTTGGCGAATACCGGGGCCTTGACCCGAAGCACCTGCAATTGATGAAGCAGTTGGGGCTGGATTACACCTTTGCCTACTGCTGGCACGTCCAGGGAAACCCCAGTCCTCAGCAGGCTATCGCCGCGCAGTTGGATTCCATCGAGAAAACCCGCCGCCTGGGCATCCTCCCGCAAGTCGTCACCGTCTCCCAAGGCTGGAGCGGCTGGCACGACGAAGGAAGCATCTGGAAAATCCCACCCGCCGAATACAAGGAATTGCTTCAACGCGCCAAGGCGATCCTCCGCACCTTTCCCCCGCATGAATTGGGAAGCCGAATGCTCTTGCTGGACAATTGGAATGAGTGGAGCGAAGGCCACTACATCGCTCCGCATCGAGAGTACGGATTCGGCTACCTGGACGCGGTGCGGGAGGTGTTTTCCGACGCCCCCAAGGAGCATGTCGATTTGCTTCCGAAGGACGTCGGCCTGGGGCCCTACGATCAGGCGTTCCAGCGCCGCAAGAAATGATCTCCCCCGAATGGACCGCGCCGACCGGCCAACAGGACAATCCCCGGGAACCCGTCCCCGTTTTCGGACTGGCTGTCAGCGTCGGACGCGGCGATAGAGCCGGGCCATCGCGTTGGCGAACTCGTTGCGGGCTTCGGCGAGCCCTTGGAGGGTTTTGGGGCCAGGACCGCGAACGTAGCCGATGAGGATTTTCTCCACGTCGCAGAATTCCTGGGCGACGTCGGCCGCCTCGTCGGCAATGTCGAGGGGGATGTTGGTCACGCCATTGGCGTCGCCGTGAAGCAGGTCGCCCTGCTGCACCACCAGCCCGCCCACGCGCACCGGAAGCCCCAAGTGCAGGATGTGGCAATACGCGTGGGCGCAAATCGTGGAGCCCGTGAAAACCGGATAGTTCAGGGCCCGCACCTGCAGCAAGTCGCGCCCCCCGCCCGAGGTGATCAGTCCGGTGGAACCGAATCCCTGATAAATCGAGCACATGACCTCGCCAAAGGTCGCGCCGACGGGCGGGTCGTCGAGATCCTGAAAGACCATCACGGCGGGTCCGGGAAGGCTTTCGAATTGGCGCACCTGTTCGAGGAAACCGCCGTAGGCATCGCCGCTGGTGGGCGGGGCTCCGCTGCGAAAAGCCGCTGTGCACGCAAAGCCCACCATCGGCGGAAGCTCGGGAAAATTCGCCCGGATGCGGCCGTCCATGAAGCCCGTGTTCCGAGGCCGAACGTCGAACAACTCGATGACGTTGCAGATGGTTGGCGTATCGAATCTGGCCAGCTTGGCTAACGTGTCTGGTCTAAGAGCCATGGGCCTCGCCTCTTGGGACGGGGAACGGGGGAAACGGTGGGCGCTGCCCAGCACGCGGGTCGTGGAGACGCCCTCCTTGCCCGGTCGGTCCACTTGACCCCTGCGCAAGTGTAGCGGAAAAGCCGCTGTTGCATGAGGCCCCGGGGCTCCTTGCCGGATTGCCGGCAGCAGGCCGGATGCAGGTTGTGACGCCGGTAACGATCCTCGCGGCCGGATTGACGCCGAAAGCCTTGAAACACGCGCACGGCAAGACATCGCCCCGGCCCCCTTGCGGGGAAAACGTAGCCGTTCTCGGCGACGGCCCCGATTTTCGCGGCGAAGTCCGCGACAATGGGCGGCCCCCTGATCGGTAAGGGCACAGGCACGTTCTTCGGCCCTACAAGAACCCGAAATTCAGCCAGCCCCCGGCCTGTGAACGGTTACTGGAAAGCTGTTTCCACAACAGGGTGGTTGGTGCGATTGCGTGGGGCATGTTTCAGGACTAGGATGAGATGGACTTGCGCGACACGGCTGTTGCCGCAGTCCGTAGCCGTTTCCCGGGACTGTCCCGATTTTCGCGGCGAAGCTCGCGAAAATGGGACTGTCCCCCTGGCCGGTGAGGGGACAGGCACTCTTTCGGCGCAAAACGGCCCGAAAAACGAGCCAGTCCCCGGCTTGTGAACGGTTACGAAACCTCGTTGGCGAGCCATGCGGCTGGTGGGCCGTGGTCGCGTCGATGGATGGATTCGAGGGTGAATCGGGGCCGTCAGCCCCTCGAGGGAAGGTCGCCATGCTGCGAGTCTGCGTTTCACTGGTGTTGTTGTTTGCCGCGCTTCCGCGGTCTACCTGGGGGGAGTCGTTTCGCGAACAGATTGAGGGCGAGTGGCGCAAACACGACGAGTGCCGCATGGCCCAGGTGCGGCTGCCCGGCGTCTTCCGTTTCGCCAGCGGCGACGTGAGTTGGGACGGCGTGCCGGACGACAAGCCGGCAGCCGGGGGCGGGACCTTGGCGGTCCCGAAGTTGGACGCCCCGAAGCTCGACGGCCGACTCGACGATCCGTGCTGGCGTCAGGCGGCGGAAGTCCCGCTCGGCCCGCCGGATCAGCCGGTGCAGCCGAAGATCCGTCTGTGCGTCGACGAGCGGAGCCTTTACGTCGGGGCCACGTTTCCCACCGGCGCTGAAGGGTGCTTTTTCCCCGCTTCCACCGCGTCGGACGCGAGCGGGGCGGTCGACGGAGTGAAGAACGGGCGCTATGGGTTTCACACCAACCTGGAGCCGAACCCATGGTGGCAGGTCGATCTCGGCTCGCGGCAGCCGATCGGCAAGGTGGTAATCTACAATCGCCTGGATTATGCGCCGGGACTGCACAACGCCGACAACCTGGTGATCCTCGCCTCGGACGACGGCAAGCTCTGGACGCCCCGCTACGACAACAAGGGCAGGGCGTTCGGGGGAATCAAGGACCAGAAGCCGCTGGTGGTGGATTTCGCGGCCGACGGCAAGGCCCCGTTTTCAGCCCGATTCCTCCGCATCCAATTGCCCAGCCCCACGCCGATCTTCATGCACTTGGACGAAGTGGAAGTCTACGCGCCCACCGACGCGGCCATGCAGAAGAACCTGGCCTTGGACCGGCCGGCCGACCAGAGCAGCCGCAGCCCGTGGTCGCGGGGAGGCGATCTGGTGACGCTCGGGCGTGCGAAGATCGGTCTGGCTGGAAAGGGCGACGCGGCCGTGGTGACGCTCAACGGCAAGCCCCTGCCGGAGGAAAAGGCCAGGATTGCCCGCGCCGACCGCACGACCTCGGTGGAGATCGCGCTGGAGCCCGACACGGATACAGGGGGCTTCCCCACGGAAGTCACTGCGTTTCACAGCCATCCCACGCCGCTGGCCGCTGCGCGGGACTGGCAGATCGTCTGGCCGGCGCAATTCAAGCTCGGTTTCGGCAACAACCGGCTTGGCCTGGAACTGCGAACCGACAAGCCGTTGGCGCCGCCGCTGGAGTTGACCGTCGAGACCGTGGTCGTGACTCCTCATGCGCTCCAGCGGCAAACGGTCCTCACCAGGAAGCTCGATGGCGCGGCGGTCTTGCCGATTGAGTTTCAGATCGAACACGAAGGCGCGGCCGCGGTGATCGTGTCGGCCGGACAAGGCAAGGGCAAACTGCGTTACGGCCGCACGTTCTTCGTCGCGCCCCTGGAGGAGACGCTCGACCGGATCGACCGCCTGACGGGCGAATTTCGGCGGATCGCCGCGGGCAATCCAGCCTCCCCTCTCCCGTTGGACGGGAGAGGGGCCGGGGGTGAGGGAGGTCGGAACCCGCTTAAAGTCCCCTCTCCTTCAACCCCTCTCCCGAAGCGGGAGAGGGAAGCCGAGTTGTCCGAACTCCGCGCCCGCGCTAAAGCCCTCACCGCAAGAGAAAAGACCGACGGCCCCGACCCCGACGCCCGCATGGCCCTTTACCGCGAGGCCCGCTGGTTGGCCCGGCGCGTGGCGTTCTCCAATCCACGGCTGCAATTCGACAAGCTGCTTTTCGTCAAGCGTTTCACCCAGGAAACCTACCCCGATGTGTGCCTGAACCACATGCCTTGGGTGTCGCGGCCGGGCGGCGACATCTGCATCCTTTCGATGGCGGGCCCGGAGGCGGAGGGCAAAGTCACGACGCTCTTGAACGGCCGGCTGGGGCCGGGCCACGTCCACGGCATCGACCTCTGGTGGGATGCCGATCGGATCGTCTTCGGCTATGCCAAGGCCAGGTCGAACCAGCCGCCCGCCGGATGGCTCGATCGGCGCACGAATTTCGACCTGCGTCGCTCCGAGGAGCCGATCCATCTGTTCGAGATGAACGTCGACGGCAGCGGACTGCGCCAACTCACGCGCGGCGAATGGAGCGATCTCGATCCGACCTATTGTCCCAACGGCGACATCGTCTTCGTTTCCGAGCGGTGCGGCTATTCGCTCCAGTGCAACGAATACGACAAGGACGAGACCTCGACGAATCTCTACGTGATGCGGCCCGACGGCACGAACATTCGCCGCATGAGCGTGACCAAGGACGGCGACTATCTTCCTCACGCTCTGGACGACGGGACGATCGGCTACACGCGCTGGGAATATCAGGAGCGGGGCTGGGCCCACATCCAGTCGCTTTGGACGATCCGGCCGGACGGCACCGGGGCCGACGCTTTGTTCAAGCAGCACCTCAACGATCCCTGGGCGGTCGAGGACTGCCGGTCGATTCCCGGTTCGAACCGGCTGGTGGGCGTGGCGGCGGGCCACCACACGCTGCCGGCCGGGCCGGTGATTCTGATCAATCCCCGCGACGGGATGAACAGCCCCAAGGCGACCGAGGGCGGAATGAGCGGCAGCGCGGTGCCCGAGGGCGGCGTGATGGGCACCACCGGCTACTACATGCACCCTTGGCCGCTCTCCGAGACGACGTTTCTGGTCTCCTACGGGGCGTTCGGGCACGGCTACGGCCTGACGACGCAGGAGATCGACCCGACCGGATACGCCCTGTACCTGATCGACGTGTACGGAACGAAGGAGTTGATCTACCGGGATCCGACGATCTCGTCGTTCCATCCCATCCCGCTTCGCCCGCGGCCACGCCCGCCGATCCTGCCCGACCTCACCAACCCCAGCGTGCCTTTCGCCACGTGTTCGGTTCAGCAGGCGGCGAAGGGGGCGCCCGGCATCCGGCCCTCGCAGGTGAAGTACATCCGCATCGCCGAGGGCATCGCCTGGCCGTATTGCAACACCTACGGCGGCCAACGTTACGAGCCGGACGTCAAGTCGGTGATGATCAACTGGAACCCGGTCCGCGTGCTGGGCGAGGTGCCGGTGGAGGCCGACGGCAGCGCCCATTTCCGCGTGCCGGTCGATACGCCCGTCTACTTCCAGCTTTTGGACGCCGACCACATGGAGCTGCGGCGCATGCGGTCGTTCATCAGCTTCCAGCCGGGCGAGGTCCGCGCGTGCGTGGGCTGCCATGAGACGCGCGAGGAGGCCGGCGCGGCGCCGAGTTTCTCGATCGCCCTGGGCCGGGAACCGTCCATTCCCGTGCCCCCGCCCTGGGGCGACCGGCCGATCAGCTTCCTTCGCGACGTGCAGCCGGTGTTCGACAGGCACTGCGTGGGTTGCCACAGCGGGCTGAAGCCGGCCGCGGGCCTGGATTTCTCCGGCGGGCTCACCGCGCGGCACAATCGGGCTTACGACACGATCTACGCCAACAAACTGGTCGCCTGGTCCAACGTCGGCGACGACGCCCGGATCACCATGCCCCTGGAGTTCGGTTCCCACCGCAGCAAGCTCGTCGAGGTCTTCCGCAAGAGGCGGGACAAGCTGCCCGAGGAAGACTGGTTGCGCGTGGTCACGTGGGTCGACGCCAATGCGCCGTACCACGACGGCTTCATCAACAAGCGCTTGCCCCAAATGCCTTACGATCTGGCGGCCGACGCCCAGCTTCAGCAGCAAATCGCCGCGGTCCACGCCCGCCGCTGCGCCGAGTGCCACGACCCCGCGGCCGTTTCGCGACTGGACTGGATCGACCTCGCGCGGCCGGAGCAAAGCCGCTTCCTGGCCGCCCCGCTCGCCAAGTCGGCGTCCGGGCTGGGCAAGTGCGCGAAGGCGGTCTATCAGGACGCGTCCGATCCCGACTATCGCCAACTGCGGCAAACCGTCCAAGCGGCGGTTCAACGAGCCTGGGAGTTGCCACGCCGGGACGTGAAATCCCTCGTTCAAGACCGCCGCGTCGGGGCACGATAGAGTTCCTCGTTCCCACGCAGAGCGTGGGTAGGAGAAGTACGTCTGAGAAAATCCGGGAGAACAACGATGATCGACGGCAAACTCGGGGTGGCGATTCACGGCGTCGGGCAGGTGGCCTATGCCCACGCCGCCAGTTGGCTTAAGAACCCGCACGCGCGGATCGTCTCGGTCGGCAGCCGGCGGCGCGGGAGCGCCGAGAAGCTCGCCGCCAGGTTCCACCTGGATTGCACGATCCACGAACGGTTCGAGGATGCGCTGGCCGACCCTCGCGTCGACATCGTCAACCTCAGCGGCCCGAACCAGGTCCATACGCCCCAGGGCATCGCCGCCGCCAAGGCCGGAAAACACATCCTCATGGAAAAGCCGATGTGCCTTTCGATGGAGGAGAACGCGGCCCTGCGCGAGGCCGTGGCCAAGGCCGGCGTGCGGAGCGTGGTGAGTTTCGTGCTGCGGTGGAACCCGCTGTTCGAGAACCTCAAGAGCCTTCTGGCCGCCGGGGCCGTGGGCAGGCTGTTCTACGTCGAGGTCGATTACTGGCACGGCCTGGCCCAGTGGTGGACCGGCTGGGAGTGGGCCCACAAGACCGAAAACGGCGGAAGCACCATGCTCTTGGGCGGATGCCACGCGGTGGACGCGATCCGCTGGTTCTCCGGGCGCGAGATCGTCGAGGTGGCGGCCTTCGCCAACAACATCAAGAACAATTTCGAGTACGACGCCAACGTGGTCGCGATCCTCAAGTTCGACGACGGCTCGATCGGCAAGACTTCGGCCCTGTTCGACGCGGAACTTCCTTACGCCTTCAACATCGATCTTCTAGGCACGGACGGCTCGCTCCGCGACAACCGCGTCTGGTCCAAGAGGCTGTTGCCCGGTCAAACCGGCTGGACCACGATGCAGACCATCCTGCCCGACTCCGGGGCCGTCGAACATCATCCCTTCGACGCCCAGATCAACCACTTTGTGGACTGCATCCTCCAGGGTCGCGAGTCGCACTGCAACATCGCCGACGCCTACCGCACGCACGAGGTGTGCATCGCCATCGACCGCTCGATCGCCGCGGGCGGCCAACCCGTCAAGCTGCCGCTGGGTTAACGGTCGGCGGAGGGAGAGGATCGCGCGAGGGGCGAGCTACCGGGCCGGGGGAACAATCCCCAACAGCTCCAGCGTCCTGGCGTCGCCAACCCCGTCATAATACTTGGCCAAAATCCGCTCGAAGACCGAACCCGCTGGCGCCGCGCACGCAAACAGGGTCGCACTGGACCTCAATTTCAGAACGTCGGGCCAGCCGAAGATTTCCTCCGCGGACCGGTTGTTGACTGCCAGCACCGCCTCGGCGCACTCCACCAATCGGGGACCGAGGATCGGATGAGCAAGATACGCCTTCGCCTCGTCGAGGCTCTTGATGGCATAACGCCTCGCGGTCGCGCTGAAACCCAGACCGTCGAGCTGCGGAAAGATGTACCACATCCAGTGCGAGGTCTTCCTGCCGGCCTTGATCTCGGCGAGGGCTCGGGCGAAATCGCGCTCTTGGGCCCGGACAAAACGCTCCAGGTCATGGGGATCTTGAGGGTTGCCGTCAGTGTGCATCGTGGCTCCTCGGGTTGGCCGTCATTCGGGCAAACGGCTTGCCACAGGCCGCGGCCAGAACCTCGTTCCCGTCAGATCGTGCGGCCCAATCTCTGTCCAAAGGCGTCCATCGCGCTCCGAAACCGGTGGTGGAAAGCAGGACCATCAGCCCGCGGAGAGGGGGGCTGGTCCGCCGCAAGGAACAACTGGTTTTCGCCTCTTGTTCCTCCAACGGCTGTTCTCGCGAATGTTCCCGCTGCGGGCAACGTCGAAGGCCTCACGCGTGCCCGCCAGATACCACAGACGTCCTGCCACCAGTATGACTGCCGACTGCCCGGCCGGGAAGCTGGCGAGACCACCCGTGTGCGGGCAAGTCTCCCGCAGACCCGCTTCAGCCCATCGTCCGACGCTTCGGCGAAACTCCCGAAAGAATCGAAAATCGGGCCCCCCCCTGTCGGCAGGGATTCTTGTGGCGAAGCATCGGATCGGTGGTTATAATTGGGTAGGTTGACCAAGGGAAGCCGGGAGCGAAAGTTGGGAGGTTTTCTGCCGGGAAGGCGAAGAGCGTTTTCCGTTGGCGAAATCGAATGGTCCAGCCGGCCTTCCGCCAATGCTGGGCAGACCGACGGGCGCCGATCGGGAAACGACCGACCAAAAGGTCGTCAACCTTGGTGGAAGCGGTGTGGCGTTGAGGAATCTGGCCTGACGGCGTCGGCCGAACTGGGCGAGGGATTTGCCGCCTTCTCTGGGCAGTCCAGAGGGGTCGCAAGTATTTGAGGGGAGGACGGATTGTGTCGAAAGACGATTTGAGCGATTTGCCTCCGATCGGAAAGAATCCACTCGACGGCGATCTATTGGACGCGGGAGCCTCGGCGCCCGGGGAATCGGCCCTGACGTCCGGCGACCCGTTGGCAATCGATGAGGGCGAGGCGATTTCAGCCCCCAGTTCCGTCCCCGCCGAGGAGCCCGCGGCGGAAGCGGAATCGCCCAAGGAGACTGCCAAACCGAAGTCGCCCGGTCTTGCGGCCCGACTAGCCCAATCGAACCCTTACACCGTCATGCTCTTCGTGTCGCTGATCGCCTTGCTGATTGGGATCTTGTGCCTGTTGTTGGAGTGGGGGGCGTACCGCTTCGAGATCAAACCCAGCGCCGGCCTCGCCGCGCCATCAGGCGGCATGGCGGCCGCGACCACGCCGCCTCGCGCGGCCGCCTGAGCAGGCATTCCAATCGGGCATCCCGGTCATGCTCCCCACCGCGGTCAACAGGCGGGTAACCGTTCACGGGGACTGTCCCGATTTTCGCGGCGAAGTCCGCGAAAATGGGACGGTCCCCCTTGGCCGGTCCGGCCTGTGAACGGTTACAAAGGCGTTGTCTCTCCACCGCGGTCCAGCGGCGGTGTTTGTTCGGCGCGGCACGGGGTGGCCGATCCTATTTCTTGCCGGCCGGCCGGATCACCGTGGCCGTCCGCCGCTCGTAGACGCCCGGCTCGCTACCGGACTGCGTGACCGAGAGCTGCGCCTGGAGAAAGTCGAACTTGGCCACGATCTTGCCGAGACCAGGCAGCAGGGCAAGCGTCTCCTGGACCGGTTTCAGTTTTTCTTGATCGGCCTTGGAGCCCACCATGCCCAGGAGCATCGGTCCCATCAATCCCGCCTGGTTCAACACGGCAGCCATTTGACGGATCTCGTCGGCCGTGTTCCGGTAGCGGATCGAATGAACCGGACCGTCGACCTTGAGATGGAACTGTTTGAACGCGGGGGAGTCGGCGATCGAGGGCGTCTTGCCCGCGCGGGTCGCCAGGACGGCCTTCACGGCGTCGGCGTTGGACCCGATCATCATCCACCCGTCGCGGAAACCGATCACCGGCTTGACGCCCAGGCTCGCTAGCGCCGTCGCCGAGACCTGTTCAAAGCCCTCCAAATCGTCGCACTTGGAGATCTGGACTTGTTGGGCGGCCATGGCCGGAATCTGTTTCACCGCGTCGATGGCCCGGTGCAGGAGTTCTCGAATCCGTTCTGGCTTCTGGCATCGCATGGCAAGGAAGGAAGCCCCGCCGCCCAGCGGCGACGGCGAGGCGGCCGGCAGCGAGACCGAGACGCACTCGCCGCTGAAGGCCTGGAGAATGTCGGCGTCCAAACGCACGCCAATCCTCGCCTGGAGCTTCTCGAACCGCTCCAAGCCTCGTTCGGCCTCGGGGAATCGCTCCTTGACCGTGTCGATGATCCGCTCGTACAGCGGATGGAGGTTGATGCCCGTGGTCAGCGAGTACGACGTGGCGTTCGCCGGCACCCAGGTCCGCCAGTCGGCAAAAGGCTCGCCGCTACCGAGGACCTTGAAGAGGGTCTTGTTTTCAGCGCCGGGCGCGAGTTTCCCATACACCGCGCCGCGATTCAGGTTCCCTTCGGTGTATTCCACCGTGACCTCGTAATCGACGATCGCCACTTCGTCGAGGATCCTCTCCAGCAACCCCGCGATGCGCTGGGCCCGCGGATCGTTCTGTCCCGCGGAACGAACGAAGTCCACCAGCCCGCGCATCTGGCTCATCTGTTGCCCCATGTCGTAGAACGTCAGGCCGTCCTCCGGTTTGGGTAGATGCTCAAGGGCGTGGGCCAGTCTTGGATCGTCGAACTTCGACTTGCCTTCGCCGCGCACGAGCATGTTCAAGCTTTTCCGGGCCCATTGCTCGGACGAGGAAAACAAGAGCACGTCGCCGAGGCGAATGACGGTCGGTTGGAAGGGCGCCTGGCGAGGAACGGCCAGGGTGACGACGGCCGCGTCGCCCTCGGTGGATTCTTCCACGGGCACCTGCCCTCCCGAGTATTTTTCCACCAGACCAAACAGGTTCTTGATTCCCTGCTGGGTTCCCGCCGCGGCCTCGGGCGTGAGCCGCGCGAGCACGAGATGTTGGGAAGTGGGGACGTTGATTTCGCCCGAGAAGGGCAACATCGCCTGGGCGTAGACGAATTCCTTGGCGTTGACCAAGGCCTCGAGCTTGATCGAAGCGGCCGCCTCGCGGATTTCCTTGAGAACCGCCTTGGCCTTGTCCACGTCATCGCGGGACATGCGCGAGGCGACGATCTGCACCGCCCGCTCGATGATTCGGGTCTCCTCGACCGTCTTCCACACCTCCTTGAAATGCTCTCGCTGGAAGTCCCTTTCCGGGTTGTGGGTGCGATGCGCGACCAGAAAGGCCTCGGCCGGCACGGCGCGGCGCAGCTCGAGCTTCTTCTCGCCCGCCGAGGCCGCGATCCCGCAGGCCAGAATCGCCAAGATCCCCAACCAAGGTTTCCGAAGCGTCTTCATCCTTCTCCTCCCCTCATGTGGTTTGAAACAGTCCCTCCGCGGCGACGGCCGAGGACGTCGACTACCATCCTCTTCGCGACTAAGCGCCGGATATTGCCCGGCATTCAAAAAAAGACAAAAACCCCAGCGGAGGGGCCCGCCCCACCACTCCGCTGGGATGAAAGCGTGTCCTTGAAGGCGTCTCAGACGAGGCGGGGGAGTTCATACCCCTTGCGGCGCGGCCGGTCGAGCAGTTTGTTGGCCTCTTCGCAGTTGGTAAACCTCTCGGCCGCGGGATCCCATTTCAAGGGCTCGCCCACGCGGCCCACGTCGCGCACGATGTTCACCAGGTAGCAAAGCGTGGTGGCTCGCTGGCCGATTTCGATGTCCGCGTTGCAGGGCTTGCGGCTCTTGATGCACTGGATCCAGTTCTCGACGTGATAGGCGGACTCGGGCCGCCGGTTGGGGCCGGGGTTGTCGGGCGAGCGGACGAGTTCCTTGGGATTGCTGGCCAGCTTGTTGCGGTTGATCTCGATCTTGCCCTTCTCGCCCACGAAAATCGCCCCCAGGCCAGGCCCCCGGTCCCCATCCAGGTGCAGCTTCAGCGTCGTGCCATTGGCGAACGTCATGGTGACTTTGGCGCGAGGGCCGCGGAGCTTCGCCATGCCGTGGTAGTCCGTGCCGGTGTCGATGTCGCCGGTGTCTCCGATGACCACTCCGCCGACAGTCGTGCGCCCGGTGAACCTGCCCGTGTCCCGGATCGCCACCGGCTCTTCCAGCAGCACTTCGACCGGACCGGTGTCGTCGGTTCCCAAGGCGCGGTTGATCTGGTCGTAGGAATGCGTGCCCCAGCCGGTCACGCCGAAGCACAGCCCGCCGCCGTCATAATCCCACCACCGCGCCCAACCGCGATGGAGCTGGACGTCGTAGGGCCGCAGCTCGGCCTGGTTGGTCCAGGCGTCCCACCACGGCTCCACGGGGCCCTTGACGTCTTTGGACGAGGTCTTGGTCCAGCGTTCGGGTCCCACGAAGTTGGGCGCCAGCACGGTCAGCTTCGTGCCGAGCACGCCGTTCTTGACCAGGTCGCTCGCCCAGTTGTTGATGGGCATGGAACGCTGCTGTGTGCCCACCTGGGTGACGCGGCCGTAGCGGCGCGCGGCCTTGACCATCGCCCGGCCCTCGGCAATCGTCAAGCACATCGGCTTTTCGATGTACACGTCCATGCCGGCTTGCATCGCCTGGATCGTAATCCAGGCCCGCGGATGCGTGGGAGTCTCGACCATCACCGCGTCGAGCTTCTCCTTCTGGATCATCTCGCGAAAATCGGTATAGACGCCCCATTTGGCCCCTTTGGAAAGCTCTTTGGCGAATTGCTCGGCCTTGGGCAATTCCAAGTCGCTGCACGCCACGACGCGGAAACCCTTCACGTCGTCCGCCTCGCTGATGAATCGGGCCCGGCCGCCGCAACCAATGACGCCTACCCGCACCGTCTCGCTCGCCGGGGCGGCATTGTCCAGTCCCAGCGCGCAGGCGGGGACCAGGGCGGGCAAGGCCAAGGCCGCCGCGCCGGTCTTCAGCGCGTCGCGCCGCGTGAGACGGAAAGAAATCTCGCATCGACTCATGGCGTGGTCCTCCGGAGTTTGTCGGTTGGATAAAAACGTCCTTCTATGGTACCCGAGCGGCCTGGGGCTAGCAATTCTCGCCGGCCGAAGCGAAATTGCTGTGCGCGGACGCATGGCTTCGACAAAAGTGGGCGTCTCCGGCAAGAGAAACAACGCCGTCCCGCCCGATCCTAATTCAACGTGAAGGCGCCCCTGCGCCGCCTAGCTCCGGAGGCAACCCTCATGCGGCCTTTTTCCGCGGCTCTCGCCCTCTCCGCGCTGCTTGCCCTCGTCGGCTCCGTGGCGCCGGCCCGCGACATCTTTGTCAACAACCGTTCCGGCGACGACCGATTCACCGGCCACCAGCGCCAGACTTCGCCCGACGGCACCGGGCCCGTCCGCACCATCGAAAAGGCCCTGCGCTTGGCGCAGCAAGGGGACCGGATTCAGGTGGAAAACACCGGCGAGCCGTACCGGGAGAGCCTGAGCCTGGTCGGGCGACGGCACAGCGGCTACTCGCAGCAGCCGTTCGTCTTGGTCGGCAATGGCGCGGTGCTCGACGGGACCGCTCCCGTGCCGCCGAACGCCTGGGAACATTGCGGCACCGCGCGAACGCCTGGCTCCGCGAGTTCCGAAGCCTGGCTGCCGGTGTTCCGCTTCCAACCGCCGCGGGTCCAATTCCAGCAGCTCTTCCTGGCCGGGCGGCCCGCCTCCTGTGTCGCCGCCAGCGCGACGGCCGACCAACCGCCGAAACTCGAACCGCTCCAGTGGTGCCTCCATCGGGGGTACATCTACTTTGCGGTCGAGCGGAACCATCTGCCGGCCGACTATCCGCTGAGTTACGCGGCACGGCCGGCGGGAATCAGCCTGCTGGCCGTTCAACACGTGGTGATCCAGGATCTCGTCATCCAGGGATTCCATCTCGACGGCATCCACGCCCTGGAAAGCTGCCGGATGGTCCGCGTTCTCCGCGTGACCTGCCGGGGGAACGGCCGCAGCGGGATCGCCGTGGGCGGGGCGTCGCTGGTGGACATTGAACAGGGGCTGGTCGGCGACAACGGCTTCGCCCAACTCCTCACGCGCCCCTGCTCCGAGACCCACCTGCGAAACACCAGGCTGGTTTCCAACACCGCCCCCGCCTGGGTCGATGAAGGCGGAAAAGTCTTCCGCGACGGCAAGGAAATCCGCGGTGGGCTCGACGACTTCGCGCCGCCCAACGGCCCCTGACCGCTTGCTGGCCCGGGGAAATTCCTCCGGGCATTCTTCCCAAGAACCGCCAAACCGTTCGGCGACGCGCTGCGGCGATTCCGAAATCGCGCCTTAGCGCTTCGAGAACTGGACGCCGCGACGAGCGCCATGGAGCCCGTACTTCTTGCGCTCCTTCATCCGGCTGTCCCGCGTCAACAGGCCGGCGTCGCGAAGCGTCTTGTCGCATTCGGGATCCATCGCCTTGAGCGCTCGGGCAATGCCCAGCTTGCAGGCGTCGGCTTGCCCGGACGGGCCTCCCCCGTGGACGTGGATCAGCACGTCGAACTGCTCGCGTCGGCCAAGCTTTTCCAACGGGGCCAACACCGCGCGGCGCTGCTCGTCGCAAGGGAAATACTCTTCCAGAGGACGGTGGTTGATTTCGATCTTTCCTTGGCCGGGCCGCACCCGAACTCGGGCAACGGACGTCTTGCGCCGACCCGTGCCCAGGGTCTCGGTTGCGGCCGCGGCGGGCGTCAACGTGGCTTCTGACATGGGAATCCTTTGACTGGCTTCA
>Ga0101944_10001387_pt1:0-2500 | contig 51283 bp, 31 predicted proteins | sample DewCreD2012metaG_FD_75245 | JGI IMG/M metagenome (GOLD analysis project Ga0101944, IMG submission 75245) | Hot spring sediment bacterial and archeal communities from British Columbia, Canada, to study Microbial Dark Matter (Phase II) - Dewar... ... | reverse complement strand
AACAAGGTAGCCGTAGGGGAACCTGCGGCTGGATCACCTCCTTTCTAAGGATCAGTCTGCTTCGGCGATGCTCACATCGCCGAAGCCCATGTGCACGCAGTCCCAAGATGACAACCCTCATGCCGAGGGCGGACTTGAGCCATCGAGGCTATCTCAATAGTCGCGGTGGGAGTGAAGAGGTCGCTGGATTCGTCAGTTAGTGGCCGGTTTTGCCGGCCTACTAACCAGCGCTTCCAGCAGCCACTGAATTGACAAGATAGACCCCTGGCGGGTAGCCATGCCTGCCAGGGGTTTTTTATTGCGCTAGACTAGTGCCCGTTTCCAAAACGCGCATGACAAACCAGGGCTCGTTGCAAGCAAGGTGCGTGCGGCTAGCCTCGGCCCCTAGGGGCTCCCGCCACGCCTTGTCAGTCGCCACTTTTAGCGAGACGCGGCCGGCTTGGCCCAACCAAGCGTCCGCCGCACCGCCTCTTGCCACTGGGCGTAGCGGGCCTCTCGCTCGTCAGCCGGCATCGTAGGAGTGAATTCGCGGTCCAAAGCCCAATTCCGCGCCACGTCGGTCAGGTCCGACCAGTACCCGACAGCCAACCCCGCAAGATACGCCGCCCCCAGCGCCGTCGTCTCGGCAACCACCGGCCGACGGACCGTGGCCGGCAAGATGTCGGCTTGGAATTGCATCAGCGCATTGTTGACCGAGGCTCCCCCGTCGACTTTAAGCACCGCCAGCGGCAAATCGGCATCGGCCCGCATGGCGTCGAGCAAATCGCGCGACTGCAGCGCCATCGATTCCAACGCCGCCCGCGCCAGGTGCGCGGCCGTCGTTCCACGGGTCAGCCCGAAAATGGCCCCCCGCGCGTAAGGGTCCCAGTGAGGCGCACCCAGGCCCACCAGCGCCGGGACGAACACGACCCCCCCAGAGTCAGGGGCTCTCGATGCCAATTCCTCGATTTCGGTGGAGTGGCGGATCAGCCCCAGCCCATCTCGCAGCCACTGCACAACCGCCCCGCCGACGAACACGGAGCCTTCTAGGCAATACGTCGTCTGGCCGGCCACTTGCCAGCCGACCGTGGTCAGAAGCTGGTGACGGCTTGGCCGCGGCTGCGCCCCAATATTCAGCAGCAAAAAGCAACCAGTGCCATAGGTGTTCTTGGCGCTGCCTGGCTCGAAGCAGGCCTGCCCGAAGGTCGCGGCTTGCTGGTCGCCCGCATCGCCGGCCACGGGAATCGGGCTGCCGAACATGGACGGATCGGTGGTGCCGTACACCTCGCTGGACGCACAAACCCGGGGGAGCATGGCGCGGGGCACTGCGAGGATCCGCAACAGCTCGTCGTCCCAGTCAAGCGTGTGCAGATCGAGCATCAATGTCCGGCTTGCATTGCTCACGTCGGTGACATGCACGCGGCCGCCGGTCAACCGCCAGATCAGGAAGGAATCGACGGTACCAAACAGCACTTCCCCGCGCTGGGCGCGCTCCCGCAGCCCGGGGATCGTCTCCAGAAGGTGCACCAGCTTGGTGCCGGAAAAGTAGGGGTCGAGCAGCAGGCCGGTCCGCTCGCGGAATAGCGGTTCATAGCCCTCGGCCTTCAGACGTTCGCAGATCGGGGCGCTCACACGGCTCTGCCAGACCAGGGCGTGCGCGACGGGGCGTCCCGAATCGCGTTCCCAGACGAGTGTGGTTTCGCGCTGGTTGGTGATGCCGATCGCGGCGATGCGTTCCGGGCCGATCTGGGCTTGCTGGAGCACCTGCCGGGCGGTGCGGAGCTGGCTCTGCCAGATCGCCTCCGGGTCGTGTTCGACCACGCCCGGCGCTGGCAGAATTTGGGGCAGTTCTTCCTGAGCGATGGCGACCGCGCGGCCGTCATGCCCGAAGAGGATCGAGCGGCTGCTGGTCGTGCCTTGATCGAGGGCCAAAATGTACTGCGTCATGGAGACTCCCCTCCCGGCAACGCACACGAGGAAGGCACAAGGGCGACCCGACGAGTACGCCTTTCCAGGTGCCCGGCGAGGTGCCGAGGATAAGCTGCTGGGTGACGGGCCTTGCGGGCCTCTGGCCGGCTGGCTGCTGCGCGGCAGCGACAAGATACCTTACGGCGCCCCGATCTGGCAGAAGGCGGCGTACTGTTTTTCGATGTCGGATGGGGTGGGCAGGCCGGCGTGGACCCACAAACCGTACCGCAGCGCGAGGGACTGGTCCGGTGCGATCGTCCGCGGTCCGGCGAAGGTCAGCGCTGCTCCCATCCAGCCATCATCGCGGACGTGGAACACCGTCGGGTGCCCCGGATTGGTTGGATGATCCATGAGCGTGATCCCTTCGATGGCCTGGGGTGTGATCGGCCCGGAATAATCGACCCAGCAAGCCGGCCGCTCGTGGACCTGCGGTTCGTTCACGGCTCCTTCGCTGTTGCGGATCGTTCCCCCGCCGTCGTGGACCCCGATCGTTTTGGCCATCCGCACGCCGATGAGGCCGAAGTTGGTCTTGCCCAGAGTCACAGGGTCCTTG
>Ga0101944_10001384_pt1 | contig 51314 bp, 45 predicted proteins | sample DewCreD2012metaG_FD_75245 | JGI IMG/M metagenome (GOLD analysis project Ga0101944, IMG submission 75245) | Hot spring sediment bacterial and archeal communities from British Columbia, Canada, to study Microbial Dark Matter (Phase II) - Dewar... ... | reverse complement strand
AGGCGGCGGCGAACGGCGCGGAGGAATGGCTGACGTAACTGGCCATGGCGTCGGCGACGGACTTCTGCTGATAGGTGGCCGCGCCCCAGTCGCCGAAGATCAGCAGATTCAGGGACTCTTCCGCCCCGCTCGCGGCGCAGCGGCAGAGCGCGCTCGCCAGGAGCAGCGCGACCACCGGGCCAATGGACAATCGTATTCTCACGGTCGATACTCCGGCGATTCCGGGTGCCGTCCGCCGGGGCCGCGGCCCGGCACGATGCTCAGGCGGTCTTCCGCTCGAGGCTGCACGGGGCGCTGACGTCGGCAGGCTCAACCGCGACGCGCGTCATCCGGGGCCCGATGCGCGTGAACACCTCGTAAGGGATCGTGTTGGCCAGTTCGCTCAGGGCGTACACGCTGGCGGGCGAAAGGGGATCGTTGTCCAGCACCGTCACGGTGTCGCCCGCCTGAGCGTCGGGCACGTCCGTCAGATCGATCGTCGTGTAATCCATGCTCACCCGCCCGACGACCGGGACCGCGCGATTCCTGATCATCATCCGGGCGGTGTTGGAGAATGCGCGGCAATACCCGTCGGCGTAGCCGACCGGAACCAGCCCGATGCGCGTGGAGCGGGTCGCTCGCCAGGTCTGGTTGTATCCGACGCAGTCCCCGGGCTGAAGCTGGCGGATCATGGCCAGGGGAGCGACCCACTTGAGCACGGGTCGCAGCGGCCGGTCGATATGGGGCCGCCCGCTGGGATCGACGCCGTAGAGCGCAATTCCGGGCCGCACCATGTCCAGGTGGGCGTGGGGCGTGAAGAAGATCGCGCCGGAGTTGGCCGCGTGCCGCAGCAGGTGGGGATGGGACGCGGCCAGTTCGCCGGTGACGCGGTTGAATCGGCGCAACTGCTCCTGGGTGAAGGGGTTTTCGGGCTCCTCGGAACTGACAAAGTGTGTGCAGATCGCGTGGAGGCGCAGGGAGGGATGGGCGTCGATCGCGCGGACCACAGCCGGGAACTCGGCCGGCGGGGTTCCCTCGCGCGCGCAGCCGGTGTCGAGCATGACCTGGACGTTCGCCCGACGGTTGATCGACATGGCGATTCGCGCCAGGTCGTCGGCGGCGGCGGGAGACGAGACGGTCAGGATCCAGTCTGAGCGAATCGCCTCGACGATCGCGGAGCGATTGGCTCCCAGCAGGGCATTCTCCACGGGCCGGAGAATCATGACCGGCACCTGCACCGATCCGAGGGCCAGGGCCTCCTCGAACGTGACGACAGCGAAGGCGTCCACGGCGGGGGCTTCGAGTCGATCGGAGCAGAAGTTGGTCAGGGCGTCGGCGACGATGGCGGCGTCGTGCCCGTAGGCGTTGGCCTTGACCATCGCGCAGAGGCGCACGGCCGGGGCAAGCCGCGAGCGCAGGACCTTCACGTTGTGAAGCAGAGCGGTGCGGGAGATGAGGATTCGCGCAGAGGCCGCGCGGAAGGTTGCTTCCATGCAGGGTACTCGATCCGGCCCTTCCTTTGGGCCGACTGTCAGCATATCGGCAAGGTCAGGCATGGCAAGGGAATCTCCTGTCGTTGTTTTGTGAATGAGAAGGCGGACGGGGGCACATTCCTGTTTGTGAGAAGCCGGGCGGGATTAGCCGCTCGGAATGGGGGCTAATTGCGTGCGGATTGTGGCATGTGAAATGCAGATGATTCCGATCGGCTTCAACTCAGGGACTGAGCGTGGCATTACAGAGGGTGCGCAAATTCTGCCGGCGGCGTTGGAGATGGCTTCTGGCCGGTTTCGCGGGGTTCCTGGTCTTCAACGTGGCGGCGATCGAAATCAGCAGCCAGAGCTGGTTCTGCAACAGCTGCCATATCATGAACAGCTACTACGCCAGTTGGCAGCGCAGCAGGCACAAGGAGGTTGCGTGCGTTTCCTGCCACATTCCGCCGGGCATGGACAACCTGGTGCTGGCCAAGCTCAACGGCGCCGGGCAACTGGTTGACGACCTGCTTTCGCGCACCAGCACAAAACCCTCCGCGTCGGTCAGCGACATCTCCTGCACGCGGTCGGGCTGCCATGATCTGGCCAAGGTTCGTTCCACGGCGGCCAGGAACGGCAAGTACTTCTTCGATCACGGCAAGCATCTGGACCTGGAGTACGCGGGCATTGCGGTCCACTGCACCACCTGCCACTCCCATGTCCAGGGCAGCGAGCATTTCTCCCTCAACACCCAGGCCTGCATCACGTGCCACCTGGTCAAGCCCGCACCGCAGCCAGGCAGGGATGCCACGGTGGTGCCGGCTTCAACCGGCAGCGGGCCAGCGCCCGCGGGAGCCGGTCGCAAGGTCGCCACCAGCCAGTGCGACAAGTGTCACGCGCCGCCGGACAAGCCGATCGATTATCACGGCCTGAAGGTCATTCACGCCGAGTTCATCTCGTACGGCGCCGGGTGCGACTCGTGCCATCGCGGCGTGACGGCGCCGCCGGCGAAGGTCAAGGACGATCAGTGCTTTTCATGCCACGACTTCGGCCTGGAGAGACTGGCGGAAACCGTCGAGCAGACGCATCGCATCCACACCGAGGGCAGGCACAAGGTGGAGTGTTTCTCGTGCCACGGCGTGACGCGGCACGGTCCATCGGCCCAGTCGATGCGGCTCGACCAGATTGACTGCCAGTCGTGCCACCAGGGGCAGCACGCGATCCAGCAGAAGACCTACAGGAACGACCTGGTGCTGGCGCACCAGCCCGCCACGCAGGAAGCGGTGACGCCCATGTTCCTGGCGCACGTGGACTGCACCGGCTGCCACATCCAGCCCAGGGAACTCAAGAGCCGGCCGGACAGCGGCGCGCGGGTGACCGTCGCCTCGGCCAAGTCGTGTGACAACTGCCACAAGCCCGGGCTGGGAGAGCAGATGATTCCGCTGTGGCAGGGGAACACCAGGGCGCTGTACGAGGCGGTGGAGAAGATGCTGCCGGCCGACACCAGTGCCCTGTCCGCCGAGTCGCGGACGAAGGTGGAGGAGGCACGACGCCTGATGGAGCTTGTGCGGCTCGACGGGAGCTGGGGCGTCCACAATCCGCGGTACACGCAGAAGCTGCTGGAGGAGGCGCGGGCCAAGCTGGATCAAGCCGCGCGGGAAGGGGGCGGGCAATGATCGCCAGGATCATGGTGATCGTCATCGTGACGGGGCTTGCGTCGGTCAGTCGGTCGGCGGTGGAAGAGCCCGCCGGTCCCATGAGGAACTGCACCGAGGGCGAATGCCACGCGAAGGAGCGCGGCTACAGGATCATGCACGGCCCCACGGGCCTGGGCGCCTGCGACGTGTGCCACAAGGCAGCCGACGAGCGACGGCATACCTTCACGCTCCAGGCCAGGGACAAGGCTCTGTGCGACTTCTGCCATGTCGAGAAGCAGGCGGCGGCCAGGGTGGTGCACAAGCCCGTGGCCGAGGGTCAGTGCCTGTCATGCCACAACCCGCACGGGTCGAATGTGAAGGCGATGCTGCGCAGGGACGACATGGCCGCCCTGTGCAGGGACTGCCACCAGGACGTCACGCAGCAGCGCAAGCACGTGCACGGTCCGGTTGCCTCGGGCAGTTGCGCGGCGTGTCACAACGGGCATCGCTCCGACTTCCCGAAACTGCTCGTCGGGCAGGGTCGGGACATGTGCCTTGGCTGCCACGAGCAGATGAGGGGGCAACTGGCGACGGTCAAGACGCTTCACAAGCCGATGGAAGGGGACTGTCTGCAATGCCACGAGGCGCACGCGTCGAACCAGATCATGCAGCTTCGGCAGGGCCCGCTGGACCTGTGTTCCTCCTGCCACCCGAATGTGCAGGAGATGGCCACGACGTCGAAGCACAGGCATGAGCCGGTGATCGCGGGCAATGCCTGCATCAACTGCCACACGCCGCACGGCGGCGACCTGGCGAAGCTGATGAAGAGCGACACGATCTCTGCCTGCCTCCAGTGCCATGACAAGCAGGTCAAGACGCCGGATGGCCGCGTGGTGGCGGCGGTGCCCGAGGTGGCTCGCAAGCAGTTGTTCCAGCACGGGCCGATTCGCGACGGCGAGTGCTCCGGCTGCCACCTGCTGCACGGCAGCGACCATTCCCGCCTGTTGGCAAGGCCCTACACCCAGGCGTTCTACGAGCCGTTCGAACTGTCCCATTACGAACTGTGTTTCCAGTGCCACGACCCGCAGATGGTGCTGGCCGAGAAGACCAGGGGCTTGACCAACTTCCGCAACGGCGAGGTGAACCTGCACTATCTTCACGTGAACAACAAGGACAAGGGGCGAACGTGCCGCGCCTGCCACAGCACCCACGCCAGCGACAAGCCGCTGCATGTGCGGGAAACGGTTCCCTACGGCAAGTGGGAGATGCCCGTGGCGTTCAAGAAGACGGACACCGGCGGAAGCTGCGCATCCGGCTGCCACAAGGAGTACGCCTACGATCGGGAAAGACCCGTGCCGATGACGACCACAACGGCCAAGGCGGGCAAGTGATCAACCTCAGGCGACGCAAGCCATGACGAGCGCTCTTATGAACAGACAAGGCGGACTGATTCGCCCGGCTTTCACCTGCCTGGCGTTTCTCGGGGCCATCGCGCTGGCGGCGTCTGCCGCGGACAAGGGCCCGATCGTGGAGTGGTCGGCCACCGACACGCAGGGAGCGGCCATCAAGGTTCCCGCGGTCGAACGTTCCACGGTCGTGGTCTTCGCCCTGCCGCAGCAGGCGCAGAGCAGGCAGGTACTGGAACAGCTCGCAGCCGCGGTTAAGGATCGCAAGGACGTGCAGGTCGTGGTCGTCGTCAGCGGCAAGGAGGCCCAGGCGAGGGCCAGGCAACTTGTCGACGAGACGAAAATCGCCTGGCCCATCGTGCTGGATCTGGACTATTCCGTGTCGGGCAGGATGAACGTCCACGCATGGCCGACGACGATCGTGGTGGCCGTGGACGGCCGCACCGTTGCCCACATCGCCGGGCCGAGCAAGTCTTACGTTAAGGATATGGACAGCTATCTTGCGGCGGCGGCCGGAAAACTCGACGCCGCGGGCCTGGAGCAGAAACTGCACGCGCACGACACCGTGGTTGACAGCCCGGCGCAGATGGCCCAGCGTCACCTGCTGGTGGCGCAGCGTCTGCTGGAAAAGGGCATGGCCAGGGAAGCCCGGAGCGAACTGGAAAGGGCCATGGCGCTGGCGCCGGGCGATGGCCGGATCGGCGTGACGGCGGCCGAGGCGCTGCTGGCCCTGGGCGAGCCCCAGACGGCGATGACGCTGCTGGAACGGACGGATACCAGGGACGTTCCGGCCGCGCGTGTGCGAATGCTGCGGGGGCGCGCCCTGGTCGGCCTGGGCCGGTTTGAAGAGGCTCGCGGCGTGCTCGTGGAGGCGGTGCGGTTGAATCCCAATCCCTCGACCGGCTATTACGAACTGGGGCTGGTCTATCAGCACCTGGGGCAGTGGAAGGAGGCCGCCGAGGCGTTTCGCCGCGCGTACGAAACAACCGGCGACGGCAGGAAAGTGGCCGAGCCGACCGTGGTTCCCGCCACGCAGCCGGCGAAGTAGCCGCACCGTGTCACGTGCGCCGCATTTGAGAGTTGGACAAATCCTTCAGAACGTGTAACATCCCGGTCGTATTAGAAATCAAACGGTCGCCGCGTGAAGGCGATCGGGTGCGATGCAAGGGTCGGCTGTGAACCTGGTCAGGTCCGAAAGGAAGCAGCCATAAGCAGATCCGGCCTTGTGCCGTCGTTAACCCGGTCGCTTTCCGCGGCGGTCTTTTTTTCATCCCGTCGGCGGGTACGATCTGGCTCAACCAAGAGGGAACCATGAACAACCGCCATTCCGCTGCCATCGTTTTCGCCGTCGCGCTGCTGCTTGCCCCGGTTGGCCTGCTTGGCGCGGCGGACGACGCGCGGCCGTCGGCGCCGCAGGTGCCGCTGCTGGAACAGGCTGGAGAAGACCTGGCCCGGGGCCGGCTTGACGCGGCGGCCGAGGCGTTCGCGAGGGTGTCGAATGACACATCGGCCCCGGCGTTCGTTCGCGGGCTGGCGATGCTCGGCCTGGCGGAAACGGCCTTGGCGAGGCGGGACATTCCCGCGGCGATTCAAACCTGGCGACAACTGGCCGCCGATGCCGCGATGCCGCAGTTGCACCGCGACATCGCCGCAAGCCGCATTACCGGTCAGGAACAAGAGGCCAAGGGCCTTGCTGCGCGCGATCCGGCGGCCCACCGGGCGCAGCTGCCGGTTCTTCCGACGGCAGGCGTCGTATATCACGTCGCCCCGACGGCAGGTCCGGATGGCGATGGATCGGCGGCGCGGCCGTTTGCAGGCCTGGATCGGGCGCGTGATGCGATACGGGGGTTGCGGCGGTCGCGGGGCGGGAGCCTTCCGGCGGGCGGCGTGAGCGTGATCGTTCACGGCGGGCAGTACGCGGTGAAAGAGACGTTCAATCTGACCGCCGAGGATTCCGGGACCGACACGGCTCCGGTTGTCTACCGGGCGGCCCCGGGCCAGTGGCCCGTCTTCACCGGCGGCATCCGCATCCCCGCGTGGCGGCCCGTTTCGAACCCCGACCAGGCGGCAAAGCTCGACCCGGCCGTTCGCACTCGCGTGCTCGAGGCGGATCTGAAAGCGCTGGGGCTGACCGACCTGGGCGATGCCACAACACTGCGCCAGCAACCGGAGCTTTTTTGCGACGGAACGCCCCAGACGCTGGCCCGCTGGCCCAATGAGGGCTTCGTGAAGACCGGCGAAATCCTCGGCACGGATCGCTTCAAGGTCTGGAACTCCATCGAAGGCTGTCGCGACGGCAGGTTCCAGTATGTGGAGGATCGCCCGGGCCGCTGGACCGACGAGCCGGACGTGCGCCTCTACGGCTACTGGTTCTGGGACTGGTTCGAGGAGTACCAGAAGGTGGAGTCGATCGACGCGGCCGCTGGCGCGTTCACGCTGGCCCGGCCGTGGTCGAACTACGGCTATCGGAAGAACCAGCGATATCATGCGGTGAACGTGTTCCGCGAACTGGATCGCCCCGGCGAGTGGTACCTGGACCGCCGCACCGGCATCGTCTACTGGCTGCCGCCGGATGGCGTCGATGCATCCAGGGCGATGACCTCGCTGAGCGTGCATTCCCGGCCGTTCGTCGTGCTTCAGGACGTGCGGAACGTGCTGCTGATCGGCCTGACGATACAGGAGGGTCGCGGCGACGGCATTCACATCCGCGGCGGCGCCGATTGCCTCGTGGCCGGCTGCACCATCCGCCAGCTTGGCGGCGATGCCGTGGTTGTCTCCGGCGGCCAGCGTCACGGCGTGTTCGGATGCGCCATGTCCGTGCTCGGCTGCGGCGGCGTGCGCATGAACGGCGGAGACCGCAAGACGCTGGCGGCGGGGAATCACCTGGTTGAGAACTGCACGGTGGCGGACATTTCGCGGATCAAGCGCACCTACACGCCGGCCGTTCACCTGGACGGCTGCGGCAACCGGATCGCCCACAACCGCTTTGAACGCATTCCCTCGTCGGCCATGCGCATCGAGGGAAACGACCATCTTGTCGAGTTCAACAGCGTGGCCCGCGTGGTGGAGGAATCGGACGATCAGGGTGGCATCGACATGTGGGGCAACCCGCTGTATCGCGGCGTGGTGATCCGCTGGAACCGCTGGAGCGACATCCGCGGCGGAACCGAATGTGGCGCGGCCGGCATTCGCCTGGATGACATGATCTCCGGGGTGGCCATCTACGGCAACCTTTTCGAGCGGTGCGGGGAGAAGCTCTTCGGCGGCGTGCAGATTCACGGCGGCAAGGAGAACCTGGTTGACGCCAATGTCTTCATCGACTGTCACGCCGGGGTCAGCTTTTCCCGCTGGGGCCAGAAGCGATGGCTGGAGGCGATCGCGAAGTTCGCCGACCAGGCCGTCTCGCCGCCGTATTCCACCCGTTACCCGGACCTGGCCCGGCTGAAGCAGGACGCGGATGTCAGTTACATCAGCCGCAACCTGTTCGTCGGGTGCAGGAGCGTCTTCCTGCGCGACGGCGGCATCCAGCGCAACGCGTTGAACGCGGTGCTTGCCGGGCCGCTCGACATTGCGAGCCTGTCAGACCAGGCCACCATCAACGCCCGCGCCGAACTTCGCCGGATTCTCTTCCCGGCAATCCCGGTGGACCAGATCGGTCCGTACGACCATCCCTGGCGGGCGCCGGTTCGCTGAGAACGGCAGGCCGCGGGGCGGCCCTGGAGTTGCCATTGCCGCCCGCCGGATGTCCCATTACCCTTGGCGCGGATGATCGAATTCCGCGCCATCACCAAGCATTTCGGCGGCGTCACGGCGCTGGCGGACGTGGGCCTGTCGATCCGCCCCGGCGAGTGCCACGCCCTGATGGGCGAGAACGGCGCCGGCAAGTCGACCCTGGGCAAAGTCCTGGCCGGCATCCATCGTCCCGACGCCGGGCAGATCCTGATCGATGGCCGGGCCGTGTCGTTCCATTCGCCGGCGGATGCGGCCGGCGCGGGCATCGGCATGGTCCATCAGGAACTCGCCTTCTGCCCGGATCTGTCGGTGGCCGAGAACCTGTGTATGGGGCGCTATCCGCATTTCCTGGGTTTCCTCAACCGTCGGGCGATGCATGACCGCGCGCGCCGGCAACTTGCCCAGATCGGCGTGGAACTGGATGTGCGGCAGGAGATGCGGTGGTTGTCAACCGCGCAGGAGCAACTCGTGCAGATTGCCTCCGCGGTCAGCACGGGGGCCCGCATCCTGATCTTCGATGAGCCGACCAGTTCGCTGTCCGAGGCCGAGGCGCAGCGGTTGTTTGACCTGATCCAGAACCTGCGCCGCCGGGGCGTGACCATGATCTACGTTTCCCACCGGATGCCGGAGGTGTTGCGCCTGTGCGACCGGATCAGCGTGCTGCGCGACGGGCGGTATGTCGGCACGCTCGATCGGGCCGACGCCACCGAGCAGCGGATCGTGGAGATGATGGTGGGACGGCAGATCGACCTGTCGCTGCGGCACAACCAGCCGGTGACGGAGGACCTGCCGCCGCTGCTGCGTGTGGAGGAACTGCGTTCCCCGGGGCGGTTTGAGGGCATTACATTCTCGATCCGACCCGGGGAGATCGTGGCCCTGGCGGGGCTGGTGGGATCGGGCCGCAGCGAAGTGGCCCAGGCGATCTTCGGCCTGGACCGGCGAGCCGCGGGCCGACTGCTGGTGGGGGGGACGGAACTTCGCCTTGGGTCGACGCGCGCCTCCATGCAAGCGGGCATCGGGCTGGTTCCGGAAGACCGCAAGCGACAGGGGCTGGTGCTGAACCTGGGCGGGCGAGCCAATTTCTCCCTGCCGTTGCTGGATCGCCTGTCCCGGTTTGGGCTGATGGCGCGGGGGCGGGAGCGGCAACTGGCGCAGGAGCATTTCGCACGGTTTCGTGTCAAGACGCCCTCGCTGGATGCGCCGGTGGCCAACCTGTCCGGCGGCAATCAGCAGAAGGTGGTGCTGGCCAAGTGGCTGGCCCGGGGCGGGCGGGTGCTGATCGTGGATGAGCCGACCCGCGGGGTGGACGTGGGGACCAAGGCCGCCATTCACCAGATCATTCTCGATCTGGCGCGGCAGGGCGTGGCGATCCTCCTGATCTCATCGGAAATGCCCGAGGTGCTGGGACTGGCGACGCGCATCCTGGTGATGCGCCAGGGCCGGCTCGTCGGGCAGATCCCCGGCGCCGAAGCGACGCAGGAACTGCTGCTGCGCCGAATGGCCGGCGTGGGGGAAGGGGGATAGTCCGCTGCCACCTGCCGCGTACGCCCGGCCCTGCTCTGTCTCCGGCAGCCAGCCGCCGACCGGATCGAAATCCAGAAACGGCTCCGGGGGTGTGTTGTCGTATCGCGACGCGTCAATCCCCGCGGTCGCTCGCCGGGAAGAATCGTCGTAGTACATGGGTTCCTCCGTTGGCTTGCGCTGCCATCGGGGCCGATCACATGTCCAGCGTCCCCTCGCCTTCCGGCTGGCGGAGGATCCGCTCAATCTTGATCGAGAGAATGCCCCCGGGAACCCGTCGGCGCACCACGTCGCCAACGCGGGCGCCGAAAACGGCGCTGCCCAGGGGCGACAGCACGGAGAGCTTGCCTTCGTCCAGATCGGCCTCCTCCGGGTATGTCAGCGTGAAAGTTTCAACCTCGTCGGTGTCCAGATTGCGGACGCGGATGCGCGATCTCATCGTCACCACGCCCCGCGGGATTCGCGCGGGCGGGGCCGGGCGGCTGCCTTCCAGTTCATCCTTCAGCGCCTGCAGGTAAGGCCGATCCTTCAATCCGAAATGCGCGGATCGCAGAAGGCCGGCCAGTCTGTCGTGGTCCGCTCGATTCACAACTATTGAGCGGCTGGTCATCGTGACTCCCTTCCGGAACCCGGAGTTCCAGTAAGAACGTCTGTATCGACGCAGGCTTGAAGCCTGCTTCGCGGTCCATGCGTCCCGCGGTCAAGCGGGCATCTGCTGCCCGTGCCACGGCGGGCAGGTCCGGTGCAGCGAGCGGCTGCGTGACTGCCGGCGGCGGACCAGGTGGGCGGCCTTGCCGGCCGCCTGCTCCACCGCCGCGTACAGGTCGCGGTGGATGACGTGGGCCACGACGGCTCCGGCGCGTCGCAGCCAAAGCACGATCCGGCATCGCTTGTCCTGCCCGCCGCGCGCACCGTTGATGTCGTCCAGGCGGACCGCGACGCGGTCCACGCTCCTCGAGGCCGACCCCAGGGCGGCCTCGATGGCTTCTTCAATGTGGCGGGCGATGGCCCCGGTCAATCGAAAGCTCAATCCGCTGATCAACACGCGCATGGCTGTCACCTCCTGTGCAACCAGAGCGTACGACATCGGGACCCATTGGACAAATACCAACTTCCAATGTGAAGTATTGATTTATCCTATGGTATACTGCTCCCATGAAATGGCTGAATTATCACCATCTGCAGTATTTCTGGATGGCCGCGCGGGAAGGCAGTGTTTCCCGCGCCAGCGAAGAGCTTATGGTTTCCCAGCCGACGGTCAGCGCACAGATCAAGGAACTCGAACGGTCGCTGGGCGAGCCGCTGTTTGAGCGGGCGGGCCGCGGCCTGGCGCTTACCGAGGCCGGGCGCGTGGTCTACAACTACGCCAACGAGATCTTCGCGCTGGGACGCGAACTGCTGGAGGCGATGGACAGGCGGCCGGCCGACCGGCCGCTGAAACTCTCCGTCGGCATCCTGGACGTGTTGCCCAAGAGCGTGGTGCAGTTGCTCCTGGAGCCGGCCATGCAGCTTCCGCAGCCGGTGCGATTGACCTGCCGCGAGGACAAGGTGGACCGGCTTCTGGCCGACCTGGCCGCTCATCGAACGGACATCGTGCTCAGCGACTCGCCCATCGGCATCGGGGTGCAGGTGCGCGGCTTCAATCACCTGCTGGGCGAGTGCGGCGTGACCTTCTTCGCAACAGCGAAACTCGCAGCCCGGTATCGGCGCGGCTTCCCCAGGTCGCTGGACGGTGCGCCGCTGATTCTGCCCGCCGAAGGAACGGCGCTGCGCCATGAGCTGAATCTCTGGTTCGCCTCCAGTCGAATCCACCCGGTCGTTGTCTCCGAGTGCGACGACGGGGCGCTGATCACCTGGTTCGGCCGGTCCGGAATGGGCATCTTTGCCGTCCCCTCCGTGGTTGAAAACGAGGTTCGCCGGGAGCAGAACCTGCGGGTTGTCGGCCGGACCGACCAGGCCCGGGAACGCTTCTACGCGATCTCGGTGGAGGAAAAGCTCAAGCACCCGGCCGTGCTGGCCATCTGGGAAGCGGCGCGCCGCGACATCTTCCAATGATCGAGGTTCGAAGACCACGAGGGTGACGGTTCCCGTCAGTCCGGTGGCTGGCCAGTAATCGACTCGATCCTCTCCCCGGCAAAAACCGCGCCACTTGTTTCACTTCGCGCTTGCGTTCACCGTGGTGCGGTTTAAAATAGGTAAGTCGCCGGATCAGGAGGATCGGCGCTGGCTCGAACAGGCACGGAGGCCATGCAATCCGGGCAGTCCCCAATTCGCCTCTCGCAACTGTGGCAGTGGCCGCTGTTTCTGTTCTCCATCGCGCTGTTTTCCTACGCGGCGTACCTCTTCATTGATCCGCAGGGTGGGCCGACGGTGCCGCAGAGACTGGCCGCGGCGCGGTCGCTGCTGGACCAGGAGCGGGCGGATGCGGCCATCGAAGTTCTCAATGCCCTGCTCAACGAGAGCAAAGTCAAGGCCGAACAACGCGGCGCAGCGCACATTCTGCTGGGCGAGGCGCTGGAATTGGCGCAGCGACTCAGGCGGCTGAACATCCCCATCAATCACCAGCGAATCATTGAGCAGACGCGCCGTGGCATGGACCTGGGGATCGCGGCCGATTCGGCCACCCATCGCCGTCTTGCCGAGAGCTACCAGGCGCTGGGACGCTACAGCGAAGCGATCTACCACTACGGTCAGGCGGCGGCGCTGGAGCCGCGCAGCGCGCTGATGTGGCAGCGGCGCGTGATCGAACTGCAACTGGCTCGCGAGGAGAACGATGCGGCCCTGGCTTCAATCGACGAATACCTGAAGCATCCGGAGCTGGCAAGCAGCGAGCGGGCCTGGGCGATGGGGGAGAAGGCCCGCGTGATGGTGGACGGCGGCTCCTTTGCCGAGGCTGGTAAACTGCTCGAGTCGGCGATGCAACTCGCCCCGCAGGAGTCCGAACGCGGGCAATTGAGCTATTGGCTGGGATACTGCCAGTGGAAACTGGGGCAACTGGCCGAGGCCGAGCGGCTCATGCGCGTGGCGCGCGATCTGCTCCGCGTGCAGCATCCGCTGGACGCCGACGCGGCCTATGCGCTGGGACGGATTCGACAGGAACAAAAGGATTACGCGGGCGCCAGCTCGTTCTATGCGGCGGTTCTGCAAAGCCACCTCGATTCGCGGTGGGCCCCGTTTGCACGGCTGGGAAGGGCGATCTGCAGGATCGCGGTGGGGGATGACGACGCGGGACTCAAGGACCTGGAGGACCTGGTTCGCCTGATCGGCGAGCGGCAGTCGCTGCCGGCCCGCCTGCGCCAGCAGGCCATCGAGGAATTGCAGGCCGCGATGACGATCCTCTCGACGCGCGGCAACTACGTCGGGGCCCTGGAAGTGCTGGCCTACGAGCGGGAGTTGCGGCCAACGCCGCCCCCCGATTTCTTTGAGCGGCTGGCGCGCGTCTACGAAAAGCGAGCCGAGCAGATCGACATGGTGGCCGCCGACCTTCCCGGCGCCGACCGGCGAAAGGTGGAGGTGCGCGAGTTGCGGGTGAAGGCGGCCGAGGCGCACGTGGCCCTGGCGCGGGCGCTGACGCTTACCGATGACAGGGGATACGGCCAGGCCCTGTGGAAGGCGATCGAGCTGTTCGACCGCGCCGGCGACTTGGCCCGGCAGGTTGCGGTGCTCGAGACGTTCACCAACGAGCGGCCGGATGATCCCATGGCGCCGGACGCCCTGTTGAAACTGGGCCAGTCCTACCACGCGCTGCACCAGTACGACCGCGCGGTTTCGGCCTATCGGCGGAATCAGTTCCGTTATCCCAAGAGCCTGGCGGCCAGCCGTTCGGGCGTGCCCTTGGCGCGGGCCTATGTGGCGCAGGGCGCGGAGTTCTATCCCAAGGCGGAAGAGGCGCTGCTGGCGGTGGTCGAGAACAATCCCCAGATCACGCCCGACGCCGTGGAGTTCCGCGAGGCGCTGTGGGAACTGGTGAACCTGTACTGCTGGACGGGCCGCTACGAACTGGCCGTGGCCCGCACCGAGGAGATGGCCCAGCGCTACCCCGACGAGCCGCGCATGGGCCAGATGCTCTTCCTGATGGCCGACAGCTATCGCAAGAGCGCGGGCGTGCTCGAGGAGCGCATTGCCGCTGCCAGGGCGGCGACGACCCGGCCGGCGCTTGACCTGTCGGAAGCGGCCGCTGCCCGGTCGCAGCGATTGCAGCGGGCCGAGGAACTCTACGCCCAGGCCAGCGAGTGGTATCGAGCCCATGCGCCGACGCGGGACATCGACCGGCTCTACATGAAGCTGGCCTATTTCTATCGCGGCGACTGCGCTTACGACCTGGGAAAGTACGAGGAGGCGATCAGGCTGTACGGCGATGCCGCCTTCCGCTACCAGGAGGATGCGCTGGCCCTGACGGCCTATGTGCAGATCGTCAACGCCAACGTGGCATTGGGAAAGACCGAGGAGGCGAAGGCGGCCAACGAGCGGGCCAAGTGGATGCTCCGCCGGATGCCGCAGGAGGCGTTCACGGAGGCGACCGGTGGAATGTCGCGGGCCTACTGGGAACAGTGGCTGAAGTGGTCGGGAGAGTCCGGGCTGTGGAAGTGAATGGTTGGCCCGGTTTTTGACCGACGAACGGCGGTTGGAATTGGCAATGGACGAAGTTCTGACGGCATTGGAGCAGCAGGTAGAGTGCTACCGGGCGCTGGCGAAGCTGGCCGAGGCGCAGCACGAGCATGTGCAGCAGAACGCCACCGAGCAACTGCTGCTGGTGCTCAGTCGCCGCCAGGAGGTGCTGGACCGAATCGCCTCGCTGGAGGCGGCGATCGCGCCGGCGCGAAAGCAGTGGGGGGCGTTTGTCGCCGCCCTCGATCCGCAGCGGCGCGTCGCTGCCGACGCGATGCTGGCCGAAACGCGGATGCTGCTGGAGCAAATCACCGCGGCGGATCGCAATGACGCCCTGGTGCTCCAGCAGCGCAAGCTGAACCTGAGCCGGGAAATCAGCCAGGCGACGGCCGCCAGGCGGGTGAACCGGAGCTACGCGGCGGCCGCCTACGGCGCGGCCAACGCGAGCATGGATGTGAAGAAATAGCGTCCGGCGGCCCGGGTCCCCGGACGTGGCTTTTGATTGTCGTGCATGGATTGATGGATGCAGTAGCTCAGACAAGTTCGCCAGGCGCCGCCCGCAGGATCGAGGAACTGGGCCGGATCATCATGGCCTACAGCGAGGTTACCGAGCGGCTCCAGCAGTCGCACGATCGGCTGGAGGCGACGGTTCGCGCTCTCCGCGAGGAACTGAGCGAGAAGAACCGCATGCTCGAGCGGCGCAACCGCCTGGCGGCGCTGGGCGAGATGGCGGCGGGAATGGCCCACGAGATCCGCAATCCGCTGGGCGGCATCCGGCTGTATGCGTCGCTCCTGGCCGGGGATCTGGCCGATCGTCCGGCGTCGATGCAGATCGTGCAGAAGATCGCCTCCGGCGTGCAGCGGCTGGAGTCGCTGGTCAGCCAGGTGCTCAGTTTCACGCGGGAGATGAGGCCGACGATCGTCGAGGCCGACCTGCGGCACACGATCGACGAGGCGCTGGAAATGGCGGCGGCGGCGACATCGGCCAGGCAGATCCGCGTCCGGGTGGATGGCCCGTCGCCGATGCCGGTCCGGATCGATCCCCTGTTGATGGGCCAGGCCGTGCTGAATCTGGTGCTCAACGCGGCCGAGGCGGTGAAGCCCGGCGGTCTCATCGAGATTCAGTACGGCCCGCCCAGGGACGGCATGGAGGAGACGCGGTTCTTCCTGGTGGTGGCCGACGACGGCCCGGGAATACCGGCCGAGGTGATCGACCGCGTATTCAACCCGTTCTTTACGACGCGGGACACGGGCACGGGGCTGGGCCTGGCGATCGTGCACCGGGTGGTGGAGGCCCACGACGGGGCCATCGCGGCGTCCAACCGCGAAAGTGGCGGAGCGAGGTTCGAGATAAGGGTCTAGTTGCCGGCAGGCGGCAAACCGATGGAGCGGTTATGGCGCGAATTCTGATCGTCGATGACCAGGAACTGATGCGGGACTCGCTGGCGGCGACGTTGGCGCGGGAGGGGCACGAGGTCGTGGCAGCCAATGATGGGGCGGTGGCGATCATGCGGCTGGGCGCGGGACGATTCGACCTGATGATCACCGACCTGAAGATGCCGAAAATGACCGGCATCGAACTGCTTGCGGAGGCCAGGCGGCTGCACCCCGACATGCCGGTGGTGATGATGACGGCCTTCGCGACCATCCAGACCGCCGTCGAGGCGATGAAGCTGGGGGCGTACGACTACATCCAGAAGCCCTTCGACGGCGAGGAGATCAAACTGCTGGTCGAGCGCACGCTGGAGCACAATCGCCTGAAGCTGGAAAACCAGGCGCTGCGCAGCATGGCCGAGATCAACGCTCCGCGACCGCTGATCGGGTCCAGCCCGGTCATGACCGAGATCCGCCAGCGGATTGAGCAGACGGCCAGGAGCGTCGCGACGGTGCTGGTCACCGGCGAAAGCGGCACAGGCAAGGAAGTCGTGGCGCGCATGCTGCACGCCCAGTCGGACCGCCGCGATCGGCCGATGCTGGCGGTCAACTGCGCGGCCCTTTCTGAGAACCTGCTGGAAAGCGAACTGTTCGGCCATGAGAAGGGGGCGTTCACCGGCGCCGACAAGATGCGGCGGGGTCGCTTCGAGCTGGCCGACGGCGGCACGATTCTCCTGGACGAAATCAGCGAGATTCCGCCGGGCCTGCAGGCCAAGCTCCTTCGCGTCCTCCAGGAGAACCAGTTTGAACGGGTCGGCAGCAGCATCACCCAGCAGGTGGATGTGCGCGTGATCGCGACGACCAACCGCGATCTGGTCGCGTCGGTCAATGAAGGCAAGTTCCGGGCCGACCTGTTCTACCGCCTCAATGTCGTGCCGATCGAGCTGCCGCCGTTGCGGAAGCGCACCGAGGACATTCCCGAACTGTGCAGGCACTTTCTCCACCAGATCGCCAAGCGCGACCGGTCCGTCTTCCGCCACATGGAATCCGAGGCGATGAGACTGCTCCAGCGGTACGAGTGGCCCGGGAACGTCCGCGAGCTTCAGAATATCATCGAGCGGGCCTGCGTCCTGGAGAAAGAGCCGGGGATCATCCGGGCGGCGACCATCGAACCGTGGCTCCGCGGCAACTCGCCGGCGATCACCAGTGCCAGCGTGCTGGCTGGCCAGCCGCTGGACATGATCGAGAAGCAGGTGATCCTCAGCACCCTGGAGAAGTTCAAGGGTCATCGCGTCAAGACGGCGACGGCGCTGGGTATCGGCGTGCGGACCCTGGGCATGAAACTTAAGAAGTGGCGAGAGGAAGGCGAACTGCTGGAAACGGGCGCATGAACTGCGCCCGACGCGCAGATTTCGCCGGCGCCGGCGAGGCCTGAAAGATGCCGAGCGCGGCGCGGCGAACGTAAGTGACTGTGGAATATCGGACCTGCGGCGGCCGGTTGGCCGCGGCACGCGGTTTGAAGAAAGGTCCCGGGCGATGTTCATCGAGCGGCTGTTGAACAACGGGCCGTCGCCGGCTCTGGAGCAGGTGGTGGGATTCACCGCCCAGCGTCATCGGCTGATCGCGGAGAACATCGCCAACGTGGATACGCCGGGCTATCGGCAGAAAGATCTGTCGGTCCGGAAGTTCCAGCAGTTGCTGGGCAGGCGGATTGAAGCGGTCCGCGCCGGCGATGCGGGCGGTTTTGAGGATGTGCGGGTCGAGGTGGAGAACCCGGTCCGCGGCATCCTGTTCCATGATCGGAACAACCGCTCGATGGAGCAGCTGGCCACGGACCTGGCCCGCAACGCGATGATGCACAACATGGCCATCGAGCTGCTGCGCAAGCAGTACCAGCAGCTGGAGATGGCGCTGAGGGAACGCGTGGTGTGACCTCGTAATGCCTGGTGCCTGAGATATGTTTGACGCATTGGATATTTCGGCCAGCGGGTTGCAGGCGCAGCGGACGCGGCTGGACACGATCGCCGGCAACATCGCGAACATGAACACGACTCGCAACACGCGCGGCGAGGTGCAGCCCTACCGGCGGAGATTTGCGGTGTTCGCGCCCGGCAGGCCGGGCGAGCCGGGCGGCCCGGGCGTGCATGTGCAGCGCGTTGAGCAGGACCGCAGCCCGTTCCGGCGCGTGCACGATCCGACGCATCCCGATGCCAACAAGGACGGAGACGTGTTGTATCCGAACATCGACCTGGCCGTGGAAGTGGTCAACGCGATGGAGGCCTCGCGTGCGTATGAGGCGAACGTGACGGCAATGGAAGTGACCAAGGCGATGATGAACGCATCGCTGCGACTGCTGGCGTAAGAAGGACCGAACATGATCCAGGGAACGAACAACAGTCTGGCGGGAATCGACAGACTGACCGGCCCCGGCGCCTCGCCCGTCAAGCCCGGGGGCGAGGCCGGAGGGGCCAGCTTTGCCGAGGCGCTCAGGAAGAGCATCGACGAGGTTGCGCGGCTTCAGCAGGATGCGAGCCGGGCGGTGGAAGACCTGGCGACGGGAAAGACGGAAGACGTGTCGGGTGTCATGACGGCGGTTGAGAAGGCCGACCTTGCGTTCAAGACGCTGCTTGCCATCCGATCCAAGCTCATGGAGGCTTACGAGGAGATCAAGGCGATCCAGGTCTGATGTGGGACGGGCGGGCTTCCCGTCGAGCCGATCCGGTGAATACCGGCCCGGCGGGAATTCCTTCCTCCCGTGGCGGTCGAGGCAGGACAAGTATCGCGGCGGAGCCGCGATGGAAATAAACCAGGGCACCGGAGCCAGGGAAGGCGAAGGCCATGGAATACTTAAGAACACAGCTTGCGCGGCTGCAGGAGCAACTGGCCGCGCTGAACACCACGCAGCGTACGCTGGCGGGGGCTCTTGTTGTCATCATGCTCATGACGCTGGCCTGGTGGGGGAATTACGCGGGCAACTCGGAGATGACGCCGCTGATTGACAAGTCCATCTCCGGGGACGACCTGGCGGTCATTACCTCGCGGCTCCAGGGAAAGGGCATCGCCTATCGCACGAGCGGCGACCGCATCCTCGTGCCCACCGAGCGCAAGTTCGAGGCCCTGGCCGACCTCTGGTACAGCCAGATTCTGCCGCGCGAGACGCGCAACGCGTTCGACGAGGCAATCTCCAGGAGCACGGTCTTTGCCTCCAGCGTCCAGCAGCAGCAACTGTGGCTCAATGCGATGCAGTCCATGCTGGCCGAGACCTTCAGCTACATGGAAGGGGTGCGCGAGGCGAGGGTGTTCATTGATCCCAAGCGCGAACGCGGGTTCGGCAATGGTTACGAGCCGTCGGCCAGTGTCTTCCTGAAGATGGCCGCCGGCCGAAAGCCCGACGCGAAGCTGGTGGAAGCGGTGGCCGATCTGGTCAGCGGGGCGGTTGCGAATCTGCCCCGCCACCGCGTGCGGGTGGTGGTGGACGGCGCGTCGTACCCGGTGCGCAACCGCGACGAGAACCCCATCGCCGCCGCGGGGGAAGAGCACCTGGCGCAGGTCCAGCGGGCAGAGCGGTACTTCTGCGAGAAGATTATGGGGGTGCTCTCCTCGATCGAGAATGTCTCGGTGGCCGTGAATGTGAAGCTCAACAACGAGCGGACGCAAAAGACGGTGACCACCCCCGACGCCAAGAACTCGGTCAGCAAGCCGCTGAAGGAGGAAAGCTCCACCGAGGAGACGGCCAGCGCGCAGGGCGGCGGGAGCGACGCGGGCCTGGTCCCCAATGCACCGTTGAACGCCGGCGTGGCCGGCGGTGGCGACAACAGCAGGAACAACACCGAGACGAGCAAGACCGAGTACAAGGTGGAGATCGGCCGGACGGAGATCACCAGCGTCAGCCCCGGCGGCGATTTCCAGGTGACCGGCTGCTATGTGCGCGTGCCGCGGGGCTACTTCAGCCGGGCGATGAAACTGTTGAGCAACTCCGAGAAGGACCCCGATCCCGCGGCGCTGGACGCCTTCATCCAGACCCAGCTTGCAACGTACCGCACCGGCATCGCGAAGTGCCTGAATCTGACCGGGCCCGACGACGTGCATGTCGAGGCCTACGTTGACGCCATGCCCGTGGCGATGGCCGCCGTCCAGGCCGGGGCCGCGCCCGTCACGGCGATGCTGACCGGTCACGTGAAGGAGATCGCCCTCGGCGTGCTGGCGCTGGTGAGCCTGTTCATGGTTTCCAACCTTGCCAGAAAATCGTCGCCGTCGCCGGCGAGGGTCTCCGCGCCCGAACCGCCGCCGGGTCCCCTGCCCTCCGGTGAGCAGGCCGTCGGTGAGGCGATCGAGACGCCCCCGGCCCTGGATGGAATGGAACTGGACGAGGATTCGGCCGTTGCGCAACAGATGCTGTCGCAGGTGCAGACGATGGTCGGGCAGAATCCCGACATTGCCGCAAACCTGGTCAAGCGGTGGCTGAACCGATCGTGATGAAGGCAAGGATCCTTGAAGGGCGCCCGGCGGACGAAGAACCGGAACCTGACCCGTCCCGCCCCGGTGCTTGTTCGCGATCCGCGTGGATGCAAGACTGGATGGATGTGCCATGGCACTGGAAATGACCGGAGTGCGCAAGTCCGCGGTGCTCCTGGTATCCCTCGACCAGGACAAGGCGGCCGAGATCCTCAAGCGGCTGCCCCCCGAGGCCGTTGAGGAGGTCAGCCGCGAAATCGCCTCCCTGGGAGAAATCGCAAACAACCAGCGAGCTGAAATCTTCCGCGAGTTCTACGGCCTGGCGCTGGCCAACTCCTACGTCAGCGAGGGCGGGCTGGAATACGCCAAGGCTCTGTTGAAAAAGTCGCTGCCCGACGCCGAGGCCGATCGCATCATCAAGCAGGTCACGCAGCAGGTTGCGACAACCCCGTTCTCGTTCCTGCAGAAGGCCGAGAGCGAGAACCTGCTGACGTTCATCCAGGACGAGCATCCGCAGACGATCGCCCTGATCCTGGCGCACCTGAATCCCCAGAAGGCGTCGGAGATCCTCGTCGGGCTGCCCAGCCAGAAGCAGATCGAGGTCGTCAAACGCATCGCCAACATGGAGCAGACCAATCCCGAGGTGATCAAGGAGGTCGAGCGCGGCCTGGAGCACCGCCTCTCCGACATCGTCAGTCAGACCTTCGAGAAGGCCGGCGGCGTGGACACGGTGGCCGAGATCCTCAACCTGGCCGATCGCTCGACGGAAAAGGGGATCATGGAAGGCCTGGAGGCCGAGGACCCGGACCTGGTCGAGCAGATTCGCCGCCTGATGTTCGTGTTCGAGGACATCCTGCTGGTCAACGACAAGGGCATCCAGGCGGTGCTCAAGGAGGTGGACAACGAGGAGTTGGCGCTGGCCTTGAAGACGGCCAGCGAGGACCTGAAGCAGAAGATCTTCAAGAACATGTCCGAGCGCGCCGCCCAACTCATCCAGGAGGACATGCAGTACATGGGGCCGGTGCGCGTCAGCGACGTCGAGGCCGCCCAGCAGAAGATCGTGGATGTCGTGCGACGGCTGGAGGACGCCGGCGAGATCATCATCGCCGGTCGCGGCGGAGAGAAGGAAATGGTCGTGTAGTGTGCGGCTGGCCGCACCGCGCCGCCGGCTGCCGGGGTGATGCGACCCGGCGACAGGCAACCGGTCCCGGAAGGCCGATCTCATCGAAGGTGAGTCAATGGGCTTGATCAAGTCAGCGGATGTCGTCTCGGCTGCCCGGCCCTTCTCCATGAAGGACGTGGAGGACCATGCCCGCGCGCTGATCGCCCGAGCGCAGCAGCAGGCCGAGCGACTGCTGGCCGCCGCCCAGGCCGAGGCCGAGCAGTTCAAGGCCGCCGCCCGGGCGCAGGGCCACGCCGAGGGACTGGCCCAGGGCCGCGAAGCCGGCCGGCAGGAAGGACTCAAGGCCGGCAGGGACCAGGCCCTGGCCGAACATCGCAATCAACTGGCCACCCTCTTCAACACCCTGACCGCCGCCGCGACCCAGCTGGATGCCTCGCGCCGCCAACTGGAGGCCCAGGCGGTGCGCGATGTGCTGGAACTGGCCATCGCCATCGCCCAGCGCGTCACCAAGCGGCAGGGCCAGATCGATCCCCAGGTCGCCGTGGCCAACACGCAGGAGGCGCTCAAGCTCGTCTGCCATGCGTCGGACGTTCGCATCGCGATTCACCCCTCGTGCAGAGCGGCGCTCCAGGATGCGATGCCCCGACTGCAGTTGCAGTGGCCGGGCCTGGAGCATGTCGAACTGGTCGAAGACGCCGCGATCGCCCCCGGCGGCTGCCGCATCCACACCACGCAGGGACGGATTGACGGTGACCTGGATGTGCAGTTGGAGCGCATCGTCAAGGATCTTCTGCCGGAGCGGGAGCAGACGCAATGAGCTTCTTCCAGACCCAACTCGACGCCGTGCGGACGGCCATACCCTACCGGGTCGTCGGACAGGTCCAGGGCATCGCCGGCCTGACGATCGAGGCCACCGACCTGCCGCTGCCCCTGGGGTCCATGTGCCGCATCCAGAGCTTCGGCCGGCATGAATCGCTGGCCGAGGTCATCGGCTTTCGCAACGACCGTACCCTGCTGATGCCATTGTCCTCCACGGCCGGCGTATCGCGCGGCGATCGCATCGAGAACCTGGCCACGTTTCCGCGGCTGTGGTGCTCGCAGGAACTCCTGGGCCGCGTGATCAACGGCTACGGCAAGCCCATCGACGGAAAGGGCAGGTTGATTCTCAGTCAGTCGCGCCGCATCGACGGGCGCGGCGTGGCGCCGCTACAGCGCCGCCGCATCGATCAGCCGATCTCCACCAGCATCCGGGCCATCGACGGGCTGCACACCTGCGGGCTGGGTCAGCGCATGGGCATCTTCTCCGGCCCGGGGGTGGGCAAGAGCACGCTGATTTCGACCATCGCGCGCCATACCAGCGCCGATGTGTCGGTAGTGGCCCTCATTGGTGAACGCGGCCGCGAAGTCCAGGACTTTCTGGCCAATGCCCTGGGACCGCAAGGGCTGCAGAAGTGCGTCGTCGTGGTCAGCACCAGCGACGATCCGCCGCTGTTGCGCGTCCGGGCCGCCAAGGTCGCGGCCACCATCTGCGAGTTCTTCCGCGACATGGGGAAGAACGTCCTGCTCCTGCTCGACTCGCTGACGCGCCTCTGTCACGCCCAGCGTCAGATCGGCCTGGCCGCGGGCGAACCGCCCGCTACCCGCGGCTATCCACCCAGCGTCTTTGCCATGCTGCCGGAACTGCTCGAACGCGCCGGGCGGACCGAGACCGGCTCCGTGACCGCCTTTTACACGGTCCTGGTCGAGGGCGACGACTTTAACGAGCCGGTGCCCGATGCCGTCAAGGGCATCCTCGACGGGCACGTCTGGTTGAGCCGGACGCTGGCCAACCGCGGGCATTACCCGGCCATCGACGTGCTCCAGAGCATCAGCCGTCTGCGCGGCGACGTGTCGCCCCCGGAACAGCTCAAGGCCGCCAGGCGGGTGTTGGCCCTGCTGGCCACCTATCAGGACATTGAGGACCTGGTGAACATCGGCGCCTACGTCCCGGGCGCCAGCGCCGATGTGGATGTGGCGGTGCAGGCCCGGCCCAGAATTCTGCAGTATCTCCAGCAGGAGGCGACTTCGCCGGCCAATCTCGAGCAGTCGCGCAAGGGGCTGCTGGAACTGGCCGCGTGGACTGAGCAGCTGGAGAAGACGATTCGCGCCCAAAGCGGCAAGGCGAAAGCGGCACAGCCGGCAAGGGCATGAGTGAACCATGGCCCGATTTGTGTTCAAGCTCGAAGGCGTCCTGCGGCACCGGCACAATGTCGAGAAGGACCGCCAGCGCCAGGTGGCGCTGATCCAGCAGCAACTGCAATTGCTGGACAACGAACTGCGCCGGCTGGATCGCAGCGTGCAGCAGGCCACCGAGGAGCTGCGCAGCGGCGGGCTTGTGGGCAGGCTGGACATGAGCTTCATCGCGGCTCACAGGCGGTTCGTTGCCGCCACCCAGCGCAAGGCGATGACCCTGGTCCAGAAAATGGCCCTGGTGCAGAAGCAGCTCGAAGAGGCGAGGCGTTCGCTGGCCGAGGCCGCCATCCAGCGGAAGATCATCGAGAAACTGCGCGAAAAGCACCTGGCCCGCTGGCGCGATGAACAGACGCGGCATGAGCTGTCGCAACTGGACGAGATTGGCATGCAACTGGGCTACCGGCACCTGCGGGAAGCCGGGGAAATGGTCCAAGGCGGTGAGGCATGACAAAACGCCTGTGGAATGTGTTCGTGCTGACGCTGGCGATGAACTTCCTGGCGCTGGCCGGCGGCGTCGGATATCTCTGGTCCAACGGCAGGCTGGATCGCCAGAAGATCCAGGCCATCAAGCAGATCGTCTTTCCGCCGCCGCCTCCCCCAATTGTTCCGGCCACGCAGCCGGCCGACGCCGGGCCGGCGACCCGCCCGATCCTTAAGCTCGAGGAACTCCTGGCACAGCGAGCCGGGCTGCCGGCGGCCGAGCAGCTCCAGCACATCCGCCAATCCTTCGATGCCCAGATGGCCCACCTGGATCGCCAGCAGCGGGCGCTGCTGGACCTTCAGCGGCAGGTGGAACTCGGCCAGCAGCAACTGGCCCGCGATCGGGCGGCCCTGGCCCAGCAACAGAAGAAGCTCGACGCACTCGCCCAGGAACAGGCCAGGATGGCGACCGACAAGGGCTTCCAGGACAGCCTGATTCTCTACCAGTCCATGCCTCCCAAACAGGCCAAGCAACTGCTGATGGGCCTGGACGATGACACCGTGGTCCGTTATCTCCAGGCGATGGAGCCGAGGTCAGCATCCAAGATCGCAAAAGAATTCAAAACAACTGAAGAGAGCGAGCGGCTCAAGAAGATCATGGACAAGATGAGGATCGCCCAGGCGAATTAGCGTCAAGGAGTGACGATGCCGGCCATTCAGCCCTCGATTTCCAACACCACCTCGCCCGGCCTGCCCGGCCCCGGCAAGCCGACCGCACAACGCGCGGGGACCTTTGACCAGACGCTGGAACGCATCGCCGCGTCGCAGGCCCAGGCGGAACCGCCCCAGGCCGAATCAGCGCCGGTCGGCCCCGACGCGACCGTGGCCGCCCAGGTCGATCAGCCGGCGACGCCCGACGGTTGCCCCGACCAGCAACCTCCGGCCGAAGTCGAGGACCGCCAGAAACAGCCATCCTCGGGCAGTTCACATGCCGACTCGAATCAGGCCGGCTCGCTTCTGCCGTTGCCCGATCCTCTGCTTCCGATGAATCCGGTCGAGGGCCTGCCCGCCTCGGATGTTGAGCTGACGCAGGCCGGAACTCCGCCAGTGGCTCCGACCGTGCAGCCGCTGGTATCTCAGCCAATTCAGGGCGATGCGTCTCCTGTCACCGACTCTCCCGCCGCCGATGTGTCGTCGCCGGGGATCACCCGGTCCGGTCTGGCCGACTCTCCGGATGGCGGGGCCACAACTTCCACGCACTCGCCGCAGCCGCCGGTTTCGTCGCAGCCTGCCCCGACCGAGGACCGCGGAGACTCCCCCGCAGAACACGCTTCCCAGACGAAGACAGACAAAGGCCAGACCCATCCGGGAAATCCGGGCGAGGGCGATTCGCAATCTCTGCCGGACTTCGGCAAGGCGTTGGAAGAGGCCTCGCCGATGCGAACCGCCCCGGCGACAACGGCTGATCCCAAGGCCCCGATTCATTCGGCAGGGGGCGTATCTTCCGCCGTCCAGCCGCTTCACCAACCGGCAGATTCAGCAAGTACCGTCGGGCAGCCAATCGCACAGGCGGGGGAGTTGCGGTTCGTGGAACAGAACCACCCCAACATCGTGACGGCCGTGCGATCAGAACTGCTGCCGAATGGTGGCACAATGCGCATCCGACTGGATCCACCGGACTTGGGAACGATGCAGATCGTTGTTCAGATGCGGGAGGGCGTGATAAACGCCTCGTTCCAGACTTCCAGCGACGAGGCCACCCGCCTGTTGAGCCACAGTCTACACCAGCTCAAGGAGGCTTTGGTCAGTCAGGGGGTTGCGGTGGAAAAACTCCAGGTTCAACAGGCACCGAAAGAGAGCCTTACTTCCTCCGGAGAGGAAAACCCCGGAAACCATCCACAGGATGAGTCGGCCCGGCAGGAGCAGCAGCGACGCCAGATGCTCCAGCGCATGTGGCGGAGACTAGCCGGCAACGCGGACCCTCTGGATGTCATTGGCTGATGTAATTCCCTGATAATTCGGCAGCTAGGAGCATAGCCAGGCGATGTCGGCTCCGCCCGGCGCTTTTGCGGCAGGGTGGACATCGCGTAGAATGGGTCGGTTGGAGCGACCTGATCCGCTCCGTCTGGAGAGCCGAGCATGCCTGTTTACTCCTTCGAAGCGATGAACTCCTCAGGGCAGGAGGTCAAGGAAGAGATCGAAGCGAATTCGCACGAGGAAGCGATTGCCCGAATTCGTCAAAAGGGCTACTTCCCCACCAAGGTCAAGGAAAAGTCAGGCAAGAAGAAGGTTGCCAAGAAAAAGCAGGAGGAGACGGGCCCGAAGAAAAAGAAGATGCCGTTTGCCATCGGCGGCGTCAACCCCAAGATGCTGACGAGCTTCACGCGGCAGCTCTCAACGCTTCAGGATGCGGGGTTGCCGATTCTGCGCTCCCTGCAAATCCTAGAGCAGCAGCAGAAGCCCGGCCTCATGAAGTCGATCATCGGCGCTGTCGCCGAAGATGTCGAGGGCGGCGCCTCGCTTTCGGAGTCCATGGCCAAGTATCCCAAGGCCTTCGACAAACTTTATGTCAACATGGTCAACGCGGGCGAGGCCGGCGGCGTGCTCGACCTGATCCTGGCCCGCCTGGCCGACTTCATGGAGAAGGCCCAGAAACTGAAGAAGAAGGTCATCGGCGCCATGATCTACCCGGCGGTGGTTATTACCATCGCCGTGGGCATCGTGACGATGATCATGATTGTCGTGGTGCCCAAGTTCCAGCAGATCTTCCGCGACTTCAAGGTCAACCTTCCGCCCGTCACCGAGTTCCTCATCTGGCTCAGCAACTTCCTTGGCCCGCAGTATGGTTGGATCTATCTTGTGGCCACGCCCCCCGCGGTGGTCTTCCTGGTAAAAATGGCCAAGATGAGTCAGGGGGGGCGGTACGTCGTGGACCTGATCACGCTCAAGATTCCGATCCTCGGGGCGATCGTGAGCAAGTCGGTCATCGGCCGATTTACCCGAACGCTGGGCACGCTGATCAGCGCCGGCGTTCCGATTCTGGACGCCATCAATATCACCAAGGAGACGTGTGGCAACGAGGTTTATGCCCGCGCCCTGGTCAAGGTGCACGATGCGATCCGCGAGGGCGAGAGTTTCGCCGAGCCGCTCCGCGCAACCAAGGTCGTGGACACGATCGTGGTGAACATGATCGACGTCGGCGAGGAAACCGGCGATCTTGACAAGATGCTTCTGAAGGTGGCCGACAACTATGACTCGGACGTGGACGTGCTGGTCGGCTCGCTGATCAGCGTGCTGGAGCCGATCATGGTGGTGGTGCTGGGCTTGATGGTCGGCTTCATCGTGATCGCGCTGTTCATGCCCATGATCACGCTGATCGGTTCCGTCTCGGGATCGGGCAAGAAGTAAAGGCAGGAAGAAAGATGAGTTGCCAGTTGCCAGTTGCCGGTTCCCTCTCATCGGTCGTCGGGGCTCGCCGCCGTGGCTTTACGCTCACGGAACTGATGATCTCGATCGCGATCATCGCCATCCTGATCGCCATCCTGGTTCCGGCCGTCTCCAAGGTTCGCACCCGCGCCCAGGCCGCCGCCACCGCCGCCCAGATTGCGGCCCTCCAGTCCGCGATCGAGGCCTATAACCAGACATTCCGGGCATACCCCGGTCCTCTGAGCAACGATGACATCATCCGCGGCGTGTCGATCCAGAACGTCAGCGGAACGATCACCATGTCCGAGAACCTGGTGCTTGGCCTCCTGGGAGGGTTGCGCGGCACCGGCAACGTGTTCTTCTTCGACGATGCCCGGAATGCCGTCGGGCCAATGAGCCTCAACCCCAACAGCCCCAAGCGATATCCCGCCTTCTACTCGCAATCGGCGGGGCAGTTGTACACGGCCAACACGAACTTCAAGGATGCCTCGGGCATGAGTGCCAAGGACTCGAATATCCCCGAATTCGTCGATCGCTTCACCGCCGATCCGCTGCCGTTGCTCTACCTGCGGGCCAGGGTTGGCGCACCCGATGTGATTTCCGACGGCGAGCAGCCCCAGAAGCAGTATGACGTTCGGCAATATCGTGGCTACGTCGGCGACAGTTCCTCGTCGCCCCTGGTTCTGGGTGGAAAGATGCAGGGTTCAGGTTCCACCGGGCTGTACAATCGCGGCGCTCCGAATGCTCCCTTCAACCCCAAGGGCCCCAACAACGCCTACCCGTACTTCCGCAATCCCAGCCTCAGCGCCGGCGGAACTCCCACGCCCTACGGCAAGGACTCATTCATCCTCATCAGTGCCGGTCCGGATCGCATCTACGGCACGTCTGACGACATCACAACGTTTGGAAATCCAGGCCAGTAGGGGCTTTATCCATGAACAGCCGCCGTTCCCGTTCCGGTTTCAGCCTGATTGAACTCATGGTGGTGGTCGGCGTCATCATGCTGCTGATCACGTTTACCACCGGGGCGGTCATCTTCGCGCAGCGGCGCGCAGAGAAGACGAGAATGCGACTGGACTTGCAGGCGATTGCCTCGGCGCTGGACGCCTACGCCCTGGACTTCAAGAACACCTACCCCAAGGCACCCACCGATGTGAACGGCGATCCCATCAACCCGCGCGGCATCCTGGTGTGGGCGCTGATCGCTCCCGGAGCGGCGGCCGCCGATGGACAGGACGGCCCGGGTTTTCGGACCGGCGGCGCCAAGGTCTGGGGCCCTTACCTGTCGCCGGAGAAGTTCAAGTTCGATCCGACCACCTACGATCTGCTTGACCGCTGGGGCTCGCCCATTGAGTACTATCCCAAGCGACATAATCTCAATCCCAGCGGCGGGGCGCCGCTGGTGCAGTTGCGGTCGGGTCCGCCTGGTCTGTATCACGAGGTCGATCGTGTTCCCAACCGGGGCGTGCCGCAGCGCACACTTCGATTTGTCCTTGGCGACGAGGACATGAACAACCGGATCGATGCCGGCGAAACTCTCAGGCACAGCGGGCCTTATATCCTTGCTTCGGCCGGCTCGGATCTGCGGTTTGTGGATTTGCCCTCGGGCATACCCAAGGCCGAGGCCAATCGCCGCATTGAAGGTGGCGATGACCTGTACAACTTCGAGCGATAACCGTGGGACACTCAGGAAGAAGCGCTCAGAGAGCCCACAGTTCCGATTCTCCGGTTCGCCCCGTCTGCTTCGCGGCCTGCTTCGTTCCCGCAGCACCGGCAAGACGCTCATGCCACGCGGTTTTCTGGGTCGCTTGCGGCTTCACCCTTGTCGAAATGCTCACCACCATCGCCGCACTGGTGATCCTGCTGGGTCTGATGGTTTCGCTGGCGCGGGACATTCGGGGGCGATCGGCCGAAACCCTCACTCGCGATCTGTTGGGCCGGTTGGAGCGGCTGGTATGCCAGCATCCGGACATGCAGGTCAGGCTTGCCAAGGTGCCCCCACTCATTCGGAAGGATCAGCCCCTGGCCGATGAGGTTCTCCAGCAGGCGGCGATGGAGAACAATCAGGCGTTTGTATCAGCCTGGCTGAACAGTCCTTACTCCAGTCTTATAAAGAACTTGCCACTTTCCCGCTTCGATGGCAGGACCCTGCGCGATGCGTGGGGAACGCCGATTGTGTTCATGCCGGCCGGGGCACCCAACATCCGTATTGCTCCGCAGAATCGCTATTTCTTTATGTCTGCGGGGCCCGACCGCCGTTTCACAACGCTTCTGGACAACCTTTACAGCTATGAGCGGCCGTCGGGCGATGGTGACAAAACGCTTCATTAGTATAGACTTAGGGAATTTCCGCCAGGGCACTGACACGCCCCGGATCGGTGGACACCGCGAACAATGTCTGCGAACAAAGGAGCTGCCGTGGCCAAGCGCCCACATCGGCCCATTTTGAGCGTTTACGGGTTCACGACCATCGAACTCATGGTCACCATCGGCATTCTGGTGGTGCTGATGGGCATGGTGGTGATCGGCTTTGGGGTTGTGGGCAATCACGGCAAGAGAAGTGCGACCAAGGCCACGCTGCAAACGGCCGTGGCCCTGCTCAGCGAACTGGAGGCCAAGGGGCAGTTGTTGCAGATCAAGGACATTTACGGGCCCGCCTGGCAGGGGGGCATTCCCGCGCCGACCGAGTCGGTGTCTTTGGATGCACTGCGGGGCAGTCGGCCCGTCCGCTATTGCGACAATGTGGTCCTGGCGACGCAGGCGGTGATGGACAAGCTTCGCCAGTTGCCGACAAACCGAAGCGTGATCGAGAAGCTTCCGGCCGAGCGGTTGATGAACGATGCGCTGAGTTCCAAGCCTTCCGATCCCGTGGTGCGGCTGGCCCCGGAGGCCGGGAAGTTCCGTGTGACCGCGGGGATCCTGGTTGACGCCTGGGGCAACCCGATCGTGTTCGTGCCTGCGGGCGGAATGAACAATGTCAGGCTCAAGGCGACGGGCAATCAGGATCAGACGATCACCAGTGCCGGGGTATTCCCAACGCAGAACAACCCGCCGCCGCGGGCCGGCGCGCGGGCCTTCTGGGCCAGCGCCGGGCCCGACGGGCGATTCGACCAGGGCGACGACAATCTCTACTCGTTTGAGAACTAACATGATCGCCGAAGGCACACAGGCACGCAGGCACGCAGGCACGCAGGGCTTTACGCTCAACGAGCTGCTGGTGGTCATTGCGATCATCGTGCTGGTCGCGGCGTTTGCCGTCCCGGCGTTCAATTTCATCTCCGGCTCGCGCAGCGAAGAGGCGGCCGAGAATCTGATCTCGGCGATGCTCGCCCAGGCCCGCACGCGTGCGATGAACACCGGGCGGCGGACGGGGGTGGCGTTTTACGTGGACCCGGCCAGCCAGCGGACGGTGATGACGCTGGTGCAGGAAAGTCAGCAGGCGGGCGCTGCCAACGGGTTTTCCAGCGCTGCGCTGCAGACGACCGGCAGCCCGCCATGGCCTTCGCTGGGGGGCGGGACGGCGGTGAATTACCAGCCGGGGCAGGAAATCGTGGCGCTGGTGGCTCCGCCGGTCAGCGGCGACATGCCCGTGGTTGCGCGCTTCCGCTGCACGGCGCCGACCAACAAGCCGCCGACATCGATCAACGGCGGGTCGGGCTGGGCGCCGATTCGCCCGGAGGTGGTCGATCTGGTTCCCGATGCGCCGATCCAGCCGCTTCCGGTGGGGCTGGGGTATCAACTGGTCAACGACCCGTTTCAGCCGAGTCCGGCGTTGAACCCCGACCGCTACGTGCGGACCGGCGCGATCATGTTCGATGCCCAGGGCTCGATGGTCAGCATCCCGATCCGCATCGATCCCACGGGTGAATGGGGCGTTGCGGCCGGCGTGGGGCAATGGACGCCGCCCCTGAACCAGCCGCCGGAGGTTTTTCGAAGCCAGATCGGGATCGTGATGTACGACGGATCGGCCTTCAAGGCGCAGGGCTTTACCGACAGCGATGTGGTGGTCAAGACCGGCGCGGCGCTGGGTCAGGCCGATCCGGCCGCCAACGTCGAATTCGGGGAAGAGGCCTGGCTGGATCAGAACTCGATTCCCCTGACGATCAGCCGCAACGGCGGCGCCGTGGTGAAAGGACAGTGACGAGGAATCCGATGGCAGACGCAAAGCTCCATATTCGCACCCGCCTCGGCTTCACCTTCACCGAGGTGCTGTTCGCGGTGATGCTGCTGGGGATCGGTTTCATCATGGTGGCCGCCATCTTCCCGGTGGCGATCCAGCAGAGCCGCAGCAGTCTTGACGACACGATGGGCGTGAGCATCGCCCGCACCGGCGCCAACGTCATGGCGCAGCGGGGCGGTTCGCTGCCGGACCTGGTGAGCCAGGCGCAGTTCGGCTTTGGGCCGCTGGGCTACGGGTTCCTGCCCTGCCCAAATCCGTGGGACACCAGTTTTCCGCCGCCGCCGCGAACGCCGGTGTACAACCCCGCGGGCGGCGGGGCGGGCTGGCGGGCGTATCCCGAGTCGCGGCTGGTCTACCCGTTCTACAGCTACGCCAGTCCGGGCCAGTTCTGGACCATCTACCTTCAGAGCGGCAATGCCAACTGGACGCTCTATGACCAGCTCAAGCGCAACCTGATCGTGCCGGATGATCCGCGTTACGCGTGGGTGCCGATGGGCTATCGCCTTGGGCCGGGGCGCACGATCGACCGGGACGGGGCATCCCCCATCCGGCATGATTTCTTTATTCCCGACTATTACGAGGTGTTTGTGGTTTCGGTGCGTGCCCGCGCCACGGACGCCTATCAGCCGGCGGACCTGGAGGCATCCAAGAGCACGCGGGCGACGTTTGTGCCCAAGCCGGTGATGTTTGTTCTGACCGAGGGCCAGCCGTTCAATCAGCCCGACACGCTGCGTTTCCTGGATCCTCAGTCCAATGCGATCACCGATCATCCGTACGCGGCGGCGGGCGCGTTCGTGCTGGTTTGCTGCGACCAGTACACGGTTGGAGGCGGCTCCCAGCCCTACTGGGAGGCCGGCCGACTCAACGGGCGGTTTTACCGCCTGGCCAACCGCATCGACGTCGGGACATGGGAACTGGACCCTGCCTGGTCGATGACGTGGAACCCCGGCCCGGACGGGCAGGCCGGGACGGACGACGACTACAACGAGAACCTGCCGCATCGGACGGTCAGCGCCCCGCCGGATTCCGGGCCGCCGGCGATCGGCCTGATGATCGGCCGCCAGTTGCCCGACGAGGGGCTTGCGCAGGACCTGTACGCCACCAGCGTGCGCATCATGCTGCCCAAGTGAGTGAGAACCCATGCTCAGCGATCAACGCTTCATCTTCAGCACTCCGCCCGGCTCGTCGCCAGTTCCCGCACGCGCGACGGTAGTCCACCGCACAGGCTTCACGTTGATCGAACTGATGGTTTCCATCGCCATGGTCCTGCTGCTGGTGCTGGGAATCAACGCCGTGTTTCAGGCCGCCACGCGGACCACCAGTTCCGGGCAGGCCCTTTCGTCGGTGATGCGCGACCAGCGTTCGATGGAGCGCCGCCTGTCCGCGGATTTTCGGGCGATGGCCGGGCTTGATCGAATGCCCTGCATCACGATTCACTCCAGGATCCAGGCGGCTTTCAACGATCCTGCGGACATGCAGGCCGACCGCGACGGCAACCCGCTGACCATCGACCTGGACGGAGACGGCAGCGAGGAATACACGACTCCGACCGCCGTCTACAACGCGCGGAACCACCGGATCGACCGCGTCTCCTTTTTTGTGGACAACCCGGCGCAGCTGCTGATGCGCCAGACCGGCAACCAGGGTCCCAACAACGGGCCGGAACTGATCAGTTCCGGCGCCAGCCGCGAGGCGTGGATCTGGATCGGGCATCTGCGGCAGCCGCGGCGGCCCCTGGCAAACCTGCCCGATCCGCGCCTGGACAGCGGCGGGGCCAATCCCGTCAGCCAGCAGCAGGGAACGATGGTGAATACCGCCGGCGATTACTTTGATCCCGGGCAGGCCAATCCCGGGGCCAATCCGAACAACTACTTCGCCAGCGACTGGATGCTGGGACGTGTGGCGATGCTGCTGATTGCCGATCCGAGCGTCGCCGGCGACGCGATGTACGCCGCGCCGCTGGACCCGGCCAGCAACCCGCAGATCAGCCTTGAGCCGCTGTCGTACAACTCGGTTGCCCGCGTTCGGCAGGGAAGCAACTGGGTGGTTCGCTCCTGGCCGACGGGGGCGCCGGGCCTTTATTCGCTAAGCCAGCCGTGGCAGATCTGGCAGTCGCGTTTTGACGTGGCGATCACCAGCCTGGGCGAGTACTCCCGCCGCGTGATGTACAACACGACACAGACGGGCAATTCGTCGCTGATCTGCGGCGGGATCAATGATTTCAACAACGTGGTCATCGGGGCGCTGGACTACCGCTTCAACTGCGACTCGATGCCCTATCATCCCCATCCGAACAATACGCCCGCGCAGATCGCGATGGGCGCGGCCAACCAGGCCGCGCTGGCCGTGCCGTTCCTGCAGCGAGGGGTGACGCAGTTCATGGTTGAGTACGCGGGGGATTTCGTGACGCAGTGTCCGGACACGACCGTGGATGTGGACGGCGACGGCCAGATCACGCCGGGGAGGATCACCGACGTGATGCCCGACGGCGAGGTTGATTTTGTGGCTCAGATCGTGGGCGGAAACCTGCTGAAGAAGACGCGCTGGTACGGGATGCCGCGGAACGTGGACACCGGCGACGATACGGCGAGCGGGCCGGTGATTCGCGGCAACCAGGGGCCCGGCGTCGGCATGGTCAATCACCTGGTGGATGTGGTTCCGCTGCAGGTGGTTCTCGCGGCGGCGGGCTATGGCGCCGATCGCAACCCGCGGACGGGACGCTGGCCGGCGGGGTTCGAGCACTTCTATGTGCCGTCGGGCGGGGCGATCGGCATGTCGGCCAACTATGCCGCGACGCTGTCGAGCAACGCGATGTATGCCTGCGCGTGGACTCCGGCCCAGCTGGCCGATCCCAACGAGGGCAAGCCGCGGATGATCCGCGTGGTGGTGACGGTGACGGACCCCAACGGCCGGTTGCCCGAGGGGCACACGGTGGAACTGGTGTACACACTGCCGAACTAGGGGCCGGCGTCGCCGGGAGAATCGGTCCGCGGAAGCGGACATGACGAATGATTGAAAGCTGACCGAGGTGGTCGATGTGGAGTAAACCCAACAGCCGGCGTTCGGGGCGATCGCGCCGCTCGCGCGGCTCGATCCTGGTGATCGTGGTGGCGATCCTGACGATGATCGCCCTGATCGGAACCGCCTTCATCGCCACGACCGCGTTTGATCGACAGGTTTCCGAGGGGTACGTTGCGCGTGTCGGAACGGAGATGAGCGGGGAGCATTACCTGGATCACGTCCAGCAGATGATCGAGCGCGAACTGCGCGAGGATGCGTGGCGCGAGACGCTTGATCGCAACGGCCGGCCCTGGCAGGTTGACAGCCCGCTGACCGATACATGGCTGGGGGACCGGCTGCCGGAGCTCTGGCCGGGCTCGCCCCCCAATCAGCCCATGCCGATGTGGCTGCACCTGAGCGGCGCGATCAGCCGCGACATCCCGGAAAACGATTTCCGCTCGCCGCTCCAGTTCAACGGCAGCAACGGGCTTGTGCCCAACAACTATGGCCGGTTCGTCGGCCTGGCGCCGCAATCGGTGATGCCGGTGCGATTCGGCGCGCTGCCCGATTTCGTGTCGATCCAGTACCCGCCGGATTATCCGATCGAAACTCTGCGGAACCAGGTGCGGACGTACCCTGCGCTGCGGTTTGTTTCGGCCGAGGGGGGCGCCAGCCGCGGACGCCTGATCGACGACCCGGCCTACGGCGGCGTGTTCGCCGGCGAGTTTTCCGGGCCGTATCTGGCCGCCGACGCCGACGGCGACGGCATCGCCGACTCGGTCCTGTTCCGCGTGGGCAGCGCGGGCGACGGAACCGTCTACTATGCCGCGATTCGCATCATCGACAACAATTCGGCGATCAACGTCAACACGGCCTGGAGCCGGGATTTCGAGTTCACCTACACCGGCGGGGGAGCGCGCGTGCCGGCGGACCCCAACACGTTCGGCAACTTCTTCACGTCGAGCATCGGCCTGCGCGAGTTGCTGGTGCTGGACAACAACCTCGATGGGTCGGTCGACAGCAACGAGCGCCTTTCTCCAAGCTCCGCCCAGCCGCAAATGAGCGAGATCAACCGCTACCGCTTCGGCTATTCGCGGATCACCGGGAGCGAGTGGTCGCTGGGAGCCTCGCCCCCGGGAGGCACCGGCGCGGCCGGCGGGATGCCGTTCACCACCAACTACGGGCCGACCTACGACTACCAGGGCCGCATACTTCCGAGCATCGAATCGGATATCGGCTGGATTCGCCGGCTGGACTTTGTTTTCGCCAACCAGGGGGAGGCGCTGTTCACGCAGCTGGGCCGCCGGCTGGCCAGCCCCGGCTATCACTTTTCGCCAAATGACACCAGCAGCGTGCCGGTGAGGTATCGCCCGTTTTCGGAGGAGGATGCGGCCTCGCTGGCGTACCGCTTCTGCATGTTGCGGTACGACGCCAACGGCGCGCTGGAGGTGGGGGAACTTGAGAACGTGGTGGCCAGCGTGATGTCCACCGTCGGCGGGCTGGATTCGCTGGTGCAGACGGCGCCCAACTTCGTGCGCAGCGCCGGCACACCCCGGTTCAACAGTTTCCCGGCCAACGAGATCGCCCACTGGTTTGCGATGATCCGGCAGGACCAGTCGCCAATCTCCTACGGCAGTTCGCTGGCGGCCGGGGTTCCCCGGTCGATCCGCACGCTGCTGACCACCTGCAACGCCACGAGCACGATGGTGGCCAAGCGCTACCAGGACACGTTCCAGTGGTTCCCGCTGGTATCCGGGCCGCTGCGGAAGATGCCGGAGATGCTGAATCCCGGCATGCTGGTGGGGGGGCTTCAGCCGCTGTACGGCGCGGTGAACTCCAACGAGCCGCAATACCGCGGCATCAACAACGGGCCGTATAATGTCGGCGACATCGTGTCCACGCTCAGCGGGCTCTGCTACATGAAGGTGGCCACCGTCAACGCGGACGGGTCCACCTGCACGGGCACGACGGAACCCGATCCGCTGGTCTACGACAGCAACCGCGACCCGCGCGATCCCGGCACGCCCTGGAACGGCTGGGACCTTCAGCCGTATTCCACGGGCGATTCGAAGGTCAGCATCAACACGGCGGGATTCCCGGAACTCTGGCGGGGATTCTTTCACGTGATGACGCGGGAGTATGCGGACAACGGCACGCCCCCGTGGCTGGGTTCGCCGATGGACCAGCAGTTCATCCGCGACGCGTTCAATATCTCCGGAACCGGGCCGACGGGCAGGACGATCCGCGAGGCGTTCTACAACCCGACCGACAACAACATGCTGGATATCTATCACGGCATGAAGTTCAATTCCGGCACGTTTGTCCCCCCGGCCGACCAGAACCCGCTGCGCATGTTCCGCTCGCCGCTGCGCGATCCGCGCACGACGGCGTCGGCGTCGAGCCATCGCATGACGCCGTACCAGGTCGCGTTGCTGCGGTCGGCGCTCGCCGCCGTCAACGCGATGGATCTGCGCGACAACGATGAGGACATCACCGTTCGCACGATCACCCTTTACGACGTGGATTCGGCGGGCGTCAATCCATCCGGCGGGCACCCCGGGGACGATGTTGCGGTTCCCCTTTACCAGGTGACGGTTTACGGCCATGAAAAGCAGCCCTACATCACCGCCGTTTATTGCAGCACGGATACCCACTCGTACGGCGGAAGCAGCACCGAGAACAAGCACGGCTATGTCGCGATCGAGCTTTTCAACCCGCACGACACGCAGATTTCGCTGAAGGGATACAAGTTCGCCGTTTTTCCCCGCACGCCCAACATCTACGGCACCAACGACGCCCGCCTGACCCTGCTGGACTGCAACCTGGACAGCATCACCATCGATCCGGGCAAGCGGGTGATCCTCGAGAACTACGATTCGACGGAGGCCGGCGCGGCCAAGTATCGCCCGCCCCCGATCAAGGATCACATCCAGGGCACGCCCAGATTCGTCAAGGGCCTGGCTGACGACTCGTGCAAGAACTCGACGATTCCCAATTTCACCAGCCAGAAGGAGACCTGCTTCGACCGCGAACTGATCCTTCTGCGGCCGCGCATCGCCGGGTCGACGGCCTCGCCCGTCGTACAGGACATGGTGCCGGTGGACCAGTTCGATTTCACCGGCATTGCGCTGTACAACCGCAAGCGGCTGCGGGACGGCGCCACGGAAGACCGCGCCCACAGCTACTTCTATGCCCGTGCCGCCAACGACTCGACGCACCGCTGGCGTTGCGTTTATCCGGGCCGCTATGACGGCTCGCTGGCAACCCGGCGCCACCAGGGCGTGCGCATGTCCCCGGCCTACAACCCCGGGGCGGGCGAGCACGATGACTGGAATCCGAATGATGCCACGGCGCCGTTCACGCCGGGGAACAACCCGCCGGCTGACGTGAAACTCGGCGATGACGACCGCCGCAGCCCCACATACGACACCGCCAGCGACGACGGCGCGTTCAACATCCAGCTCAGCGCCCGGGACATGCCCGGTCCCAAGGACGCCGGCAGGATGGACTTCTATCCGATCGGCGGATTCGCCCGGAACGGCGACATGCTCCAGATCCCGTACATCGGGGCGTATCGCGTCCGGCTGCTGAAACGGGGACCGGCGACGTTGCGGCCCAATCCCGATATGGGCGAGCTTGAATACTGGAGCAACAACGCCGCCGAGCAGAACCGCATCCTGGAGATCAACAGCGTCACCATCGATGCGGCGTTCGCCGAGGACACGGTCTTGACGAACAACGACGCCGACGAGCCGGGCGCCGAGCAGATCGGCCGGTTTGCGCCGCCGTTCAATATTCCCGGCGGCGCCGGGGCCGATCCGCACGAGCATTATGCCTGGGCGGCGCGTCTCTTTGATTACTTTGACGTGTCGCCGCCATCAGACGATTACCTGCCGCAGGCGTCGCCGGACCTGTACGTGAAGATCGGCGCCAACCGCGTGATGCCGCAGCCGATTCCAAGCGCCGGCCAGCCGTATCGCGTGAATAACGATCCGTTCCTGCTGCGGGCCAACGACGCGGCCGACGAAACCGTCGGGCAGCATGGCAGGATCAACATCAACACCGCGCCGCCGCGCGTGCTGGCGATGGTGCCATGGGTTTTCACCAGCTCGGCCGCCGGCGTGGCGCGCAACGAGAGCATCGTCGCCGCGATCCACGGCGGCCGGTCGGACGAACCGTATTGGTCGGTGTTCGACCTCAACCGCCTGAGCAGCGGCGGGGCCGCCAACTTCCGCAATGGCTGGGGCGGAATCAGCGGCGGCAACCCCGACGAGAATCACGGTGATTACTCACCCCTGGGCGACTCCGACAACGACCCGGCCAACGATTTTGAGTTCCAGTACGCGATGATCAACCGCGTTAGCAACATGGTCACCACGCGATCGGACACCTTCACGTGCTACATCGTCGTGCAGGGGTGGCGCGAGGATCAGACGCCGTTCCCGGCGATGGTGTGGGAGCAGCGCCGGGCGTTCATCCTCGACCGCAGCGGTATCCGACCCGGCGGCGGAGGCAACATAAAACGCATTCCCATCCGGACGGATTGATTCGGCTGCCGCCATGATCGACCTCGAACGACCAGGCCGGATCAATCAAGCGGGCCCCTGAATGCAGGGGCCCGTTTTGGTTACAGGGAGGGTGTGGTTACCCTTGGGGATGGCGACGGGATTCGGCCGCTTGTCTTCGGACAAGCACTCATTGGGGGATTACTCTTTGACCGTCACCGTGCTCTTGCCCTCAACCAGCAGTTCCCAGACCAGCGCGATGTCGGCGTTGCGGAGGCGAATGCATCCCATCGAGGCCTCCTTGCCGATCGAGTCCGGCTCGATGGTTCCGTGGATGCCGTAGGAGACCTTGTTGCTGGTCTGGCCGTCGATGCCGCCCAGGCCGATCCAGTACTCGCCCAGCGGATTTGTCGGATCGTCGGCGGCGATGATCCCCTCGCCGCGCGGGCTGAAATAGGTGGGGTTCTTCAGTTTCTTGTGGGGCGTGACCATCCAGAGGCCGGGGGGCGTCGAGCCGTCCTTGCCCAGACCCACGGGGAAGCTCATCACGTACAGGCCGCCGGGTTCGCCTGGCGTGGCCAGGTAGATATCCATCACGAACCTGCTCTTGGTGATCACCGCGTGGAACGGACCCTTGATCACCTTGATGGTTTGCCCGGCGCGCAGCCTGCGCGGGTCGGGGATGTTGTTGATGCGACAGAGCAACTCCCAAGTGACGCTGTTGGCGCTGGCGATCCTGGTCAACAGGTCCCCGTTCTGAACGGTGTAGGCGACGCAGTAGGGATCATCCTTGAAGATGCGCGGGCTGTGAATGGCGGCCTGGTTGATCTGCGAGAGGAGGGCCTTGGCGCTTTCGGCGTTGCTGCCCAGCCGTCCATTCACCAAAGCCTCATTGACCAGCTGGCGGGCGGCGATCACGTCGCCGGCGGCGAAAAGGGCCTGTCCATCGGCCAGGGGATTGCCGCTGCCGACCGGCGCGGGTTTCTCTGCCGCGGCGGTGGGGTTCAACGGCGAAGGAGCGGTCTTGCCGGCCGGCTGTGTCGCGGGTATCTGGACGGGCAGCGGCGCCACGATGTCGGGCTGCACGGGCTCGGGCGCGTTCGTCACCAGTCCCGGCTCGCTGCCGCTGGGGACCTCGTGGGTGACCAGCAGCGGCGGCGCCTTCGCGGGCATCAGTTTCCTGACCGCGAGGAACAACCCCGGCAGAGTGACAAGAACCAGAACAATTCCCAGGAATCTGCTGGTCCGCCCTTTATTGCGTCTCACGAGAACCTCCGTGTTCCCATTCCCGGCTGTGGAGGCCGGGTCCTGTATCTGCGGGTGCAGATCAAGAGCCGGAGATCCAGAACCGGAAATGCGTCACGACCGGATCAGATTCGGCGCAAATCGCCGAATCTCACGATCCGTCACCAGCATACCGAGGGGCATGTCATGGTCAAGCACAGGCAGGTCTTCCAACAACTGTTCCTCAAACGCCAGCCCGCAACTCATTCCCATGAACTGCGGCTGGGCCAGGAAACGGTCGTAAAACCCCATTCCCCTTCCAATCCGATGCCCCTGCGTGGTGAACGCAATGCCGGGCACGATCACCATGTCGATGAGATTCACCGGAACCGGATTGCCGGCGATCGGCTCCAGAACGCCCGGCCCCGTCGTCGTCAGGCCCCTGGTCAGGGAATTGATCTCGACCGGCAGCATCCGCCGCTGATCCCAGCTCACCTTCGGCACGGCGACCACCTTGCCCTGCTGCCAGCACCGCAGGGCGATCGGCGAGGTCTCGACCTCGAGAGGCATGCTCAGGAAAAGCATCACGGTCCGAGCGGCCTGGAACTCTGCGCTGGACAGAAGGAGGCTGCAGGCCGATACGCTTTTCTGATGGCGCAGTTCGTCGCTCATCGCCTCGATGCGTTGGCGAAGCAGCTTGCGAATGGCGGGCTTGCTCAGTTTCTCGTTCACAACGTCCTCCGCACTACCCAACTCTATAATTCAAGACAGTTGCCAGCCAACGAGGTCAGGTCTTATTCTGATCCTGACACGGGGCAGACGACGGGTTTCTCAACGCTTCCAGCCGGCGTTTGAATTCGGCCTCCAGGCCGCGATCGGTCGGCTGGTAGTAGATCCTACTGACCCCGAGATACTCTTGTTCGACAATCCCGCCGGGGTATTCATGAGGGTATTTGTAATCGTTGCCGTGGCCGAGGCGGGCGGCGCCGGCGTAGTGGGTGTCACGCAGATGCTTTGGCACGGGAATCGTCCGACCTTCGCGCACGTCCCTGGCGGCCTGCCAGATGGCCATCGCCGAGGCATTGGATTTCGGGGCCATCGCCATGTAAATGGCTGCCTGGCTTAGCGTTAGCTGTGCTTCGGGCATGCCGATTCGTTCCACGATGTCATAGGTTGCCGCCGCCACCATCAACGCCCGCGGGTCGGCGTTGCCGATGTCCTCGCTGGCCAGGATCGCGATTCTCCTGGCGATGAAGCGAGGATCTTCGCCGGCCTCCAGCATCCGGGCGATCCAGTAGACCGCCGCGTCGGGGTCGCTGCCGCGCATCGACTTGATCAGGGCGCTGGCGGCGTCGTAATGCTCGTCGCCGGCGGGGTCATAAATGATGGCCTTGCGTTGAATCGACTCTTCGGCGACCTGCAGCGTGATGCGCAACGATGAAGGATGAGGGGCAGGCGCAGCGGTGGGCGCCTCATCCTTCATCTGGCTCAGGACGGCAACTTCCAGTGCCGTCAGCGCTCGCCGGGCGTCGCCGTCGCACATCGTGGCCCAGAGGTCCACGGCCCTTGGGTCGATGTCGATTGTCAGATTGCCAAAGCCCCGGACCTTATCCGCGATGGCCCGGCGAATCAGAAGGCGGATATCGTCCTCGCTCAGCGGAGCAAACTGGAAGATCTGGCTGCGGCTGACCAAGGGGGAGTTGACGGCGAAGAAGGGGTTTTCGGTTGTCGCTCCAACCAGCAGGATCAGGCCGTTTTCCACATCCGGCAGGAGGATGTCCTGCTGCGAGCGGTTGAAGCGGTGGATTTCGTCGAGGAAAAGCACGGTCCGCCGGCCGGAATTGGCCAGCCGATCGCGCGCCTCGTCGAGCACCTGGCGGACTTCCTTTACGCCCACGGCGGCGGCGTTGACCTGGACAAAGTGGGCCTTGGAGTAGGCGGCGATGAGCTGGGCCAGGGTGGTTTTGCCCGTTCCGGGCGGACCGTAGAAGATGACGCTGCTGAGACGGTCGGCCTCGAGCATTCGGCGCAGCAACTTGCCCGGGCCGAGAAAATGCTGCTGGCCGACGAATTCATCCAGCGTTGCGGGCCGCATGCGCACGGCAAGCGGAGCCACGCGCTCCAGGTTCTTCTGCCGGGATTCTGCAAAAAGATCCATGAAGAATAATAGGGACAGTGTTGTCGGCGCTCCCGGTATCGGATGGACCGTGTCAGGGGAACCTACCCCTGCCGGGTGTTGCCTTACTTGAGGTGTCGGGCGAAGAACTCCATCATGACCAGCAGTGTGCGTCGCAGTTCCGGCTCGCTCCAGCCGTGGCCGGCGCCGATGATCAGCTCGCATCGTCCGGGGACGCCGGCCCTGGTGAGGGCATCGACCATCAGCGTGGCCTGCGCGTGGGGCACGAGCGGATCGCGGGTGCCCTGGAACATGAGAATGGGCGCATCGCCGGCGTTGACATAGGTGATGGGCGAGGCGCTGCGGTAACCGTCGAGATTCTCCTGGCGCGAGCCGCCGATGAAGTCGCGGAGCCAGGGTTCGACCTGCTGGGGATAGTCGCTGGTCAGGTCTGTCGGGCCGAAGAAGGAGACCACCGCCTGGACCTTGCTGGACTGCTCCTGGTGTTCGCCGATGTCGTCAAATCCGTCGTTCTTGTCGAGCACGCCGAGCATCATCGCCAGGTGTCCGCCGGCCGAGAATCCGGTGGCTCCGATGCGCGCCGGATCGAGGTTGTATCTTGCGGCATTGGCCCGGAGGAAGCGTACGGCGGCCATCACGTCCTGGATCTGCGCCGGCCAGGGATGCTGGGGGGCAAAGCGGTAGCCCACGGTAACCGAAACATACCCGGACTGGGCGAACTGCCAGGTGAGATTGTTGTGTGCCGCGCGATCGCCGCCGCGCCATGCGCCGCCGTGGATCACCACGATGCAGGGCAGGGGCTTGCCCGGTTTCCTGGGTCGGGAGAGGTTGAGTTTGAGCTGCACGTCGCCTGCGGCGGCGTAAACAATGTCGGGGGTGAACTCCACGTCGTCGGGCGGCTGGGCGGCTTCCGCGGGCGATCCGTAGACCAGCAGGAACAGCATGACGAGGATGCGAACGGCCTTCATGGGTTCTCCTTTGCCAGCCGGATGATAATCCAAACCGGGACCTGGCGTACGGAAATGACCGCGGCGGGACAGGCGCGTCCCGCCGCAGGAGGATCATCTCCGGTTGACCGACTTACCGCCCGGCCACCCAGCGGATGGCGTTGGCGACCAGCTTCTGATAATTGGCGTCCACGAATGCCTGCGGGCCGTGGCCGAGCTGGATGTAGCACGTGCGGGCGTTGCCGTAGGTCTTGCACCAGCCCAGGAAGCTGTCGCTGGTGGGCTCGTCGGTGGTCAACAGCAGCGTTACCGACGGATCAATCCACTGACCCTTGTAGGTCTCATCGTGAACCGTGAAGTCCTTGAGGCCCCTGGTGATGGGGTGGTTGGGGTCTTTGATCTTAACGGCCACGTTCACGTCGTGGAGGTATTTGGAGGGCGCCATCTTCTTGCCGTCGATCTCCTGTTCCTTGAGCAGGTACTTGCCGCCGACGATCCGCGCGAATTCGGGCCAGTCCTGGTACTGGCAGATGACGTGATGGAGGAAGACCATGCCCACGCCCCTGTCCAGGAGTTTGAGGAAATTCTGCTGGCGCTTCTCGGAGATCTTCTGGGTCATCGAGTAGAAGACGACCACGTCATACTTCCAGTCGGAGATGTCCTCGAAGACCTCGGAGTGGTCCTTGAAGGTGTACTCGGTGACCTTGATGTCCGGGTTGCCCTGGAAGGTCTTGGGGAAGGCGGCCTTGTCATAGTCGTGGCCGCCGACCAGGACCAGCACGTTCAGCGGTTTTCGGTCGGCATCGGCGGCAAAAGCGCGGGAAGCGAATGTGATTGCCAGGAGAGCAAGCGCTACGAGCGTGAGTCTCATGAATGGTTCTCCGTTGAAGGGTTCGACAAGCCGGTTCAAAAGCCCCGACGAGAAAGCCCCGACATCGGCTCATCGCCGTGGCATTGAAAGCTCCTGTGAGGATTATACCGGGCCGAGGAGCGGGTGTTGGCAAGGCGGCCGACGGAATGGCCGATGCTCGAGCCGGATCGGCCCCGGGAACGGGCCAGTGGTTTTTGTGGGCGATTCAGTGTGTCTGCGCCGTCACCTTTCCCAGGTACTGGCGCGTCCGCGTGTTGATGCGGATCTGGTCGCCGGTCTTGATGAACAGCGGCACGCGCACCTCCAGTCCGTTCTCGAGGCGCGCCTCCTTGAGGATGTTGGCGGCCGTGCCGACGGCGTGCGACGGGGCGGCCGTGTCGGCCACGGTCAGAATCACGTTCTCCGGGATGTCCAGCAGGAGCGGCTGATCGCCGGCGAACAGGACGCGCATCTCCTCGCCCTCCTTGAGAAACGGCTCAAAACCACCGAGGAGGTTTGGGCCGAACTCGAATTCTTCAAAGGTTTGCGTGTCCATGAAGATGCGCTTGTCTGCCTTGGCATACAGATACTGCATCGGGCGATACTGGCAGGGAACCTCTTCGATGGGGGCCAACTCGTCGGCCGTACGGCTGATGTGCCGGCCATCCAGCGCGTCGCGCAGCGTGACGTGGACGGCCGGTCGCTGCTGGCCGCTGTGGCGCTCGGTGATGTTTTCGACGAAGTAATAGTGGCCGTGATGGCGGATGAGCATGTTCTTTTTCAGGTCCGCGTTCATGGTGTCTTCCCCGGCGAGTTGTTCGGCCGGATTATACCGGCGGACCCTGCCAAAGGGACGAAAATCTTGGCCGTTTGGCGATCGGAGGTAGAATGCCGGGTGACAGGGAGGCTGATGAACCCGACGCTTGTGGCCGCGGTGAAGCAGCGCATGCGGGAGCGGCCGACCGAGGCGCTGCTGGAGATCTGGGTTCAGAACGATCGGGCCTGCTGGTCGGAGGCGGCCATCGAGGCGGCAAGGCAACTGCTCCTCGAGCGGCAGGTGGAGTTGCCAAAACAGGCGGAGGCGGCGACACGCAAGCCCGCGGCGGCGGTGGAGATCGACGACTTCCTGCTCGGGTTCCTGCGCGTGGTGCTGTGGATCGGGGTTGTGCTGGGATGTGTGGATCTGGCCTATCAGGGGATTCAGCTGTGGTGGTGGACGGGCAATGACGACCCGATTGATCGGCTGCGGTCAGCCGGTGCAATGTGGCTGACGCCGGCATTGCTCATGCAGGCTGTTTTTTCCATTGGGTTTCCGCTGCTGTTGGTGCTCGCGGCCATTGGATGCATGAAGCTCAGGCGGCGCGCTCGCGTGGCGATGCTGGTGTACGCATGGGCAGCGCTCGGGCTTGGTGCTTGGTCTGCGGGTAATTCGGTGCTGTGGCTGACACGGACAGGGTCGACCCCTTGGCCGTTGAGAGAGGCGGTCACGGCCGTCTACGGGAGCATCTACTGCGTGGTGATCCTGTGGATCATGACCCGCCCGCTGATCAAGAACCTCTTTGAGCCGGAATTGCGGGGATTCGAGCCATTGCCGAGCGGCTCACGGCTTGATGTCCAACCCACAACTCCAGAGCGTTCCCCGGAGGTAAAGCTCAAGCACCGCGGGTGAGAAGGCTTTCACGTCGTGACCCAGCACGCTGTGAAACACGCGGCCCTTTCCATAGTTGAGCACAAAGGCCATCGGGTAATCCTTCTGGTCCACCTTGGATTTGGCCGTGGCCAGGATCGTGATCGGCGCATCGCCGGCCAGGCAGGTGTAAAGCTCGTCGTCGGTGTCGAAGGATTTCAGGCCCAGGGTGATGGGGTGATCGGGCTTAATGATCTCCACTTGGAAGGGACCGCGGGGGTCATGGCCGCGGAGCTTGGGGTCGTAGGCTCGTCCGGCGATCCTGGGAAACTCGTCCCAACCCTGGAACGCGCCGCACGCGAAATGGACCAGCACCAGTCCCTTTCCGGAGGCGACGAACTTGCGCAGGTTTTCGCGGGCCTCCGGGCCGGGATCGGGCGTTTCCCAGTTCATCCAGTGGAGGATGACCGCATCGTAGTCGTGAAGTTTGGGCGAGGCCAGGAAGTTGGGGTCGGGCTGGATTTCAACGGTCAGGCGGGGATCCTTGCGGATTCCCTCGGCCAGGACCGGGCTGGTCTCCTTCCACTTGTGGCCGGGGTAATCGTTGCCGGTTAGCAGCAGGATGCGGGCTGCGAAAGCGGGAGAGAACGCCGAGACAAACAGCAGCGCAAGGAGCGTTCTGAGCATGGTGATCTCCGGGTTGACGTGAATGTATCGAGTGCGGCAAGGGGAATCCAGACGGGCGGGTCGTATAATCGCGATCATGGAGCATCTTGAGGGCCGGCAGTCGGTGGTGGCGGCGCTGAGGGCCTTCCAGCGGCGTTTCGAGGTGATCCTGGTGCGGCATGGAATGCACAGGGAGCGGGTGGCCGACGTGCTGGAACTGGCCGAACATCGGCGTGTGCCGGTCAAGTACGTGGACCGGGTGGAACTGGACGCGATGGCGCATGGGGCGACGCACGGAGGCGTCATGGCGATTGTCTCGCCCAAGCCGCGGATGAAGCCTGCGGAACTTGTCGGGATGATCGACAGGCTGGACGAGCCGGCGCTGTTGCTGCTGATCGAGGGGATTGACGATGCCCGAAACCTCGGTTTCACCCTGCGCACCGCCGAGGCGATGGGGGCTCACGCCGTGCTGATCAAGAAGCACCTGTGGGATTTCGACCCGGTGGAGGTGGCCCGGCCGGCCTCGGGCGCCTACGAGCGCCTGCCGCTGGTGCAGATCGACGATACCGGGCTGCTGGAGCAGTTGCGGCGGCGAGGGCTGCGGCTGATCGGCTGCGTTGCCGGGGCCAGGCGCACCATGTACCAGGTGGACCTGGCCGGGCCGAGCATCCTGGCCATCGGCGGGGAAAAGCGCGGCCTCAGCGGTGCCGTGCGGAGCATCTGTGACCGACTCATGACCATTCCCATGCGCGGAGAAGCCTCTTCCCTTTCGCTGTCACACGCCGCCGGCATCGTCATGGCCGAGGCCATGCGCCAGCGACTGGGCGTGCAGGGAGAGCCGGGCACCCGTGAATAACCGCCGCGCCGGCGCAAAGACCCCTCGGGGGAGCCTATGATTGCCCGTTGAATCATTGGGAGAATCTGTTGTATGAGTCATCCCCGTGCCATGTCCGTCGGCCAGCTGAAGGAAACCGGCTACAGGCCCTCATCCGTGAAAGATGAACTGCGCCGGAACCTGATTCGCAAGCTGCGCGCCGGCGAAGAGCTTTTCCCGGGGATCGTGGGGTATCGCGAGACAGTCATTCCGCAGATCATCAACGGCATCCTCTCGAAGCACGACCTGCTGTTCCTGGGCCTGCGTGGCCAGGCCAAGACGCGCATGCTCCGGATGCTGCCCGACCTGCTGGACGAATGGATCCCCGTCCTGGCGGACGTTGAGATCAGCGACGACCCGATCGCACCCATGACCCGCATGGGCAGGCGCATCCTGACCGAGCAGGGGGACGACGCCAAGATCGAGTGGGTGCATCGCTCCGACCGCTACCAGGAGAAGCTGGCCACGCCCGACGTGACGATCGCCGACCTGATCGGCGAGGTGGACCTGGTCAAGCATGCCGAGGGACGATACCTGTCGGACGAATCAACGATGCACTACGGCCTGATTCCGCGTTCCAACCGCGGCATTTTCGCGATCAACGAACTGCCCGATCTTGCGCCGCGCATCCAGGTGGGTCTGTTCAACGTGCTGGAGGAGCGCGACGTTCAGATCCGCGGCTACCCGATCCGGCTGAACCTGGATGTGTGCCTGGTCTTCTCGGCCAACCCGGAGGACTACACCAACCGCGGCCGCATTGTCACGCCCCTGAAGGACCGCATCGGCTCGGTGATTCGCACGCATTATCCGGAATCGGCCGAGGAAGGGATGCGGATCGCCCGGGAGAACGCCTGGCTCGACCGCAGCCAGGGCGTTTGCGCCAGCGGCGTGACGGTGGACACGCCGCGCTTCATCGAGGAGATCAGCGAGGAGATCGTGCGCCAGGCGCGATCCTCCCCGCACGTGTCGCAAAGCTCGGGCGTGTCGGTGCGCACGAGCATCGCGAATCTGGAGGTGATCACTTCCAATGCCGAGCGGCGCGGCATAGTCACCGGCGAGAAGCGAGTCGTTCCGCGCATCTGCGACCTGGCGTTTGTCCTGGCCGCGTGCCGAGGCAAGATCGAGATGTCGCTGGCGGAGGATGACGGCTCGGAGGACAAGCTCATCCGGTCGCTCCTCGGCGAGGCTGTCAAGGCGGTCTTCGCCCGCTACGCGGACCTTGCCGAGTACGAGCAGATCACCGAGCAGTTCAAAGGCAACCTGGCTTTCCCGGTGGGAGATGACCTGTCGGCCGAGGAGTTCGTGGCCAACATGCGGGCGGTGAAGGGGCTCGTGGCGGCCAGCGAGCGCCTGGCCGGCGAGATGAAGCTGGACCCGGACGACTCCGCGATGTTGGCGTCGGTGGGCGAATTTCTGCTGGAATCGTTGTACGTGAACAACCGGTTGAGCAAGTACAACGCCAAGGGCAAAACGTTCTTTCGACGATAGCTCCCCGCGAAAGCCGGCTCAGCCGCAGATGAAGACGAACTCGATCTCCACTGCCGCGTCCAGGGGTAAGGTGTTCACTCCGACGGCCGCCCGCACGTGCCTGCCGGCGTCGCCGAACAACTCGAGCAGGAACTGGCTGGCGCCGTTGGCGACCTGGGGCTGCTGGGTGAAACTCGCGTCGGAACTGACGAAAGCCCCCACCCGCAGTACGCCCGTCAGGTGATCCAATGAACCCTCCGCCGCCAGGACCGCCGCCAGCGCATTGATCACGCACTGCCGCGCCGCCTGTGCGGCCTGCTCCACCGAACAGCGGGACGGCACCTGTCCCACGGCCATCAGCTTGCCGTCCCTCATCGGCAACTGCCCGGCCAGGTAGATCAGGTTCCCGACCCGCTTGACAGGCACATAGGCTCCGAACGTGCCGGTCAGCGGTGGAATCGTGATATTCAATTCGGCCAGGCGTTTGCTCAGCATGGGAGTCTCCTTGGGTGGAATAATAGCCGATCCGCGGGGCCATGGGAGGTTGGCCGGAAGCGCACCCGATGTCAGTGACGAGGCCCTCAGGGCCGGCGGAAGGCGGATCGTGAGCGCCGCTGCATGGCCAGGGTGGCCAGTGCCGCCAGCGCGGGCATTGCCGGTTCGGGGACCGGGGTCGTCCGCCATGCCAGCGAATAGAGTTCATCGCTACCCGAGCCGGCCACGTTCAGCCGATTGACCCGGATCGAATAGGCCCCCGGTTCGACCACCGTAAAGTACAGGTGCTCGACGTTGTCCCTGGTGCTGATCGATTGCGCGACCGGCACACCGTCGCGCAAGACCTGGAGATCGAGATTGTCCAGGGCTTCGGCCTGCGTGAACAGGTCAAACTCGTCGATCACGCCGTTGCCGTTGTCCGTGCGGTTGACGTGGCGGAACCAGGTGAGGGTCGCCGCAAAGATCGTCCCGATGCGCGGGCTCTCCATCAGCAGGTAATCCAGGCTGGAAATCCCGGCGATGGTGTTCAGGTCCCAGCCGATCGCCGGAACGCTGCCGGGGCCGTGCCGGCCGGCTCGGTACTGTTCGTAAAGCGCCAGTCCGTTGGCCTGACCGGCGCCCGCGTGCGTGTCCAGCGGGCTGGTCACGCTCAGCAGGGCCGGGCTGGATGTATACGCGTTGGGTTCCCACGCGCCGCCGGTGCGGTCCCTGATCTTTTCGGCGCTGTTCAGCAGCGTGGACTTGAGCACCAGCGGATTGGTTGACAGGCCATTGGCACGGCCGAATTCAATCTGGCTGGCCAGCAGTCCCGCGATGTGCGGGGCGGCGAAGCTGGTTCCGCTCCAGGAGTTGTAATCGGCCTGGGTTTCCCAGTTGGCGTTGGCGGTGGTGATGCTTTGCCCCGGGGCGGTGATGTCGGGCTTGCACCGCCCATCGGTGGTTGGTCCTATCCGCGAGAACAGGGCAACCTGATCATAGGCGTTGGATGCGCTGGCCGCGGCGGTGATCATGTTGTAGCCGTCGCCGCCGGCCCGCATGGGCGAGGCCGCATTGGAAAAGTCATTGTGGGTAATCCCGACGACGGGCACGCCAAGGGCGTAGCTGGCCCAGTCCGACATCAGCGCCAGCCTGGTGGAGCCGGTCGTCGTGGTCGAATTGTAGCTGATGCTGAGATTGATCACGTCGGCCCGGTTGGCCAGGGCAAAACCCATCGCATTGATCACCCACGCATCCGTGCTGAAGCTGTTGTTGGCATCCAGCCCGCGAGCGGAAATATAACGGGCGTCGGTGGCGATGCCCCGGTAGGCGGCGTCGTTGCCCAGTACCACGCCGGCGACCGCCGTGCCATGGCCGAACACGTCCTCCCCCGCGTTTCCCGGCTCCGTGGGAACAAAGTTGCCGATGGCTGCCAGACGCGGATTGCCCAGCGAATCGTTCCCGGCCAGAAACGGATGCGAAAAATCCACCCCGCTGTCAACGATGCCGACGATAACCCCCGTTCCATCGCCCAGCAGCGACCGTGCGTCGTCTCCATTGATACGCGGAACGCTCAGATTCAGGGCAAGACACGACCCGCACAGCGCCCAAACGCTGCAGGCGGCGAGCCTCGCCCATCGCAGTTGACCCGGCATGCCTTCTCTCCCGTCCTGCGCACAACGCCACTGCCCTTGTCCCAGGAGCATTCTACCCGCGCAACGGCCCGCCGACCAATGGAACGATGGCAAGCCCGATAACGGTGGGGTGCGTGGCAATCTCGGCATTGGGTGAGGGACTGCACGGCGATGTTAAGGATACTCTGAGCGGCGGTACCCACGCAGACTCCGGGCACGGGCGAGGACGCCTCGTTGTTCCACACAAGTCACCCGTCGCGGACTTTGCCGCAGGGACCAAAACTCTCCCATGCCCACGCCAGATCATGCATGCGCTGCAAGCCTATCCAGATGGTCTGCGCTCCGGGCTC
>Ga0101944_10001382_pt1 | contig 51440 bp, 49 predicted proteins | sample DewCreD2012metaG_FD_75245 | JGI IMG/M metagenome (GOLD analysis project Ga0101944, IMG submission 75245) | Hot spring sediment bacterial and archeal communities from British Columbia, Canada, to study Microbial Dark Matter (Phase II) - Dewar... ... | reverse complement strand
CTCGCGATCATCCTGGCGCCGGTCGGGGGGCTCCTCACGGCGATCGCGGTCGCGAGCCTGGGCTTCATCGGGTCGAGCGCGCTCGAGCGGCAGCAGAGCAGCGAGGAGAAGCTGCGGCTCTGCTCCGAGCTGATGAGCCGGTGCGCGAGAAGCGCCAGTACGAGGACCGGCTCACCGAGCTCGCGCGCGAGGTGACCCGCAAGCGGCTGATCGTGCTCGAGGCCAGCGGCACGACTGGACGGTGCTCCTCCGCGACGGGGCGCTACGCGGTGGACTTCGACGTGGGGTTCTTCAGCTCCCCCATGATCGACAACACGCGCCTCAGCAACGACCAGCGCGTGGCGATCGTCCTCACCGACATGAGCCCGTTCGGCGCGAACGTGAGCCTCGTGTACTTCCCGGGGAGCCGCGCGAGCCTGCGCGAGAAGCCGTACTACGAGGAGATCCTGCGGAAGCTGGCCGAATCCGAGCGCCCCGAGTAGCCGGCCCCGCCCACCGGGCCCCGGGGTTCCGCCCGGGGGGAGGGGCGCCTAAGTTCTCCCCCCCGCGGCTAGGTAGCTCAGTTGGTAGAGCAGCGGACTGAAAATCCGCGTGTCGGGGGTTCGATTCCCTCCCTAGCCATGAGATGGTAGTCGTTGGTCGTTAGTCGTTAGTCGTTAGTGGCTCGTCGAGAGTCGTGAGTCGTGAGCTGCGAGGGAGTGGGTGGGCGGGGCTCCGGCGGCCGCACGGTCCCTGGCTACCCCCCCGACCAGCGGCCCCGTACCGGTCGCAGCTCACGACTCACGACTCACGACTACCCGCCCCCTGCCTCCGGCTCCCGGCGCAGCTCCCCGTACCACGCCCGCATCGCCCGCTCGAAGAACGACCGATTGAACAGCGCCCACTCGCCGAGCGACGGCGGGAGTTCGAGCGCGTTCGCGGCTTCGGCCGGCGTGGCGCCCGCCTGGCTGGAGCGGCGGGCGTGGTCCTCGACCAGGTCGAGCAGCGCCAGGTAGCGGTCGAGGTCGGCGGCGCCGGCGAGGGGGCCGTGGCCGGGGACCCAGCGCGCGGAGTCCATCGCGCGCAGGCGGCGCGCGGCCGCCGCGAGGCGTGACGGCACCGCGTCCACGTAATTGGGGAACATCGCGTTCCAGAAGAGGTCGCCCGCGAAGACGACGCGCGGGTCCTCGACGGTCACCACGAGGTCGCTCGCGGTGTGCCCGTCGAGCGGGGTGAGCGTCACCCGGCGGCCGCCGAGGTCCACGGTCGTCTCGCGGGTGGCGGCGATCGGCGTGGCGCCGCCCAGGAGGGCGAGCCGCGCGGGGTCGCTCGGGGTGTTGCGGTCCATCGCGAGCCGGCGCGTGACGCCGGTGACGAACACGGCCGGCGCGTCACTTCCCTCGGGCTGGTAGCCGGGGACGCCGTTCGCGTGGTCGGCATGGTAGTGGGTGATCGCCACGTGCGAGGGCCAGCGGCCGGTGAGCGCGCGCGCTTGTTCCGCGAGCCACCGCGCCCCTTCCTTCTGGAAGAGCCCCTCCACCACGAGCACCCCGTCCCGTCCGGCCACGATCCCGCCGTTGGCGACGGTCGTGAAGTCGCCGCCGAGCGGGGTGGACACGAGCGCCCAGACGCCGTCGGCGACCTGCTCGAGCCGGCCGAACGGCTCGCGGCGGACGGTGCGCGCTCCCGGCGCCGGCCAGGCGACGCGCCGCGTGAAGGGCAGCATGGCCGCGAGATGGGCGGCGCAGGAGGCGAGGAAGGGACGGCGGAGCATGGTAGTCGTTAGTCGTTGGTCGCTGGTCGTTAGTCGCTGCTTGTTGGCGGCGACGGGCACGGGATCGAGGTACCGAAGTCACGCCAAGGGTCGTGCGGCGCCCGGTCTCCACCCACCCGCACCATACCAGCCAGCGACTGACGACTAACAACTTATGAATGACAGCTAACGACTAACGACTAACGACTAACGACGGAGCCCCCCCCGCAACCCATCCCTTAACGCCCGGCACCTCCCGGCGTCCTATGGATCATGCGTGGCTCCCCCGTCCTCCTCGCGTTCGCGGTCGCCTGCGGGCAGTCGTCGTCCACCGCGCCGCCGCCGGACCCGTGCACGCCGGCGGGTGGCGGTGCCAGCGCCTCGAGCGCGGGCGGGCTGCTCGCCTGGAGCGTGAACCCGCAGGCGACCGATGCGTGCATCACGACGCGCCCCGACAGCCATTTCGTGTACGTGAGCCCCACCGCCCCGCTGAAGGGGCGACTCTTCGTCTTCCTCCCGGGCAGCGGCGCCATCGCGCAGAACTACCGGCTGGTGGTGCAGGAGGCGGCGCGCGCGGGCTACCACGCCATCGGGCTCACCTACGTCAATGACACGCCGGTCGGGGCGCTCTGCGCGGGCCAGCCGGGCACCTGCTACGGCGACGCGCGGCGCGAGATCCTCACGGGCGAGGCGGTGTCGGGCGTGGTGTCGGTGGATCGCCCGAACAGCATCGAGAACCGGCTGCTGAAGCTCGTGGCGTTCATGCAGGCGCAGGATCCCGCGCGCGGCTGGGGACAGTTCGCGCCCAGCGGCGCGCTCGACTGGTCGAAGATCAGCGTCGCGGGGCACTCGCAGGGCGGGGGGCACGCGCTGTACATCGCGCAGCGACACGTCGTGTTCCGCGCCACTGCCTTCGCCTCGGGCGGTGACCTCGTGTCGGGGCAGCCGGCGCCGTGGGTGGCGCAGCCGTTCGCGACGCCGGCCTCGCGCATCTTCGGCTTCATCTCGGAGCTCGACGAGCTCGTGGACTATCAGGGGACGATCGCCGCGTGGACCGGGGTCGGGCTCGGGGCCTTCGGCGCGCCGGTGCGGGCCGAGTCGTCCGCGCCGCCGTACGGCGGCACGCACATGCTGTCCACGGTGCTGCCGCCCAGGAACCCGGGGCTCGTGGTCGGCCCGAACCACAACGTGTCGGTGGTGGACGTGAACACCCCGCTCGCGGGCGGCGTCCCGACCTTCGCGCCGGCCTGGGGCTACCTGGCGTTCCCGGACTGATCCTCGGCGCCGCGGCTCACTCGGGTGGCGGGCCGGGCGGCAGGCCGGGGGGCGGCCCCATCGGCGGCCGGTTGCCGCGCCGCTCGCGCATCCGCGCCACGCGTCGATCGAACTCCTCGCGCTGCGCGGGGGTCAGCAACGCCCGGATCTCCCCCTCAACCGAATCCATGATCGCCCGCACGCGGGGGAAGGCCGCCTGCATGATCGAGTCGGTCACCGGCCGCGCGCGCGCGAAGATCGCCCGGATGCTGTCCCGCTGCGCCTCGCTCAGGCCGAGGCGCTCGAGCGCGGGCGGGATCCCGTCGCGGCCGCCGCGCGCCATTCCCAGCGGCGGCGGCGGGCGCCGCGCCACGCGCGCGTGCCGCACCCGCTCGATGGCGCCGCCCGCGAACGCCCCGGCCACGAACACGATCGCCAGCAGCAGGATCCCGCGCCAGCGGATCCGGCCGAGCGATTCGAGGGTCTCGGTCATGGGGTCGCCTCCAGCGAGAGCTGCAGCAGGTCGGCCGGTGACGGCGTCTCGCCGCGCTCGGCCCACTGCTCCAGGGTGGCCGGCGCCGTCGCCACCTCGTCCGGCGGGGGCGCTGCCGGCACGCGGGCGAGCACCGCGCCCGAGGCGAGCGTGACGGCCGCGGCCGCGGCCGCCACCCAGCGCGTCCAGCGCCCCACGGCGCCCAGCGGGGTGGCGAGCGCGCGGCGCCGGGCGAGCTCGGGAGCCGCCGCGTCGCGGATCGCGCGCAGCCGCCGCGCGAACGCCAGCTCGTCGGCGGCGGGGTCGAGCGCGGAGAAGTCGATCGGGCGATCGTCGTCGTGCGTCATCGGGCGTAGTCCTCCAGCAGGCGCGCGCCGAGCCGGGCGCGCAGCGCCTTCCGCGCGGTGAACAGGTGCTGTCGCGACATCCCCTCCGAGCAGCCCACCCGCCCGGCGATCTCGCGGTGCGTCAGCCCCTCCAGGTCGTGCAGCAGCACCACCTCGCGCTGCGGCGGGGTCAGCGTCGCGAGCGCCGCCGCGAGCTTCGCGGCGAGGTCGTGCCGGTGGGCGAGGTCCGAGGCCTGGCCCGCCGCCGCGGCGCCCGCCTCGTCGGCCGGCGGCCCGCTGCGCACCGCCAGGTACTCGCGGTGGTTGTGCGCGCGGTTCCGCACGATCGCCAGCAGCCACCCGGCGAACGCCGCCGGCTCGCAGTCGTCGAGCCGCTCGAGCGCCCTCACGAGGGCATCCTGCACCACGTCCTCCGCGTCGGCCCGCTCGCCGAGCCGGGCGTACGCCACGGCGTAGGCGGCACGGTAGTGCCGCCGGGCGAGGAGGTCGAACGCGTCGGCATCGCCGCGCCGCGCGCGTCCCACCAGCTCGGCATCCGTCGGGCCCTGGTCGGCGGGGCGGCTCATGCTGGCACGAACATAGACCGCCAGCCCCCGCCGGACGTCAGGGTGCCGGCTCCCGCTGACACCCGGCCCCCGGTGCCTGTCCCTGCTGGCGAGTGGCCGTCACGAACCCTTCAGTCCGGAGCACCGACCCGATGCGTCTCCCCCGATCCTCCACCCTCCTGGGCGCCGCCGCGGGCGCCGTCCTGCTGGCCGGCCTCGCCGCGTGCAGCGACGCCACCGCCTCCGACGAGGCGACGACCGCCGCCCTGACCTCCACGCTCGCCATCGCCGACGGCGGCCTCGCCGGCACCTGGCGGCTCAACAAGGACGAGAGCGACCCGCCCCCGGCCGACGGCCGGTTCGGCCTGCGGCACGGCCGCACCCCCGACCAGGGGACGATGGACGGCGCGCCGAAGCGCAGCGCCCGCGCGCCGCGCAGCGTCGAGCTGCCGCAGCTCACCATCGCGCAGACCGACTCGACCGTCACGATCACCGGCCCGCGCGGCCGCGCACGGGTGCTCTACACCGACGGCCGCGAGGTGACCGTCGAGCCGATGCGCGCCATGCGCGGCGGTCGCGACGGGATGCGCGGGCCGCGCGAGGGGATGGGTGCGCCGCCGGAAGCCCTGGTCATCAAGGTCGTCGCGAAGTTCGAGGGGGAGGCGCTCGTCGTGACCCGCACCGGCCCGCGCGGCGGCACCATGACCGAGACGCTCACCCTCTCGGCGGACGGCGCGAAGCTCACGCAGGTGCGCACCGTCACCATCGACGGCACCGAGCGGAGCCACCGGGTCGTCTTCGACCGGGTCGGCTGACGTCGCGGGGCGCGCGGCGGTACCTTCGCCGCGTGCCCGCCGCGTCCTGTCCCCGCATCGCCGTCATCGGCGCCGGCGCCGCCGGCACGATGGCGGCGATCTTCGCGGCGGCGGGCGGCGCCGAGGTCCTGCTGCTCGAGCGCACGGGGGACGGCGGCCGCAAGATCCTCATCGCCGGCGGCGGCCGCTGCAACGTGCTCCCCGCCGCGCTCGACGAGCGCCGCTTCGTCACCGACTCGTCGCCCCACGCGCTGCGCAACATCCTCCGCTCGTGGCCGCACGCGGAGCAGCGGGCCTTCTTCGAGCATGAGGTCGGCATCCCGCTCAAGGAGGAGCCGGAGACGGCGAAGCTCTTCCCCGTGAGCGACCGCGCGCGCGACGTGCGCGACGGGCTGCTGCAGCTCGCGGCCGCGCGCGGTGCCACGTTCGTGCCCGGCGTGACGGTGACGGGGCTCGACCCGGTGGATGGCCGCTGGCGCGTCACCACCGACGGGGGCGCGCCGCTCGACGTGGACCGCGTGATCGTGGCCACCGGCGGGCTCTCGGTGCCGACCACCGGCTCCGACGGCACCGGCCTGCGCCTCCTCGAGCGGCTGGGCCACGCGGTGCACCCCACCTACGCCGCGCTCACGCCGATCACCTGCGATCCGCCGCCGTTCGGCCACCTCGCCGGCGTCTCGCTCGTCGCGACCGTGACGGCGCACGATGGCCGGCGCACGGCGACCGCCACCGGCGGCTTCCTCTTCACGAAGCACGGCTACAGCGGCCCCGCCGTGCTCGACGTGTCGCACGTGCTGGTGCGCGCGCGTCAGGAGGGACGGCCCGCCGCGCTGCGCGCGCAATGGACGCCGCACGACGAGCCCGCGTGGGAGGCGCTGCTGCGTCCCGAGGGGACGCGCACCGTGGGTGGCGTGGTGCGGCGCGAGCTGCCCGACCGGCTGGCCGACGCGCTCCTCGCGCGCGCCGGCGTGGACCCCGCCACCGCGCTCGCCCAGCTCCCGCGCGAGGCGCGGCGCCGCGTCATCGAGGAGCTGGTGCGCGGCGACCTGCCGTGGACCGGCGACGAGGGGTACCGGAAAGCCGAGGTGACGGGTGGCGGCGTGTCGCTCGCGGAGGTGCATCCGCGGACGATGGAGAGCCGGCGCTGCCCGGGGCTCTTCCTCTGCGGCGAGGTGCTCGACGCCTTCGGCCCGATCGGCGGCTACAACTTCTGCTGGGCCTGGGCGACGGGCCGCGCCGCGGGGCTCGGCGCCATCGCGTAGCGCACGAACCCCCCGGAAAACACAACGCCCGGCGTCGCTCTGCGCGCGCACCGGGACGTTACGTCTCGACAGATTGGTTACCCGGCCTGCCGCCACGCCGGGGCCCTCGCGGGCTATGTCCGATATCCTGGATCAAGTATCGGTCGGTCGGTCACGGAGTCGAGGTTCCCGGGTACCGTCCGTGTCACATCCCGTGCCAGCGGGCGTGACGTGGCCGTCGGCGCCGTCAGTGCTGGTGCGGCACCATCCCCTCGGCGTCCTGGTGCGCGTGCTCGTTGGCCCAGACGGACTCACGATCGGTGCCGGCGAAGACGTTCACGTGCACCATCCAGCCGAAGAGCTGCGGGAAGAACCGCCCGCCGGCCGCCTCGCACTCGCTGTCGGTGGCGATGCTCCCGCGCGGGCCGAACCTGGGCTCGCGGCCGGCGTACACCGACGGTGGCGAGCCAGCGGGCGGCAGGCAGATGTTCACGTGCCGGTGCCACTGCGCCACGCCGAGCGGGACGCGGGCGTCGAGCTCCTCGAGCGTGGCGTCGGGTGCCGCGGTGTACATCACGCCGTGCAGGGTGAGGGTGCCGTCGGCGGCGCGGGCGTAGAGCAGCGACGGCGGGGCGGCGGGGTCGAAGCTCGACCGCGCGCGGAAGGAGCGCAGGACGTTCGTGTAGTGGATGACCTTCTGCCCCGGCACCGTCGCCGCGAACGGCCGGTAGCCGTCGCGCTCCGCGACCTTCACGTCGGCATACTTGCGCGTCGCCTCGCGAGCCGTGGCGACGAGCCGGTCGGCGCGGGTCCAGTCCTCGTCGGACGGGTCGCGCGCGGGGGTGAGCTCGATGTGCGGGTTCTCCGGCGCCAGCCCGCCCATCTCGGACTCCGCCAGCACCGGCTCCGCCTCCGCGGGCTCCGCGACGGTACTGCGCGCCACCTGCGCGAACAGCGCCATCGCCGCCACCCCCGCGAGCGCCCCCGAGACCAGCAACCCCCTCCGCAGCGTCAGCATAGCCCATCCCCGGTGTGCATTCCCCATGCCGACGCGGGGACTCCCGCGCCGTTAATCACGACCACCCGCTCCCCCGCCCCCCACTCTCCTCACAGCCCACGACGCCCGACGCACGACGCCCCTCCCGCTCACCGCCCACGACCAACGACCAACGACCAACGACTAACGACTAACGACTCCCCCCCTCTCCAACCTCCGATGCAACACCACATACGCCCCCACGCTCAGCGCCGCCGCCAGCGCCCCGGCCGCCACCAGCGCCAGCGTCCGCCGCGCCATGAAGCTGTCGCCGAGATAGACCACCAGGACCGCGACCGGGACCTCGGCGATCGCGGCCGCCGCGAGGAAGCGCAGCATCGGGTAGCGCACGATGCCGAGGAGGTAGCCCGGCACCTCCGACGGCAGCGCCAGCTGGAAGAGCAGCACGAGGCCCCACGGCGTGCGCTCGGTGAAGCGGTCCTCGTACTGCGCGAGCACCTCCTTCGAGGCGAGCGACTGCACCACCGTGCGGCCGAGGGCGCGGCCGACGAGGTAGGCGAGCGCGCCACCCAGCACCCAGCCGAGCCAGAGGAGGGCCGCGGTGGTGGGCATCCCCCAGGCATGCACCGCGGCCGGCACGAGCACCGAGCTGCTGAAGAAGGCGAGCATCGCGGACGCGGCCGCGAGGAGGGTGTAGAGCGTCGCGGCGAGGGCGGGTTCGCTCTGCATGATCCCCTCCACGGCGCCGAGCAGCCGGAGGAGCGTGCCGTGGAGCGCCGCCGAGGAGGCGACGAGGGCGAGGGCGAGGCAGAGCGCGACGATGACCAGCGCGCGGCGCCAGCGGGGGTGGAGGGGCACGGGCGAAAGCTAGCGGGGACAGGTGTTTGCGCCGTGGCGGCGTCTGTCCGTGGCGACTCAAGTCGGCGGGCGACGCCGCCGATAGTGTCCCCCGTATCTACCCGGACCCCCCGGTCGTGACCCGGAGGATTCTCATGTCGCGTGCAGGAGTGCTGGTGGCGCTGGCCGCGCTGCTCGGTGGCGCCGCGCCGAAGGTGGCGGCGCAGTCGGCGGCGGAACTGGCGGTGGCGGGGGCGCGCGCGTCGCGCGCGGAGCCGTCGCCCGACCTGCGGGCCCTCGCCGCCCGGTACGTGCGGGAGCGCACGGCGCCGGTGCCGGCCGCGAACGCGCTGACCCCCGCGCGCGTGGCGCTCGGCCGGATGCTCTTCTTCGACCCGCGCCTGTCGGGCTCGGGGCTCCTCTCGTGCGCGAGCTGCCACAACCCCGCGCTCGGCTGGCAGGACGGCCTCCCGCTCGGGCTGGGCCACAACATGGCCCGGCTGGGCCGGCACACGCCGACGATCCTCAACGTGGCCTGGGACGAGGCGCTGATGTGGGACGGGCGCTTCGGCTCGCTCGAGGAACAGGCGCTCGGGCCGATCGCCTCCGAGGCGGAGATGCGGCTCCCGCTCGACTCCCTGGTGGCGCGCCTGCGGGCGATCCCGGGGTACGCGCCCCACTTCGAGGCGGCGTACCCGGGCGAGGGGATCTCGGTCGAGGTGGTGGGGAAGGCGCTCGCGTCGTTCGAACGCACCATCGTCTCGGCGGACGCGCCGTTCGACCGGTGGGTGGCGGGCGACGAGACGGCGATGGACGCGGCGGCGGTGCGGGGCTTTGCCCTCTTCAACGGCAAGGCGCGCTGCGCGCAGTGCCACGCCGGCTGGCGCTTCACCGACGGCGGCTTCTACGACATCGGCCTCCGGGGCGACGACGAGGGGCGCGGGGCGATCATCCCGGGCGTCCGGATCCTCGGCCATGCCTTCAAGGCGCCCACGCTGCGCAACATCGCCCAGCGCGCGCCCTACATGCACGACGGCTCCGAGCCGACGCTGGAGGCGGTGATCGACTTCTACGACCGCGGCGGCGACGTGCGGCGGCCGAGCCTGTCGCCCGAGATCCGGCCGCTCGGGCTCACCGCGCCGGAGAAGCGCGACCTCGTCGCCTTCCTCCACGCGCTCACCAGCGACGACCCGCCGGTCACCGTCCCGCGCCTCCCGCGCTGACGCGACCGGCCCGTCCCGACACCACGACACCCCACCGAGGACCCACGATGCACCCGATGAAGCTCGCGCTCCTAGCCGCCGGCGCCGTCGCGCTGACCGCGGCCGCCGTCGCGCCGAAGTCCCACGTCGTCCGCCAGAAGGGCCGCGCGTTCGACACGGCGGAGCTCACGATCCGGAAGGGCGAGGTCGTCGTCTACCGGAACGAGGACGACGTGACGCACAACGTCTTCTCGCTCTCGCCGGGGATCAAGTTCGACATCCGGACGCAGGAGCCGGGGAAGGAGACGCCGATCACCTTCGCCACGACGGGGTCGGGCGAGGTGCGCTGCGCGATCCACCCCAACATGAAGATGAAGCTGACCGTCACCGACTGATGGCGCGCCACGTCCACGCCTCACGCCAGGGATCGGCACCATGATCGCGGCACGTCTCCACGGCATGACCCGCAGCGTCGGCGGGCGGCTCCTCCTGAGCTTCGTCCCCGTCGCCCTCGTGGTGCTGGGCGCCTGCGGCGCGCTCGCCGCGCGTGCCTGGCGGACGGCACGCGACGCGGAGGCGACGCAGGTCGCGATGGAGCGCCAGCGCGGGCTCGCGCGCCGCGCCGTCGCCGCGCTCGCGCAGCAGGACCAGGCGACGCTCGCCACCCTCCTCGACCCGCGGCGGCTGACGGTGGAGTCGGGCCGGAAGATCGAGGCGGTGGACGCGAAGCGCTCGGCGATCGACACGCTGGTGCGCGAGGCGGCGGACCCCGAGCTGCTGCGGATCGCGGGGCAGATGCGGCTGCTCGACTCGACGCAGCTCGAGCCGGTGGACATGGCGCTGCTCGAGTCGCTGCTGGCGGGGAAGGTCGGCGCGGCGCGCCGCGGCTACTTCGCGCGCTACACGCCGCTGCGTGCCGCCTACGAGGGGCTCGCGCAGCAGGTGGTGGTTCGCACCGACGCGCTCGCCGCCGAGGCGTCGGCCGCGGGGCGGCGCGCGCTCTCGCGGCAGATGCTCGTGGTCGGGCTGGCGCTGGGCGCGGGCTTCCTGCTGATCGTCGCGTCGCTGGCCTGGAACGCGTGGGTGATCACCCGCCGGCTCGGCCGGCTCGAGGCGGCGCTGCGGCGCGTGGGCGAGGGCGACCTGGGTGCGCCCGGCACCAGCGGCATCCCCGACGAGATCGGCCGCATCGAGCAGGTGACGGTCGAGGTGACCGCCGGGATGCGCGAGGCGCTGGGGGCCGACCGCGTGACCTGGGCCACGGTGGGCGAGGACCGGCGCGTGCGCGCCGAGCAGTCGCGACGGCTCGAGGAGCTGGCGCGCGAGGAGGAGCGGCGCGGGCGCGACGTGCGCGAGCGTGCCGAGCGCCTGATGCACGCGGTGCAGGAGGTCGCGGCCGGCAACCTCGCCGCCGAGATCCCGGTGGCGGGCGACGACGTGATCGCCGAGCTGGGCACCGGGGTGCGGGCACTGGTGGTGGCGCTGCGGCAGAACCTGCAGGTGATCGCCGAGGTGGCGGCGGCGCTCGAGGGCTCCACGGCCGAGCTGGGCGCCGTCGCGGCGACGCTCGTGGAGAGCGCGGAGGTCGCGGCGACCGAGGCGACCGGCGCGTCGTCGGCGACGGTGCAGGTCTCGGCCGCGATGAACGGCGTCGCCGCGGCGACCGAGGAGCTGCGCGCCTCGAGCACCGAGATCGCCTCGTCGGCGCTGCAGGCGGCCTCGGTGGCCGACGGCGCCGTCGGCACCCTGCAGTCGGCCGACGCGTCGGTGGCCGGGCTCAGCGCCGCGACGGTCGAGATCGGCGAGATCGTCTCGCTCATCGCCCGGATCGCCGAGCAGACGAACATGCTCGCCCTCAACGCGACGATCGAGGCGGCGCGCGCCGGCGAGGCGGGCCGCGGCTTCGCGGTGGTGGCGGGCGAGGTGAAGGAACTCGCGCGCCAGACCGCCGAGGCGAGCCGCACCATCGAGGCGCGGGTCGAGGGGATCCGCCGGGAGGCGGGCGAGGCGGCGGCGGTGGTGCGCACGATCGGCGGCGTGGTGCGCCAGATCGCCGAGCTGCAGCAGACGATCGCCGGCGCGGTCGAGGAGCAGACCGCCACGACCGGCGAGATCGCGCGGAGCATCGCCGAGGCCGCCCGCGGCGGCGACACGATCGCCCAGGGGGTCGGTGCCGTCTCCCGCCGCATGGACGGCGTCCTCGGCGCCGCGTCGCAGACCGGGCAGGTCAGCGACACCGTCCGCGCCCACGCCACTCGGCTGCAGGAGCTGGTGGCGCGGTATCGCCTCTCCGGCGACGCCGCCGCGGGCGCGCGGCGAGGGCCGGAACCGCGGCGCCGGGCGGCGTAGTCCGCCACCACCCGGTCACTGATGGCGGCCGGACTCCGGCCGGGCATGCACCCGCCGATACAAGTTCGTGGCAAGGACTTCAAGGTCGTCTCACGACCGGGGTGCTACTGTCACGCAGGCAGCATCCCGGAGGACCCATGCTCACCGTCGCCCATGCCCACAGCGGGCACCGTGCGGTGGTCGCGATCGGTCCTCGGCGCGTCATCGAGCCCCCTGCGCCCCGGACCGGGCTGCGTCACGCTCGCTTCAGCGACGCGATCTTCCACGAACGCCAGGTCAAGCCGCACTACCCGGCATTGACGATCGTCGCCCACCTGCTGGTGCTCACGGCGATGGTGCAGCTCTCGCGGGTCGAGGTCGCGCAGGGCGGCCCGCCGGTGGCGGGGCTCGACATGGTCTTCGTCTGGTCGCCGGCGCAGGCGGCGGCGCGCCGGGCGCCCGAGGCGGTGCGGCGCCAGCCGGCCGCGCTCCCCGGGGAAGGGGGCGGCGGCAAGGGCGGCCCGGTGATCGGGGTGCCGGCGGCGAAGGGGTTCCAGACGATCCCGACGATCGCGCACATCCCCACCGGGATCCCGCCGGTGAACCTGGTCGAGAAGCCGCTCGACCCCCGCAACTTCAGCGGCTTCGGCGTCGAGGGCGGCGTGGCCGACGGGATCGAGGGCGGCATCAAGGTGAGCGAGGTGCCCGACCTGATCGCGACCGAGCTGCCCGGCGAGGGCGATGGCACGGGCGGCGGCGGGCGCCGGCTGCCGGTGTACCGCGAGGAGCAGCTCGAGCAGGTGGTCCGGCTCCTCTGGGTCCCCGAGGTGCGCTACCCGCCGGTGATGCGCACCGCGGGCATCGAGGGGTACGCGCAGGTGCAGTTCGTGGTGGACACCCTGGGCCGCGTGGAGCCCGAGAGCTTCATCGTGCTCGAGGCGACGAACGACGAGTTCGCGCGCGAGGCGCGGGCGGTGATGCTGAAGGCGAAGTTCGAGCCGGCGGTGTTCGCCGGCCGCCACGTGCGGCAGCTGGCGCGGCAGATGTTCCGGTTCAGGCTTCAGCAGGCGGGGTAGTGGGTAGTCGTGAGTCGTGAGTCGTGAGCTGCGACCGGGACTTGGCCGGGGCTTCGGGGCCGCGCGGAGGTTGCGCGGCCCTCGGAGTTCCGGCCCCCTGCTCCATCCCGGCGCACGACTCACGACTCACGACTCACGACCATCGACTATCGTCCCACATTCCCCGCGCGACCTCGCGCTGCCCGCGCCGTGCGGCGGGCGCTAGGCGGCTCAGTACAGCGAGAACGCCGCCCCGATCTGCAGCAGGTCCGGGCGGGCGCGCACGCCGGTGTCCAGGCCGCTGAACTCGACGTCGCCGTTGAAGCCGAAGAGGTAGTTGGCGACTAGGGTCAGCGCCGTCTTGCGGCCGAGGCGGATGTCGTAGCCGATCCCGACCTGGGAGCCGAGGTTCACGGTGGTGAGGTCGTCGATGCCGTCGTCGGCCCGGTAGGTCATGAGCCCCGACCCGACCTTCACGAAGAAGTTGCGCGCGGGGTAGACGTAGGCCGTGACCATGAGCCCGCCGATGGTCTCGTCGAGCCCGCTCTCGGAGCGGTACCAGCCGTTCGACTCGCCGCCGAGCAGCACGGTGGGGCTCAGCGCGGCGCCGGCACGCAGGTGGCCCGAGAGGCCGGTGAGGCGGTCGGAGCTCTCGCCTTCCGCGTAGAGCTTGCCGCCGCCGCCGCCGAGGCCGACGCCGAAGAAGAAGCCCTTGCGCTCGATCTCCTGGGCGTGGAGCGGCGCGGCGAGCGCGCCCGTGACGGCGAGGGCGAGGGTCAGGACGCGGGTGATCGAGGTCATGGCGGTCCTCAGCGGGTGTTCGTGGTGGTGGAATCGGCCGCCGACGACAGCGGCTCGAGGGTCAGCGTGCACTCCTTCGCCTTCACCTGGCTCCAATTGCCCGTCGCGGCGTCGATGACCACCCCGACGAGCCCCGTGCCGAGGACGTCGAGGATCACCCAGCCGGTGTCGGTGCCGCGGTTCAGCACGCAGCTCGCCTCCTTGAAGCCCTCCTTGCGCAGCGTGATCGTGTGCTCCTTCACGTTGTTGATCCGGAACTTCACCGGCGTCGTGCCGATGCGGTTGCCGTCGAGGTACACCTCCGCGTCGGGCGGGGTGCTGGTGATCGGCAGGTCCTTCTCCTTGCTGCCGAACAGGGTGGCGCAGCCGGTCAGCGCGAGCACGGCGCCGCCGGTGGCCAGGAGCGTGGGGACTCGCATCCGCGTGGTCTCCTCCCTGAGGGCGTGCCGGTACCGGCGGGGTGCGGGCGCCCGGCCCGCGTGCGGCACGCTGTCCGTCGTCATGCCGCCGGTATGCGCACAGTCTCGCGAAGGGGTGTGACAGCGCTCTGTCGCCGCACCTCCCGACCCCCGCTGTCACAGCTCCCCGCGATCGTGTCTCCCGACCGTCGGGCCAACGGTCATCGCGGCATCCCCCTGCCGCGGCATGGAGATGGCTGATACCAGAACGAGGAGCTCCAGATGCGACAGGGACTGCGTGCAGTGATGCTGGCGACGCTGGCGGCGGTGGGCGTGGTGGCGTGTGGCGGCTCGGACGACGGCGGCCCGACGGGCCCGTCGGCCGACCCGGTGGTGGGGAGCTACGACCTGTTCCGGGTGAACGGCTTCTCGCTGCCGGCGACCTTCCTGCTGCTCGATGGATCCACCGTCACCTACTTCAGCGGTAGCGGCACCGCCGAGTCGAACGGCCGGTACTCGGCGACGTACGCGACGGTGATCAACGGGATCCAGGCGACGATCGTGGCGACGGGCACCTGGCAGCGGACGTCATCGGGCTATGCGCTGGCAGGCACGAGCACCGCGAACGGCCAGCCGTACGGCAGCTCCAGCGGGACCGCGTCGCTGAACGGCGGGACGCTGCTGATCAACTTCCCGTCGAGCGGGTTTGTGGAGGAGTGGAGGCGGAGATAGGGACGGGGCAAGGGGGTCGCTAGTCGTTAGTCGCTAGTCGTTAGTCGTTTGTCGCTAGCTGCGACCGGGACTGGGCCGGGGTTTCGGGGCCGCGCGGACGTTGCGCGGCCCTCGGAGCCCCGGCCCCCCGCTCCATACCAGCTAGCGACCAACGACCAACGACTAACGACTCCCCTCCCACACCTCCGCGAACACCTCGACCAGGTCCATCTCCAGCCGCGGCGATTCGCCCCGCGGCTGCCACGCGAGCGTGGCGGTGACGACCTCCGCCCGCGCTGCGCCGGGGCGGAAGCGCTCGACGTGGCGCCGGTCGGGGTCCACGACCCAGTACTCCGGGATCCCTGCCTCGAGGTAGCGGCGGCGCTTCACGCCGCGGTCGGCGTCGGCGCTGGCGGGCGAGGTCACCTCCACCACGAGCAGCGGCCGCGGCAGGTCGGTCCACGCGGCGAGCGGCGAGAAGCCGCGCGGCACCACGAAGAGGTCGGGCTGCAGCACCTCGTCGGCGCCGAAGGCGTAGTCGGCCGGGCCGCTCATCGCGATGCCGAGGCCGTGCGCGCGGACGAACGGGGCGATGCGGTCGTACAGCGCGCGCACCACGAGCTCGTGCAGCACCCGCGGCGCCGGGGTCACGAGCAGCTCGCCGCCGACGAGCTCGTGGCGGCGGCCGTCGTGCGGCAGCGCGAGCACGCGCTCGCGCGTCCAGCGCTGGAGGGGCGCAGGCATGCCCATAGTGTCGTCTCGGCGGAAGCGGTGGCGCAACTCGGCACGCGCCACGATGGAGGTGCAGGGCATGGCGGAGCGGATCAGGGCGACGCGTGGCGGCGCCCTCTGGCGTCAGTCGCCGACCGCCTCGCCGAAGACGATCGCCGGCATCCGCGCCGCGATCGAGAGCAGGCGCAGCGCTGCCCCGTCCGGCGTCCGCCGACCGGCCTCCCACGCCTGCACGAGCCTGGTGCTCACGTTGAGGTAGCTCGCGAAGACCGCCTGCGACGCGCGGACGCGTTCGCGCAGGCGGCGGATGTCGGCGGCGGTCATCGGGCGGGGCGGGGCCGGGAGCACGGTGGTGCGCAGCTCCCGCTTGCCGCGCACGTGCTCGAGCGCGTCCGACATCGCCCCCACCAGTTCCGCGAACTCGGCGGGATCCATTTCCCGCACGCGCCGCGACCGCAGCCACGGCACCGACCGCAACGCGTACCGTTCGAGAGGTGTTCCTCAAGAGTCGCCAGAGCGTCTTTCGCGTCGAGGCAGGCCTCGGTCATGGCTCAGGCTTCCTGATCCTGCACAACGGTCTGCGCCTTGTTCTGACCAATGACCACGTTGTTGGAGCGGATGACGACCCCACCGTCTACCTTGACACCCTCACGCGGGTGCCTGCACGCGTCGTCGCTCGTGATCGCGAAGGCGACCTCGCGTTGCTGCGGATTCCTGACGGGCGCTGCACCCAGTGCGCTCCGTTGGTGCTTGCACAGCCGGATGATCAGCTCTCCATCGGGGAGACTGTTGTTGCGCTCGGCTTCCCGCTCAACCAGGAGCAGACGCTCACCACTGGGATCGTGAGCGGCATTCGTGAGGGTGCAATCATCTCAGATGTAAACATCAATCCTGGTAACTCCGGTGGCCCGCTAATCTCCCTTCGCGAGAAGGTAGTAGGCGTGAACACCTTCGGCGACGTCACGAATCAGGGAGGGCCAGGCATCTCCGGTGCAGTCGCCGTCAGTCGGGTACACGCGCTTCTTGCCCGCATTGAAGCGTCCACGGCAGACATGTCGACACCTGCAGACCGCGACTTGCCCGTCATGCCGAGGAAGGCTTACCCCGTGGCCTTGTTGCACGAGTACGCTGACCTAGCCTCGGAGAGCGTCAACAACCGGGTCGTGCGAAGAAATGCTGGCAAGTTCGACATTGCTATCAACACCCCCGTCACAAACTACTTGGCAGAGAAGGCCATCGAGCAGGAAACGGGCAAGGACCGCAAGCGGAGAGAGGCGAAGGCCGGATTGGACATGGAGAGCCGCTACTCCAACCTTGGCAACCTGAGAGACTGGCACCAGTACGCCGGCGACGTTTTGGCCCCAGTTGTTGCCACGAGCATCGTCCCCAAGCTCTCCGAGACGTTCTGGAGTGCGCTCGGGAGAGGACTCGAAGCGTACTCGTACGGCACGGCAATTTCTGCCGCCAAGATGAAGTTCAGTGGAGACGTGCGAGGGGCGAGGCTGTATCGCAATGGTCGTGAGGTGGAGCCGATTCGTGGGGGACATGCGCCGCAGGCTATCCTCTACGAGGATCGCTGGGTCGAGTTGAAGGACGTAGCTGATCGCGGCTACTACGTCTGGCCTCCAGAGGCATTCGCCCCCGATGAGGATGGCACGCCCGCGCGTGTGTTGCTCGTCGTGCAAGACCTCAAGAATCCAACCTACTTGTCATCAACCGAGTGGCAAGGAGCCGAGTCCGCCGCCATCTGGAACAGCTTCCTGCCGTTCTTTTCCGATGTTGGCTCCCCCATGGCACAACTTCGGGCAGATCCGACGAGACCGTCTCGGAAGCTCACGCTGGATTGTGTCGCCGCTACGGGTGACTGCGTGGTGAGGCCGTGAGCATCGCACCAGCAACCCGGAGTTCTCGGGGCCCGGTAGCGCCCACGCTCTTGGATCCATCCGGGCGCGGGTCGCGCACGATCTTGCGCGCCGAGCCGGTCCAAGGTTTCTTCACGAGGAGGGCCGCACACTGGTGGGCGCACAGGCCGCAGTTCACGCTCCCAGTCGTGGCATCAGCAACGCGGGAGGAGACCCGCATGGCCGTCGCCAAGAAGGCAACTACCTCGCTCCCTCCCCTTCGCTGCTGGCCAGCCGGGCAGGACGTTCCCGCCATCTCGGTACGCCAGCCGTGGGCCAGCGCCATCTGCTGGTGCGGCAAGTCGATCGAGAACCGATCTTCCTGGCCGTTCCGCCATCGAGGGCCTCTGGTGATCCATGCGTCGCGCACGCCGGCGACTCAGGCAATGGTCGAGTCCTTCGCCGAGAAGGTACTCGAGTCAGGCGTGCCACGGGCTCGCTTCTTCTCCAGGTTGGAGAGATGGAGTGAGCGAGAGGACCTCGGCGAACTGATCAATCCGTACGGCGCGATCGTCGCCGTTTCGACGCTCGCCGAGGTGTTCGAGCCGGGGCGGAAGATCCCCGCGGGCCACCCTGCGTCCGGAAGCCCGTGGGCCAACGATGAGGCCTACCGGCTGTTCATGACGGACATCACGCCAGTCCGCCCCGTGGAGTTCAAGGGGCGCTTCGGCCTCTTCAAGGTGCCGTACAAGGTGATACTGCGCCTCGAGCCGTTGACGGGACTGGGTGTTGCGGTCTCACCCTAAGAGCAGCCCCATGCCCGGGCGCGTCAGCGCTCCTGACGGGCGCGCGGCCAGACGACGTGTCCGCGGACGGACGTCTGCCCAGCTGGTTCCGGCAATCGCAGGGCGAGCGCGCGTCCCCTGCGCGAGTCGAGAGGTGCGAGGGCGCGCAGCCTCATCGGCTTCTGGGCAAGCGATTGGAGGGCCTCGGTGGCATGCGCTTGGCCGTTCCCTCGGACGTCGGAGGAAGCGACGGCTCGCCTTTGACAACCCCGGAACGAGAAGGATCAAGCCGGACATGGACCTCGGAAAGATTCGCACGACGGGAACCGAGAAGCTGACGCCGGACGAGCGGAAGGCCGGAGAGTTCTTCCCACGACTGGGCTACTCGTTCGCGGATGCCGTCGCGGACCTCATCGACAACAGCATCGATGCGGAGGCCGAGAAGATTCACGTCCGCTTCGTTCGCGCGCCGACAGGGATCGTCCGTGTCATCATCGCCGACGACGGCCGCGGAATGACCGACCGTGAGCTGCGCGAGGCCATGCGATTCGGGTCTCGCACGACCAAGGGCGGCAAGAAGCTTGGCAAGTACGGCATCGGCCTGAAGTCGGCATCCTTGAGCCAGGCAGACACGGTCACGGTCCTCTCGCGACAGGGAAGGAGCGCACACGGGCGGAGATGGACCCGGGAGAACGTCAAGAAGGGATGGCTCTGCGAAACCCTGAGCAGCGCAGATGTCAGGAAAGCCCTTTCCGGGGAGGTGGGAATCGTCAGCTTTAGGCGCGCCGGTACCATGGTGATCTGGGAGGATCTGGAGCACCTGCGGGTCCTTCCGGACAACATTGACGAGGTGTTGCAAAAGACGATGCGGCGCCTCGCGATCGAGCTGGGCATTCGCTTTCATCGCTTTCTTGCCGACGGCCGGCTGCAGATCGCAATCGACCAGCACGTCCTTCCTGACGCACCCACGGGCATCATGACCCAGGTCCAGCCACTGGACCCGTTCTCATACCTCAAGTCGGGCCACGATCAGTATCCGGCGACCCTGAGGGTCCGCATCGACGGCCACGTCGTTCCGGTCGAAATGCACATCTGGCCCGCGAAGTCGAGCGCCCCAGGCTACAAGCTTGGCGGAGGAAAGACTGCGCAACGCCAAGGCTTCTACTTCTATCGCAATGCCAGGGTGATTCAGGCTGGAGGCTGGAACAACCTGCGAGCGGACGACTCCGAGCCGCACCTCTCTCTCGCCAGAGTGAAGGTCGATCTGCCACCGGAACTCGACTCAATGTTCAAGCTCGATGTCGCCAAGAGAAGCCTACAGCCGCCGCCGGATTTCCTCGTCGAGGTCCGCAAGAGCAGGACACCAGACGGAATCGGCTTCGAGCAGTACCTCAAGCATGCCGAAACGGCGTATCGACGACAGAAGACCAAGGAAGGCGCCAGATTCCCCTTCGTGCCCGGAATGGGAATGCCGGCTAGGATCCGGCGCGCCGTCACTTCTCTGCTTAAGGAACGCGGCACGGGGACTCCAAAGAAGGTCGGCTTTGCGTGGCGGCGCCTCAATCCGGATGAGGTGTTCCGCATCGACGCGGCCTCGGACACGCTGCTGCTGAACGCGCAGTACCGCGGACGCCTCGCGCAGGGACGAACGGGAGATGCGCAGACACTCAAGCTCGCACTGATGTTCCTGCTTCAGGACGAGTTCGGTAAGACGTTCGCCAAGTCCACGTCCATCGAGTGGATCCGCAAGATCAACTCCGCGCTGCTCGCCACCCTCGGGAACTAGTGACGTGGAGACGCTCTCTTGGCACAGCGTGGAGAGGCACCTGGCGACCGGGCGTCCGTTCCTGCTCGGCATGGGCGGAAGCCGCGGCGTCACCTTCGGCTACCTGCCGGCACAGCGGCGGATGTTCGTGCGGCTCCCCTCGGATCCGGACCCCGAGGTCCCGGTACATCGGCTGAGGGAGCTCGAGGTCGAGACGCGTCGGACAGAGGATGGGAGCGTGCTCGAGATCTCGACCACCTCGCCCGAGCTTCATCGTGAGTTCCATCGCCTCGCAGGCCTTCTCACGGAGGATTTCGACAAAGGCGGCCAGAGCGCAAGTGACACGCTTGACACCGCCCTGAGGCGCTGGCGGGAGCTGGCAACACTCGAAAGGGCGCTTACCGAGCAGCAGCAGCTCGGCCTGTTTGGTGAACTCCTCGTTCTGGGGGCCCTGATCAGACGAGATGGCGCGGCGATGGTCGATGCGTGGACCGGTCGAGATCCCTTACTGCCGGATCGCCATGACTTCCGCCTTCCGCAAATCGATCTTGAAGTGAAGGTCACCCGCGGCACGAACCACCGTCACCTTATCAATGGTCTGCGACAGCTGGCCCCAACCCCGGGTCATCGCCTCTTCCTCCTTTCCATCGTCGTGCAGCCGGCGGGTGCTGGAAGCGGCACGTCTCTGCGCGAGCTTGTCGCGCGGACGCGCGAGCTTACGGCCACCTCGTCTGCCGCCGCGAAGGCGCTCGCGATGCGGCTTGCCGCTGCAAACTACGAGGATCGACACGAGGGTGCATACGCAGCAAGACTCTCACTCGCGGAGCCACCACGGCTCATCGAGGTCGGACGTGAGTGCCAGGGAATCACTCCGCTGACGATCGAAGCAGCGCTCGGGTCCAATCACGCCTCTCGCATAGGCAACGTGGTCTACGAACTTGATGTCGACGGGTTGGGCTGCTCCCAAGGTTCTCCCAACTACACTGCCATCCTGCCCGGCCTCGAGGTGCTCACGGCATGACCAAGTCAGGGATCTTCTTCGATGCGATCGTTCCGCAGGCAATACAGAATCTCATTCAGACCGCACCGAACGGTCTCGGGGACGCGCTGCGGTATGTCGCGCGACTCCGCCAGGTCTCCCTTGGGGCCGACCCCGTCGGCGCACTAGTGAGGCACATCGCACGCTGTGAACCCAACGACCTCTCTCTGCAAGAGCTGACGATTGCCCTGCAAGGGTGGGACTATGACGTTGCTCCGATGTGGGCTGCCGGCACGAGACCGTTCACGAAAGAGCGCCGCCAGAAAGTACTGTCGCTCCTCAGGATCAAGCGCCACCTGTGGCCGAAGATCAACGACACGATCCGCATTCCGGACGACTCGCAACGCCCGGTGGTGATCGCACGGGAGCATGAGCCTTGGTATCCACCGTCAATTGCGGAACTGAGGAGCTTCTATTGGCAGCACTACAAGGCACAGCTGCTGCCACCACGCGGAAGATGGACGGCTGAGGCCGTCGCAGCGCTTGATGCGAGCACCAACGACGTCCTCTCTCGCCTCTCCTCTCCCACTCGTCCCGCGATCTACCAGGTGAAGGGTCTGGTCGTCGGCCACGTGCAGAGCGGCAAGACGTCTCACTTCAACGCCCTGATCTCCAAGGCGGTCGATGCGGGCTACCGGCTGATAATCGTCCTCGCGGGCACTCTGGACATCCTGCGGAGACAGACCCAGCGCCGTATCGACAAGGATATCGTGGGCACCGAGCTGCTCGAACCGACGGGAGAGTACCGCACCGATGCGGAATGGGACCGGTTCGTGTCCCACGGAGGCCGCCCGAAGGATCGCGGCTTCGTCGACTGGGAGCGACTGACCACTCTCGCTGATGACTACGCGACGCTGAAGCACCTCCGTGTTCTGGAGTTCGAGCCGGAAGACAAGTCCAAGCCGCTCAATGCACCCGAGAATCTGCGCACGATCGACGCACGCCTCGCCGTGATCAAGAAGGTGCCGAGGCGCATCACGAAGCTGTGTGACGACCTCGAACGACTCAAGAAGCTTCGCGCAGTGCTGGAGCATGTGCCCACCCTGATCATTGACGACGAGTCGGACCAGGCATCGATCAACACGCTGGACCCGCGCAAGACTGGGAATCACGGGAGGCGGCCGCCGACAAACGCCGCCATCCGGCGACTTCTCAGGCTGCTGCCTCGCAGCCAGTACGTGGGGTATACCGCCACGCCGTTCGCCAATGTGTTCATCGATCCGAACGACGCGGAGGACCTCTTCCCGAAGGACTTCATCGTCAGCCTCGCTCGACCTGAGGGGTACATGGGGGTGGCCGACTTCTTCGACTTCGACAAGGAGTTCGTCAGCGGGGACTACCGTAGCAACCGCAATGCGTACGTAAGGGATGTGGTGGGGCCGGACGAGTCGGAGGACAATCTTCCGAAGGCGGTGGATCTCTTCGTACTGTCGGGCGCAATCAAGTTGTACCGGGAGAGCATCGATCGTGCGCGGTACTCCTTCCGGCACCACACCATGCTCGTGCACCACTCGCAGAAGACCCAGGTGCACGAGGAGGACCGGGCCAAGGTCTCGGCCGTGTTCAGCGATGGCCAGCGCTACCAGCGGAGCATCGGGCTGAAGCGGCTCAAGAAGCTGTTCGAGGAGGACATTCGCCCCGTGACCAGCGTCAGGGCGCCCGAGGCACCCATGCCTCGCTCGTTCGATCAGCTGAAGCCGTACATCAACCGGTGCATCGCCAAGATCTGCGAGACAGGACTTCCAGTGAGGATCGTCAACGGCGAAGGCCAGTTCAGGGAGGAGATACCCGACTTCGAGCAGTCCCCGGTGTGGGGAATCATCGTCGGCGGGACGAAGCTCTCCCGCGGCTACACGGTGGAGGGACTGACCGTCTCTTACTATCGCCGCTCGACGGGCACCGGAGACACCCTTCTCCAGATGGGGCGCTGGTTCGGGTTCCGGGACGGCTACCGCGATCTGGTGCGCCTGTTCATCGGCGTCGCGGAGCCGCGCGGCAAGCGCGTCGTGAATCTCTACGAGGCGTTCAAGGCGGTCTGCCTCGACGAGGAAGCACTTCGAGGCGAGCTTCTCATGTTCTCGAGGGCGGGCGGCCTTCGGCCGCATCAGGTTCCGCCGCTCGTGCGCCAGCATCTGCCATGGCTTCCGCCGGCGGCGAGAAACAAGATGTTCAATGCCGAGATCAAGTCGCGGGACTTCGCGGGTGACTGGACGGAAAAGACCTCGGCACCCGTGCATGAGAAGGCAATCTCGGGGAACCTCGTCGCGGCAAATGAGCTGCTGAAATCGAGTCGGCTGTGCGAAAAGGTCGAGCGAGTGACGTTCCAGGCCGAGGGGGGAGAGCGGAGGGCGTTCGATGTCCTCTGGGGAAAGGCCAGGGCCCCCGACGTGCTGGCGTTCTTGAAGTCCTATCGGTTCGCCGAGAACAAGCGGCCCCTGTACTACGAGGAGGCGTACATCGAGGGGCAGATCGAGAAGGGAATGCTGAAGCACTGGACCATCCTGGTTCCCCAGCCATCACGAACGGAGGCTGCACCGGTCCGCTTTGGTGGTGGAAGGTCGCTCAAGACCATCGTGCGATCTCGTGTTGGTGAGTTGCGGTTTGGCGCTTACTCCGAGCCGCGGCACCGTGAGGCGGCAGCGTTCCTTGCTGGCGTCGTGAAGCTGGGTCGGCCGTCGAAGTCGCTGGCATCGCGTCGTGACGAGAAGTCGGCCGTGCTGGTTCTTTACTTCGTGCGTGAACGGGCCGACACCACAGGGCCGGTCAACGTGGGATTCGGCATCCAGTATCCGGGGAAGAAGCGAGGTGTGGGCATAATCTGGGGAGTCAAGGACGAGACCCATCCGGAAGAGGTGCTTGCGCCTGTCGCCAAGTCACGCTCAAGTCCGCAGAGGCGCGCCCGCGCCCGTCCCAAATAGCTCCGTGACGGTCATGTTGTCTCGGACGGAGGGACGGGACATATTGTCCCCAGAATGTCCCCTAGCCGCCCCTTCCTCTACCCCGCCGCCGCGGAGCTCCGCGAGCTCCGTCTGCGCGCGGGGCTGACCCAGGACGAGCTCGGGCGCGAGCTGGACCGCTCCGGCCGGACCATCAAGCGCTGGGAGTCCGGCGAGGTCGCGCCCGAGCCGCTCGCCATCGAGTATCTGCGACGCAGGGCCCGCAGGCGGGTGCGCGAGCCTCGGGTTCCGGACTTCACGTTCATCGACCTGTTCGCCGGCATCGGCGGCATGCGGCTCGGTTTCGAGGCCGTGGGCGGTCGCTGCGTATTCACGTCGGAGTGGGATCGCTGGGCCCAGAAGACGTACCGGGCGAACTTCGGCGACGAGCCGATCCACGGCGACATCACGCAGGTGCCGCTGGACGAGATACCGGATCACGACGTGCTGCTCGCCGGCTTCCCCTGCCAGCCGTTCAGCATCGCGGGTGTCTCGAAGAAGAACGCGCTCGGCCGGCCCCACGGCTTCGAGTGCACCACCCAGGGGACACTCTTCTTCGAGATCGAGAAGATCCTGCGGGCGCGCCGGCCGACCGCGTTCCTGCTCGAGAACGTCAAGAACCTGCAGGCGCACGACCAGGGGCGCACGTTCCGCACGATCATGCGCGTGCTGCAGCAGGAACTCGGCTACACGGTCCGCCACCGGATCATCGACGCGCGCTGCTTCGTGCCGCAGCACCGCGAACGGGTCTTCCTGGTCGGCTTCCGCGAGGACCGCGGATTCGACTTCTCCCAGGTGGCCCTGCCGGACCGGGCGCGCTGGCCGACGCTGCGGGCGGTGCTGCACTCCTCACAGGATGCCGGCCGGCCCGAGGAGGGGTTCACCGACCGGGCGGGGCGCCCGCTCGCGAAGTACACGCTCTCCGATGGTCTCTGGCGCTACCTGAAGGAGTATGCCGCCAGGCACGAGGCGAAGGGGAACGGGTTCGGCTTCGGTCTCGTCGGGCCGGACGACGTGGCCCGCACGCTCAGCGCCCGCTACTACAAGGACGGCTCCGAGATCCTCGTGCGCCGCTCCCGCGGCAACCCGAGGCGCCTGACCCCCCGCGAGTGCGCGCGGCTGATGGGCTTCGACTTCGGCAGCCGCCAGTGGCGCATCGTGGTCTCCGACACCCAGGCGTACCGCCAGTTCGGCAACGCGGTCGTGCCGCCCGTGGTCGAGGCCATTGCGCGGGCGATGAAGCCGTTGCTCCTCGGCCAGCTCGACCTCCGCGAACAGCTGCCGCTGCCGATCGCGTCCTGAGGCATTCCCGTGGCGGACATCGTCGATCGCGCCACCCGCAGCCGGATGATGTCCGGGATCCGCGGGGCCGACACGACGCCGGAACGCCTCGTCCGATCGTACCTGCACCGCGCCGGCCTCCGCTTCAGGCTTCACGCACGCGACCTGCCGGGCAGCCCCGATGTGCTGCTGCCCCGCTGGCGCACCGCGGTGTTCGTCCACGGCTGCTACTGGCACCGTCACCGGGGGTGCCGCTTCGCGACCACGCCGTCCACCAATCGCGCTTTCTGGCGCCGGAAGTTCGCGGCCAACGAGGCCCGTGACCGGCGGAACGTCCGGCGGCTGCGTGCGCTTGGCTGGCGCGTCATCACGGTCTGGGAGTGCCGCACCGATGACCGGACGCTCGAGCGCGTGGTGAGGCGCATCCGTGCATGACGGATCTGCTTCGCTGGATGGACGATCACTCCGGTCCGGAGTGGATCTGGAGCGTGAAGTACCTGTCCGCCAACGACACGTATGCCAAGACGAACGTGCACCAGGGCGGCCCGCACGTATCCAGGGCACTGCTTGCGGCCGCCTTCCCGCGCCTCTGCGAGCGCGCCGAGCGGGAACGGAATCCCGATGCGCAGCTTCCTGCGATCGTCGATTCGCACTCGACGTGGCATCAGCTGAGGCTCGTCTGGTACAACAGCAGACGGGCTCGCGGGCAGGCCAACGGACGGGACGAGGCGCGACTGACACGCTGGGGCCGCATGGACTCGCCTGTCGTCGCGCCGGAATCGACCGGATCGCTCGCAGTCTTCGCGTTCCATGCTCGCCCGGGCCGTGACGCCGAGGGTCTCCGCATCTGGCTGTGCCGCTCCGTCGAGGAGGAAGTAGCGGTGCTCGCGAGGGTCGGCGAGGTGGTGCCGGGCCGGGGAATCGTGTTCCCGCCAGGCGCCGGCCGAGCCATTGACGGGCAGCCGGCCGAGCGCGACTGCTTCCTGGCGCCGGACGAGCTGCCGGCAGCGTGGCGGGATCGCTTCCCCACGGGCGAGGAGCTCGTCCAGTGGGTCCTCGCTCACCGGCCATTGAGGGGTCGGAGCGCGGACGAGCGCCTGATGGCGAGACGATCGTGCGAGTACCGGCTGTTCAGATCGGTCGAGGACGCCCACGTGCTGCCGCGCATCGCCGCCGGCTTCAGGTCGGTGGACGAGTTCGTGGCGATGGCGGGGGAGATCCTGAACCGCAGGAAGTCGCGCAGCGGGCGCTCGCTGGAGCTGCATGTCCGCGCGCTCCTTGACGAGGCCGGGGTGCCCTACTCGTGGGGAGCGTCCACGGAGGGCAATCGCGTCCCGGACTTCATCTTCCCCTCGATCGAGCGATACCGCAGCCCGGACTGGCCGGCGGAACGCCTGCTGATGCTCGGCGTGAAGACCACCTGCAAGGACCGCTGGAGGCAGATCCTCAGCGAGGCGGAGCGGATCCCGGTGAAGCACCTGCTGACGCTGCAGGAAGGCGTGAGCGTGCAGCAGTTCGCGGAGATGCGGGAGCAGGAGGTGCGGCTCGTGGTGCCTCGGCCTCTGGTGCGTACATACCCGGAGGCGGTCAGGCCGGAGCTGGTCAGCGTGGAGTACTTCATTCACCTGGCCGGCGGGTTGTCCACAAACAATTGAGGGGAGCGAACGTCCGCGCCCACCTTTTGCCTCGTCCTCCGTGGTCGCGGCCACGGGAGACCATGCCCGGCCGCGCGCTAACGGAACCGGGTTCGCCGATCTGCGGTCGCTCGAGCAGCATAGGCGGTCCCGGCAGAGTGGTGCGCCACGCCGCCGCATCCCCCAACTGCCCTGCCAGCACATCGGGCACTTTCGCGACCACCGCAGCCCGCCGCCGCTGCGAAACGACATCGGCCTGCTCGCTGACGCTCGGCCTCTACTGGTTCTGGCACGTGGCGCACCGGCAGCGTTACTACTGGGAGCACACGAGCTTCGGCAGCGCGCAGTTCAGATCGTCGCTCGACGGCGGCGAGCTGCTCTCGTTCACGCTCGCGAACGCGCTGCTCACCATCGTCACGCTGGGCATCGCGTACCCGTAGATCCAGGCGCGCAGGATCGGGTTCCAGTGCGAGCAGATCGAGATCACGGGGACGGAGGCGTTCGAGGCGGCGCTCCAGGATGCCCGTACCGCCGGCGCCATGGGTGACGCGGTGTCCGAGATGTTCGAGCTGGAGCTTGCCGGCGCGGACTTCTTCGGGCTGTGAGCGGACGGCGATGAGCGGACCGGGTCGCACGGTGACGACGTGGCACGGGGCGTACTTCGACGGCAGGTCGGCGCGCCGGCACCCGGTCACCGTGGAGCGCACGCACACGGGTCTCGTCATCCGCGGCGAGTCGGTGGGCGAACTGCGGTGGCCGTACGGCGAGGTGCGGTGCGACGCACGCGCCACCCCCGGCGAGCCGGTCCGCTGCCAGCGGGGCGCGCGGGATGCCCCGGAAGTGCTCGTGGTGGCGGATCCCGCGTTTCGCGCGGCGCTGGAAGGGACGAAGGCAGCCGGCGGCCCGCTGGCCGCCTTGCGTCGCCGGTCCATGGGCGCGCTCGCCCTCACGGCAGCCGTGGTGCTGGCGGCGCTCGGCGCGGTCTGGAGCATCGCGATCCCGGCGCTGGCGGCGGCGGTCGCGGCGCACCTCCCGGTGCAACTCGAGGAAGCGCTGGGCGAGAGCACCGCCAGCATGGTCATCGGCGGCATGCGGACCTGCTCGACGCCCGCCGCCGACGCCGCGCTCGACAAGATGCTCCGCCGGCTCGTCGCCGACGGCCGCGGCGGGCGGTATCGCTACGACCTCACGATCGTGGATGACTCGATCGTGAACGCCTTCGCCGCCCCGGGCGGCCGCATCGTGGTCTTCCGCGGCCTGGTCGCGCAGGCGCAGTCGCCCGAGGAAGTGGCCGGCGTGCTGGCGCACGAGATCCAGCACGTCACGCAGCAGCACGGCGTGCGGTCCCTCCTGCGCGACATGCCGGCCCGGCTGCTGCTGTCGTCGCTGACCGGCTCGAGCGTCCTCGGCGACGCGCTCGCCTCGGCGGCCTACACGCTCGGCAGCCTCTCGTACGCGCGCGCCGACGAACTGGCGGCGGACCTCGGCGCCGTCCGCATGCTGGCCGCCGCGCGGGTCGATCCGCAGGGCATGATCGGGTTCTTCCGGCGATCGGCGGCGGCCGGCGAGGGCGACTCGCGGCTGGCGAGCTACCTCTCCACGCACCCCAGCGACTCCAGGCGCGTCGAGGCGCTCGAGGCCGAGGTGGCGGCGGCGAAGACCGCGGCCGTGCCAGTGATGACACGCCGGGAGTGGGCGGCGCTGCGGGCGGCGTGCGGTAGGTGACGCGTCGCGTCGGCGTATCCGATACGCAAGCCGTTGGCGAACAACGAGTTGAAGGACTACGTCCCGCGTCGAGCAGATCTACTCACTGTGCTGAGTAGCCGGCTGCGCTTCCCCCGCCCGCTCGCCGATCTCCTCCGCGCCGGGCTCGACGCGTTCGTGGCGCGCTACCCGCGCAGCCGAACGCTGGTCGTGGGGGGCGACGAGTTCCCGCTGGAGCGCTTCCTGCGCACCGACCCGGGCGAGTGGCTGGACGGCGGCCACCGACCGCAGTCGCCGCGCGCACACGGTGTCACCGGTCCGCATTAGCGTTCCTCCCATGCCCCCGGTCGAGTGCGTCACCAACCCCGACCCCCGCGCCCTGCTCGCGCAGGCGGCCGCCGGCTTCCTCGCCGGCCGCCCCGACTGCCTGCTCGTGCTGCGCCAGGGAATCCTGCGCGACGACCTGCGCGCGCGGGCGCGGGCCGCCGGGGTGCGCGGGTGGGTGAACGCGGCGCTCTGCACCTTCGCGGAGCTGCCGCGCTTCCTCGGCCGCACGCCGCGCGTCGCCCTGGGTGACGTGGAGCGGCGCGCGCTCCTCGCCGAGCTGCTGCGGCGGCACGCCACGCGGGTGCTCCACCGGCCGGGGCGCGACGGCGCGGTGCTGCGAGCGGTGGACCAGCTGGTGGGCGAGCTGTGCGCCGAGGAGGTGGGTGCCGACCGGTTCCGCGCAGCGCTCGAGGCCGAGGGCGAGCGCGACGGCTTCGACCGCGACCGCGACGCCGACCTCGCCGACACGTACGCCGCCTACCTCGCGGCACTCGGCGACGCCTGGCGCGACGGGCGCGACACGCTGGCGGATTGCGCCCGCGCCCTGCGCGCGGACCCCGCCGCCCTCGCCGAGCGGCTCGGCGGGCACCGCAGCGTCCATGTCCTCGGCCTGCAGGACCTGCGCGGCGGGTGGGGCGGGCTGCTCCACGAGCTGGCCCGGCACCCGGCGCTCGACGCGGTGCGCGTCTTCTCCGCGGTGCGGCTCGCGGAGGGCGGGGCGGTGTCGCTCGTCCCGCCGTCGCCCGCGCTCGCCGCCATCTCGGCGCCCGACACCACCCGCGAGCTCGAGACCGTCGCGGCGCGCGTGCGGGCGCTGCTCGACGACGGCGTGCCGCCGCACCGCATCGCCGTCGTCGCCCGCGAGGCGCGGCCCGCCGTGGACCGCGCGGCCGACGCGCTCGAGCGCTTCGGCGTGCCCGTCACGGTGCGCCGGCGCGTGGCACTGCGCGAGGTGCCGGTGGTGCGCGCGGTGACGGCGTTGCTGCGCGGCGCGGGAGACGGCTGGACGCGGCACGCACTGGCGGAACTCGCCGAGCAGCCGTACCTCGCCTGCGGGCTCGACGCGGCGGTCGTGAACCACGTGGGCTACCGCGCGCGGACGACGGGACTCGCGGCCTGGGAGGCGGCGCTGGGCCGGCTCGAGCGCGAGGCGCGCGCCGCCGCGGCTGCCGCTGGCCGGGGCGACGACGACGGGCGCGCGGCGCGGCGGTTCCCGGCGCCCGACACGATCGCCGCGGCGCGGCGCGGGTTCCGCGCCTTCGCGCGCGAGGTCGCGGTGCTCGACACGCCGCGCCCGCTCGAGGCGTGGCTCGAGTGGATGGCGCGCCTCCTGACCGACGACCCGTGGGCGATCCGCGCCCGCACGCTCGCGCTGCCCGGCGGCGACGTGCGCATCGCCCGGCTCGACCTGCGCGCCTGGGACGAGCTGGCGCAGGTGGTCGCGGCGTGGCGCGACGCGCTCGCGCGCTGGGGCGACGACGGCCGCCCCCTCGACGCCGCGGCCTTCGCCGCCCGCCTCGACGAGCTGCTCGAAGGCGACGTGATCCTCTGGAGCGACCACGAGGGCGCCGTGCTCGTGGTCGAGGCGCTCGGCGCCGCGTACCACGAGGTGGACCACCTGTTCCTGGTGGGGATGGAGGCCGGCCGGTTCCCGCGCCGCGCACCGGCCTCGCCGCTCCTCGACGACCGCGCGCGGCAGCGCCTGATCGCCGCCGGCCTCCCGCTCGACAGCCGCGAGACCTGGGAGCGGCGCGAACGCCAGCTCCTCGACGTGCTCCTCGCCGGCGCGTCGCAGGTGACGCTCTCGTGGAGCCGCAAGGACGAGGGCGGCCGCGAGGCGATCCGGTCGGTGTACGTGGAGGAGCTCGCGCTCGGGCGGCAGCTGCCCGCGGCGGCGATCGAGGAAGTCCCGGCGTCGCGCGTGCTCGTCCCCGGTCGCCGCCTCGTCGCCGACGACGCGGCCGCCGCGCAGGCCGCGCACGGCGCGCGCATCGAGCTGCTGCGCCGCACCACCGCGCCCTCGCCCTGGAACGGTGCCATCGCCGACCCGGCGCTCGTGGCGCACCTCGCCCGCCGCTTCGGCGAGGACTACCGCTGGAGCCCCACCCAGCTCGAGTCGTACGCCAAGTGCCCGTGGGCCTTCTTCAGCCAGCGGGTGCTGCGCCTCGAGGAGCTCGCCGAGCCCGACGACGACCTCGACCCGCGTGCGCGGGGCACGATCCTGCACGAGGCGCTGCGGCGGTTCTTCGAGCGGCTCCCGCGCCCGGCGTGGCTCACCGCCGAGTTGCTCGAGGACGCCGGCGACGCGCTCGAGGCGTCGCTCGACGCCGCCATCGCCGCGCAGGGTGACGCCTGGCCTGGCCATCCCGCCCTCGCCGCCGCGCGACGCACGGAACTGCTGCGGGTGCTGCAGCGCTTCCTCGTGCACGAGGCGGACTTCAACGCGAAGCACGACAATCCCCGCTCCCCGCGCCGTCACGCCATCCGCCTCGGCGTGGTGCGCCACGAGGTGCCGCTCGACGACGTGACCCTCGAGCGCGACGGCGTCCGCTTCCGCTACCGCGGCACGGTGGACCGCGTGGAGGAATGCATCGACGGCCGCGCCGGCGGCCGCCGCTTCGTGGGCGCCGCCGATTACAAGACGTCGAGGTCGTCCACGCCCGCCAGGGGTGCCAGCAAGGGCTGGGACGACGGCGTGGTGCTGCAGGTGCCGCTCTACGCGCACGCCCTGCACGTGACGACGGGCCACGAGGTGGCGCGCGTGGCGTACCGCTCGCTGCGGGACGGCGAGACGGTGCACGAACTGCAGCTCTGGACGATCGACAGGGCGACCGGCGAGCCCGTGCCGAACCCCGAGGCACGCGCGCGGCTCGCCGCCGCGCTCGATCGCGCCGCCGCGCACGTGGCACGCGTGCGGCGCGCGGAGTTCCCGGCGGATCCGCCGGCGTCGTGCGGGTGCCCGCCGTTCTGCCATGCCCGGGAGATCTGTCGCGTGGCGGGCGGGCCGAGGATCGAGAAGGGCCGGTAGCCGCCGGCCGGTCCGGTGACGGGAGAGGGGGACAGGGATGGGGCTCAATCCGGGGCAGGAGCGGGCGGTCAGGGAGCGCGAGAAGCACCTGCTCGTCGCGGCGGGCGCCGGGACGGGGAAGACGCACACCGTGGTCCACCGCCTCCTCCACGAGCTCGGCGTGGACGTGCTCCCTGCGCCCGCCGGCACCCCGGTCGCCGACGCGCGACCGACGACGCCCCTCCACGCGCTGGCCGCGATCACCTTCACCAACGCCGCCGCCGCGGAGCTCAAGGCGAAGCTGCGCGCGGCGCTCCTGGAGCACGGGGCCTACGCCCTCGCCACCGAGGTGGACGTCGCCAGCGTCGGCACCATCCACGCCTTCTGCGGCGACCTGCTGCGGCAGCACGGGCTGCGCGCGGGGCGGTCGCCGGAGCTGGCGGTGCTCGACGAGGGGCAGGCAGCGGCACTCGCCGCCGAGGTGGCGCGCGACACCGTGGTCGAGATCCTCGCGGGCGACGGGACCGACGTGGCGCTCGGGGCGCTCCTCGAGTCGCACGGGCTGGGCGACGTGACCGGCTGGGTGCAGACGCTCATGCGGGACGCCGACCGGCTCGCGCGGCTCGACGGTGGCGATGCGGCGGGGGAGGCGCTCCTCGCGCTCGCGCACGAGGCCCGGCGACGGCTCGTGGCGCGGCTCGAGGCCGAGCGCGCCGCCGACTTCGACCGGCTGATCGTCGCGACGCGCGACCTGCTGCGCGACGAGCCCGCGGTGCGGCGCGCGGTGCAGCGCACCCTGCGGCTGCTCGTGATCGACGAGTTCCAGGACGTGGACCCGGCGATGCACGAGATCGCGTGGCTCATCGCCGAGCCCGGGAGCGGGCGCGCCGACACGCCGCGGCTCCTGCTCGTCGGCGACCCGAAGCAGAGCATCTACCGCTTCCGCCGCGCCGACGTGACGCTGTGGCGGAAGGCGGAGCGCGAGTTCGAGCGGCTCCCCGACGCCGACATCGTGCGGCTCGACGAGAGCCGGCGCAGCATCCCCGCCATCCTCGCGTTCGTGGACGCGGCGGTGGGTCCCGTGCTCGACGCGCCCATCGAGGCCGCGCGCCGGGACTACGAGGTGGACTACGCGCCGATCCGCGCCACGCAGGCCGACCTGCCGGGACCCGGCGTGGAGCTGTTCGCGGTGGATGGCGGCGGCGGCAAGGTGCACGTGACCCCGCAGCGCGAGGCGGAGGCGGCGTGGGTGGCACGGCGCTTTCGCGCGCTGCACCAGGAGCGGGGCATCCCGTGGGGCGAGATGGCGCTCCTGCTGCCGACCTGGACGGTGCTCGACACCTACATGCCGGCGCTCGAGGCGGCGGGGATCCCGGCCTACGCGAACCGCAGCGGGAAGTTCTGGTCGTGCCGCGAGGTGCAGGACGTGGTGCTCGCGCTCCGCGCCGTTCGCGATCACGCCGACGAGGTGGCGGTGACGGGATTCCTGCGGGGCCCGATGGTGGGGGTGCGCGACGAGACGCTGGTGGGACGCGTCGTGGGGCGCGCGCCGGGCGCCGCGGGGGAGGAGGAGCGGCTGCAGGCGGGGCTCGGCCTGCTGGGCGAGTTGCGCGAGCTGCGCGACCGGGTACCCGTGCACCGGCTGGTGGAACGGCTGCTGGAACGCACCGGCTACCTCGCGCACCTCCTCGCGCAGGAGGACCGCCAGCAGGCGATCGCCAACGTGATGCTGCTGCTCGAGCGGCTGCAGCAGTGGTCGTCGGAAGGGGTGGGCGAGGTACTGCGGCTCGTGCGCGAGCAGGTCGAGCTCGGCGACGAGGCGCCACAGGCGCGGCTCTACGACCGGGGCGAGGACGTGGTGACGGTCTCCTCGATCCACTCGGCGAAGGGGCTCGAGTGGACGGTCGTCGCGTGGGCCGACCTGTCGCGGCAGCCGAAGGAAAAGGACGACGCGATGCTCGTGGGGCGCGACCGGCTGGCGCTGAAAGGCGACGACGAGAAGGCGGCGCCCGGCCCGTGGACCGACCTGCGCGACGAGGAGGCACGTGAGGAGGAGGCGGAGCGGCGCCGGCTCTGGTACGTGGCCACCACGCGCGCGAAGCGGCACCTGCTGCTCGCCGGGTTCCGCGTGGGGACCCAGGAGAAGTCGTCGCCCGCGGCGGCGCTGCACGCGGCGCTTGGGAAGCCGGTGCTCGCGGACGGCGGCGAGGTGGCGTACACGGGGGCCGACGGCACGCCGCGCGCGGCGCGCGTGCACGTGCAGCGGGTCGGCGACGGGATGGCGGGGGCGCCGGCGCCCGCGCCGGTGCCGTCGCTCGAGGCGCTGGCGGCCCGCGTCCCGGCGGCGCCGGCCCCGATCGTGGCCCCCCTCGGCCGCCGCCGCCACTCGGCGACGGAGCTGATGCAGCACGCCGCCTGCCCCACGCGGCACTGGTACCGCTACGTGATGCGCGTCCCCGAGCCGCCGCCCGAGGACGCGGCGCGCGGCGCCGCCGGCCCCCGCCCGGCGCGGCCCGACGCCCGCGCCGTCGGCACCGCGGTGCACGACGTGCTCGAGCGCATCCGCCACGAGGAGGAGCTCGACGACCTGCTCGAGGCGGCGATCGTGCAGCGCGACCTCGAGGTGGCGGCCCCCGACAGCGCCGCCGGCACCGCCTTCCGCGACGAGGTGCGGCGCCAGGTGCGCGAGGCACTCGCGAGCCCCGAGTTCGCGGCGACGGGCGGCCGGCGCGAGCTGCGCTTCACCTGGCTGCGCGACGACGGCCGCATCCTCGAGGGTGCCGCCGACCTCGTGACCCCGGCCGACGGCGGGCTCGCCGTCACCGACGTGAAGACCGCTGCCGCAAACCCGGGCGACGAGCCGCAGGTCGCCGCGAAGTACGCCCTGCAGCGCGACGCCTACGTCGCCGCCCTCGGCGCGATCGAGGCGCCGGTGCAGTCGTTCACCTTCTACTTCCCCGCGACCGACGCTCGCGTCACCGAGGCGTTCGACGAGCCCGCGCGCGCCGCCGCCGCCGCCCGCCTCGACGCCGCCCTCGACTGCCTCGCCGCGCCCCTCACGGCGCCCGACGCTCGACGCACGACGCTCGACGACCACGCCCGCCGCCCCACGCTCCCCCTCGCCACCGACCCGAACCTCTGCACCCGCTGCGGCTACCGCCGCCCCGGCTGGTGCCCCGGCGCGACCCCGGAGACCGCCTGATGCCACCCGACAAGAAGCTCCAGCGCTGGATCGACCTCCTCGCCGCGCTCCTCGCCCGGCGGTACCCCGCGACCTTCGCCGAACTGAAGGCCGACGTGCCCGGCTACGCCGGCGAGAACGAGGAGTCGGTGCGCCGCACCTTCGAGCGCGACAAGGACGAGCTGCGCAGCTTCGGGATCCCGATCCTCTCGCGCACGGGCGACGACGGCGAGTCCACGTACGAGCTGAAGTCGCGGCAGTTCTACCTCCCGTACCTCACGATGGTCGGGGCCGCGCGTCCCGTGGCCCCGGTCGCCGGCGACCGGTACGGCTACCGCACGCTCGAGGAGCTCGCCTTCGAGCCCGACGAGCTGGCCGCGATCGCCGACGGCGCGAGGCTCGCCGCGCAGCTCGGCGACCCGCCGCTCGCCGACCACGTGGGCTCCGCGATGCGCAAGCTCGCGTTCGACCTGCCGCTGGACGCGCTCGCGCCGGCGCCGGTGCACCTGCGCGGCGCCGGCACGGTGGACCAGGCGACGCTCGCCACCCTCGCCACCGCGGTGCGCAAGCGGAAGCGCGTGACCTTCACCTACCATGCGATCGGCAGCGACCGCACCAGCGCGCGCGAGGTGCTCCCGTACGGGCTCTTCTTCCTGAACGGCCACTGGTACCTCGCCGCCGCCGCGCCCGACGACCCGACGGTGAAGAACTTCCGCGTGAGCCGCATGGGCGCGGTGTCGGCCAACGCGGCCCGGCCCGGCACGCCCGACTTCGACACCCCGGCGGGGTTCGTGCTGCGCCACCACGCGCAGTCGCGCCAGGCCTGGGAGCTCGGCGACGGCGACGCGGAGGAGGTGACGGTGCGCTTCCACGCCCGCAACGGCGCGGTGACCGCGGCCGCGCGGCTCGGCGAGGGGGTGGAGGGGGCGCCGGAGGAGCGGCGGTTCCGCGTGCGGCGGCGCGACAGCTTCGTGCGCTGGATCCTCTCGTATGCGGGCGAGGCGGAGGTGCTGGGCCCGCCCGCGGTGCGCGAGGCCTGGCAGGCGCTCGCCCGGGAGACCCTCGCGTCGCTCGACGCTCCCCCGCCCGCCGTGGCGCCGCTGCTCGCCGTGCGCGAGGAGGCGGGTCCCTGCGGCACGCTCGCGCCCCAGCCCGCCACCGCGGCGACGAAGCTGCGCCGGCTGCTCCACCTCATCCCCCTCGTCGCCGACGACCTGCCCCATGCGGTGGGCGAGATCGCGGCGAAGATGGACGTGGACGAGGAGACGGTGGTGAAGGACCTCCTGTCGCTCGCCGAGCGGTTCGGCGACCCGGGCGGGTTCGTGGAGGCGGTGGGGATCTTCATGGACGAGGAGGGCGTGAGCGTCCGCGCCAACCACTTCCGCCGTCCCATGCGGCTCACCGTCGCGGAACTGGCGGCGCTCGACCTCGGGCTCGCGATGCTCGCCGGCGGCCGCACCGGCGAGGGGCAGGCCGCGATCGCACGGGCGCGCGCGCGGCTCGAGCAGGCGATCGCGCGCGTCCCCGACTTTGACGGCGACGAGGGCGTGCGCGCCGCGATGCTCTCGGTGCACGTGGACGCGGCGACGCTCGCGCTCGTGCGCGAGGCGCTGCGGGAGCGCCGCGTGCTCACCCTCTGGTACCAGGGCGCCCACGACGAGGCGGCCACGGCGCGCGACGTGCGCCCGTACGCGCTCGTCTTCGCGCGCGGGAGCTGGTACCTGGTCGGCCACTGCGAGCGGAGCGACGGGGTGCGGATCTTCCGCCTCGACCGCGTCGCCGCCGCCGAGACCACGGGGCGCGAGTACACCGTCCCGGCCGACTTCACCCTCGACGCGATGCTCGACGGCGAGCGGATGTTCACCGGCGAGGCGGCGGCGACGCTGCGGGTGCGCTACTCCCCCCGGATCGCCCGCTGGATCGCGGAGCGCGAGCGGCTCGCGCCGGGGCCGGACGGGAGCGTGGAGCAGGCGCAGCCCTGCGCCGACGTGGAGTGGGCGGCCCGGCACGTCCTCCAGTACGGCCCGGACGCGCAGGTGCTGGAGCCGCCAGAGGTCCGGGAGGCGATCCGGCGGCGCTTGCAGGCGGTGCTGGCCGGCTGACGGGCAGGGCCCCGGCCCGGCGCCGGGGCCTTGTCACACCCTCCCCCGAGATTGGAGGCGTCTCGAACCCCCCGGGGGATCCCATGCGACTCCACGTCCGTACCGACCGTCCGCTGCTGCGCACCGCGCCGGCCTGCACCCGGCACCTGCTCACCTCGATGGTCCTCCCCGACCGCCGCCCCGGCGACACGGCGCTGCGCCCCGAGCGGCCGGCGGTCAACGTGGCGCTCGTCCTCGACCGCTCCGGCTCCATGGGCGGCGAGAAGTTCGCGCTCGTGCGCGAGGCGGCGGCGCAGGCGCTCGCGATGCTCGGCCCGCGCGACCGCTTCTCGCTCATCGTGTACGACAACGTGGTGGACGTGCTCGCGGCCGGCGCCGCCGCCGACGAGTCGAACCGCCGCCTCGCCCTCGCCCGCCTGGGCGAGATCGACGCCCGCGGCTCCACCGACCTCGCCAGCGGCTGGCTGACGGGGGCGGACGCGCTCCGCGCGATCGCCGCCTTCACCCCGGTGAACCGCGTGCTGCTGCTCACCGACGGGCTCGCCAACCAGGGAATCACCGATCCCGACCGGCTGGTGCAGCTCGCCGCGACGGTGAAGGCCGACGGGATCCGCACCTCCACCTTCGGCGTCGGCGCGGACTTCGACGAGGAGCTGCTGCGCGCGATGGCCGAGGCGGGGGGCGGGAACTTCTACTTCATCGAGGAGGCGGCGGCGATCCCCGGGCTCGTGACCGCCGAGCTGGGCGACGTGCTCGAGGTGGTGGCGCGTGACGCGAAGCTCGTGCTGGTGACCCCGCCGGGGGTGACGGTCACGACGCCGCAGCGGTGGCCGGTGCGCCAGCAGGGGAGCGCGGTGCACGTGGAGCTGGGCGACCTCGCCGCCGGCCAGTCGCTCGACGTGCTCCTCGCGCTGCGCTTCCCCGAGGGCGAGGCGGGGATCGGCCTGCGGGTGGGCGTGGGCTTCGCCGACGCCGACAACGCGCACCTCGTCCCGGTGGAGACGGTGGAGTGGCGCTACGCCGACCCCGCGGCGGTGGAGTCGCAGCCGCGCGACGTGGAAGTGGACCGCGCCACCGCCGCCGCGTACGCCGCGCAGGCGCGCGCCGAGGCGGTGGCGCTGAACCGGCAGCACCGCTTCGACGAGGCGGCCGCGCGCATCGTCAGCGTGGCCGAGCGCATCCGGCGTTACGCCGGCGACGACGCGGAGCTCCACGCCATCGTCCGCGACCTCGCGGTCGAGCAGCGGGAGGTCGGCGAGAGCGCGCTGTCGGCGGTGGACCTGAAGAAGAAGATGTTCCTGGCGCACCGGATGCAGGCGAGCAAGGACGAGATGGGGCGGTCGAGGCGGAAGAGATAGTCGTTAGTCGTTAGTCGTTGGTCGTTAGCTGTGACCGGGACGGGGCCTGGGGTCCGGGGCCGCTCGGAGTGCCGTGCGGCCGCCGGAACTCTGCCCCCCTCTCCGTACCAGCTAGCGACTAACGACTAACGACTAGCGACTAACGACTACCCCCCTCACGTCCCCCTGATATACGCACACCCCGCCTCCTCCGCCCGCAGCACCCCGAACACCCCCGACGGCATCAGGATCGTGCCGGGGACGAGGTTCGCCTTCACCTCGGCGTGCACGTCCTCGGGCTTCTGGCCCGTCTCGCGCGCGATGAGGCCGCTGCGGCGGCGGACGGCGAGGGCGCAGCCGAGGACGATGGCGCCGCGCGCGATGAGCTGGTCGAGGCCGCCGTCGGGCCAGGTGTAGGCGTGGCGGTCGTCGGGCTTGCCGTTCAGGAAGGGGTTGCGGAGCGTCGGCTTGCCGGTGGTGGGATCGTGGAGCTTCGTCCACTTCTTCCCGATGAAGGGGTACTTCGCCCAGATCGCGTCGTTCCAGATCATCGGCACCGCCGCGTGGCGGATGACGATGACGGCGTTGAGCTGCGTCGGCTCGACGCCGAGCACCTCCTTGTAGTTCACGTAGAAGAGCCGTGCCTGGCTCAGCACCGTCCCCTCGGCGATCTCGGGGGCGTCGAAGACCTGCCGCCGCGGCGCCGTGAGGCGGTCCACCCAGCTCATGTCCCATTGCGGGTCGTCCAGCGCCGGCTGGCCCACGCAACCCAGGTGCTCGGCGCGCGCGGCGTCGAGGTCGAGCGGCTCGTCGGCCTCGACTTGCGCCGCGAGCGGCGAGGCGAGCGACGAGCCGACGAGGGCGGCGGCGCCGGCGGCGAGCCGGCCGAGGAAGCCGCGGCGGGCGACGGGCCCGGCGGCAGGACGCAGGAACGGACTCGGCATGGGCACTCCGGAACGTGATGGTCGGACGGACGCGCCCAAAAGATGCGCGGACGCGCGGCGGCCGGCCACCTAGGGGAGCACGGCGGGGCCCAGGTCGCGGAGCGTGCGGCGGCGCACCCACTCGCGGAAGAACGGATTCTCGAAGGCGTGGCCGGTCGCGGTGGCGGCGTCGCGCACGAGGCGGCCCGCGTCGATGAGGGCGACGGCCGCGTTGGCGGCGCTCCCCGAGCTCGGGAGCGCGAAGCGCTGCAGCGTGTCGCGCGTGGTGAGCCCGCCGGCGTCCATGGCGACGGCGCGCAGCACGTTCTGCTGCAGCGGCGTCAGCTCCTCCCACTGCGCGCGCAGCAGGTCGTCCTGCTCCGCGGCGACCTCGGCGAGCGCCGCGTCGGCGTCGGCGGCCTCGGCCTCGCCGCGCAGCCGCGCGAGCTCGTACGCGCGCCGCGCCACCACCACGACGTCGCGCGTGCGCGGACCGGCGAGCGCGATGGCGCGTGCCCCCACCCCGCGCGCGGCGACGCCGTGCGTGGTCATGCGTTCGTCGATCCAGGCGGCGAGGTGCGCGGGATCCATCGGCCCGAACTGGAGCTGGTCGAGCAGGCCGTAGAACGCCTGGCCCTCCGACAGCATGCGCCGGATGAGCGCGGGCTGCGACCCCGCCAGGACGTAGGCCAGGTGCTGGTGCCGCTGCAGCACCCCGCGCAGGTGCCACTCCGCCGCCTCGCCGCCGAAGCGCTCGATCTCCTGGAACTCGTCGAGCACGAGGCCCACGGTGCGCCGGCGTCGCGCGGCCAGCGCGTCGATCGCATCGAGCACCTCGCCGAACCGTTCGCGCTGCACCTCCACCGCCACCGCGCGCAGCGACAGCTCGAAGCTCGGCGTGACGATCCCCGTCGCATGGTCCGGGGTGAAGACGAGCGACGCCCTGAGGCCCCTGGCCAGCGCGTCGGCGAAGTCGCCCCAGTCACGCCCGAGCACGCGGGCCGCCGCCGCCATCACGCGGTTGCCCATGTCGGCGACGGTGGAGGCGGTGGAGAGATCGGCGATGCACGCGAGGTGCCCCTGCTCGCGCACCCGCGCGACGGCGCGCGCGAGCGCCGAGGTCTTCCCCATCCGCCGGGGCCCGTACACGAGGAGCTTCGCCCCCGGCTCGGTGAGCGTCCGCGCGATGCGCGCGACCTCGTCGGCGCGATCGGTGAAATACTCGTCCTCCGCGATGCCGTGGACGCGGAAGGGGTTCGAAGCGGTTGGCATGCGTGGAAGGTACTGTGAGGGGGGAAAGTTCGGGATGGCAAAGTGGTCGTCAGCCGTTAGTCATTATTCGTTAGTCGTTGGATGGGGTGGGGTTGGGGGGCGATGCGGTGGGATGATCCAGGTCGTGCGTGAAGTCTGGGGAATGCGATTGTAATCTCGAGCGTGGAGTGGGGAGTATGTTCAACTGATGCTTGCGCTTGAATCTGACCAAATTGATCTGATTGACTAATCTGGTCTGATTCGCGAGCTTCGGGGCATGCCCCGTCCACCTGCTCGAACCGCCGTCAGCCTGTACGACGCCAAGACCAACCTCTCCTCGCTCGTGGACCGAGCCGCTGCGGGTGAGGAGATCGTGATCACCAAGCACGGCCGCCCCCGTGCCCGGATCGTCCCGCTCGCGGATGCGCGGCCCGCGCGCACCCCGGGCCGGGGCCGGGGCCAGTGGCAGCTGAGCCCGGACTTCGATGCCGCACTCCCGGAGGATGCGGCCGCGGCAGGTCCCGCCCGGTGAGACTCCTCCTCGACACGCCGGTCGCCCTCTGGTGGGACGAGGGCGCGCCCCTCGCCCAGCCCGCGGTGGACGCGATCGTCGGCGCCGACCAGGTGTTCGTGAGCGCCGTCTCGGCATGGGAGCTCGAGGCGAAGGCCGCCGCCGGCCGCGTCCGCTCGAAGCGCACCCTCGCCGACGTGATCCGGGACGGTGGCTTCGAGGAACTCCCCCTCACCGTCGCCCACTGCCGCCAGCTCGCCTCGCTGCCCCGCCAGCACCGGGACCCCTTCGATCGCCTCCTCATCGCCCAGGCGATGGCGGAGGACCTGATGCTGGTGACGAGGAACGCGGTGCTCTCGGCGTACCGGGTGAGGACGGTGTGGGCGTAGGGGGAGGGGCATGGGGGCGTCGAGCGTCGGGCGTCGGGCGTCGAGCGCCGGGCGTCGGGCGTCGTGAGCCGCGAGTCGTCGTGAGGCGTCGGTCGAAGCAGGCTGGGCCTCCCCGCCTCCAGAGACACGCAGCGCACGACGCCCGACGCACGACGTCAATCCAGATACGGCGCGATCGCGTCCGCGAACGAGTTCCGGGCGCGGTTCAGCCGGCTCTTCACCGTCCCGAGGTTGCAGTCGGTGATGTCGGCGATCTCCTCGTAGCTCTTCCCCTCGAGCTCGCGCAGCACGAACACCTCGCGGTGGTGCGACGAGAGCTGGCCGACGGTCCGCTCCACCAGCTCCTGCAGGTGGCGGCGGTGGTACATGTCGTCGGGACGGCTCGACGCGTCCTCGAAGTCGAGCGGCCGGGGGTCCTCGTCGCCCTCCTGGCGCGACGACTCGTAGTACACGAGGGGGCTGCGGCTGCGGTTGCGCAGCTCGTTCTTCGCGAGGTTCGACGCGATCGTGTAGATCCAGGTCGTGAACTTCTTCGACCGGTCGAAGCGGTGCAGGTGCCGCGCGACGCGAATGAAGGCCTCCTGCACGAGGTCCTCCGCCCGCTCGCGGTCGCCGATCATCCGGAAGATGAAGTTCAGCAGCCGCGGCTGGTACCGCTCGACGAGCAGGGTGAAGGCGCGCGGGTCGCCGGCGAGGTGCCGTGCGATCAGGGCGTCGGTGGCCTCGGACTCGGTGTCGGCCGGTACCCCGAGGGCGGCCTCGGGACGCTGGGAGAGGGGAGCGACTGCCATGGGGCCTCCTGTGTCCGGCTTTCGAGCCAAAAGATTGGACAAAAAGTTCCAGGGCGGAGTGAGGGATCCGCGAGGATCTCGCTCTCGCTGCCGGACAGGAGAGTACCATGGGGTGCGGGAATGTTCAATGTTGTCGCAGAAAACAATGAACACACAGCAGTGCCGAGAGGGTCTTCGCGTCCCCGATCGCCCCCTCCCGGGCCAGCCGCAGCACCTCGCTCCAGCGCAGGATGTGGACATCCATGAATTCGTCCGCCTCCCGCCGGTGCACGCGCGCGGTCAGGTCCCACGCCGCGAAGAGGGCGATGCGCTCGTCGGTGAAGCCGGGGGTGGTGAGCACCGTCACCAGGTGCTCCAGGTGGCCCGCGGCGAACCCCGTCTCCTCCTCCAGTTCGCGGCGGGCGCACGCCTCGAAGCTCTCGTCGCCGTCGCGGCGGCCGGCGGGGATCTCCCAGATGACGGCGTCCGCGGCGTGGCGGAACTGCCGGATGAGCGCCACCCGCGGGTCGGGGTCTCGCGGGTGGTCGAGGAACGGGACGACGGCGCTCGCGCCGGGATGCCGGATCATCTCCAGCGTCCCGGTGGAGCCGTCGGGGAACCGCACGGTGTCGTGGTCGAGGTTGAAGATGCGGCCGGTGTACACGCGGGCCGACGCGACGAGCGCCATCGACCGCCTACCGCCCGTCCACGTCGACCACGCGCACCGGCCCGAGGCGCAGCGCCTCGATGCCGGGCCGCACCCTGGCGAGGTCGCCGACCACGACCACGGTGAGCGCGGCCGGGTCGAGGTACTGCCGGGCGGCCCGCTGCACGTCGGCGGCGGTGAGCCGCTCGACGGCGGCGAGGTCGCGCGGGATCGTCTCGAGCGGGAGCCCGAAGACGCCGAGCTGCGCGAGCGCGCCCGCCACCTGCGCGTTGGTCTCGAAGTCGCCGAGCGTGCCGAGGACGACGTAGTTCTTGCCGCGCGCCAGCTCGTCGTCGCCGACCGGCTCGCGGCGGATGCGCTCGAACTCCTGGAAGAAGATGGCGAGCGAGCTGTCGGTGACGTCGGTGCGCACCGACGCGCCGGCGGTGAACGGCCCCGGCAGCGGCCGCCACTGGAAGCGCGAGTTCGCGCCGTAGGTGAACCCCTTCTGCTCGCGCAGGATGTCGTTCAGCCGCGCCGAGAACGACCCGCCGAGGATGGTGTTCATCAGCGTGATCGCGGGGTAGTCGGGCGAGGTGCGCGGCACCCCTGGTGCGCCGATCAGGATCACCGACTGCGCCGCCCCCGGCTTGTCCACGAGCACGAGGTTGGTGGCCGGCCGCGGGGGGGCCGGGGTGGCCGCCGCCGCGCGCAGCGGGATCGGCGCCGCGGGCACCTTCCACCCGCCGAACCGCAGCGCCGCGAGCTGGCGCGCCTGCGCGAGGGTGAGGTCGCCGACGACGATCAGCGTGGCGCGGCGCGGGTCGGCGGCCCGCGTCCAGAAGTCGCGCACCATCGCGGAGTCGAGCGCGGTGGTCGTGAGCGAGTCGCCGGTGAGCGGGTGGTGGTACGGGTGGCCCGCCGGGAAGACGCGCCGGCCGAACACCACCTGCGCCACCGCCTCCGGGCGGTCGCGGCCCTGCAGGATCGCGGCGAGCCGCAGGTCGCGCTGCCGCGCCACGTCGGCCGCGGCGAAGGCGGGCCGCAGCACCACGTCGGCCATCAGGTCGAGCGCGGCGGGGAAGGTTCGCGCCGGCGCGTCGAGCCCGATCGTGAAGGCGTCCCACGACGCGCCCGTCACGAGCGTCGCGCCGAGGTACTCGAGCTCGGCGGCGAGCGCGAAGGCGTCGCGGCCCCCCGCCCCCTCGTCGAGCATTCCGCCGGTGAAGGTCGCGAGCCCCGGCCGGTCGCCGTCGAGCCGCGCGCCGCCCTCGATCAGCAGCGTCGCCTGCACCAGCGGCACTTCCGTGCGCGTCACCACCAGGAGCTTCAGCCCGTTCGGCAGCGCCGCCTGCTGCACCTTCGGCATCACGAGCCTCGGCGCGGGGCCGAGCACGGGGGCGGTCGCGGTCGCCTGCGCCGCCGCCGCCGCGGGCAGCGCCAGCAGCGCCGCCGCGAGGATCGTCGTCCGGGTCATGGCGTCACCCCCCGCGGCTGCGCCGCCAGCTCGCGCTTCCCCTGTGGCACCACGCTCACCACCGCGCGCGGGCCCGTGAGCCAGGTGCGCACCGCACGCTGCACGTCGGTCGCGCCCACGTCGCGGAGCCGCGTGAGCCAGTCCTGCACGCAGTCGGCCTTGCCCATGAAATAGGCGCAGGCGTTCAGCCGGTCGGCCTTGCTCCCCACCCGCTCGAGCTCGCGCAGCAGTTGCGCCTCGAGCGCGTTCTTCGCCTGCTCCAGCTCGCGCGTGCCCGGCCCCTCGGCGGCGAGCCGCACGATCTCGTCGTCGATGCGCCGCTGCAGCTCGGCGAGCGTGCGCCCGGGCCGCGCGGTGGCGACGATGGTGAAGTCGCCGGCGAGCCGCTTCGCGTCGAGGTACGAGAAGAGCTCGCTCGCCAGCTGCTCCTCGTACACCAGGGGCCTGGTGAGCCGCGAGTTCTTCGCGTCGGTCAGGAGGTACGAGACGACCTGCAGGGCCGCCTCGTCCGGGTCGCCGATCCTCACCGCCGGGAAGGCGTAGTAGAGGCGGGGGAGCTGCACCCGGTCCTCGAGCACGAGCGCCGTGTCGCGCGCGAGCGGCGCGGGCGCCGGCAGCGGCCGCGGGATCGCGGGGCCGCGCGGGATGGCGCCGAAGTAGCGCTCCACCAGCGCCTTCACCTCCGCCGCCCGCACGTCGCCCGCCACCACGATCGAGGCGTTGTTCGGCGCGTAGTAGGTGCGGAAGAAGTCCTTCACGTCCTCCACCGACGCCGCCGTCAGGTCGGCCATCGAGCCGATCACCGGCCACGAGTACGGGTGGCCGGCCGGGTAGAGCATCCCGGGGAGGTGGTCGGTCACGAGGCCGTAGGGCTGGTTCTCCACCCGCTGGCGCCGCTCGTTCTTCACCACGTCGCGCTGGAGGTCCACCTTCGGGGCGTCCATCGTCGGCAGCATCCAGCCCATGCGGTCGGCCTCGAGCCAGAGCATGAGCGGGAGCGCGTTCGCCGGCCCCTCCTCGAAGTAGTTGGTGCGGTCCTCGGTCGTGGAGCCGTTGTTGTCGGCCCCGGCGGCCTCGAGCCGGCGGTCGAACTCGGGGTAGGGCGCGTGCTGCGAGCCCATGAACATCAGGTGCTCGAAGAGGTGCGCGAAGCCGGTCCGGCCCGGCTTCTCGTCGCCGGAGCCGACGCGGTACCAGACGTTGACGCTCACGATCGGCGCCGACCGGTCCTCGTGGACGATCAGCGTGAGCCCGTTCGCCAGCGTGTCCACCGTGACCGGCACCCGGAGCGGGGCCGGTTGCGCGGCGAGCGGCGTGGTGGCGAGCAGGGCCAGCAGCGGGAGTGGGGATCGCACGGGTGCCGTGACTCGTCTCGGGTGGAGGGTGCGGGGGCGGCCGCGCGGCGCGGCACGCCCGAGGTGGTACGTGGCGGCGCCGTCAGCGGTTCCAGCCGCGCAGCCAGGCGAGCGGCAGCTTCAGCGCCTCGGCCAGAAGGTACTCCAGCTCGACCACGGGCCGCGCCGAGATGGGGCTCGTCTCGGTCGGCGAGGGGTGCGGCTCGAGGCCGCGCCGCCGCGCCTCGAAGGCGAGCCGCGCCTGGTGGAACGGGTCGCTCACGAGCGTCGCGCGCCGGGCGTCGCGCGCCAGCAGGTGGCCGGCGACGGAATCCATCGAGGTCGCGGTGTTGTCGCCGACGGCGATCACCACCACCGCCGCGTCCGGCACGCCGGCCTCCCGCACGTAGCGGCCCGCCACCTCGGCCTCGCTCTCCGCGTCGCCGGCGGCGCGCCCGCCGGTCACCACCACGACCGGCGCCACCCGCGCGCGCCAGAGCGCCACGGCATGGTCGAGCCGTGCCTTCAGCACCGGCGAGGGGCGGCCGTTGTACTGCGCGGCGCCCAGCACCACGATGGCGTCGGTCGGGTCGCGGTCGTCGCGCTGCGCGGTGACGAGCACCACGACGAAGCTGGCGGTGAAGGCGAGCGCCGCGAGCCCCGCGAGGACGCCCGCGACGCGCAGCAGGAGCCGGGCGGTGTGCACGGGCTAGAGCGTGACCGTCTCCCCGAGCGCCGGCACGTGCGCCTCGCCCACCCCCTCGGCGCGGAGGAGGTCGGCCATGGCGCGCAGCGCGTCGGGCTCGCCGTGCACGCAGAAGGCGCGGCGGATCGGCCCGCCGAGCGCGCGCACCCACCGGCGCAGCTCGCCCTGGTCGGCGTGCGCCGAGAGCCCGTCGATCGCCGCGACCTCGGCGTGCACCTCCAGCTCCTCGCCCATCAGCTTCACCACCCGCGCCCCCTCCTGCAGCCGGCGGCCGAGGGTGTGCTCCGCCTGGAAGCCCACGAAGAGGACCAGGTTGCGGTAGTCCCCCGCCTCGTGCCGCAGGTGGTGCACGATCCGCCCCGACTCGCACATCCCGCTCGCCGCGATGATCACCGCGGGGCCGGTGCGCTGGTTGAGCGCCTTCGACTCCGCCACCTCGCGCACGTAGTGGAGCAGGGGGAAGCGCAGCACGTCGTCGCGCTCCTCGAGGAACCGCTCGCGCCGGTCGAAGCACTCCGCGTGCATCCGGAAGACGCTCGTCACGTCCACCGCCAGCGGGCTGTCCACGTACACCGGGATCGCCGGGATCCGCCCCTCGCGGTGCAGCTGGTGCAGCGCGTACACCAGCTCCTGCGTGCGCCCCAGCGCGAAGGCGGGGATCAGCACCTTGCCGCCCCGCTTCGCGACGCGGGTCACGACGTCGGCCAGGGTGTCGAGGGCGGTGTCGAGCGCGCCGTGCGCCCGCTGGGCGTAGGTGCTCTCGACCACGAGCGTGTCGATCGGCCCCACCGGCGGCTGGGGGTCGCGGATGATCGGCTGGCCCCAGCGGCCGATGTCGCCCGAGAAGACGATGCGGTGCGGCGTCCCCTCCGTGATCCGCAGGTCCACGCTCGCCGAGCCCAGGATGTGGCCCGCGTCGTGGAACTCCACCGCGAGGTGGCGGCGCAGGTTCAGCGGCCGGCGATAGGGCACGCCGACCACGAGGTCCTGCACCTCCATCGCGTCGCGCACGGTGTAGAGCGGCTCCGCCTCGGGCCCCTTGCGCCCGTGCCGCTCGAGCCACTGCGCGTCCGACTCCTGGATCGCCGCCGCGTCGGGGAGCATCACCGCCATCAGGTCGCGCGTGGCGGGCGTCGCGTAGACCGGCCCGTGGAACCCCTCGCGCACGAGCAGCGGCAGCCGGCCGGTGTGGTCGATGTGCGCGTGGGTCACCACCACCGAGTCCACGCGCCGCGGGTCGATCGGGAGCGACGCGTTCTTCGCGCGCGCCTCCGCGCGCCGGCCCTGGAAGAGCCCCGCGTCGAGCAGGACGCGCGACCCCGCGGCCTCCAGCAGGTACATCGAGCCGGTCACTTCGCCGCTCGCGCCGTGGAAGGAGAGGCGCAGGCTGCTCTGGGCCATGGGGGGACGCTCCTGGGGGTGGGGCGCTCGCGCCGTGCACGATAATGCCGCGACGGCTCCCCGCGCACGGCGGGGTGTATCTTGGCTCGCGATGATGCGACGAGCGAGGTCGATGCAAAGGACGACGGGGCGCCTGGGGCTGCTTGCCCTGGCGCTGGCCGCCTGCGCCCGGCCGGCCGGCCGGCCGGCGGCCGCCGGCGCCGCCGGCAGCGCGGTGACGGACACGCTCCGGCCCCCGGTCATCTGGCCGCTCGAGGAGCCGTGGCCGAAGCCGGCCTTCACCCTCGTCACCACCGACGGCCGCCCCTTCGACTTCCGCCGCGAGACCGACGGCTACGCGACGCTCCTCTTCTTCGCCTACACGCACTGCCCCGACGTCTGCCCGATCCACCTCGCGGGGATCGCGGGGGCGCTGAAGCAGATGCCGCTCGACGAGCAGGCGCGCATCAGGGTCGTGGTGGTCACCGCCGACCCCGCGCGCGACAGCGCCGCCGTGTTCCGCGCCTGGCTCGACAACTTCGATTCCCGCTTCGTGGGGCTCGTCGGCACCCCGGCCGCGATCGACTCGGCCCAGGCCGCCGCGCGGATCCCCAGGGCCCGGCGCGAGTACCTCCCCGGGCGCGACTCGAGCCAGTACCTGGTCGGCCACTGGGCGAGCGTGGTGGCCTACAGCGCCCGCGACAACCAGGCCCACGTGCTCTACCGCTTCGGGATGCGGCAGGGCGACTGGCTCCCCGAACTGCGCCGCCTCGCGCGGGAGGGATAGGACGATGCCGATGCCGATCACGATCCCGCCGCGCGGCGGCGCCGCGCTCGCCGTCCTCGCCCTCGCCGCCTGCGGTGGCGGCGCGCCGGCCGCCGCACCGGTCGCCGAGCAGGGCGGCCTCGCCTTCTACGCGCCGTACCTGATCCAGCCGCTGGAGGCGGCGGGGTTCTACGTGGAGATCCGCAACACGGGCGCCGTCGCCGACACGCTCGACGGCGGCGCCGCCGACTGGGCCGCCACCGCGATGCTGCACGGCAACGCCCCCGGCGGCGGGATGCACATGGCCGCGGAGGGCGCCGAGGTGCCCGCCGGCGGCCGGCTCGTCCTCGAGCCCGGCGGCATGCATCTGATGCTCGAACAGCTCGCCACGAGGCCGAAGGCCGGCGACTCCGTCACTGTCCGCCTCCACTTCCGCCACGCCGGCGCGGTGACGCTGCGCGCCCCCGTGAAGTCGCTGCGCGAGGTCACGCAGTGAGCTGGTGGTGCTCCGCCACCGGCACCGCGTGGACCTGGCAGTGGACGGCGTATCCCGGCGTCTGGCTCTTCGTGGCGGCGCTCGTCCTCGGCTGGTGGCGCGGCGCCGATCGCTTCGCCGCCGGCGAACCCGCCGAGGCGCGCCGCTGGCGCCGCGCCGCCTTCGCGCTGGGTGCGCTGCTCCTCTGGGCCATCCTCGACTGGCCCGTGGGCGCCCTCGGTGCGGGCTACCTCGTGAGCGTGCACACGGCGCAGTGGCTCGTGATCTCGCTCATCGTGCCGCCGCTGCTCTGGCTCGGCGTCCCGGCCGCCGCGGGCGAGCGCTGGGCACGGCTCCCGGGATGGGGCGTGGCGCGCGTCCTCACCCGGCCCGCCGTCGCCTTCGTGCTGTTCAACACGGTGCTGATCGTCTCGCACGTGCCCGCCGTGGTGGACGCGCTCAAGGCGTCCCCCGGGGGCTCGTTCGTGCTGGATGCCGGCTGGCTCGGCGCGGGGCTCGTGATGTGGGCGCCGGTGGCGGGGCCGCCCGCGGCGGTGCGCCGGCTCTCCCCGCCGGCCGCGATGGGCTACCTCTTCCTCAACAACCTCCCGGCGATCGTCCCGTTCGCCTTCCTCACCTTCTCCGACAACCCCATCTACCGCGTCTTCGAGCTCGCCCCGCGCATCGGCGGCGTGCCGGCGATGTGGGACCAGACCCTCGCCGGCCTCCTCATGAAGCCGACCGGCGACATGCTCGTGATCATCGCGATCGCGATCGTCTTCTTCCGCTGGCAGCGGGAGGAGGGGACGGCGTAGCGCCTCAACGCGTGCCGAAGAGGCGGTCCCCCGCGTCGCCGAGACCCGGCACGATGTACCCGTGCTCGTTGAGCCCGCGGTCGAGCGCGGCGGCGTAGATCGGCACGTCGGGGCAGTGCTCCAGCATCTTCCGCACCCCCTCCGGCGCCGCGACCAGGCAGAGGAACCGGATCCGCTTCGCCCCGACCGCCTTCAGCCGCTCCACCGCCGCCACCGCCGACCCCCCAGTGGCGAGCATCGGGTCGAGGATCAGGAAGTCGCGCGCCTCGCCGTCCTGCGGGACCTTGAAGTAGTAGTCCACCGGGCGGAGGGTCTCCTCGTCGCGGAAGAGCCCGATGTGACCCACCCGCGCCGACGGGATCAGCTCGGCGATCCCGTCCACCATCCCGAGCCCCGCGCGCAGGATCGGCACGAGCACCAGCTTCTTCCCCGCCACCTGCCGCGCGACGGTCTTCTCCAGCGGCGTCTCGATCTCCACCGCCTCGGTCGGGAGGTCCTTCGTGGCCTCGTAGGCCATGAGGGCGGCGATCTCGTTGACCAGCTGCTTGAAGTCGCGCGTGGCCGTCCGCTTGTCCCGCAGCAGCGAGAGCTTGTGCTCGATCAGCGGGTGGCGGAGGACGGTGAGGTTCGGGAAGGGCGGCATGGGGACGGAAGATAGGACCGTCGGGTGCCCCATCCCATGCCGGTCGAGGGGACAGGACGTGCCGGGCGGAGTGTCCTCTCCGGTGACATCCTGTCAGGTCAGGAGGACAGGAGAGTGGACAGGCTGGCAGCCTAACCCCGCATGAATACGGGGTTTGGGTCCGGGGTTCCTCCCGGGTTCTGCGCCCTGTTTCATGCCAATTCGAGCGGCACACCAGTTGCTGCGACTGTGGTCGCGACCGAGTCCAGAGCCGTACGCTGGCCGGCCGAGACATGCGTAACTCCCCGCGGGGCCAGACGGCCACCTTCCATTGCCCCGCACCGCGCCCCGCACTGGTTGCGGGGCGCACTCTCTTCGGGACGGCCCGCTGCGCAGCGATGCGAGGCGGGCCGCTCTCTTGCGGGGTGGGGAGCCGGCCTACATTTCCACCGCCACCGACCCGAGGTGCCCGATGTCGCTCGTCCTGACCGCCGCCGTCGCCGCCGCCACCCTCGCGTAGGGCGAGATCTATGGCGACCTGCGGCTCGGCGAGAAGTACCTCGCCGACACGAAGATCGTCCTCGCCTGCGGCGCCGAGCGCGCCGAGGGGACCACCGACAAGGCGGGGTCGTTCCGGCTCGCGGTGAAGACCCCGGGGAAGTGCCAGGTCACCGTGACCTACGAGGGGCAGGCGGCGAGCCCCGACGTGGTCGTCTTCGACAAGCCCTCCCGCTACCGGCTGGTGCTCGAGCAGGCCGGGGGCAAGTACGTGCTGAAGCGGGTCTGAGCCGGGGATGAGCGCCGGCCCGATGGACTTCTGGGACAAGCTCGCGATCATCCTGGCGCCGGTCGGGGGGCTCCTCACGGCGATCGCGGTCGCGAGCCTGGGCTTCATCGGGTCGAGCGCGCTCGAGCGGCAGCAGAGCAGCGAGGAGAAGCTGCGGCTCT
>Ga0101944_10001381_pt1 | contig 51445 bp, 40 predicted proteins | sample DewCreD2012metaG_FD_75245 | JGI IMG/M metagenome (GOLD analysis project Ga0101944, IMG submission 75245) | Hot spring sediment bacterial and archeal communities from British Columbia, Canada, to study Microbial Dark Matter (Phase II) - Dewar... ... | reverse complement strand
GCAGCCGGGTGGCGCCGGGCGGCGCGGTCTCGGTCCGGGTCGCCGTGGGGATCACGGGCGTGGGCGTCGGGGTGCGCGTGGGCGCCGCCGTGAGCGAAGCGATGGCGCCGACGCTGCCGGGGTTATCGGCGATGAACTGGCGCAAATCCAGCTCGGCCAGCGAGGCGCGGGTGAGAGTCAGGCCGCCCTCGGTGACGGTGAGCGCTTCCAGGTTGTCCAGGTCCAGGCCGGCCGCCGCGCCCTCGAACCGGCACGGCCCGGAATAACAGCGCAGGATCAGGGCATCGTCGCCGGTCTCCGGGCTGGCGCCGATCAGGTACTGGACTTCGCTGAAGCCGCTCAGCCGGAGATAGCCCAGCGGCGTCGTCACGCCGAACGCAAACCCGAACAGGCTCAGGCGCAGACGGCCGGCCTCCAGCTTCAGGCGGGCCGTCTCCGGGGCGACGGCCGCCTCCAGGACCAGCGCCGTGTTGGAGCTCAGGCGGACCAGCGGCCCGGCGCTGAACGCCACCTGGACCAGCGAGTTGTCGGCGCTCTGCACGCGCGTGCCCACGCCGACGATGTCGCCGTTGCGGGCCGCCTCGAGCGGGCCGTCGGCCGCCGCGATCTGCACGTTGTTGTAGACGTCCTGCAGCGTGGCCTCGCCGGATATCACAGCCGGCCCATTGCAGGCGGCCGCCAACAACCCCAGCAGGGCCAGGCCCCCCAGGCCCGGCCAGCGCCCATGCCGATACGCTGTCCCTCTCAAGCGTGACATGTCCACACATCTGCTCTGCACAATCCGCGCACCCTGCGGCTGGACGCGGAGCCAGCCGGGCCTATTGTACCCGCGGCCCGCCGGCGGCCTCAGCGCCGGACGACCGGCAGGAAGACGAAAAACGGCGGCCCGCCGGTGACCGGGATTTGCGAGCCGCACAGCTCCAGGCCCCAGGCGTTGAGCGTGCCCGTGTCGCCGCCGGCCGTGTCCACGATCTTGAGCTTCCAGGTCCCGGCCGACGCTTTGCCGCTCAGGACGGCGAAGGTGTTGGGCGTGGGGTTGGGCCGATAGGTGCCGGTCAGCGGCGGCGTGGCGCCGGTCAGGTACGGCCCGGCGTCGTTGAAGGCGGTGTAGATCAAGTTGTCGGCCGGACCGCCGAACTTGTTGAGCAGCACGATCGTTTGATCATCCGGCGTGATCAACGAGATCACCAGGTCGCTCATGTAGGAGTGCGCCAGGTGGTCAATCCGCACGCTGATGTCGGTGATGAGCACCCCCGGCCCGGGGATGACCAGTTGCGAGAGGACGCCGGCCGGCAGGTTGTCCGGGATCGCCCTGGGCACGTCCGTGCTGTTGAAGATCGTACAACCGGCGCGGGCGTCGTCGTTACCGATGATCAGCTTCGCGCTGGTGTCGGTCCCGGGCGTGGCCTGGCTGTCCCCGGGGAAGGTCAGGGTCAGGTTAAGCGCCTCGGCGCCTTCATAAACGGCATCGTCCACCAGCGGCACGCTGAAGGTCCGGCTGGTGACGCCGGGCGGGAAGACCAGCGGCCCGCTGACGGTCGTGTAATCGCTGCCGGCAGTGGCCGTCAGGCTGCTCGTGGCGTAGTTGACGGTGGCGGTGACGGCGCTGGCCGGCGAGAGTGTCACCGTGATGACGGCCGGGCCCAGGTTCTCGCCGATGGTGTAGGTCGGCGCCTGGAACTGGACCCGCGGCGGGCTGTCGTCGTTCAGGATGGTCACGGTGGCCGTGGCCGGCGTCCCCAGCGTGCCGCTGACCGGCGCGGACAGGGCGATGAAGAAGGTCTCGTCGTTCTCGTAGGTCGTCTCGTTGGTGATGGCGACCGTGAACGACTCGCTCATGTCGCCCGGCGCGAAGGTCAGCGTCCCGGTCCTGGCCGCGTAGTCGGAGCTGGCGACGGCGGCGCCGTTGCTGGTGGCGTAGTTGACCCGGGTGGTCAGGGCCGTCGCGCCCGTCAGACTGACGGTGACCGTAATGACACCGCCATTTTCATTGACCTGATACGTCGCGGCGCTGAAGCGCAGCACCGGCGGCGGTTCGTTCTCGACAATGGTCACGATGGCCTGCCCCGGCGAGCCGAGGGTCGCGCTGACCGGGCTGCCGAGCGTGACGGTCAGGGTCTCGTCGCCTTCATACACGCTGTTGTCCAGGATCGGCACCGTGAACGTCTTGGCCGCGTCGCCCGGGCCAAAGGTCAACGCGCCGCTGCTGGTGGTGTAGTCGCTGCCGGCCGCCGCCGTGCCGGCCGCCGTGGCGTAGGCCACGGTGGCGGTGACGGCGCGGCTGCCGGTGATGGTGGCGGTGATCACGGCCGGGCCGGCGTTTTCGACTACGCTGAACGCCGACGCGCTCAGGGTCAGATTCAGGGATTCGTTCCCTTCGTACACCGTGTCACTGATCACCGTGACGCCGAACGTCGCCGTGGTGGCCCCGGGCGCAAAGCTCACGACGCCGGCGGCGGCCGTGTAATCGCTGCCGGCCAGCGCCGCGCCGTCGCCGGTGTTGTAGGCCACCGTGACCGTGAAGGCCGACGGGTTGCTCAGCGTCGTGGTGATGACGGCCGCGCCGGCGCCTTCGCCCGCGCTGAACGCCGTCGGGGCGAACTGGACGGCGGGCAGCGGGTCGTCGTCCTGGATATTGATCGTGTGAATCTGATTGCTGCTGCCCAGTTGCGCGTTCACGGGGTTGCTCAGGCCCAGGGTAAACGCCTCTCCGGCCTCGTAGACGTTGTCGTTGAGCAGCTGGACGTTGAACGAGGCGCCGAAGTCGCCGGGCGGGATCACCACCTGGCGGTTGACGGCCGTGTAGTCCTGGCCGGCCAGGGCCGCGCCGTTGCTGGAGGTCACCGTGACCGTGATCGGCGCCTGCGCCGGGCGGTTGACGCTGACGGTGACGATGGTCGAACCGGCGTTTTCGCCGACGGTCTGGGACGCGGTCAGGAAGCGGATGGTGGGCGGGCCCTCGTTGTCCACCAGGTTGAGCGTGGAGGGGTTGGGCGCGCCCAGCACGGCGTTGCCGGGGCTGCTGAGGGTCAACGTCACCGTCTCGTCGCCGCCCGGCTCATAGACGTCGTCGAAGAGCGTCGTCACCGTGAAGGTCTGGGTGGTGGAACCGGGCGCGAACGTCAGCACGCCGCTGGTGTTCAGATAGTCGGAGCCGGCCGTGGCCGTGCCGGCGCTGGCGGCGTAGCTCACCGTCGCCGTGAAGGCCGACGGGTTGCTCAGGGTGGCCGTAATGACGGCCGAATTGTCGCCGCTGCCGGTATCCTCCACTACGGCGTAGCTGCTTTGCTCGAACCGGACCGCCGGCACGGGGTCGTCGTTGAGCACGGTGACCGTGGCCGAGGTCGGCGCGGCCAGGGTGGCGTTGGACGGCGAACTGATCAGGACCGTGAAGGTCTCGTCCGCTTCAAACGTGCTGTCGCCGTTGACGGGGACCGCGAAGACGGCGCTGGTCGCGCCGGGCGTGAACGTCAGCACGCCGCCGACGGCGACGTAGTCGCTGCCGGCCAGCGCCGTCCCGTTGCTGACCGCATAGTTGACGGTGACCGTCAGGCCGGAGGGCGCGCCGAGGCTGGCCATGATGTTGGCCGGGCCGGCGTCCTCGCTCAAACTGTACGCCGCCGCGCTCAGGCTCACCGTCGGCGGCGGGTCGTTGTCGGTGATCGTGATCGTCTGCACGGTCACGCCCGCCAGCGTGGCGTTGGCCGGCGCCCCGAGCGTGACGACCACGGTCTCGGGGTCCTCGTCCAGGGCGTCGTCCACCACGTTGAAGGTCAGCGAGGCAGACGGGCTGCCGGCCGGGACCGTGAAACTGCCGGCGGCCAGGTTGTGATCCGCCCCGCCGCCGAGGGCCGCGCCGGAGACGGCGTACGGCACGGTCACGGTCAGGCCGGAGACCGCGCTCAGGTTGACGGTGACCGTGACGGTCCCGGCCGCCTCGCCGACCGTTTGCGCGGCCGCGCTCAGGCCCACCGTCGGCGTCGGGTCGTCGTCCAGGATCACGCCGGCGGCGCGGCTGTTGCCAAGCTGAACGAACTGCGGCGCGCTCAGGTCCAGGAACAGGGACTCGTCGAGTTCATCGAGCATGTCGCCGGCGACGGCGACCGAAATCACGCGCACCGTCTCGCCCGGCGCGAAGTTGAGCGCGCCGGACTGGGCGGTGTAGTCGAGGCCGGCCTGGGCCGTGTCGTCGGCGGTGGCGTAGGTGACGGTGATGGCGCGCCCGCTGGCGGCCGAGAGTGTGGCCGTGAAGGTCAGGGTCGTGGGGCTGTTCGTCTCAGCGACCACGCCGCCGGTCAGGGTCAGCGTCGGCTCGGGGTCGTCGTCGTTAATCGTGCCCACGCCCCGGGCGGTCACCAGGTTCGCATTGACGGCGTTGCTCAGGTCGACGGCGAAGGTCTCGTCGGCCTCGTCGAGCGTGTCGCCCTGGACGGTGACGGCGATGGGCGCGGTCGTGCTCCCAGGCGCGAAGGTCACCGTCCCGCTGACGGCCGTGTAATCCGCCGGCGCGGTCGCCGTGAGATTGGCGGTGGCGTAGCTGGCGGTCACCGTCCGGCCGCTGGGCGCGGACAGGCTGACCGTGAACGTCAGGAGGCGCGCGCCGGCGTCGCCTTCGGCCACGGCCACCGAGGTAATCGACAGGTCGGGCAGCGGGTCGTCGTCCAGGAGGGTCCCGACGCCCTGCCCGTCCAGGAGCGTCGCATTGGCCGGGTTTTGCAGGCCCACGACGAAGGTCTCGTTGTCTTCGTCGAGCACGTCACCCTGCACGGAGACCGTGATGGTCTGGGTGGTCACGCCGGGCGTGAACGTCAGGACGCCGCTGGCGGCCAGGTAGTCGGCGGCGCTGGCCGTCACGTCGGAGGTGGCGTAGGTCACCGTGATGGTCTTGGCGCTGGCGGCTGAGAGGCCGACCGTGAAGACCAGGTCGGTCAGGCCGCCATTCCCCTCGGCCAGCGACACGTCGTTCACCGACAGGCTCGCCTCGGGGTCGTCGTCCAGGATCGCGCCTACCGCCTGCAGGTCCGGCGTCAGCGCGTTGGCGGCGCCGGTCAGGTTGACCAGGAAGTTCTCGTCGAATTCGTCGGTCGAGTCGTTCAGGACCGTCACCGTGAGCGTGCGCGTGGTCGTGCCGGGCGGGAAGGTCACGGTCCCCGTGGCCGCGGTGTAATCGTTCGCGGCGACCGCCGTCCCGTTCGCGGTCGTGTAATCCACGGACACGGTCCGGCCGCTCGGCGCGGACAGGGTCAGCGCGAACACGGCGTTGTCCGCCTCGGGCGTCGAGGCATCGGCGAAGGTCAGCGTCGGCGGATCGTCGTTGTCCGTGATGGTGATCGTCTGGGTCGTGGTCACGCCCAGCGTGGCGTTGGTCGGCGTCCCGAGGGTCAGGCTCACGGTTTCGCCGTCCTCATCCAGGAGGTCGTTGGTCACGTTGAACGTCACCGACGCGGACGGGCTGCCGGCCGGGAGGGTGAAACTGCCCGCTGACAGATTGTGGTCCACGCCGCCGCCGGTCGCGGTGCCGGCGACCGTGTAAGGCACCGTGACGGTCCGGCCGGAGACGGCGCTCAGTTCCAGCGTGACGGTCACGGTCCCGGCCGCCTCATCCACCGTCTGCGCGGCCGCGCTCAGGCTGACCGTCGGCGTGGGGTCATCGTCGTTGATGGTGATCGTCGCCCCGGACGGCGCGCCGAGGCCCGCGCCGGACGGCGCGCCGAGCTGGACGGAGAAGGTCTCGTCGGCCTCGTCCAGGCCGTCGCTGGTGATCGCCACCGTCGTCGTCGTCAGGGTGGTCCCGGGCGCAAAAGTGAGCGTGGCGCTGAGGGCGGTGAAGTCGGCGGCGCCGGCGGTGCCGGGGGCGGAGGTGATCGGCGCGGTCACCGTCGCGGCCGACGGCCCGCTGAGCGTGGCCGTAATCGTCGCGCTTCCCGCGGCCTCGCCCACGGCGACGTCGCCGCTCAACTGGACCGTGGGCTGAGTCTCGTTGTCCGCAATCGTGAAAACGGCGCTGGACTGGGCGCCCAGCGTCCCGCTGACGGGGGCGCTCAACGCCAGCGTGAACGCCTCGTCGCCCTCATAAAGATTGTCGTCCGTGATCGCCACCGTAAACGTCGTCTGGGTGACGGTCGGCGCGAAACTGAGGACGGTGTTCACCGCCGCGTAATCGCTCGCCGCGCTGGCCGCGCCGTCGGCGCTGGTCACCGTCGCCTGGGTGGTGAAGGCCGAGGCCGTCGTGAGGGTGGCCGTCACCGTCGCAGTCCCGGCCGTTTCGGCCGCGCCGTAGCCGGCGGCGCTGAACTGGATCGCGGGCTGCGCCTCGTCGTCCACCAGGGTGAGCGTGGCGACCGAGTCAGCGCCCAGCGTCGCACTGAGCGGATCGCTCAACGTCAGCGTCAGCGTCTCGTCGCCTTCATAGAGGCCGTCGTCCGTGAGGGGGAGCGTGAACGAGATGGCCGAGGCGCCGACCGGGATAGAGAGCGTGGCGGAGAGAGGCACATAGTCGGCGGCGGCGCTGGCGGAGCCGTCGGCGCTGGCGACCGTAACCGTGAGCGGGTCGGCGGCGGCCGGCTGCACGGTGACCGTGAGGATCACGCTTCCGGCGGCCTCCGGGGCGCTATAGGCCACGGCGTTGAACTGCAGGGTCTCGCCGGCGGCGTGGACCGGCAGGGCCCGGGCCAGAACGCCGACCAGGGCGGCTACCAGGCCGAGCGCAGAACCGGTTGCCAGGGTCAGGGCCGCAAGCCGAGAGGAGGCCGACTTTTTCATAACTTTCACCAGCCATAATGAGCGAGAGGCGTTCGGTTTTAGTATCAGGCGGCAGCAGAAGGGCGACAATGGGAAAAACGGTTGACAAAAGGTAAAGGCCCGCCTGGAAAAGGCGACGCCCCCAGCATTCTGAGGGCGTCGCAGGCCGAACCGAGGCCCACAAAACTCGAAAAACGACCCTTCGGTCAGCGCGCTCGTTTCACGGCCTTGATGGCGTCGTTGAAGCGGTTGAGCGTCTCGTCAATGTCGGCTTCGGTGTGGGCGGCGCTGAGGAAGAACGGCTCGCGCGGGTCCGGCTCGATATCGACGCCGCGCTCGCGCAGGGCGTAGGCCATGTCCACATACATCTGGAAGTTGGTGTTGGCGACGTCGCGGTACTCGCGCGGTTTGGGGACCTTGGGCTCGAACATCAGGCCGAACACGGCCGGGGTGCCGCTCAGGACGTGCGGCACGCCCTGCTCAGTCAGGATCTCGCCCAGGCCCGTCATCAGCCGCTGGCCGCGCTCGCGGACGATGTCCAGCGCCCCGTCGTTGAGGATGGCGTCGGTGACGGCCATGGCCGCCGCCATGCCGACCGCGTTCCCGCAGTAGGTGCCGCCCTGGGTGACCTGGGCCATGGCGATGATGTCCATGATCTCGGCCGCGCCGCCGATGGCCGCGATGGGGAAGCCGTTGCCCAGGCTCTTGGCGAAGGTGTACAGGTCGGCCCGGACGCCGAAGTATTCGGCCGCGCCGCCGGGCGCGATGCGGAAGCCGGTCTTGACCTCATCGAAGATCAGGACGACGCCGTGGCGCGTGCACAGGTCGCGCAGGTGCTGGAGGTAGCCGGGCTCGGGCATCAGGCAGGAGGCGTTGCCCATCAACGGCTCCACCAGCAGGCCGGCCACCTCGTGGCCGCGGTCGCGCAGCAGGCGCTCGGCCATCTCGAAATCGTTGAAGCGCAGGATGTGGACCAGTTCGCGCGCGGCGGCCGGCATGCCCGAACTCTGGGCCACCGGCAGCGGGCTGCGCGGGGAGCCGCCCGAGTTGTAGGCCATATTGGCGGTGGACCAGAGCGCGTAATCGTGGTTGCCGTGGTAGGCGCCCTCGAACTTGATGATCTTCTCGCGGTTGGTGTAGGCGCGCGCGATGCGCACCGCGTGCATGGTGGCCTCGGTGCCGGAGTTGGCGAAGCGCACCTTCTCCACGCCCGGGTGCATCTGGATGATGCGTTCGGCCACCTCGATCTCGAGCGGGTGCGTGTGCGCGTACAGGTTGCCCAGCGCCAGCTGTTCGCTGATGCGCCGGTTCACGCGCGGGTCGGCGTGGCCCAGGATCACCGGGCCATAGGCCAGGCGGTAGTCGATGTACTCATTGCCGTCCATATCCCAGACCCGGGCGCCCTGCCCGCGCTGGATGACGAGCGTGTTGTCGCCGGTGTAGCGGAAGTTGGAGGTCACGCCGAGGGGCATACAGCGCCGGGCGCGCTGGTGCGCGGCGGTCGTTTGCGTGGTCACGTAAGCCATGAGGGATGCTCCGTTTCACCTAACAGAAGGAATTCGGTTTTCGGTCGGATGAGCGAGGCGGAAGGACGAAGGAGCAGAGGCCCGCGGGCGCGGGCTAGCCGTCGCCGGTGGCGCGCTTACGGAGGGCGTTGAGCTTCTGTTCGTACGAGGGGACCATCAGGCGCTGACGCGGTAACATATTCTATTTTAGCCAATCTGGCGGCGGTCAGGCAACAGGACTTTGCACGCGCCGCCGCCCGGGCTGTGACAGCGCGCACAATCCGGGCGGCGGGCGCCGGCGGCGCCGGGCGGTCGGAGGGCTATTTGCTGGCCCGGACCAGGCGGGCCGGGGCCGGCGCGGTGTCGTGCAGGCGCCGATAATAGTCGTCCAGCCAGCGGTTGGACCAGCCGAACAGCGTGGAATCGCGCACGATGGCCGTGACCTCTTCGCGCGTCATCTTGACTTCGCCCATCAGGACGCTGACGTTGTGGCGGCTGATGGCCAGGGTGCGGACGGCGAAGAGCAGCGGCCAGATACAGGCCAGGCGCAGGGCGTGCAGCCATTGCGGCAGCGCCTTGACGTAGGCCAGGGCCGAGCGCAGGTGACGCTCGGCCTTGTCGGTGAGCATGTCCAGCACCTGCAGGGCCTGAAGCTGATAGGCCGGGTCGAACAGGTCGGTCCGGCGCAGGTCCACGGCGGCGCAGAAGCTCTCCGGCACGTAGATCCAGCCGCGTTCATAGTCCTTGCGCAGGCCGCGGATGACGTTGACCGTCTGCAGGGCCAGGCCAAACTCGCGCGCCAGCGGCATCAGCACGCCGAGCTTGGAGCGCACGAAGCCGGAGTACCAGGCGAAGACCTCGGTGACCAGGTAGCCCACCCGCCCGGCGACTTCGTGCATGTAGTCGTCCATATCGCCCTCTTGCGGGATATCCGGACCGCGCGAGACCCAGCGCGCCATCCCCTGGGTGGAGTTGCGACAGTGGACGAGGATGTGGTTCTGCAGCGCCGGCGGCAGGCGGTGCAGGGCCGCCAGGATCGCGGGCGCCTGGCGCGCGGCCTGGGCGTCGGCGTCCTCGGGTTCGCGGTCCGCCAGGGCCGCCACCAGCGCCTCCGCCGGCGCCGCGCCGGCCAGGATGCGGTCCCACAGAGCCAGCAGCGCCACCTTGCGCTCCGGCGGCATGTAGTCGTTGTCTTCCAGGAAGTCCGAGACGCGCAGGATCAGATAGGCCAGGCACAGGGACTCGCGCACCGGGCCGGGCAGGCGCTCGATCGACAGCGCAAAGGTGCGGCTGGTGGCGCGCAGCAGGGCGTATTGATTGAAGGTCATGACGCTCTCCCTCGGTGATTCAAACACCCGGCGGCGGACGAGGTGACGGCCAAAGAGGGACGGCAGACGAAGGCAGCCGGTCAGCCTTCTTCGTCGGTCGCGCGCAGCAGCGCCCAGACAAACTGCTCGGTCCGCGCCACGGCGTCCGCATCCACGTTGGCGAAAACATCCTCGGGATGGTGCCAGTTCGGGATCCAGCCGTCGGCCGTATAACCGACGAAGCTCAACGCATCCAGGCCGGCGTTCAGGGCCGGCATGCCATCGGTGTAGGCGCCGCGCTGGACGGCCGGACGCGCGCCCAGCTCCGGCCGGGCCTGCGCCAGCCGGTCGGCGCGCTGGATGAGCCGGCCGGCGTAGGTCTTCGGCAGGACGATGCCCTCGCTGCGCAGGTACACCGGTCCCGTGCCGGTCCCGGCGATGTTGTCTACGGCGATCACGCCGTCGAGTTGCGACGCGTGGCGGCGCACGAAGTCTGCGCTGCCGTTGGCGCCGACCTCCTCACAGCCGGTCGCCACGATCCAGACCTCGGTCCCGGCCAGCGGCTCGGCTTTGAGTCTCTCGGCCAACGCCAGGACCACGCCCACGCCGGAGGCGTTGTCGTTCGCTCCGGCGGTGATGGGCGTGAGGTGCGCCTGGACCACCAGGGCGAACATCGCGGCCACGGGCGCGGCGGCGGCGAGGGCCGCGACGCGCAACGCCTCGGACGGGGCCGCGACGCCGGCGATGAAGATCGCGCACAGGGCCGCCATCGCCGCGACGCACACGGTCGAGAGGACCCGGTAGGCGGTGAAGGCGCCGCGCGAGCGCCAGATCAGCGGTGTGCGGTGGGTGTCGACGTGCGCCAGCAAGGCGATCCGGCGGCGCGGCTCACCGGCGGCCGGGACGACGGCGACGACGTTGCGGCTCGGCTCGGCCGGGAGGAACCAGCGCAGCGGGTTGTCGTAGCCCGCCGACTCCGCCAGGGCCGAGGCCAGGGCCAGCCCCCCCAGGACGGCGGCGGCCAGCGCACCCGCGCTCGCATTCGACGTGCCGCCGACGAGCCAGAAGAGGGCCGCGGCCAGCAACATCAGGCCCAGGCCCAGGCCGAAGGGCAGGTAGGCCGAAGTCACGGACCGGAACGGCTCGGCGCGCGCCGCCAGACCCAGCGCTTCCAACTGCGCCTGGACATAGTCGTGGGCCGCGCGCTCCTGAGGCGTGGCGCTGCCGCGCGGGCCGAGGGTGACGGACAGGTGTTCGATGTGTTTGAGGGCGGTGTCGCTCATGATCATGATGGTAAAAGTGGAAACCGGCGACGGGATCAGGGCCGATCGGCGCCCGGTCCGGGCATCAGGCCGGCCACCTGAATCTGATAGCCCTCGCCGGTGTCACGCACCTCGTGATGGACGATGAGGCGCTTGTCGTCCGGGTACAACTCCTTCTTGCGCCGGCACAAGGCATCCAGGATCTCGTTAAGCGGCCGGGTCTCTGCGGCCGTCTGGCCCCGGCCAAACTCAATGCGGGCCTTGAGCAGCAGCCGGGCGCCGTCCTCCGGGCCGGCGGCGTCGGTGTTCCAGGCGATGACGCCGAGCATCGCCAGCAACTGGAGGCCCTGCAGGTCGAGCTCCGGCCCGTGGTAGGGCTCAATCAGTTTCTCCAGCGCCTCCGATAGCTTCCCCGCGGCCGGGGGCGGGTTTTGCACCGGCAGCGAGCCGAGCTGGCGGCGGACCTGGGCGGCAAAATCGGCGGTTACGGACGGGTCGGCTGGGCGGCGGCGTTTGCGGCGCATGCTTACACCTCGTCGGCGCGCTTGTCCAGGAAGCCGCGCGCGAAGGCGACAAAACGGTAGACGTCCGCGAACGTGGTCGCCAGGCCGATCGAGACGCGCACGGCCCCGGTGCTTTTGTCGTCGATGCAGCGCCGGAACTCGTCCAGCGTCATCCGGTCGTGCGTGATGAAGCACGCGGTCAGCTCCTCGGCCGAGATGCCCAGCGCCAGCTCGCCGCCGCCCGGGTTGCAGAAACAGCCGGTGCGCAGCGAGATGCGCGCGGCGTTGGCGCGGCGCTCCACCAGGCGGTGATCCACGAAGCGCCCGTCGGCGCCGTAGAAGTTCATGGTCACCGTGCCGCCGCGCGCCTCGGTGCTCGTCGGGCCGTAGAGGCGGATGAGCGGCGCGCCGTTCGCGTGGCGCAGGCCGGTCAGCGCCTCCAGCAGCCAGCCGGTCAGGGCCGCGACGCGCGTGTGGATGACGTCCACGCCGATGCGCGCCAGGTGCTGCAGCCCGATCTCGATCGCGGGCAGGGTCAGATAGTCCAGCGTGCCATCCTCGAAGGCCTCCGGCCCCTCGTGGAAGTAGAACTTGTCGCCCTGGACCGAGGCCACCTCGATGGTGCCGCCCGCGAACCAGGGTCGGCGCAGTTTCTTGAGCGCCGCGCGCCGGGCGAGCAGGGCGCCGACGCCGGTGGGGTAGCCGAACATCTTGTAGAACGAGAGCGAGACGAAATCGGGCTGGACGGCGCTCAGGTCCAGGCGGTTGGTGGGCGCGAAGGCGGCGGCGTCCAGCAGCACGTCCCAGCCCAGCGCCCGGGCGCGGGCCACCCACTCCAGCGCGTGTTGCACGCCGGAGAAGTTGGATTGGGCCGGGTAGGCGAAGAGGCAGTGGGATTGGGGGGCGCGCGACTGGAGGTGGGCTTCCAGCTTCGCGGCGTCCAGGCGCAGGTCCGGCGGGACGACCGGGGTGTAGATCACGGCCGCGCCCCTGGCCCGGGCGAACTCGCGGATGCCGTTGACCGAGTTGTGGTTATCGAACGTCAGCAGGTAGCGGCCGCCCGGCGCAAACGGGTAGCTCTCACCGACCAGCTTGAGGGCGCCGCTGGCGTTGGGGGTGAAGACCACGGCGTACTCGTCCGGGGCGGCGTTGAAGAACGCCAGGATCGCGCGGCGCGCGGCCTCCACCCGCTCGGTGGCCGCCAGCGAGGTGGGGTTGGTGGAATGCGGGTTGCCGAAGACGTTCTGGCGCAGCAACTCCTGGTGCAGGCGCACCTGCGAGTCGGCGTACAGGCCGCCGCCGGTGTAGTCGAGGTAGATATGGCCGAGCCGGTCCAGGCGCGCGTACTCCGTCGCGCGCAGGTCGTCCAGCGGGCGGGTGGCCTCAAAGTCCGGGTAGCGCCGGAGGAAGTCCGCTTCGGCGGCGGCGAGCGAGGGCGGGGCGGCTTGAGTCACCATAGGTCGTAGTCACTGAGAGGTCGAGACGCGGAGAGGTCGCTTTTCGAGTTTTGTGTAATTCCTACTGGGAGGGCGCACGGCCGTGCGCCTCAACGCTTTGAGACACCCATCGGGATACGGCCCGCGGAGACAGGTCTATTGTACTCTGTGTCCCCGTGACTCTGGCGGCGCAAACAAAAAGCGCCGGGGTCGGCCTTCCCCGGCGCTCGGTGGACGGACGCGCCCCTACAGCTACAGCACCCAATCCAGCTCTAGCCGCCTGAGCGTCTCGGGCGTCGGGTTGCCGCTGGCCGTGTCCCAGCCGGACAGCTCGTAATACTTGTCGAGCGCGAAGTTGATTTCGTCCTCGCTCAGGGCCACCCCCGCCGTCGGGCCCGTCCCTTGCAGCGCCCGGTAGAACTTCCTGGGCAGCCGGTCGGCCTTCCGGTCCAGGCCCTCGCGCGCGTTGAAGGCGCGCAGCAGGTTCAGGCGCCGCTCGCCGATGGTCATCAGCTCGTCCAGGCTGAAGTCGCTCCAGCCGGTCACCAGCCGGATGGCGTCCACGGTCTCCTGCGGGCCGTACAGCGTCCAGGCCGGCCCCCAGACGAACTGGCACAGCGCGGCCGAGTCCAGGAAGGAGTAGAACTGCTGGGTCTTGAGCGCGAAGCGCACCTTGTCCTCGCCCAGCGAACGCGGCGCCTGCGTCTGCTCGAAACCGAGCAGCTTCAACCGGCCCAGGTACAGGTCGGCGGCGCCCTCCTCGATCATCGGATCATGCTCGGACGACTGGTGATCGGCGCCGAAGGCGTTGACGGCGTAGATCAGGCCCAGCGAGCGCTTGGCCTGCGGCATGTGGGCGGGCGCTTCCGCGCCTTTGACCGTGATCAGGTAATCGTGGCCCTTGCCGAGCTTATCGGCGGCGGCGCGCGAGCCGAGCGCCAGCACGTCCCCGAACCCCTCGCGTTTGGCCAGCAGTTCCAGGGCCCGGATCATGGCGGCGGCGTCGCCGAACTTGAGCGGGAAGCCGATCTCGGCCTCGCTCAGCACGCCGTTCTCGAAGCACTCCATCGCCCAGGCGATGGTCGCGCCGGCGCCGATGGTGTCCAGCCCGTGCTCGTTGCACAGCTTGTTGGCGTAGGCGATGGCGTGCAGGTCCTGGACGCCGCAGTACGAACCAAAGGTGCTCAGGGTCTCGTACTCGGGACCGCCGTGCGTCTTCTCCACCGGGCGCCCGTTCCACTCGGTCTCCACCACGCGCTTACAGTTGACGGCGCAGGCGTAGCAGGTGTCGCGCTCCTTGAGGATGGTCTCGCTCATCACTTCGCCCGAGATCGGCTCGAAGTGCTCGAACTGGCCGGCGTTGTAGTTGTACGTCGGCAGCGAGCCGATGGAGTGCTGGAAGGAGAGCACCGAGGCGGTGCCGTGCACCTGCAGGCCCTTGACGTCGGCGTTGTCGTCCAGCACGCCCGCGCCGGAGCGCGCCAGGGCGTTGAGGGCCTTCGCGTCGGCCAGGTTCAGGCGCTTGCTCTTGCCGCGCACGACGATGGCCTTGAGGTGCTTGGCGCCCATCACCGCGCCCATCCCGGTGCGGCCGGCGGCCCGGTTGGCCATGTTGATCACGGCCGCCAGCGGCGCGCGCTTCTCGCCCGCCGGGCCGACCTGGGCGATCTCGACCTTGTCATCGCCCAGCTCCTGCTTGATCAGCGCGTCGACCTCGGCCGTGGGCCGGCCCCACAGGCCGGCGGCGTCGCGCAGCTCGGCCTGCCCCTCGTTCAGCCACAGGTAGACGGGTTTGGGCGACCGGCCCGTAATCACCAGACCGTCGAAGCCGGCGAACTTCATCTCGGCCGGGAAGAAGCCGCCCATCTGACTGTCGCCAATGCCGTCCACCAGCGGCGATTTGGCGTTGAGGGTGGCCCGGCTCTGGCCGGAGATGGGGGCGCCGGTCGTCGGCCCCAGCATGAGCGTGAGCACGTTGTCCGCGCCGAGCGGGTCCACGCCGGCCGGCATTCCCTTCAGGAGGTAATACAGGCCCATGGCGGAGCCGCCCAGGTATTTGCGGTAGAAACTCTCGGGCGGGTTCTCCACGGTCAGCGCGCCGGTGGTCAGGTTGACATGCAGGATGTTGCCGGTGTAGCCGTTGGGCATGGGTTGGTCCTCGCGAATTGGGATGTGGTTCGGCAACTTATTTTACCGGAGAGGGCGCGGTTTCCGTATTGCTTCTCCGACATAGCGCCTGACCCAGCCGGCCAAAGACTCTGTCCGTGCGCCGGGCGCGCCGCGCAAGCCCCTCAACCGTTCGACAGGCTCACGGCTCAGGGCGAACGCAAATCAAACGCGCAGCGCCGGCCGTCGGCCCGGGCGTCAGGAGGCCGCCGCAGCCTGGCCGGGGAAAGGCCCTAAGGCGCGGGCGCAGGGGTCGAGCGGGAGACGGCCGAGGCCGGGGCGCGCCACTCGAAGTTGTCGAACTCGAAGACGGCGCGCTCGCCGGCGTTGTAGACCTGGATGGCCACGCCCACAGCGCCCGCCGGCAGCGTCTCGTCCTGCGCCTCGCCCAGGTGGAGGCCGTTGAGGTACAACTGGAACCGGCCGCCTTCGGCGGCCACGGCTACCCGGTTGACCTGGCCGGCCTGGATGGCGTCGCTCGCCGTCCACGGGATCAGCGCCTGCCACTCTTCCGCGTTGTAGAGATAAAGCGCATACTGGCCGACGTCGCTGACCTGGAAGTAATAGTAGTTGCCGCGGTGATAGCGAAAGATCAGGCCATAGTCGGTGTCCCCGCTCCCGCTCACCAGGCGGCCGTCCACCGCGGCGTAGAAATCGGTGGTGGCTGTCTCGTTGAGGGCGCGGCTCCACCAGACGAAGCCCTCTTTGGCCTGGACGTCGAACCGGTATTGGCCGTCCGCCACGCTGAGCGTCCCCGTGGCGAAACGGCCATCCGAGTCTTCGGCGAACTCCCAGTCGTTGGCGGGCTCGAAGAAGAAGTCGCGCAGCACCACCGGCCAGGCCGCGAAGTTCGGCGTGGCGGTGGGCGCGGGCGTGGGCGTGGAGGCCGGCCGGCCGACGCCGCAGCTCAGCGTGAGGGCCAGGAGGACCAGGACGGGCGGGAGCCGGCGCGGCATGGGGTCGTTTTTGGGTTGTGTGTTTCCCGGCCGGCGGGGGCGCATGGCCGTGGACTGCGGCCGTTAAGAAACGCTCTCGCCGGCGGGCGGCGGGGCGGCCCCGGCGGGCGGCGGGGCGGCTTCCAGTTGAGCGATCCGCTTCTGCAGTTCGTCGATGGCGCCCACCAGCCGGGCCTGCTCGGCGCGCAGTTCGCGGTTCTCCTGCTCGGCGCGGGCCAGGCGCATGGCCCCGCTGCGCCCCAGGCTGCCGCCGCCGCCGATGTCGAACAGGATGACGAGCAGGTAGCCGATGACGCCCAGCGTGATCAGCCAGGGTTGCCGGGCGATCACCGTGGCGACCGCGCTCATGATGAGCACAGCCCAGGCTTGCCAGTTGAGCAGGAACCAGAGGCGGTTGGGGTTGGGCATGGTCGTCGGGCAGTCAGCGTCGGGGCGGAGGGCCGTCCCAGGATCATTGTTCCGCCGAAATGGCCGTGTAGACGCGCTCGATCGTCGCCGGGTCGCCGGTGAAGGTCTTGCCGTTGGTGCGGTTGGCGACGCGCAGCAGCAGGTCTTTGTCGGCGTCGTCGCCGTAGGCGATGGTGAAGACCTTGATGCCCTCCACATCCTCGCCCGACGGCAGGCAGCCGAACAGGTCATTCTCGGTCCGGGTGCTGGCCGTGTCCTGGCCGTCGGAGAGCACCACGATGCCGTACAGGCGCTTCTCATTCGCGGCGACATCTTCCAGCCGCATGGCCTCCACACGCTCCGCGGCGGCGCAGACCGCGTCGTACAGAGCCGTGCCGCCCTCGGCATACAGGCTGCGGACGCGGTCGCCGAGCGTCTCGGCCACGTCGCCGGCCCGGCCGGCGGGCTGCAGCTCGTTCACGCCGTCGCTGAAGGGCATGACGAAGACTTCGTCGTCCCGCTCCAGCCGCCTGATGAAGTTGGCCGTGGCCTCGACCGCGTTGGCGATCTTGTCGCCCTGCATACTGCCGGACGTATCCACCACCAGGAGGATGGTGGCCTTCTTCTTCGTCTGCTTGAAGACGTCTTTGACGGCGGCGGTGGCGTCGCCGGACGGGCTGGCCAGCGCCGGGACCTGGGCCAGCGTCACGCGCGGGTCGGTGCCGCCCTCCAGCGTCAGCGGCGCGCGCAGCGGGATGGACGGGTCCACCGGGCGCAGGTAGTTGTCCACCGCCAGCTCCTGCTGCTCGCGCGCCAGGATGAAGTCGCGGTACAGCCGGGCGGCCTCCTTCTGCTCGTCCGTCACCCAGTCGGCGTCCACCACGCAGTACGGCTGCTCGGTCCAGAAGGTGCCCTTGGCCGGGAAGATGAAGACCAGCGGGAAGCGCAGCTCGCCGGCGCGCTCGGCGTTGGCCTTCAGGATTTCGGCCTCGCTGGAGTTGATCGCGTGCAGGTAGGACGGGCCGCGCCGCGCCATGAGCGTGATTAGGTCGCGGTTCTGCACGCCGTAGTGATAGGTGTGGAACTCCACGTTGCGGAAGGCCTCGACCACGGCCTCGCTCTTGACGGCCTCGGGCGTCAGGCCGCTGGTCCGGCCCAGGGTGTCGTAGGCCAGCGCGGTCATGATCAGCAGGCCGGAGTTGGAATAGTCCGGGTGCGTGTGCCCGAACTTGAACTCGCCCCATTCGGGGTGGCCGTATTTCGCCCAGCCCTGCGGGTCGGCGGCCAGGTCCACGATGGTGTCCCAGCTGATCGGCTTATCCGGCCAGCCGAGCGCCTCGGCGAACGGCCGCCACATGCCGAAGCCGATCGGCGCGTAGACCGTGGGCTGGCAGGCGTCGGGGACCAGCGGCCGGCCGGTGCGGTCGCGCCAGATCTGGTTGGTCTCGTCGATCCAGCCCTGGTCGCCGGGGCTCCACACGGTGGGCTGGATCTTGCCGCTGAGGATGTCGGTCTGCGAGCCGCCGGAGGTGACGTGCGTGACGCGCACAAAAACCGGTTTGCCGCCGGCGGTCTTGATCCCGGCCGCGTTGAACTTCTCGGTGACGGCGTTCACCCAGTCCTCTTTGGCGTTGGACGAGTAGAACGTGATCTCCACCGCGCCGGCCGGCGCCGCCGGCGTGGCGGTGCCGGAGGCCGTCGCCCCGCCGCCGCAGTTGATGTTGATGTACGGGCACAGCGCCCCGGAGAAGACCACCGAGACGCAGATGATGACGCCGAATAGCAGCGCGGCGGCCACCACGATGACGACCCCGATCCAGCGGTTCTGACCTTCGGTGTACATGCCCATGAACGACTCCTCTATTTGTGCGCCACGACAATGCGGAAGCCCAGGAAGGGGAAGAAATACCCGGCCGGGTAGCCGCGCCGATAGGAGGTCCGCGCCCCGTAGGCCGTGTCGTTGTACGATCCGCCGCGCGCCACGCGCAGGTCCTGGCCGGCGACGAAGGCTTCGTCCGGCAGGGGCGTGTAGACGCTGGAGGTCCACTCCTGGACGTTGCCGGCCATGTCCACGGCCCCGCACGGGCTGACGTCGCCGGGCAGATGAGCGGTGGAGCTGGTGTGGTCCAGGCCGCTCTCCAGGAGATTGGCCAGGCCGGGCCTGAACTCGGCCCCCCACGGCCAGGGCCGGCCGTCGTCGCCGCGCGCCGCCTTCTCCCACTCGGCCTCGGTCGGCAGGCGCACCAGGCGCGTCTTCTGCGCGCTCAGCCAGCGGCAGTAGGCCTCGGCCTCATAGTACGTCACCCCGGCCACCGGATGATCGAAGCGGCTCTCCTGGCTGCGCCAGTCGAACGGCCGCGACCGGTCGGCGCGCCCCCAGCCCAACGCGCGACCCTGCCGCCAGGCCCAGCCCGCCTCGCTCCACCACGGCCGCTCGCTGTAGCCGCCGGCCTCCAGAAAGGCCGCATACTGACGGACCATCACCGGCGCATGCGCGATCTCGAATTCCGCCACCTGGACTTCGCGGCGCGGGGCCTCGCGCGGATGGAAGCGGCTGCCCATCACGAAGCCGCCCGACGGCACGCGGTGCGTCAACCCGATCGAGCCCAGATGGGCTTCCGGGTTGGCCGCGTCACGCTGGACCCATTGCTGGATGAAATCGGCGCCGTCGCTCTGGCTCACGCCTCTATTTTAACACCCAACGCGCCCTCCCCCGGTCGCGCAGGTTGCGCCCCGGAGGAGAGGAGGGCGGGGATCAGCGGCGGATCACGGGTAGGAAGACGACCTGGGCCGGGACGAAGACGGCCAGATATGCGGCGTCGCCGGCCGGCGTCGTGATGACGCGGTTGACGCTGGTATCGCCATCGAGCCAGTGGGTGAAGAGGTACGGGTCGTCGCCGCTGATCTGCGTCAGGACCGGCGAGGCGGTCAGCGCCCAACCCTCCCAGGACGTGATCGTGGCGCCGCCCCAGAGGCGGGTCGGCGGGTCGTTCAGGCTGGCCGACGCCGGGCGGAGATCGACGGCGAGGCCGGCGGGCTGGGTGTTGAAGGCCAGGCCGACGCGCCGCGGCTCGACCGTGCGCGTGACCGTGGCCGCCAGGCCCAGCGCGTCCGTGGCCGTCAGGCGCACTTCCAGAAAGCTCAGCGCCGTCGAGCGCAAATCCTCGGCCGGCGGCGCCGTGAACTGGCCGGTCGCGCCGCCCGCGCTGTGCAGCGGGTGCGTGTGTTCGTTGCCCGGGTTCAGCTCGTCAATGTGGTGCAGCCGCACTTCCCAGGCCAGCGTCACGGCCTGCGCGTCGGCGGCGCTGCCGCTGAGGCCGAGGGTCTGCCCGACGGCGAAGGTCGCCCCATCAGCAGGCTGGGCGATAGCGGGGACGGGTGGGAAGTTGCCCGGCCAGACGGTCACGCTTGCAGGCGGGGAGGCCGAACCGATACTGTCGCGGACGACAAGGGTGGCGGTGTAAACGGCTGGCAGAGCCGCCGTGTAAACATGCGCGGCGGCGGGGCTGCTGGTGGTGGCGGTGACGCCGTCCCCGAACGTCCACTCATACGTCAGCGTGTCGCCGGGGTCCGGGTCGCTGCTCTGTGAGCCATCGAAATTGACCGTGAGCGGCGACGGGCCGAAGGCCGGGTCGGCGGTGAGGAGCGCGGTCGGCGCGCTGTTGCTCAGGCTGATGCGCCGCACCTCGCCGCCGCTGGCGTAGGTGGTGTAGTACAGCGCCTGTGTGGCCCCGAACGGCCCAAAGCGCAGGTGCACGGCGCTGCTGCCGCCCAGGCTGGTGGCGAAGTCTGAGCGCGTCCACTGGTCGAGGCCCGTGGTGGACGTGCGGTTGAGGCGGAAGATCCGGCCGGCCACATAGTCGGCGAACAGGTAGGCGCCCGCATACGCCGGCGGCCAGCCGATCCCGTCCGGCACAAACGCGCCGCCGGTGATGGACGCGCCGACGCTGCGCCCGTACCAGTGCAGCGGGTCGGCGTAGGCCGAGGGCAGATGGCTCGCCGGGTTACAGTTGTTCCCGCTCGGGCACGGCCCTTCGCGCACGTTCCAGCCGTAATCCGCGCCGGCCTGGCCCTCGTTGATCTCCTCCCAGGTGCCCTGGCCGACGTCGTTGATGAAGAAGCGCGTGCCGGCGGCGTTCGGGTCGAACGCGAAGCGGAACGGATTGCGCAGGCCGTAGGCGAAGATCTCCTGGCACGAGCCGGCGCCGCTCCCGCCGGCCGGGTTCCCGCAGCGCCAGGCGTTGGCGTCATTGTAGAACGGGTTGCTGGCGGGCACGGTGCCGTCGGCGTTGATACGCAACACCTTGCCGGCCAGGTTCGTCTTGACGCGCGCCAGGCTGCCGCCCGTCCCGGCGTCGCCGGTCGTGATGTACAGGTAGCCGTCCTTGCCGAAGTTCAGGTCCCCGGCGTTGTGGTTGCCGTTAAGCGACGGGATGCGGTCGAGCAGGACGGTCTCGCTGGCCAGGCTGACCGTGTGATTCGCCGCCAGCACAAAGCGCGAGACGCGGTTGACGGGCATCTGCGAGCCGCTGCACGTGCTCGCGCCGTTGCGGAAGGTGTAGTACAGGTAGAGGTAGTTGTTGGCGGCGAAGTTGGGATCAACCGCGATCCCCAGCAGGCCGCGCTCGAAGTTGGAGCACAACTGGCTGGACGGGAGCGTGAGCGCCGTGTTCAGCAGGGCGCCGGTCAGGCTGTAGACGCGCAGTTGCCCGCTCTGGGTGGTCACCAGCAGGCGATTGTCCGGCGTGAAAGCGATGGCGGTCGGGCCGCCGACGTTGTCGGCCAGCAGCGCGTCGGTGAAGCCGGCCGGCACGGTCTGCGGGCCTTCCGGCGCCGGGTTCACCGGGGCCGCGCCCGCCCCGGCCGGGCTCAGGATCAGGGCCAGGCCAAGCCAGACGGGCAGGAGACCGGGTTTGCGGCGCATGGATCACCTCGCAGAGCGACGGGCCGGCTTCATGGACCTGTATTGTCAAAGAAGACGCCCGGTCTGAACATCCGCAAAACCTCGGAGGCCGGGCTCCATGAAACCTGCAACGGCCGCCGGCCCCCGTCCTCACTCCCGGTCCTCCAGCCACCGGCTCAGCCATTCAAACCCGAACGTCACCAGCACCAGCAGCCCGGCGATGATCGCGCCGCCGCCCATGCACAGCAGTCCGGTCGTCAGCCCGCCCGGCCCGTAGAAGAGCAGGATCAGGCCGCCGCCGACGATGAACAGCACGGCGAAGAAGCCGATCAGCAGATTGCGGTCGGTGATGAACTGGTAGCGCCGCAGGTCGGTGGGCTTGGGAGGTTTGGCGGGTTGATGGGGCATTGGGCGCTGCGCGTATTTCCTGGTGCGTGTTCCGTCTTGAGCCGGCGCCACACGGAACAGGCAATACGATTCTACCGTAAGCGCGGCCGGGTCCCCTGCTATAATCGCGTCGATGGCGTACTCCGGCCTGATCCACCGTTACCGCGATTTCATCCACCTGCCGCCGCATACGCTCCCGATCACCCTCCTGGAGGGCGACACGCCCCTCATCCCGGCCACGCGGCTGAGCGAGGCGCTGGGCGCCGACGTCCGCCTCAAGTTCGAGGGCCTCAACCCGACCGGCTCGTTCAAGGATCGCGGCATGACCGTGGCGATGTCGGCCGCCGCGGCGCAGGGGGCGACGGCCTGCCTGTGCGCCTCCACCGGCAACACCGCCGCCTCGGCCGCCGCCTACGCCGCCCGGGCCGGCCTGGCCTGCTTCGTCCTCATCCCGGCGGGCAAGGTCGCCGCCGGCAAACTGGCCGGGGCCGTGGCCTACGGGGCGCAGGTCATCCAGGTCCAGGGCTCCTTCGACGACGCGCTGGCCCTGGTGCGCGAGATCACCCAGACGCGCCCGATCGCGCTGGTGAACTCGATCAACCCCTACCGACTGGAAGGGCAGAAGACGGCGGCCTTTGAGCTGTGCGACGCGCTCGGGCGCGCGCCGGACTGGGTGTGCCTGCCGGTCGGCAACGCCGGCAACATCACGGCCTACTGGCAGGGTTTTGTGGAATATCACCTGGCCGGCTACGCGCCGGACCTGCCGCAACTGCTGGGCGTGCAGGCCGCCGGCGCGGCGCCGCTGGTGCTCGGCCATGCGGTCGAGAGGCCGGAGACGGTGGCCACGGCCATCCGCATCGGGCGGCCGGCGCGCGGCGAGGAGGCGCTGGCCGCCGCCGACGAGTCCGGCGGCCGGATCATGGCCGTCAGCGACGACGAGATCCTGGCGATGCAGCGCCGGCTGGCGGCGGAGGGCGTCTGGTGCGAGCCGGCCTCGGCCGCCGGCGCCGCCGGTCTTTATAAAGAAGCGACCGAAGGCCGCCTGGACGTGCGCGGCAAGACCGTGGTGTGCGTGCTCACCGGCCACGGGCTCAAGGACCCGGAGGGCGTCATGGCCCGCGCCCCGGCGCCCCGGGTCATCCCGGCGACGCTGGCGGCGCTGGAAAAACTGCTGACGATCTGACGCCCGCTGCGCGCCGTTGCGGTGCGATCTCAGGAGGACCCTGTGGACTATCTCAATCTTGGCAACACCGGCCTCAAAGTCTCACGCCTGTGCCTGGGGATGATGACCTACGGCACGCCGCAGTGGCGCAGCTGGGTGCTGGACGAAGAGCAGAGCCGCCCCTTCATCCGCCGCGCGCTGGAGATGGGCATCAACTTCTTCGACACCGCCGACGCGTATTCCAACGGCGTCAGCGAGGAGGTGACCGGCCGCGCCCTGCGCGATTTCGCCCGCCGCGACGAGGTCGTCCTCGCCACCAAGGTCTATTTCCCGACCGGCGACAGGCCCAACCAGGGCGGCCTGTCGCGCAAGCACATCTTCCACGCCATCGACGCCTCGCTGCGCCGGCTGGGCACGGACTACGTCGACCTGTACCAGATCCACCGCTGGGACAAAGACACGCCGATCGAGGAGACGCTGGAGGCCCTGCACGACGTCGTCAAGGCCGGCAAGGCGCGCTACCTTGGCGCGTCGTCAATGTCGGCCTGGCAGTTCGCCAAGGCGCTGTGCGTGGCCGATCAGCGCGGCTGGACGCGCTTCGCGTCGATGCAGAACCACTACAACCTCGTCTACCGCGAGGAGGAGCGCGAGATGCTGCCGCTGTGCCGCGCCGAAGGCGTGGGCGTCATCCCGTGGAGCCCGCTGGCGCGCGGCTTCCTGGCCGGCAACCGCACGGCCGAGAAGGGCGGGGAGACCGAGCGGGCGCGCACCGACGCCTTCGCCCACCAGATGTATTACCAGCCGGCGGATTTCGAGGTGGCCGGGCGCTGCGTGGAAGTGGCCCGGCGGCGCGGCGTCTCGTCGGCCCAGGTCGCCCTGGCCTGGCTGCTGGGCCGGCCCGGCGTCACCGCGCCCATCATCGGCGCGAGCAAGCCGCATCACCTTGAAGAGGCCTTCGGCGCCCTGGCGATCAAGCTGTCCGACGAGGAGGTCCGTTTCCTCGAGGAGCCGTACGTCCCGCATCGGGTACTGGGACACTGAGCCTTTGATGAAAAAAGTCACCGTCACCGTCCCGGCCTCCACCGCCAACCTCGGCCCCGGCTTCGACTGCCTGGCGCTCGCGCTGAGCCTGCGCAAGACCGTGGAGCTGTACGCCACCCCTCAGGGGCTGGAGATTGACGTGGAGGGCGAGGGCGAGGACCACGTGGCCCTGGACACTACCAACCTGATCTACCGCGCCGCCGAGGCCGTGTTCGCGCAGGTGGGCCGGCGGCCGGCCGGGCTGCGCGTCCATGTCGTCAACACCATCCCGATGGGCTCCGGCCTGGGGTCGTCGTCGGCGGCGATCGTGGGCGGCGCCGTGGCCGCCAACGCGCTGGTGGACGGCCGCCTGTCGCGCGAGGCCCTGCTGCGCCTGGCGCATGAGATCGAAGGGCACCCGGACAACGTGGCCGCGGCCCTGTATGGCGGGCTGACGCTGGTCAGCGCCGCCGACGAAGAGTTGCTGGTGAAATCGCTGGGTGTGCCGCCGATGAAGGTGACCGTGGTGGTGCCGGAGTTCAAGCTCGCCACGGCCAGGGCGCGCGCCGCGCTGCCCGAAGCGGTGCCGCTCAAGGACGCCGTCTTCAACCTGGGCCGCGCGCTCTTCACCGTGCAGGCGCTGACCCAGGGCGATTACGACCTGCTGCGCTTCGCCATGGCCGACCGCCTGCACCAGCCTTATCGCAAGAAGCTGATCCCGGGATTTGACGCCGTGCTCGCGGCGGCGCGCAAGGCCGGGGCGGCGGCCGTGGCGCTCTCCGGCGCCGGACCGTCGCTGGTGGCCTTCGCGCCGGACCGGCACGGGGACATCGCCGAGGCGATGACGACGGCCTTTGCCGCCGAGGGCCTGCCCTGCCGGACCTTCGTCCTGCCGGTGGACCGCCAGGGCGTGCAGGTGCAGATGAGCGTCACCGCTTGAGCGAAACCCCGTCCTTCTCTCACCCCGGCCCTCTCCCGGCGAGAGAAGGGACCGGGGCGAGGGGCTTCCCCGCAAACGCAAAGGGCGACTCGCTGAGTCGCCCTTGCTTTATCAGATCACCGGTTCGCCCGTGGGGGGCGGCGGGGCCGGGGGCGGCGGCGACATCGGCGCGGCGGGCGTCGCGCCGCCGGGAACGTAAGGCTGCGTGCCGAAGCGCGTCAGCGTCACGGCGCCCAGGCCGAGCGCGCCCAGCACCACCTGCAGCAGGCCGCTCAGCGCCTCGCCCCCGAACGGCAGCGCCCCCAGGCCGTGCACCAGCCCGGTCACCAGGAAGGCCCCCAGGGCCGCGGCCACAATCGGGCTCAGGCCGCGCAGTTTGAGCGCGCCCGCCAGCCGCTCGCCCACCAGCGCGCCCAGCGCCAGCCAGCCGAACACCAGGGCCGCCACATACACGATCAGCACGATCAGGCTCACCGGGCTCAGGCAAAGCAGCGTGATCAGCGCCACCAGGGCCGCCAGCACCGGCACGGCGATCAGCGTCAGCAGGCCCAGGAAGCCGGAGAGGATCGGCGCCGTCGCCATGGCCGCGCTCACACGGGCCGTCTGCTCCGGCAGCAGCAGGGCCACCAGCAGGGCCAGCACGGCCACCACCACCGCCAGCACCAGCGCCTGCACGGTGCGGAAGACTAAATTGAGCAGGAAGTCCAGCGGGCCCGGCGTCTCAGGCGTCACCACGATCGGGCGCAGCGGGAAATCCGGCCCGAAACTCTGCGTCTCGCTGCCGCGGACCTCGGAGCCGGCCTCGCGCGCGATCGAGCCGCCGGAGGTGATCAACTCGCCCTCCACCACCGCCGTGCTGCGCAGGTCGGCGTTGCCGCCGAACACCACCACGTCCTCGCCCACCCGGCCGCTCAACGTCACGTTCCCGCCGAAGATCACCAGGTTGCCGGTGACCTCGGCCCCGGCTTCGACCGCGACGTTGCCGCCCAGCACGATCAGGTTGCCGTCGATGGTCTCGCCTTCGGACAGGGTGTAGTTATCGCCGACGATGACCTTGTCTTCGGCCAGGCCGCGGGCCAGGGCGGCCGGCGTCAGCGCCAGGGCCAGCGCCAGAGCCAGGAGGAGAGCTGTCCATAATCGCTTCATGAGCGTAACCTCTGCAGGCCGAGCCTGCGCACAAAATACAGCCACACGCCGGTGATCACGAGCGCGCCCAGGGCCAGCGCCCAGACCAGGGGCGTCGTCAGCGCCTGTTCGCCCACCGCCAGCGCGGCGACCAGCAGCGCGTTCGCCAGCGTCACCACCACGGTCGTGGTCGCCGAGGCGCTGCTGAGCAGAGCGGCCGAGGCCGCCGGCTGGCCGACCAGCTGCGCCAGCGACCAGAGCACGCTGAGCCCAACCGGCAGCACCAGCGCCGCCGCGCCCACCGCCCCGAACCCGAGGGTCAACGCGCCCCAGACAGCCCGCGGCTGGGAGCGCCGTTGTTTGAGGCGGGCCGAGAACCGGCCCGTGAAGCCGGCCCGCGGCGCCGCCAGCGGGGCCTGGGCCAGCAGATGGTCCACCTGGCTCAGGGCGTCCCAGGTGGCCGCGCAGGCCTGGCACTCGTCCAGGTGGGCGCGCAACTCGGCCTGCTGCTCCGCCGTCAAGCTATTGTCCAGGGCCAGGTGCATCCAATCCAGATAGGGCTTGTGGCTCATCGCTTCCATCCCTCCGCCGCCAGCGCCAGCGACGCGGCGCGCTGGCGCGGCGCGCCCGTCATCATCTCGGCCAGCGCGCCCCGGGCCCGGTGCAGCCGGCTCTTCACCGAGCTGACCGTGGCCCCGGTGGCCTCGGCGATCTCCTCATAAGACAGGTCATACCAGTAACGCATCACGATGGCGCCGCGATCCTCGGGCGCCAGCCGGGCCAGCAGCGCGTGGACGGCCGCGCTCTGCTCGCGGCGCGACGCGGTCTCCTCCGGGCCGGGCGACGGCTCGCGCAGGGCGGGGTGCGGGGGCAGGGCCTCGTCGTCGATCGACAGCCACGTCAACCGCCGTTTGCGCAGCAGGTCAATGCAATAGTGGCTGGCGATGGAAAACAGCCAGGTCTTGAACGAGCGCGCCGGATCGTAGCGCCGCAGTTGGGCGTAGGCGCGCAGGAAGGCCTCCTGGGCCGCGTCCTCGGCCTCGTGGGCATCGCCGAGCATCCGGTAGCACAGGTTATAGACGGCGGACTGGTAAGCGTCCACCAGGGGCACAAAGGCGTTTTCATCGCCGGCCCGGGCTCGGGCGATGTAGTCTTGTTCGGTCACTGCCTGGCCTCAGCCGCCCGCCGGGAGAACCGAGTGCGCCGGCTGGCATCTGCTATTACGTATTATATTGGTTAGGGTTGCGGCCCGTCGCCGCCGCGACGGGAGGGCGATTTCAGGTACAATCGGCGCCGTGAGCAGTCAGGCGGCCCCGTCCGGCGGCTTGGTCTTGCACCTGCGCGCCCCGACCCTGGAAGCGCTCTTCACACTGGCGGCCCGGGAGATGTATGCCCTGGCCGGGGCGAGCGCCAAACGGAGCGTGGTCCTGCGCCGGCCGGTGGAGGTCCGCGGCGAAGACTATGCCACCCTGTTGCTGGCCTGGTTGCGCGAGCTGTTGACGTACACCACCAACGAGGACCGGGTCTTTTACGAGTTCGCTGTCGTGTCCCTCTCGCCGCTCCGGCTCCAGGCTCAGGTGATCGGAGGGCTGCGAGAACAGGTGGAGCGCAAGCTCAATTTGGAGCTGGGGCTTGAGATCGTCATCCGGCAGACGCCGGACGGGTACGAGACGATCATCCCCTTTTCGGCCGCCTAGCATGACCACCGCGCCCGTGCTCGTGATCGACGATAACCGCCTGACGGCCGACACCCTGGCCAACATGCTCCGGATGCTGGGCTACGTCCCCCGCGTCGCCTATGGCCCGCGCTCGGCCATCAACGCGGTCACCCAGCAATTCCCCAGCCTGATCATGCTGGATATTCAACTGCCGGGCGTGGACGGGGTGGAGGTCTGCCGCTACCTGCGCCGCGACCCGCGCACCGCACACGTGCCCGTCATCGCCATGTCCACCGAAAACCAGCCCGAGACGGTGGCCCGCATCAAGGCCGCCGGCGCCGACGATTTCCTGCCCAAGCCCATCACGCTTGAGGCCCTGGAACCGGCGCTGGCGCGCATTGGGAAAGGCCGCCCTGCCCGATGACCACCCCCCTGCGCTCCGCGTTCGTCATTGACGACAACCGCATGATCGCCACCAGCCTGGTCAACATGCTCCGGCTGCTCGGCTTCGAGGCCTATGCGGCCTACGGCTCGCTGCCCGCCATGCAGATCCTGGGCTACTCGGTGCCGGACATCATCCTGCTGGACATCCACCTGCAGGGCGTCAACGGCGTGGACGTCTGCCGTTTCATCCGCCGCGACGAGCGCCTGGCGCACGTGCCGATCCTGGCCATCTCGTCGGATACCCAGCCGGAGCTCGTCGCCGACATGCGGGCGGCCGGCGCCAACGGCTTCCTCTCCAAGCCGATCGAGATCGACGCCCTGGAGGCCGCCATCCAGGCCGCCCAGCGGGACGCCTTCCTCTCCAAACGCTGAACCCGCCGCCCGACCCGCGACGCCCAGGGTTAGCCGAATCACAACCTGGCCTGCGAAAACGAATTGCCGCACGGAGGCCTCCGTGCTACACTCGCGCCACTCGACACGCCCGAAACGCGCCGCCATCAGGAGCGACCAATCACCGTGCGCATCAAGTTCTGGGGAGTCCGCGGCTCCATCCCCACGCCCCTCTCCACCGAGCAATTACGGGAAAAGCTCTTCCGGGCGCTGAGCGGGGCCGCGGGCGTGAACTTGTCTGATCCGGCCGACGTGCAGGCCTACATCGCCAGCCTGCCCCTGGCCGTGAGCAGCGTGGTCGGCGGCAACACCACCTGCGTCGAGGTGGACACCGGCACCGACACCATCATCATCGACGGCGGCTCCGGCATGCGCGACCTGGGCATCAAGCTGATGGCGCGCGACTTCGGCAAGGGGCAGGGGGTGGCGCACATCTTCCTGACCCACGCCCACTGGGACCATCTGCAGGGCTACCCCTTCTTCCTGCCCGCCTACGTCCCCGGCAACAAGCTCATCTTCTACGCCGTCAACTACAACCCGCAGCTGTACCTCGAGCACCAGCAGGTGGCGCCGATGTACTTCCCCATCCCGCCCAACGCCATGCCGGCGGACAAGGAGTTCGTCCAGCTGCGCGAGGGCGAGACGGTGCAGATCGGGCGCACGGTGGTCTCCAGCCTGGCCCTCTACCATCCCGGCACGGCCTACGCCTACCGCTTCGACGACGGCGAGAGCGTCTTCGTCTTCGCCAGCGACGGCGAGTACAAGTCGCTGGCCGAGGCCAACCTGCGCCGCTACGTGGACTTCTTCGCCAACGCCGACGCCCTGGTGTTCGACTCGCAGTACTCGCTGCGCGACGTGTTCTTAAGCAAAGCCGACTGGGGCCACAGCTCGGCCATCATCGGCGTGGACATCGCCGAGCGCGCGCACGTCAAAAAGCTGATCACCTTCCACCACGACCCGACGCACTCGGACGAGCAGATCTTCAAGATCGCCGAAGCCGCGCGCGAGTACGCCCTGGTGAACGAGCTGAACTTCAACACCGAGGTGCTGGTGGGGGCCGAGGGGCTGGAGCTGTTCCTGGGGCAGCCGCTCAGCCTGGAGGTGCTGGAGGAGCCCAACGAAACCGTCTGGAGCCTGGTGCTGGCCGGGCACCTCAACCAGAAATCGGCCGGCGAGGCGCAGCGCCGCCTGGAGGCGGCCCTGGCCGGGGCGCCGGGCCGGCGGGTGCTGGTGGACCTGACGCTGCTGGCGACGGTGGACGCGGTCGGCGTGAAGGCGCTCGTAGACGCCGCGCGCGGCCACCCCAAGGCCCAGGTGGCGGTGCTGGCGCCGGCCACGCATATCCGCCGCGTCTTCGACCAGAGCGGGGCGGCGGAGACGCTGCGGCTCTTCCGCAACCGCCAGCAGGCGCTCACGGCGCTGGCCGGGCCCGCGCATCTGCGGCTGGCGAACGCCACCATCGGCGGGCTGTATCAACTGGAGGAGCTGCTCTTCGCCGACGAGGCCGGCGTGATCTATCGCGGCACCGACCGACGCGCAAGCGCGCCGGTGCTGGTGCGCGTGGTGGCCGGCCAGAGCGCGGACCCGGTCCGGGCCGACTTCGCCGAGCGCGCCCGCGAGTGGCAGCGGCTGGCGGACCCGGCGCTGGTGCCGTGCCGCGCCGTGGTGGAAGACGCGGCCTGGATTGCCTTCGTCTGCCCGCGCCCGGACGGCCTCTCCTTGCGCGACTGGCGCCTGCAGCGCCCCGCCTGGCGCGACGTGTGGCAGGTAGCGCGGAAACTCTGCCGCGCGATGGCCGCCGTCCACGCGCAGGGCGTCATCCACGGCGACCTGCGGCCGGAGAAAGTCGTGGTCGACAGCGCCGGCGCGGTGCGCCTCTCGCGCGCCCCGCTCTTCCCCTACCCCAACGGCTTCGGGCCGGCCGCTTACCGCGCCCCGGAACAGCTGCGCGGCCAGCCGGCCACGCTGCGCACCGATGTCTACCTGCTCGGCCTGGTCCTGTACGAGCTGCTGCTGGGCGCGCCGGCCTTCGCCGCCGAGAGCGAGGAATTGCGCCTGACGCTGCAACTGTACAGCCAGCCGCAGAGCCCGCGCACGCACTGGCCCGAAATCCCGGAAGCGCTGGAGAAATTCCTGCTGAAGCTGCTGGCCCAGGCGCCGGACGACCGCTATGCGACCGGGGCCGAAGTGGAGGCGGAGTGCGAGGCGCTGACGAAACAGGTGTTTGCGGACTCGCCGGACGGCGGCCGGCGCGGCACCGGGCCGCTGCGAATGGCCGTCCCGGATTGACGCCCCCTGCCGTCAAGCTCAAAACTGAAAGACGTTCTCCCGCAGCGGCACCGTCTTGCGGCTGTAATTGTGGACAAAGCGTTGCAGCCGGCTCTCCAGGTCTTCCCAGACCGGAGAGGTCAGCACGCGCTCAAGCGTGGCGCGGTCCTCGGCCACGAACTCCACCAGGCGCATGGGGTACTGGCCGTAGGCCGTGTGCCAGGCGCCGCCCATCACCAGCCCCATTGATTGCAGCGTGGGCACCATTTCTCCCAGGACGAACTGGAAATACTGGTCCTGGATCTCCGGACGAATGTCGTACGTCAACAGAAATTTGACCGGGTTAGATGGCATATCGTCCATAACTCAACCTGACCTTCCTCGCGCCGCTGGGTTGCCCACGTCACCGGGCCGGCCGCCGCGGCCGCCCCGGCCCGAATAATCTTACCGTTTCTGGCCGATCCGTCCAGAGGCCCGCGATCCGGGCGCCGCACTCCGGGCACGTCCCCTGCGCGGTCAGCCGATAGCTCAAGATGACGTAGCCGGAGCGCTCGATCAGGCGCGCCCGGCAGGCCGGGCAGAAGGTGTGTTCGTGCTCGCCCACCTGGCCGGGCAGGTTGCCGGCGTAGACGTAGCGCAAGCCGGCCGCCCGGCCGATCTCGGCCGCCCGCAACAGGTCGCGCGCGCGCGTGTCGCGGTATTCGGGGCCGGTCATCTTGTAATCGGCGTGAAAGGCGGTGACGTGCCAGGGGATGTCGGGCGACAGCGCGGCGATGAACTGCGCCGCATCGCGCAGCTCCGCGTCGCTGTCGTTGAAGCCCGGGATCACCAGCGTCACCATCTCCAGCCACAGGCCCAGCGCGTGCACCCGGCGGGCCGTGTCCAGCACCGTCTCCAGGACCGCCCCAAGCCGCCGGTAGTTCCGGTCCGACATGGTCTTCAGGTCGATCTTGTAGCCGGCCAGATACGGCCGGAGAAATTCCAGCGCCTCCGGCGTCGCGTTGCCGTTGGAAATGTACACGCACTTCAGCCCGGCGCCCACCGCCTCCCGGAAGACGGCCGCCGCCCACTCGCTGGTGATGAGCGGCTCGTTGTAGGACGAGCCGACGATCTGGGCGCCGTTCTGCCGGGCGAGCGCTATCAGTTGCTGCGGCGTGATCGGCGTCGGCCCCGCCCCGGCCAGCTCGGAGGCCGGGTCGCGCAGGGCTTGCGAGTTGATCCAGTTCTGGCAATTCGGGCAGTGCAGGTCGCAGCCCAGCATCCCGAAGGTCAACGTGTCGGAGCCGGGCAGGAGATGAAAGAAGGGCTTCTTCTCGGTGGGGTCGCACTGCAAAGCGCCGACGTACCCCCAGGGGACGCGCAGCCGCCCGCCCGCATTGAAGCGCACCTGGCAGATGCCGCGCCGGCCGGGCCGGATGAGGCAGCGGTGGCCGCAGGCGTGGCACCGGACCGAGCCGTCGGCGAGCGGCTCATACAACTCGCCGTCGGCGGTCAACGCATCGAGCGTTTGGGCAAGGGTCGAGGCGGCCATCGGCGGACCACCTTTCCGGGCGGAGGGCCCTTCATCCACTTCATTCTATGCCGCGGGTCCGGGGCCGTCAATCCGCTATAATCGCCCTATGCATCCCGGTCTGACCGTGGCCGTCCTGGCCGGCGGCAAGAGCTCGCGCATGGGCACGGACAAGGCCTTCGTTCGCGTCCGGGGCCGCCCGCTCATCGAGGCGATCCTGGCTCAAGTGGACGGTCTGGGCGCCGAGACGATCCTGATCACCAATCAGCCGGACGATTACCGCTATCTGGGGACGCCCCTGTTCGGCGACGTGCTGCCGGATATGGGCGCGCTCGGCGGCCTGTACACGGCGCTCTATTTTTCATCCCATCCCCGGACGCTGTGCCTGGCCTGCGACATGCCCTTCGTCGCCCGCCCTCTGCTCGAGCACCTCATCCGGCTGAGCGCCGACGCCGACGCCGTGGTGCCGCGTCTCCCCGCCGGCCCGGCCGGCCGGCCGGAGGCGGAGCCGTTCCGCGCGGTCTATGCCCGCGCCGCCTGCCTCGGCCCCATCCGCGCCGCGCTGGAGGCCGGCCGGCGGCGCGTCATCGCGTTCTTCCCGGAGGTCCGCGTGCGCTTTGTGGACGAAGCCGAGATCGACCGCTTCGACCCTCAGCATCGGTCGTTCTTCAACATCAACACGCCCGAGGATCTGGAGACGGCCCGCAGATTGGCGGAGGTATGAGCTTCGACCGACTCGGCGACCACCGCCGCCAGCAGGCCCAGGACCTGTTCCGCCTCGGCCGCACGTGCGTCAAGACCGGCGACACGGCGCGCGGGCGCGAGCTGCTCTTGAAAGCCGTCGAGTACGACCGGGACCTCTCCGACGCCTGGCTGTGGCTCTCGGCCACCACCGCCGACCCGGCCGAGCAGAAAAAATGCCTGGAGTGGGCGGTCGCCGCCGACCCCGCCAACGCGCCGGCGCGGCGCGGCCTGGCGCTGCTGACCGGCCGGCTCAAGCCCCAGGACGTGCTGCCGGAGGGCGGGTCGGTCCAGCCGCGCGCGCCGGAAGCGCCGGCCGAGACCGAGGTCCGGCGCACGTTTGAGTGCCCCCAGTGCGGTGGCCGCCTGCGCTTCGATCCCGAGCTGGTTGACCTCAAGTGCGGACACTGCGGCTTTGTCCAGGCCGTGGAAGAGGTGGCCCTGCACGACGGCGCGCATCCGCTGGACTTCACGCTACCGACCGCCCGCGGCCATCTCTGGGCGGTGGGCGAGCGCCGCTTTCATTGCCCGCAGTGCGGGGCCGCCACGCTGCTGCCGGCCGGCGGCAAATCGGCGCTGTGCCCGTTCTGCGGCAACACGGCTCTGGTCGAGGCCCAGGAGGAGGCCCGGCTCGTCCCGCCCGACGGGTTGATCCCGATGGCGCTGGAGGCTGAGGCGGCCTACGCCGCCGTCCGCCGCTGGCTGGGGCGCGGCTTCTTCGCGCCCGATGACCTGGCCCGCCTGGTGCGCGACAAACACCTGCGTCCGGCCTACGTGCCCTTCTGGCTCTTCGAGGCGCAGCTCACCGCCCGCTGGAGCGCCGAAGTGGAGGAGGGCTACGGCCGCGACCGCCGCTGGGTGTTCCGGAGCGGTGATTACACCTTCTTCTTCCGCGAGGAGCTTCAGCCCGGCGCGCGCGCGCTGCCGGCCAGCCTGCTCCAGCGCCTGCCGAAATTCGATCTAAAGAAGCTGGTGGCCTTTAAGCCCGAATATCTGGCGGACTGGCCGGCCGCGCTCTACGACCTGTCGCTGGCCAACGCCGCGCTGCGCGCCCGCGAGGCCATGGTCAAGTCCGCCGGGCTCCAGATCCTGCCGCGCCTCGCGCCCGGCCGCGCCGTCCGCAACCTGCAGGTCTCCGCCGACCGCTTCTCGGGTGAGTTCTACAGGCTCGTTCTCCTGCCGCTGTGGATCGGCGCGTACACCTACCTGGGCCGGACCTACCGCGTGCTCGTCAACGGCCAGACCGGCGCGGTGGCCGGCGACAAGCCGGTGGACGGCGTGAAAGTGGCGCTGGTGGCGGTCGCGGCCGCGCTGATCCTGGCGCTGCTTCTCTACCTCGTGTTCTATTTCGGGTCGCGTTAGCCTCCCGCTCTCCGCCGACAATGATCAGCCGCGCCGCGCCGCCTTCAATCGACACGCAGACCTTCGATCTGCGCGGCGCGCATTACGACCTCGGCCTGGCCCAGGGGGCGCGCACGGCCCGCTTCGCGGCGCCGGCCTGGTGGCCGCCGCCGCCCGGCCTGGCGTTCGCGCGCGCCTGCGCGGCGATCATCCGCGAGCTGCACGCGCCGCTGCTCGACGAACTGCGCGGCTATGCCGACGCCCAGCGCCTGGAATACGACGACCTGCTGCGCGGCGTCTGCCGGTGGTCAATGAAGACGCGGGCGCCGTCCGCGCCCGCCGTTTACCCGGAAGGCGGCTGCTCGTCCTTCGCGCGGGTCGAGGCCGATGGGCACGTGCGCGCCGGCCACAACTACGACTTCTACCCGATCCAGCGCGTGCGCCAGCGGGTCCGCCTGACGCCGGATCGCGGGCGGCCGAGCCTGGGCATGCGCGGATCGGCGCCCGGCGGGCGCTACGACGGCGTCAACGACCTGGGCCTGTTCGTCAGCCTGCACGTCGTCCTGTCCGACGAGCCGGACGAGGCCCGGCCGGGCGTGCCCTTCCACTTCTGGCCGCGCCTGGTCCTGGAGACCTGCGCCAGCACGCGCCAGGCCGTGGACCTGCTGACGCGCGCCCCGCACCTTAACCCGTTCAATTACCTGCTGGCCGACCCGACCGGGGACCTGGCCGTGGTGGAGGCCCATCCCCGCCGGGTCCGGGTCCGGCGCCCGGACGGGGCCGGCCTCGCCGCGACCAACCACTACGCTCACCCGGAGATGCTGGATTTCCAGCGCGGACGTAAACTGACGCACTCGCTCGGCCGGCTTCAGGCGCTGGAGGCCGGCGCCGCCCTCAGCGACCACGCCGCCTCGGTCTGCGGCCACGCCGGCGGCCACACCACGCTCTGGAGCATGCAGGCCGACCTGACCGCCCGCACGGTGGCCTACGCGCCAGGCGCGCCGTGCCAGACCGCCTATCAGCCCGCGCCCTGGCCGGGTACATGATCATGTCCGACATCCGCTCCCGCCTGCAGCGCCTCCGCCCCCGCCAGACGGCGCGGGCCCTCACGCCGGCCGCGGGGCGCGAGGCCCCCTCACCAGCGGCGGCCGGACTGCCGGGCCGCGAGCAGCTCACCGCCCGCGGCGCTTTTCAACTTATCGAGGAGCGCCGCCCGCTCACGCACCGGCACGGCCACCTCCCGTTCGGGGCCCTGCTCGAGCGGGACGCGGCGCTGCTGGCCCGGGTCGCGCGCGCGCCGGCCTTCGCCTCGGCCGACCTGAGCGGGCTGGCCTTCATCGACACGGAGACCACCGGGCTGGCCGGCGGCGCCGGCACCTTCGCCTTCCTGGTCGGCGTGGGCGTCTTCGAGGCCGGCGACTTTGTGTTGCGCCAGTATTTCATGCGCCGCCCGGACGAAGAGCCCGCCATGCTGGCCCAACTGCTGGACGACCTGGCCTCGCGCGCAGGCTGGGTGACCTTCAACGGCCGCGCCTTCGACGTCCCGCTGCTGGAAAACCGGCTGACCGTCAACCGGATCGGCGCCGCGGCGCGCAGCCTGTTCGGGTTGCGCCCTCACCTGGACCTGCTCTTCCCGGCCCGCTGGCTGTACCGCAACCGGCTGGCGTCGTGCGCGCTGAGTTCGCTAGAGCAGCACGTCCTCGGCGTTCCGCGCACCGAGGCCGACGTGCCCGGCGCCCTGATCCCGCAGCTGTACGTGGACTATCTGCGCACCGGCGACCCACAGGACATGCGGCGCGTGATCTACCACAACGCCGTCGACATCTTCTCGATGGTGACCCTGGCCGCGCACGTGCTGGAGGTGTTCGCGAGCGAGGCAGAGGGCGAGGACCCCAAGGCGCCAGCCGCCCGCCCGGCGCGCGACCCGGCCGAGCACCTGCGCCTGGCGCTCTGGCACGACCATGACGGCCGGCCGGCCGAGGCCGAGGCCGGCTACCGCCGCGCCCTGGCCGGGAAGCTGAGCCTGGACGACCGGCGGCTGGCGCTGACCCGGCTGGCGGCGCTGCTCAAGCGCCTCAACCGCCGCGCCGAGGCGGTGCCGCTGTGGGAGCAGCTGGCGTCGTTCACGCTCGACGACGCGCTGCCATGCGTCGAGCTCTCCAAGTACTACGAATGGAAAGCCGCCGACCTCAAGCAGGCCCTGGCCTGGGCCCGCCGCGCCGAGGCCATCATCCGGGCTATGCCCGCCGGCTGGCGCCGGACCGAGGCGCAGGCCGCCATCACGCGCCGGCTCGGACGCCTCTCCCTCAAACTCAACCCGTAAGAGCGCGCCCCCCCGCGCCGCCCAAACCGCCTCGAACCTGTAAGCGCGCGTTCCACGCGCGACCCGCCAGGCCGCACCCCGGCGCTCAACCTCAACAGAATTTAAGCCGCCCTGTAGTATCATTCGGACCACGCCACCCGCTCTGGAGAGGGACAAGCGATGACCACACCCGCCCCGATGGTGAACAACAAACGTGAGATCTTCGGCTGGGCGATGTATGACTGGGCCAACAGCGCCTTCAGCACCACCGTGGGCACGGTTTTCCTCGGGCCGTATGTGGCCAGCCTGGCCCGCGCCGCCGCCGAGGCCGCCGGCACGGAGACGGCCTCGTTCTTCGGGATCCCAATCGCGCCGGACTCATTCCTGCCTTACGCCGTCTCCTTCTCGGTCGGCATGCAGGTGCTCTTCCTGCCCATCCTGGGCGCCATCGCCGACTACTCGCACCTGCGCAAGCGCATGATGCAGCTTTTCGCCTCGATCGGCGCGCTGGCGACCACGGCCATGTTCTTCGTCACGGCCGGGACCTGGTGGCTGGGCGGCGTGCTGTTCGTGATCGCCAACCTGGCCTTCGGCGCCGCCATCGTCTTCTACAACGCCTACCTGCCGGACATCGCCAGCGAGGACCAGCGCGACCGGACCTCGTCCTTCGGCTGGGCGATGGGCTACCTGGGCGGCGGCCTGCTCCTGCTGGGCAACCTGGCCCTTTACCAATTGCGCGACACGCTCGGCCTGGACACCGGCCTGGCGGTGCGCCTCAACCTGGCCTCGGCCGGCCTGTGGTGGCTGGGCTGGTCGGTCTGGACCTGGCGCACCCTGCAGCCGCGCCACGCGCCGCGCGCCCTGCCGCCCGGCGAGAACTACCTGACCGTCGGCTTCAAGCAACTGCGGCAGACCTTCCGCGAGGCGCACAAGTACCCGCACACCCTCCGCTACCTGATCGCTTACCTGATCTACAACGACGGCATCCAGACCGTGATCGCGGTCGCCGCCATCTTCGCCGCCGCGCCCATCGCGCAGGGCGGGCTGGGCGTTGAGACCGGCACGCTGACGCTCATCATCCTGATGATCCAGTTTGTGGCCTTCTTCGGCGCGCTGTTCTGGGGCCGGCTGGCCGGCCGGATCGGCGCCAAGAATGCGCTGATCGTGGCGCTGACCATCTGGTCGGCGGTGGTGATCTACGCCTACTTCGGCATGCAGGGCGAGAGCCGCGTGACCGAGTTCTGGGTGCTGGGCGCGTTCATCGCCCTGGTGATGGGCGGCAGCCAGGCCATCAGCCGCAGCCTGTTCGCGCAGATGATCCCGCCCGGCAAAGAGGCCGAGTTCTTCTCGATCTACGAGATCAGCGAGCGCGGCACCTCGTGGGTGGGGCCGCTGCTCTTCGGCCTGGTGAACCAGTGGCTGGGCAGCCTGCGCCCGGCTATCCTCTCGCTGATCTTCTTCTTCGTCGTCGGCCTGCTCCTGCTGGCGACTTTCGTGGACGTGCCGCGCGCCATGGCCGAGAGCGGCCAGCGTGAGGCGCGGGCGCGGGGCGGCCTGGAGGCGGCGCCGGCCGTGGACTGACTTGCTCTGCCGGCTTGTTCAACCCCGGCAACCTTCCTGATCGCCCGGTAACATTCGTTTGCTCCAGGTCGTATCCCGCTTTGTGTATCCAAGCGTTGGGGCGTGCGCCCCTGCCGGCGGGCAATTACACAAAACTCGAAAAACGCCCCCTGCTCCCTCTTGACGCAAGCGTATAATGTCTGTGGCCCGGTTGCCTGTTCCTCTGGAGGGACCGCATGCCACGGCGCCGTCAGACTGCGTTCACCCTGGCCGGTCTGGGGCTAAGCGGCGCGCTGCTCGCCAGCGCTTGTCTGTTGTTGCCCGACGACGGCGGCGGGCCGCCCACGGCACCCCCCGAAGTGCAGACCGTCATTGCCGCTTACCCGGAACTCGGCTCCTGGGAAGACCGGTTGACCCGGGAGGCTGAGGCGCAGACGCAGATTGCGCGGGCGTACCCCCACGCGTTGACCGCGCGCTTCGAGACCCCGCCCACCCTGGACCCTCGCGGCCTGACCGCAACACTGCCCCCGGCCCCGCAACCGACGTTCACCCCCGTCCCCTGGCTCACGCCAACCCCGCTGCTGCCAACGCTTGACCCCACTCAGCTCGCCGGGCTGTTGCCCGCCCTGCGCCAGGAGATGATCCCCGCCGCGAACGGGCGCAGCCTGACCCGGCTCACCGGCTGGGCCGCGGGGCTCCGTTCGAGCGGCTATTGCCTGGACGGACCGTATCGCTGGCTGGATGACGATCATCTCCTGCTCTACCCCATCACCGGGCTGGAAGAGGGCATGGGCGTCATCGAGTACACGCAGCCGGTTGTGGCGAGCCTGTCCGGGAAACCGGCCTGGCAGCCGCCCACCGACGGCCCGATTTCCGGGTGCGGCCTCCCGCTCTGGTCCGAGGCGCTGTCCGGGATGATCGCCGTAGCCGGCGATGAAGTTGCGCTTTTGACCGCCGATGGTGAGCGCCGGCGACAATTCAACAACACCCTCGCTCCTTATTATGCGGTATCGCTTTCTCCCAGCGGCAAACGACTGGTGACGGGCCTGTCCTGGCATGATCTGGAGACTGGGCAGAGCGTGGAATTGACGCCGGCCGACGGCTTCGAGGCCCACCGATGGTCCTTTTATGCGGCCGGCTGGTCGAAAAGCGAGAACCGGCTCTTCAAGTGTTGTTTCCTTTACGCCGACGCCGTGGCCGGAACCAGCGCTTCTTTTCACGTGGGCCAATTGGCCCTGATCGGGCGGGGCCTGCCGCCCGGGTTCAGTGGGCTGTCAAGCCGGTGGGTCCTGGACGATACGCGGGTGATGGTCGAGTGGGATTTCAGTGACGGCGAGCTTTCGGTCATACCGCTGATCGATCCGGTGGAGCGCCGTTACCAGGATGTGCGCGCCCTGGCCGGGCTTCCCGCCGAAGGCTATTGCGGCGTCCCTTCGATTGCGCCGGACGGGAACCGCCTTGTCGTCGCCTGCGGCGAGCAATACCTGATTGATCTGCGCCGCTTTGCGGCCCAGATGCTCCCCGAGGACTATGCCTTTGTCAGCTGGTCCCCGGACAGCCGTTTCGTCCTGCTCTCCCAGGAGGACAGCCCCGCCGCGCCGCTGAACGCCTACCTTCTGGTGGCAACCGAAAACGGTGAAACGCTCCGCCTCGCCGACTCGCCGTTGATCGCTCCCGCCTGGGCGCCTCAGGGCGCGCGGCTGGCCTTCCTGCGCGCTGACGGACAGGCGTTGATCATGGCCGATCTCAACGCTGCGACCGTCTTTCAGGCGACCCTGCCGGCGCGCGCCCGCCAGGTCGTCTGGGATCGCCAGGGGGAGAGCCTCGCCGTCGTGGCCGAAGACGGGAGCCTGGGGTGGGTGCCGGACCCGGCGGTCGACCGCGTCGAACAGATGACCTCGCCTCTGTCGGAGGTGCGCGACTGGCGCTGGTCGCCCTCCGGCGCGCGGCTGGCCTTTGTCAGCGGACCGGATGTCTATGTGGTGGACATGGCGCGTTAGACAAATTTGCGCCGCGCGCCTACAATCGCGCCATGCCGCTGCAGAATGAAACCCTCCTCGCGGGCCGCTACCGCATCGAGCGCATCCTGGGCCAGGGCGGTATGGGGGCCGTCTACCTGGCCACCGACGAGAGCCTGGGCGTCCACGTCGCCGTCAAAGAAAACCTGAACGTCTCGCCCGAATCCGAGCGCCAGTTCCGGCGCGAGGCCACGCTCCTGGCCGGCCTGCGCCACCCCAACCTGCCGCGCGTCACCGACCACTTCGTGCTCGGCGGCCAGCAGTATCTGGTGATGGACTTCGTGGAGGGCGAGGACCTCAAGGAGCGGCTGAGCCGGCGCGGCCCGCTGCCCGAGGCCGACGTCAAGCGCTGGGGCGCGCAAATCTGCGACGCGCTCATCTACCTGCACGGCCTCACCCCGCCCGTCGTCCACCGCGATATCAAGCCCGGCAATATCAAGCTGGACGGCCAGGGCAACGCCATGCTCGTGGACTTCGGCATCGCCAAGGCCAGCGGCTCCGGCCAGAAAACCACCACGGCCGCCGCCGCCTTCACCCCCGGCTACGCGCCGCCCGAGCAGTACGGCATGGGCCGCACCGACCCGCGCACCGACCAGTACGCGCTGGCCGCCACGCTCTACACCCTGCTCACCAACCATACGCCGCCGGACAGCATGGAGCGCCTGCTCGGCAACGTGCCGCTCACGCCGCCCGACCAGCACCGGCCGGACCTCTCCCCGGCGACCGCCGCCGCGCTCACCCGCGCCCTGGAGCTCAAGCCCGAGGACCGGTTCGAGTCGGTGGCCAAATTCAAGGACACGCTGCTCGGCCTGGCGCCCATCACCCAGCCCACCCGGCGCGCCGCCCCGGCCGAAACGGTCCTGTCCGGCGGCCCGGCCGCCAGCGCCGAGACCGCGCGCGGCGCGGCCCCGACACGCAGCGCCGAAGCCGCCCCACGCCCGGCAACCCCGGCCTGGCTGATCCCGGCCGGCATCGTGGCCGCGCTGGTCGTCGGCGGCGGCGGGATCGCCCTGGCCCTGATGCTGGCCAGCGGCGGCGGCGCGACCGCGACCGCCACGCCGACGACGGCCCCGGCCGCCACCCGGACCGTCGCCGTGGCCCAGGCCACCACAGCGCCGTCGGAGACGCCGCCGCCGCCCAGCGCCACAACCGCGCCCAGCGAGACGCCCCCGCCCGCGCCGACCGAAACAACCACGCTCGCCCCGCCGACCGAGACGCCGACCCTCGCCGCCACCCAGGTGGGCGGCGGCGGCCGGATCGCCTTCATCAGCAACCGCGACGGCCTGAACTACCAGGTCTACACCATGAACCCGGACGGCACCGACGTCCGGCAGCTCACCACCGACCCGCGCGACAAGTGGTCGCCCAACTGGCAGTTGGGGCGGCTGGGGCCGTTCCCGGGCAGCACCTTCCTGGCCTGGAGCCCGGACGGCGCGCAGCTCCTCTACTCGGCCGAGGTCGCGCCCGGCGGCGCCATCGACCTGTGGGTGATCAACGCCGACGGCACCAACCCGGTGAACATCACGGCGCCGACCACGGCCGGCCGCCCGAACGAGAACGACTTCCAGCCGGCCTGGTGCGCGGACGGCACCATCGCCTTCACGTCGCTGCGCAACAATTCGCCGCAGGTGTTCATCATCGAGTCGCTCGAAAACCGGCAGCTCCGCAACTACAGCACCAGCCGCGCCAATCCGCTGGAATACAACCCGCTCTTTTTCCCGGACTGCCGGCGGATGCTGCTCATCTCCACGCAGAACGGCGCGGGCGAGCTGTGGCGCGTCTTCCCGTCGCGCGGCGCCCAGGAACAAATGTGGGCGATCTTCCCGACCTTCCCCGGCGCCAACAACGAGAACAGTTACCGCCTCTTCCTGAGCGAGCTGCCGCAGGGCAACGTCATCCTGGACGCCGCGCTCTCGCCGGATGGACAGTTCTTCGCCTACACCCGGCAGAGCCCGGGCAACATCGGCAACAACATCATCCTCGGCACGGTCGCGGACAGCCCGCTGCTGATGCGCTTCCAGGAACTGACCAACAGCCGCAGCGACACCAGCCCGCAGTGGAGCCCGGACGGACGTTACCTGACCTTTGTCTCCAAGCGCGACGGCGGCAACCCGCAGGTCTTCCGCATGACGGCCGGCGGCACGGAGGAGACTAACCTCAGCCGCAACACCTTCACCGAGCTCAGCCCGGTCTGGCAGCCCCTGCCGCCGCCCTGACCCGCCGGCGTGTTCCTGCACCGCCTCCGCAACGCCGTCGACTATCCGTTGCGCCAGTTTTTCCGCTGGCGGCGAAACGGCCTGCGCCTGCGCAACGAGCCCAAGCACGCCCTCTTCGCCCATCTGCCCGAGGCCGAACGTATCCAGGCCCAGGCCGTCGCCGACCGTCTGCTCACGCATTACCCTCTGCGCCACCTGCACGAACACAGCCGGGCGGCGAACTATCGTGAAAACCTCTTCTATCTGGAATTGCTCGAGCGCGCCGTAGACGCCGTTCATCCGGCTTTGCCGGATGAGCTGGCCGCGGCCGACATCGGCCCGTCGCACTGGTTCTACGTCCAGGCGCTGTACGCGCTCTGGTCCGCCTGGGGCGGCGGAAGCCGCGCCGTCACGCTGACCGCTTATGAGGCCGACGCCTACCGCGTCTACGCCGACTTCTATTCGCGCTGGGACCACGCCCAGGCGCACCGGCAGGGCCTGCCTGAGGACCGCGTGCGCTACGAGCCGCGCGCCTTCACGCCGCAGCCGGGCGCCTTCGACGCCGTGACGATGCTCTTCCCGTTCGTGTTCGAGCGCGACCACCTGGAATGGGGCCTGCCCGGAGCGCTGTTCTCGCCGGACGCCCTGCTGGCCGACGCCTGGACCAGCCTGAAGCCGGGCGGCGTGCTGATCATCGTCAACCAGGGCGAGGCCGAGCACCACGCTCAGCGCCAGAAACTGGAGGCGCGCTCGATCCCGGTCGCCGCCGCCTTCCGGCACGAGTCGCTGCTGTTCCAGTACGACCTCCCGCGCTACGGGCTGGTGTGCCTGCGGGAGAGACCCTGACCCGCTTCCGGCCCCAAGGCCGGTCGGGCGAGCGGCGCGCCTGGCGGGGCCGTATTCCGCTTCCCGTGTAACGCGCTGGGGCGCGCGGCCGTGCGCCCCGGCTGGTGGGAATCACACAAAACTCGAAAAACGACCCTTGCGGCTGGAGGAGCGGCTCCATGTCAGACCTCGCGGAACTCGGAGAGCGCGCTTTCGCCCACGTCTACGCGCTGGCGGCGGGCATTGGCCCGCGGCCGGCCGGCAGCGCCGCCGAGGTCCAGGCCGGTGATTACGTCCTGGCACGCCTGCGCGCCTGGGGCTATCAGCCGGAGGTCGCGCCGGCCCCATTCGCGCCGGGCCCGCGCTTCTCCCCCCTCTACGCCTCGGGCGGCCTGGCGCTGGCGCTGGGCGGCCTGCTGCTGGCGAGCGCCCCGTGGCTGGCGCTCCTCCCCGCGCCCTGGATCGCGGTCCTGCCCGACCTGGCGCGCGATGTGATCCGACGCCGCCCGCGCACGCAGATGAGCCGCAACGTGCTGGCGTATACGCCCGGCCCGGAGTCCGCGCCGACCCTGGTCCTGTGCGCGCACCTGGACAGCGCCCCGGCCAGCGCGTTCGGCGCGCGCCCGCTCCTCTGGCTGCACCAGAACTGGATGTTCCTGGCCCTGCGCGCCGCCTGGGCCCTGGCCGCGGTCGCGGCCCTGCGCCTGCTCGGCGTCTGGCTCCCCGAATTCATTCTTCCACTGGCCGGCGGCGCGGCGCTGATTGCGGGCGGGACGTGGGCCGGGATGGAGCTGATGGACCAGGCGCTGCGCGGCGCGCGCTATTCCCCCGGCGCGCACGACAACGCCTCCGGCGCGGGCGTGCTCCTGGCCGTGGCCGAGCGCCTGGCCGCGCGCGCGCCCGCCCGCCTGCGCGTCGGCTTCCTGTTCACGGGCGCGGAGGAGACCGGCCTGCACGGCGCGGAGGCCGCCGCCGAGGCCCTGCGCGGCCGGCGCCTGGCGGTCCTCAGCGTGGACATGGTCGGCGCCGGGGCGGCGCTGCGCTACGTGACGCAGGACGGCGCGCTGCGGGCCCGCCCGACCGACGACGGCCTGAACGACCTGATCCGGGCGGCGGCGCCGGAGGCGCGCGGCCTGGCCTACCCCCTGCGCAGCGGCGATTTCCTGCCGTTTTTGAGGCGCGGGATCGCGGCCGGCGCGTTGCAGACCAGCGGGTCAGCCGAGGCGGAACTGGCCTATCACACCGTCTACGACTCGGTGGAAGTGGTCGAGGTCGAGGCGCTGGGGCGGACGGCGCAGGCCGTGCTCAAAGTCATCGAGCTGGCGGAAACGCGCGGCTATCCGGAACGCGCGGCGTGAAATCCGGCGCCAGTTGCCTCGATGGCGCCCGCGCGCCCCTCGACACACTCGGGGAGCGCGGGTTTCGCACCGGGGCCTAACGAAGCACGACCGGAAGATAGACATCGTGCAGGGCCGTGTCTACGGCGACGTACGAGAAGCGGACGCTGGCCCGCGCCGAGCCTGTGTTGTCGCCGAAGAACAGGACATTGGGGGTCTCGTACACGTCCGGCGAGCCGGCGAACGCCGTGTAGTCCCGCACCGGCCCGCTAAGGAGCGGCGCCCCGCCGGCGCTCAGGGTGTACGCGGTCGAGGTCAGGGTGAGCGTGTACGTCGCCAGGCCGGTCGTGTCGAAGGCCGCGCCCTCGGCCTGAGTGAACAACCCCGGTTCCGCGCCGCCCTCCTGCGCCCAGACCCGGTCCCGCCAGAAGCCCAGCTCGATCCCCAGCTTATCGCGGCTCAACACAATCACGCTGAAACCCGCACGGTCGTTGCTGGCATGGGTCTCCGTGATGAGCTGCGCCGTGAAGATCACCTGGTAGCCGGCCGCGCGGTCGAGCGTGATCGCCACGGTCGGGCTGATCGTATAGCCGGCCTGAAACATGTCGTTGGCGCTCGTGTCCAGGGTGGTCGCGCCGCCGGCGGTGACCGGAACCGCCGCGCCGAAAAAGAACAGGCCCTGCGCCTCGGGCGGCGTGCCCAAGGCGCCGTCGTAAAGAACATGAGTGACCGGCGCCGCCTCGGCGGCCGGCAAAGGCTGAGAGGCCGAAAGCGCCAGCGCCGCGACCAGCAGAGCCGATATCCAGGGTCGCATCACGCCCTCCTCAGACCGGCGCCGGCTGTCGCAGACGCTGGTTCACAAAGCGCCCGATCGATTCCAGCGCGGCCTGCGCTTCCGGCAGGATGGGCGCCAACAGTTGCCAGACGTGCCACATGCCCGGATAGACCTCCAGGATCGCGGCGACGCCGCACGCGCGGGCGCGCTCCGCCAGGCGCTGGGCGTCGCGCAGCAGCAACTCCTTTTCGCCGGCCTGGATGAGCAACGGCGGCAGGCTGCGCAGGTCGCCGAAGAGGGGCGAGAGCAGAGGGTCGCGCGGGTCGAGATCGCGCCGATAGCCGCGCAGCAGGCGCTCGGCGAAACCGCGCGGCAACAGCGGATCGCGGACGTCAGCGCCCACCGCCGCCGGATCGCCGGTCAGGTCCACGGCCGGCGACAGGCACACGCCGGCGGCCGGCAGCGCCTCGCCGGCGGACTTCAGCGCCAGCATCAGCGCCAGCGTGAAGTTGCCGCCGGCCGAATCGCCGGCGACGACGATCTCGTCCGCGGCGACGCCCTGCCCCCTCAGCCAGCGGTAGGCGGCCAGGCAGTCGTCGAGGCCGGCCGGGAAGGGATGTTCGGGGGCCAGGCGGTAATCAACGGCCAGGACGCGCCGGCGGGTGAGGCGCGCCAGCCGCGCGATGAGATGGCGATGGGCCGCGTACAGGCCCAGCGTCCAGCCGCCGCCGTGCAGGTAGAGCAGGACGCCGCGCGGCGCGGCCTCGCGCGGGACGAACCACTCGGCGCGCGCGCCGCCCGCCTGGACAGGGCTGAGCGCCACGCCCAGCGCGCGCACCCAGGCCGTGCCCGAGAAACGGCGTGAACGCCGAAGGCTGTCCAGCGAAGCCCGATCCATCCACACGGACATCGCTGCGAGACCCAGCCGGATCACCCGGCCCTGCCAGCTTGACATCAGACGCCGTTCCTCAAGGTCTGTTCAATCACGCGGACGGCGGCCGCCACTCCGCCCTCGGCCCGAATCTTCTCGCCCAGCTCAGCCGCGCGCCGGCGCATCTCGGCCTCGGCCAGCGCCCGGTCGAGGGCGGCGGCCAGCGCCTCGGCCGAGAGCTGGAAGAAACCCGGCCCGCGCACGCCGACGCCCAGGCGCGCCAGCCGGTCGGCCCAGAAGAACTGGTCGGCCGCGAAGGGGGTGATGACGGTCGGCACGCCGGCGCGCAGCCCGGCCGCGGTGGTGCCGGCGCCGCCGTGGTGGACGACGGCGGCCACGCGCGGGAAGAGCCAGTCGTGCGGGACCGAGTCGAGATGATAAACGGTGGGCGGCAGGCCCTCGGCTCGCAAGCCCAGCCACCCGGACAGCAGGACCGCGCGCCGGCCGGTGAGGCGCAGCGCCTCCAGCACCAGGCGCTGCAAGCGCTCCGGGTTCTGGTCGTCCATGCTGCCGAAGCCGATGTAGACCGGCGGCGGGCCGGTCTCGAGGAAGCGCAGCAGATCGTCAGGCGGCCGCCAGCCGGCCGGCGCGTCCAGGAACCAGTAGCCGGTCACCTGGTGCCAGGCCGGCCAGTCGTCGGGCGGGGGCAGCACGTGCGCGCTGAAGCCGTAGACGGTGGGCAGCCGGCGCGCGTCCCAGGCCGCGTACGGCCCGCCGAGGGGCAGCGGCTTCAGGCCATGCCGGACTCGCCAGCGGTTGAGGGCCCCGCCGAACAGGACCCAGAACGTCCAGCGGATGATGTGATGAGTCCACGGATTCAGGGCGCTGTGCAGGCGGGCGCCGAACGGCGCGAAGAAGACGTTGGGGAAAGCGCGCGTCGGCTGGAGGGCGTGGACCGGCGCCCAGACATGCGGTCGGCTGAGCGCCTCAGCCGCGTCGAGGGCGCCAAACGGCAGAGTCGAGCCAACGACAGCGTCCGCCTCCTGGACGTCCTGCCAGAAAGCCTCAAGGACTGAATCGATCAACGGGGCGGCGTAGCGCATCAGCGTGATGATCACGCGTAGTTGGCCGCCGCGCCGCGCGGCCGCCTGGATCTCAGGCTGCCGGATGAAATCTTGCGGGCTGAGGGTGTGGCTGGGGGCGTGCTCCAGGCCGGCCTCGGCGATCAGGTCATGGAAGACCGGCGGGGCCGGCATGACCACGCGATGCCCGGCGCGCTGCAGGCCGACCCCCAGCGCCACGTAGGGCTGGACATCGCCGCGCGACCCGGCGGTGAGCAGGACAATACGCATGGGGACATTGTAACCGCACAGCGGTTGCGGTCGTCGTTGTCGTAGGGGCGGGTCTAAGACCCGCCCCTACGACAACGACGACACCCGCGAAGCCGGCAACACAAACGCCACGCGCAATCCGCCGCCGGTCACGTTTTCGGCCGTGATCGTCCCGCCCTGGGCCTCGATCAATTGCCGCGCGATCGCCAGGCCCAGACCCGCGCCGCCCGCCGCGCGCGTGCGCGACTTCTCGCCGCGCCAGAAGCGGTCGAACAGGTGCGGCAGATCGGCCTCCGGGACGCCCGGGCCTGTGTCGGCGACGGCGAGTTCGACGCCGCCCGCGGCGCGCCGCACCGTCACCGCCACCCGGCCGCCGGCGGGCACGTAACGCAGCGCATTGCCGAGCAGGTTGCCGATGACCTGGCTCACCCGCTGCGGGTCGGCCTCCACCATCGGGAGGCCAGGCTCCACATCCACGGTCAGTGTGAGAGATTGCTCGTCGGCCTCGGCGCTGAACAGGCCGGCGGCGCGCTCGGCGAGCTCGCCCAGTTCTACGGGCCGGCGGTCGAAGTGCAACTGGCGCGTCTCGGCCAGGGTGAGGGTGCGCAGGTCTTCCACCAGGCGCTCGAGCGTGTACGTCTCGGCCAGCACGGAGGCCACGTGGTCCTCGTCCGCCGGATAGACGCCGTCCACGATACCCTCGAGCTTGCCGCGCATCACGGTCAGCGGCGTGCGCAATTCATGGGCCACGTCGGCCAGCAATTCGCGGCGCTCGCGGTCGCTGCGCTCCAGCGCGGCGGCCATGTGGTTGAAGCTGTCGGTCAGGGCGCGCAGATCGCCCGGCCCGCGCACCGGCACGCGCGTGGAGAGCGCGCCGCCGGCCACGGCCTGAGCCGCGGCGATCACGTCGGCCAGAGGGTCCACGAAGCGCCGCGCCAGCAGGAAGCCGATGACGACCGTCAGCAGGCTGAGCGGCACGGAGAGGGCGACAACGGGCACGAGCAGGCCGGCGCCGACTGCGAACGCCTCCAGCCAGGGCCGGTCGGTGGTCAGGATCAGGGCCCCGACCGTCTCCCCGCGCGCCTGGAGCGGGAAGCGCAGGTCGCCGGAGCGCGCCGTGTAAACCCGGCCGACCAGCGGCGTGTCCGCGCGCCCGCCGTCCAGCAGGATGCGCCCGGCGTTATCGAGCAGGAGCGTGGCGCGCCACAACCGGCCGCCGTCGCCGGACTCTTGAGCCGTGAGCGGGACGACGGCCTCCACGCCCTCCCAACTGCCGCGCCCCAGGTAATAGCCCTCCAGGGCGCGGTTGGCGGGCGGGCGCAGGAAGACGCCGGTGCGGGTGGCGTCGCCGACGGCCAGCACAAACACGGTCAGCAGAAGCGCCACGGTGAGCGCCACCACCAGCCCCAGGGCCTGGAGCAGGAGCTGGAACAGGCGCCGGCGAATCTGCCGGGCGGAGGTCTGCGGGTCGGGGGCCGTCATCGTGCGCGTCAGCCTTCGATAAACTTGTAGCCCACGCCGTGCACGGTGACGATGTACTCGCCCGGCTCCAGCTTGCGGCGCAGGTTGCGGATGTGCGAGTCGATAGCGCGCTCGTAGCTCTCGAAAGCGACGCCGCGCGCCACGGTCAGCAGCTGGGCGCGCGAGAAGACGCGCCCCGGCTGGGCGGCCAGCGCGGCCAGGATCTCGAACTCGGTCGGCGTCAGGGCGACCTCGCGCACGCCGCCCTCGGCCACGCTCAGCCTGGCCTGGTAACGGGCGCGGTCCAGGGTCAGGGCGCCGGCGCGCACCACGTCCGTCTGAGGCGCCCCGCGCCGCAGCACCACGCGCACACGCGCCACCAGCTCGCGCGGGCTGAACGGTTTGGTCAGGTAATCGTCGGCGCCCAGCTCCAGGCCCACGAGCTTGTCGCTCTCCTCGACACGCGCCGTCAGCATGATGATCGGGACAGCGCTCTCCCGTCGCAGTTCCCGGCAGACATCCAGGCCGTCCATCTCCGGCAGCATCAGGTCCAGCACCACCAGGTCCGGCTTCTCCTTGCGCGCCAGCGCCAGGCCGCGCGCGCCGTCGGCGGCGGTGAGCACGTTGAAGCCGGCGGCGCTCAGGTAGTCCGAGCAAATCTCGGCGATGCGCGGTTCGTCGTCGATGACGAGGATGGTCTTGGACATGGGAGGGCGGATTACCATTGGTGGAGACGACCCGGCGGGTGGAGACCCGGCGGGTGGAGACCCGGCGGGTGGAGACGACCCGGCGGGTCGTCTCTACTCATACCGCAGCGCCTCAATCGGCCGCAGTTGCGCGGCGCGCCAGGCCGGGTACAGGCCGAAGAACAATCCGACCGCGGCCGAGAACCCAAAGGCCAGGGCGATGGAATCGGCGGTGACCTGGGCCGTGATGAGCTGGGCGGCCGTCACCGCCCAGGCGATGCCGACGCCCAGGCCGACGCCGAGCAGGCCGCCGATCAGGCTCAGGACGATGGTCTCCACCAGGAACTGGCCCAGGATGGCGCTCCGCTTCGCGCCGACCGCCTTGCGCAGGCCGATCTCCCTGGTGCGCTCCGTGACCGAGACCAGCATGATGTTCATGATGCCGATGCCGCCCACCAGCAGCGAGATGCCGGCGATGGCGCCCAGGAAGACGGTCAGCGTGGTGGTGATGGTGGCGAGCGTGTCCAGGAACTGGGTCTGGCTGATGACGGAGAAATCCGAGTCTTCGGTCACCTTGAGGCGGTGCTCGCGCCGCAGGACGCGCTCGACGCCGGCGATGACGGCGTCCACGTCATCGGCCGAAGCGGCCGAGACGGCGATGGTGCTGAGGATGTACTCGCCGCCGCGCACCGACCGGCCGCCGCCCAGTTTAGCATAGCCGGTCTCCAGCGGGATGACGATCAGCTCGTCGGCGCTGCCGAAGCCGGCCGAGCCTTTGGGCTCCAGCACGCCGACGACGTCGAACGGGAGGCCGTTGATCTTGATGCGCCGGCCCAACGGGTCCAGCCCGCCGAACAAGTCCTGCGCGGTCTGCGAGCCGAGCACGGCCACGCGCGCCTGGCGCTGGCGGTCCAGGTCGGTGAGGAAGCGCCCGCGGGCCACGGCGTAGGCGCGCACCGGGGCGAAGTCCGGCGTGGTGGCGTTGACGCTCACGCCGACGGTCTCTTGGCCGTATGTCGCCGTGGCGTTGATCTGGGCCGAGGGCGCGATGCCGGCCGCGCCGGTCAACTCCTTCTCCAGCGCCCGGTAATCGCCGAGCGTCAGGGTGCCCTGCGCCGTCTGGCCGCCCTGCTGGATACGGCCGGGGATGATGTTGATCAGGTTGGAGCCGATGCCTTCGACCTGCGATGTGATGCTGGCCGTGGCGCCGTTGCCGATGGCCATCAGCGCCACCACTGCGCCGACGCCGATGATGATGCCGAGCATCGTCAGGATCGAACGCAGCTTGTTGGCGGCCAGCGCCCGAAGCGCGATGCGGAAGTTCTCAGGGAGATTCATGGAAGCAAGCTCCCACCTCGCCCACTCCTATCCGCCGCCTGGCCGCTGCGCGGCCGCCGGCGGGCGGGTTGGGTGAGGTCAATGTGCGGCCAGCGCCACCTCGCTCGGCCGCGGCGCGCCGGCCTGGAGCGGCCGGTCAATGCGCTCATCGCCCACGATCTTGCCGTCCGCCAGCCGGACGACGCGCCCGGTGTGCCGGGCGATGAACGGGTCGTGCGTCACGTAGATCACGGTCTGGCCCAGCTCGCGGTGCAGGCGCTGGAACAGGCCGATGATCTCGGCCCCCGTCTTGCTGTCCAGCGCCCCGGTCGGCTCGTCCGCCAGCAGGATGGCCGGATCGTTCACCAGCGCCCGGGCGATGGCCACGCGCTGCTGCTGCCCGCCGGAGAGCTCGTTCGGCCGGTGGTGCATGCGGTCCGCCAGGCCCACCTTCTCCAGCGCCTCTTCCGCCTTGCGCCGGCGCTGCCGCCCGTTCAGGCCGGCGTACACCAGCGGCAGCATGACGTTGTCCAGGGCCGTGGTGCGGGCCAGCAGGTTGAACTGCTGGAACACGAACCCGATCTTGCGGTTGCGGATGTCGGCCAGCTGGTTGTC